>Ga0315295_10001676_pt1 | contig 18979 bp, 15 predicted proteins | sample YL17G14_0_MG_FD_204453 | JGI IMG/M metagenome (GOLD analysis project Ga0315295, IMG submission 204453) | Sediment microbial communities from Yellowstone Lake, YNP, Wyoming, USA - YL17G14_0 | ecosystem: Environmental > Aquatic > Freshwater > Lake > Sediment | place: USA: Wyoming | collected... | reverse complement strand
AGGCCTTCGTCAACATTGGCGCCCTCAAGCAAAAATATGGCAAGAACTTCAATCGCATTCCGGCCTCGGCTATCGGCGTTTACAACTATTACGAGCGCCTGTCAACCGGCCTGCAGCAGTTCATGGCCGGTGAGCGGAAGTTCAAACTGAACCTCATTGACCGGAACGACATCACGGCCCTTACCCGTGAGGCGGCTGAAATCTCCGGCATCTCCTATATCATGGATGCCGATAAAGAAGAAATCGCTAAAATTCTCGGCGGAACCAGAAAGAGGACTACCAGAGCGGCCAAAAAGAGCTAAATCGCTTTAGCAATTTGTGGAGGGAACGGACGGGCGGAGGGGCTACACTGGCCCCACCCCCCGTCAATATTTAAAGGAGAGAAAATTCCCGCAGTGATTAATAGAGTATTCCTATCGTAATACAGGTTGTGTTAGTTTATAGTTATTCCATTCATTGTACTGAGTACTTCTCAGTTAGAAGTTAAATGCAAATCGGCCGTACCCGAACAGGGTGGGGCTGGTGATATATGAATTCAATCGAACCAGTTATTTACTTATGGCTGGTTTCTGTATACCAGCCGTCATTCAGTAAAAATCTGAGATGAGGCTACGTGTCAAATCATTTAAGTAGGTAACCCAACAGGGGATCGTTCTATCATATAATTTGTCACCGTACGAGCTCCATCCGTAAGTACAACCGCTGCTAATCCTAATAATAACTCAGCCACTTTAAATGGCAATTTAACTTCACTTGGTACTGCAACCGCAGTTAACGTATCTCTTGAGTACGGGAATACATCTGCCTATGGAAACATTACCGCTGTTCAGATTAAGAACGCGACCGGTATATTCAGCGCCAGCATCACCGGTCTTACTTCCAATACAACTTATCATTTCCAGGCAAAGGCCGATGGTGGGATACACGGTATAGCTAACGGTACTGACGGGAATTTTACGACCTTGACAACAACGTCGACGCCAACGCCGCCACCTTCTGGCGGCGTTGGTGGAGGTGGTGGGGGCGCTCCCGTTCCAGCGGTTGCGGTTTACAATGTACCATCTGATTATATTAAAGATGATGGTACGTTCAGTAAAACGTTGGTTGTTAATAGTCCAAACAATAAATATGAATTGACAATCAATGAAGGCACTCAGGCGATTACTGCCGAGGGTACACCTTTATCAAAGTTAACGGTATCGGAAGTAAAACGCCACCAGCTCCACCACAGAATTCTAATATCATCGGCGTTGCCTATGATTTTGGTCCAAGCGGAATAATATTCAACCCACCCATTATGCTTTCTTTGGCATACGACCCTAGCAATCTTCCGATTGGAGTCAACGAGAGTAATTTGGTTATCGCTACGTGGGATGCAAAAGCAGGAATATGGGTCAACTTGGAGAGTACCGTTAAACCGGTGACCCATACTATCAGCGCACCGGTACCTCATTTCTCCAATTACGCCATCTTCGCTTACACCCGTCCCAGCGCTTTCACCGTGAGCAACTTGCTGATGACACCGGCAGAAGCCATCGTTAACCAGCCGATTACTATCAGTGCGGTGATTACTAATACCGGCGATCTTTCTGGTAATCACACCGTGATATTCAAATTGGATGACAAGCCGATAGCGATGAAAGAAATAACCCTGGAAGGCAGAGGCAAAGCGCCGGTAACGTTTACCACTACTACCAATGTAACCGGGCGTTATACGGTCGCTGTCGATGACCAGGTGGGCACTTTCTTAGTAAAAATACTAACAGTTATCCCGCCGGCTACACAAACAACGGCATCTTTTACTGTTTCAGCTCTTTCGATTATCCCATCGAAAGTTAATGCTGGTGAAAAAGTCACTGTTTCGGTTGTAGTTACAAACAAAGGCGGTACTTCAGGAAGTTATGCTGCGGTCATGAAAATTAATGGAGCAGAGGAAGGCAGAAAAGAGGCTACAATCGCAGCGGGAGCCAACCAGGAGATAACTTTTAGCGTAACTAAAAACGAAGCTGGTATTTACAACGTAGTTGTCGGCGAATCCATTTCGTCATTCACGGTAGAGGCGAAAACAATTTATGATCAGTGGTTTTATATTATTGCGGCAATAGTTGCCTTATCTACTGGTATAGCTGTTTTTCTCATTGTTAGAAGGTGGTTTTACAGAAGGGCTGTTGCTCCCTCTTTTGGCAATATACCTGCCAGTAGGGAGTATGTTCTTGCCTATAACCAAGGGCTTGAACACTATGGCCGTGGAGAATATGATACCGCAATTCAAGAATACTCAAAAGCTGTAAATGTTGACCCAAAGCAGATTTCTGCCTATGTCAACCGCGGAATTACCTATTTTGTAAAAGGAGAGCATGAAAAAGCTATAGCAGACTTTACACAGGCTATTGCACTAGACCCAAATTATGTTATCGCTTTTTATAACCGAGGGCTAGTCTACAAAACAACCGGTCAGGAAGTCGAGGCAATAAGTGATTTCGAGAACGTTATCAGACTGGGAACAAATCGGAATCTGAGTAAGAAAGCAAAGAAGTTAACGGATGAGCTATTACAAACGAAAAAATAGACATGGCTAAAGATTCTGATAGCCATAACTTCCTCTGACATTTTCTACTCAAATTGCTAATGAAGATTAGTTGATATAAAACAAGGCCGAGGCAAAATCATCGGCCTTGTTTTATATCCTTGTAGAGTAACAATCGCTTGTTTAGTGCAGACCCAAGCTAATAACAAGGCAATTGTTACAACGATAATTTACTTTCTCCTTTTAACCCTGGCTCAAGCTAAACCTTGCGTGTCTTTCCAACTTATGTCGGAACCGGAAGCCCATCTTCTGAAAGAGCTTCGAGGTAAACTCCCATAGCCTCTTTGATATTTTTCAGGGCTTCTTCCTTAGTCTTGCCCTGAGAAACGCATCCTTTCAGGGCAGGAGCATAAGCCACATAGCCCGATTCATGGCCTTTTTCAATGATGGCGGTATATTTCATATTCCTCCAGCATCATGGTTCATATGTTTGTCTAATGCCACATACTGCTTGCCGATTACTTATAGTGGCAGCCACAATTATTATATTAGCAGATGAATATAAAGACAAACGGAGTTTTTACTATTGCTGCGCTTCGCGAGGCAGTTTATCCTGGTTTATCGTGTAAGTTGGGAGCCATGCGGCGAGCTATTGCGATTAGAGATGCAGCTTTTTGGTAATACGAGTACCAAATTCTTATCTTGAAAAAGATAGCCCACCTAGAGGATTTTCACTAATTGAAGCTAATGAATGGTAATATAATTACTGTTGGCTGGGGAAGAAGGATTCGAACCTTCCCACACGGATCCAGAGTCCGTAGTCCTACCGCTAGACGATTCCCCAGCGCAAAATAGATTATAGCCAGAAACAGGACTTCTGTCAAAGGGAAAATGAATTCGACCTTTGCTTTTATACGTTGAGCCAATCAGGTAGCTCGGTTCAACTGTAATGTTTTCGAAACCGTTAGAATCAACCCGATCTTACTCTTTTCAGATTACACTGCAGTCGAAAACACCATCGTGGGATGGTTCAAATCACCTGATAAGAGACATCTGTTATTCTCTTGATAGATGGGTTATAGTTTATTAACTACTAAAATGTACCCCTTTTTCTCCAGGTACTGGCATTATTGGAGAAATTGGTTTCATCTCGAGGAGGAGAATCTATGGCTAAGGTCAGGCTGGGTCAACAAAAGCTGAACTTTCCGACACCCGTCGTCCTGGTCGGGGCAATGGTTGACGGCAAGCCGAACTTCATGACGGTTGCCTGGTGCGGTATGGTCAACAGCGAGCCGCCGCTGGTCTCCGTCGCCGTGAGGCCGCAGCGCTACACCTGCCGGGGTATCCGAGAAAACATGGCTTTCTCCGTTAACGTTCCCGGTACGTCTCTTGTTAAGGAAGCGGACTACTGCGGCATCGTATCGGGGCGGGATGTCAATAAGGCGGCTGCCTGTGGATTTAATGTATTTTACGGTAACGTTAATATGGCGCCGCTCATTGAGCAGTGCCCCGTGAACCTCGAATGTAGAGTTCTTCACACCATTGAACTCGAGAGCCACGTCCTGTTTATCGGCCGCGTTGAGGAAGTCCATGCTTCTCAAGATTGCCTTACCGATGGCAAGCTGGACTTCACCAAGGCCCAGCCCATTATCTATTCGAATGTGGTAATTCCGCAGTACCAGGCGCTCGGTGCCGTGCTCGGCAAGCAATACACGGTTGGTAAAGAACTCAAGGTAAAGGTATAAAGAACCAATTTTAAAAACGCTTCGCTGATAATTTGACTTACGATTGATGACACTGACACATGAGAAGCAGCCGCTGAGGATTTATTGGTTCTTAGCGAGAATACCCCGTCCTTCCATGGAAGGACGGCGAGGATGAATCGCAGGGCTGGGTGGCAAGCAGTATCTTTAGGCGCTGCAAAGCTAATTCGAGTGACGAAGTTAACGAGAATTCACGCCACTGATGCCCCCCAGCTTGCTGGGGGGTTATTCACTAAGATGGCTTCTTTAAAGGTAAATCCCTCCTTGCCTGGGGAGGGCTTTACTTTTAGTGTAGGGCTGGTTTCATCGCGGCGGCTTTCGTTTTAATCGGTTTTACGTTGATCAGCATCATTGTCGGTACGGCGAAGACACTGATAATAGCGTAAATGAGAAACGCCAGGCGGTAGTTACCCTGTAAATCACAGAGCCACCCGGCAAGGTATGGGGCAATGAGTCCTGGAATCGTCCAGCCGAGGGATAGTAGCCCGCGGAGAGAGGCGAAGTCCCTGGTACCGAAGCAGTCCGCTTGTACCGCCTGCATAAGGGGAATAGGGGCGCCGAATCCCGGGCCGTATAAGAGCAGGAAGGGAATAATCATCCAGGGAGCGCTGATATAGGCGAAGATAAAGAGACCGACGGCTTCCATTGCCGCCGCCAGGATGATGAGTTTCTTTTTGCTGTAGCGGTCGCCCAGCCAGGCAAATCCCAACCTCCCGATGAGGCTAAAGGCGGTTATGCCGGTTACCGCCCAGCCAGCAGTATCCCGGGGGATGCCGACATTCACCAGGTGAGAGATGTTGAGCACATTGATGGTGCTTTGAGCGAACCCCGAGAAGAAGGTGAAGAGGGTCATGAGCCAGAAAGTACGCGTGGCAAGACATTCACGCCACGTTAGTCCGTCCTCACCGGAGTTTACCATTTTGCCCTGGGGTGTGGGTGTCGTCGTGACCGTAGCCGGGTCTTCTTTATCCCCGTCGGGGCGCAGTCCGTATGGCTCCGGACGGTGCCTCATCAGGAGCGAAAGCGGCAGGCCCAGGACAAGGATAGCCGGGCCAAGGATGAGAAGGGTGGTGCGCCAGGTATAGGTATCAATGAGATAGACCAGAACCGGCGACATGATGCCGCAGAGGCCGAACCCGGAGGCAACGATGCCGAGCGCGAGAGCTCGCCGTCTCCGGAACCAGTTGGCGACGGCGGCATACTGGGCGTTGCTGACACCGGCGCTTGTACCCAGCGACAAGAGAAGGAAGGAAATGTAAAAAGTGAGGACATTTGAGACGCGGCTCATGAGTAAAAAAGACGCCCCGATAATGACTATCCCGATGAAAATGCACCTTCTTGCCCCCAGCCGGTCAATAAAGAAACCGATGATGGGTGCCGTAATGCCGCTTTCGACACTCCTTAAAGAAAAAGCGAGCGACGTTTCGGCGCGGCTCCAGCCCATCTCATTAATTATCGGGTCGAAGAAAGCAGAAAACCCATACACGGAAATGCCGCCGATGAACATGAACATGATTGCTGAAACGACGACAACCCACCAGCCGTAAAAAACATTCCCGGCTTTTTTGAAAATATTCATGATAACTCCGTAGCTATAGTAATATATTAAAAAGGCACAGTAAGGGAACAGTTTTTGACCTGATTGCCAGCGAATACTGGATAAACTGCTGATATTATACCAGTTCGCTTTGAAAGTGATACAAACTAGGAAACGTGATTCCCAACCGAAAGAATACTGAAAGTCGTCTCAAAAACGTCTTTATGAGTTTCGCAGATACATTTATACTTTAGTCCATGCTTATTCTGTTGATATTTATGGAATAATTTGTGCTATCAATTAATCTTCAAGGCTTAATTTCAATCGACCTGGCTGGTTTGATTACCGCCGGTTCCATAACCTTGCAGAAGATATTTACCAGTTGCGGGTCGAATTGTGTCCCGGCGCAGCGCCTGAGTTCATTAAAAGCCTCCGCCGGCGTCGGCTGGGTTCGGTAGGAACGCTGCGAAGTTATCGCTTCAAAGGCGTCCACAACGGCGAGAATCCGTGCTTCAAGGGGGATGGCATCGTCCTTGAGCCCGGAAGGGTAGCCCGTGCCGTCATAACGCTCGTGGTGGTGCAGTATAGCGGGGAGGCAGGCGGAGAGGTCACTGACATGCCTGAGTATTTCGACGCCGACACGGGGGTGGGCTTTGATGTACTCCCAGTCCGCCGGGGTAAGGGGGTCTTTCTTTTTGAGGATGGAATCGGGGATACCGACTTTGCCGATATCATGCAGCAGGCCGGCGGCGCGGATGGTGGCGATGCGGTTTGGCGTCATGCCCATTGCCTCGGCGATGGAGACGGCGTAGTCGCTTACCTTCTTGGAATGCCCGTAGGTATAATGGTCTTTGGCATCAACCGTTGCCGCCAGGGCATAGATAATGCTGATTGCCCGCGACTTGTTTTCTAGTTCAACACCGACAAGCGGTGCTTCTGTCTTGGCCACTTCCGTTGAGAGACAGGTTTTGTTCCGGCCGGTCTCCTTCGCCCGGTAGAGGGCGGCATCGGCGCGAGCGATGATTTCCTCTTTCATAACGCCGTCAAGGGGCCAGCTGGCGATACCCAGGCTTATGGTTATCGGAATTACCAGGGTTTTCGTTTTTGTTTCCACGGCTTGGCGGATGCGTTCGGCTGCCTTGAAGCCTTCTTCAAGCCGTGTTTCCGGTAATACGACGCTAAATTCCTCGCCGCCGTAACGGAAAGCAAGGTCGGCACCGCGGATTGCGTTCTGTATAATTTTGCCGATGGTTCTCAAGGCTTCGTCGCCAGCAAGATGGCCGCAGGTATCGTTGTAGGATTTGAACAGGTCAATGTCCATCATAACAAGGGAAAAGACGGCGCCGAAGCGGGAACTCCGGGCAATTTCCTGCTCCATATGTTCATGGAAGCTGCGGTGGTTGTAAAGCCCGGTCAGCCAGTCGGTATTGGCAAGCTGGGTAGCCCTCATGTAGAGCTGGGCATTCTCAACGATGGCGCCGGCCTGGCTCGCCATACTGCGGACAAGCTCGATATCTTCGTGGGTAAAGGCAGTATCTTTGATTTTTTTACCGAGGGCCAGGATACCGATTAACTTACCATTCTTAATGGGACAGAGCAGTCCCACCTCCGCCCTGGCAATCTGCTCTTTTTCCGATTGCCACAATCCCTTGAGTTCAGGGATGACGTTTACCTGGTCAATACTGAGCGGGGTATCCTGCTTATCCAGCCAGCTTACAATGGGGTTGTCAACATTGAGCTTGAATTCGTCTTTCGCATCCTTATTAGGTGCTTCAGGGTAAGCAAATTGCGTGACAAAATCCCCGCTGCCGGTGTCCTGAAAGAGGAGCTTTGCTTGAGAAATATGCAGGGCCTTGGTTATGGCGGGTAAAATCTCGTTAGCCAGTTCTTCGAGGTTAAGGATATTGCCCATTTTGTTTCTGAAACTGAGGAGCGTCTGCCGGTATTCATAGGTCTCCCGGTAAAAAAGGCGGTCCACTCCTTCCTGAATAAAATGCTCCAGGGGACTTGCCGTGAGGGTGAGGAGCAGGGCGACAACGGTTGCCAGCGTTACGATACTGATGGCCGGCTGTGTTGACATAACGTTATAACCCAGGAAGATGGCACCCATGTAGATAGCGACAAGGGCGCTGATGAGAACGAAGTAGGTGAGGCCGCGCCGGACGACGAATTTGATGTCGAGCAGGTGGAAACGTGAGATAGCGTAGGCGATGATAATGGCGTTAAACAGGTTCCCTATGTGGTCGAAGGGCAGCGAGGCGAGGGCCGGGATAAGGTTGGTATAAGTAAGGACTACCAGTACCGTCCATCCGACGATAAGATATACCGTCCGGTTGCGGTCCGCGGGGTTGGTTGTGGTGCGGTAGCGCTCGACGAGGAGCAATATTACAGCGATGGTGTAGACGAGGCTGAAGATACCGATAAGATAAATGGAGTTGCCCAGGCTGTGGTAGAGGGTGCCGTCGCTGACGTATGAATACTCCACGATTCTGCCGGTGAGACTGAGGAAGGCGAGGAGGGCCAGCGCGATATAGCCGATGTATAAAAAGGTGCCCCCCACCCTGTTGGTATAGACACGGATAAAGTGGTAATAGGTGATGAGAGTACCGACCAGGGCGATGGTAAGTATTTCATTCCAGAGAAGGGTTTGCTCCGGAAAAGCGTTCAGGTGCAGTATGAAAGCGGCAAAGCTCCAGCTTGCCGCCACCGCGAGGTAAAGCACGAATAGCTTGTTCGCGTTCCGGTTAGCGTTGCTTTTTTCAATAGACTGGATGGCTACAGCGCAAAGCGCGATGTAGGTCAGGCAGCTGATAAGCGGTATTAGAGTCCAGATATTCACGGTTTTTTCGGAAAAACGACAATCAATTTGTGACGGCTGAATTTCCGTAATTATCCATTTATGACCAATACATTGTCAAGACGGTGTTTATTCAGGGTTCGGTGGACCAACTATAACATGGCGGAATTCTTCTCTGAATGAGTTGGCATATCACCTAAATGGTTATATAATATCGGTTAATATCCCGGCTACATTTTTAGTGAGATGCGGGGGAACCATTATGATTTATATTGTCATCGGCGTTGTTGGTTTTTTCGCAATATACCTTTTCGATTTGGTCTCTCTGAAAAGAATCCCTTTGGGGATAAAGCCGTTTCTCTGGATGGCAGGTTGTGGCTTGCTGCTCTATTCGTTAGTAATGTTATGCCTTGAACCGGCTACTTTACCAGTGAGTAGCTGGTTAACCTGGGTGGGTTGGGGCTTACTCGCAGTTTCTCTGCTCATGATAACACTGGCTCTATTTGTTAATCTTCCCTTCCGTAAAACATATGTTGATTCCGGTGTTGGCGACAAGCTGGTCAAGACGGGGCTCTATGCTCTGGTTCGTCACCCGGGGGTGTACTGGGTCGCCTCCTTTTTCTTCTCACTGGTTCTTATTTCAAAGTCAAGTTCAATGCTTATTGCGGCGCCAATATTCGTTTTCTTGAATACGGTGCATGTCATTATTGAAGATAAATATTTATTCGTTAAAATGTTTGACGGCTATGCCGCGTACCAAAAGGAAACACCAATGCTGGTGCCGAACCGGCGGAGCATAAAAGCATTCATCAATTCGCTTAAAAAACCTGGAAACAGAGTTTAACGCTGAAGGGAAAACCCCAAGCACTTAACGATAAAATCCAAGCACCAAGCACCAAGTTACAAATAATATCAAAATACAAATATAAAAATAACCTGAGCCGTCATTGCGGGCATAATAGTTGAAAAATGTTGCTGGTTGAATGAGTAATAATCAACTTTTGAACGTATTTTTCTGACAAAATCGGATATTTAATCATCAATCATTCAACGAGTTGAATTATTAAAGTCAACTAGGTGGCCCAGGACAGGTTAATTTAGCCACAGAGACTTAAAAAACGAATGGAAATTTTAAAATTTCCTATTGTTCTCTTGTTTGGAGAACACTCACTTTAGCAACACAATTTTACTATTATGCCCATTGCGAGGAGTCCCGATGAAATCGGGGCGTGGGCAATCTTTGAGTGAATAATTACTTCCCAAATCGGAGATTGCGAGCGAAGCGAAGCAATGACGGATGATTCGTTTAGTATTTTGAATTTTCGTCATTGGAACTTGTTTGGGATTTGGAATTTATTTCTTATGTGTGGATGACTGTAATCGGTGTAAGTATTTAATGGATTGGTTTAGCCAGGATAGGAGCGAGCAATGGATGATAAGTACCGGAAAACTTTTTACCGGAATATCGGTGTATTTACGGAAGCTGAGCAGGGAAGGCTTCGGCGGTCTACCGTCGCGGTGGCGGGTATGGGTGGGGTCGGTGGCCTGCTCACGGAGAGGCTGGTCAGGCTCGGGGTTGGGAACCTCAAGCTCACCGACCCGGGGACCTTTGAAGAAAGTAACCTAAACCGGCAGTTCAGTTCGTCGGTGCGAAACCTGGGCCAGAATAAGGCGGAAAGTGTGTTTGGACAGGTCCGGGACATAAATCCTGAAGCTAATATATATTACAGCACAACCGGGATTAAAACGGAAAATGATGCTAACCTTTTCGTGAGCGGCAGTGATTTAGTAATTGATGAAATGGACTACGGGGCCTGGAAAGAATCAATTTTTCTGCAGAGAGCGGCCAGAAAAAGGGGAATTTATTATCTTTTCACTTCGGCCTTGGGATTTGGTGCGCTCGTTGTAGTTTTTGACCCCAATGGACTTACGTTGGAAGAGTACAACAAATTACCCCTGAACATTGACCTTACCAGCGTGAAAGAGATGTCAGTACCGCGCGAGAGAATTTTACCCGTCATGCCTTCGTATGCTACGGCCGCGATGTCTTTCGATATGCTGCAGGAGATAATTGGGGGGAAAAGGCCGGTACCGACCTGCAGTATCGGCGTGGGGCTTACGTCAATCCTGGCGGCCAGCGAGGCCATGAACATTATTCTTAAGCGAAAAGAAATTATTACCGCACCCGGATATGTTTATATTGACTTGCTTGACCAGAAGTTCACCGTCGGAACCGTGTCGTAGAAGCTGGAAGCTATCTCACAAACTTATTGGTTACCCGGTTCTCCTATCCGCCTTAATTTTAAGATTATCCAACCAGAGTTCATGAGATAGCTTCTATTCATCGGCTTTCTCTAGACTGCTATTTTTGTCCTGACCTGGCTCTCCACACCGGAGTATGTAAGCAGTGTGGTTAGCGTTTCATCCGGTGGATTGATATGCGGCGGCTTAAGCTGGGTTAAATCTGCCCCGGCTTTTTGCTGCTGCGCTTTGTAGCTGGCGAAGGTACCGCACGGCAGTATTGTAACCTCAAAGGGGTTTAAGCCCGTGAATGCTTCGAGCTCGGCGTAAGGCTCATCCAGTTTCTTAAGTTCCTCGTGAATGGTGGAAGACACCTCTTCTGTCAGGCCGGTACCGTCTTCCGTAAGTTCAATATAAAGATGCAGTACCGGTTTTTCTCTCTTGACCTCTTTCCGCGCCACCCAATCGGCATAGTGAACACCGCTGCTTTCTATTGCCTGCCATATTACTTTCTCAGAGAGACGGGTGAAGCCGGCAATGTCAATCTGGTCATCAACGCGGGAGAGGAATACCATCTGCGGAATATTTATATTCAGACGCTCGTTGCGTAGCGCCGTGATTTTGACGAGGTGTCCCAGGCGGTAGCGAACGAAAGGCCCACCGTGGAAACTGGTGATAACGAGCTCGTAATTACCCGGCGTCAGCTCATCCATGAGATAGGTTGGTGGCTGGTAGGATGGGTCGCGCAGGCTTCTTAAGCTATCTTCCTCGCGGATGAACTCATAGAGCTGCAAATTGGGTACGAAGGTCATCCCCTGGTAGTCCCACGTCTGCATGGCGATGATGACGGCCTCGGTGCAGCCGTGGAAATCGAGGGGGTATCTTCCCCACATCTTCTTGATTTTCTCTCGATAGACGGAGCCGTCTATGCCGAAGGTGATGATGCCCTTGGGCGACCAGATATCGCGGGGCAGGAGAGGGCGTCCCGCAATCTTGCTCTTTAAGAGGCCCAGACTCAGGCGAAGGAGGGCGCGGGGGCTTTGCACCAGTCTCTTGAGGTTGGTCGTTTGCCCCCGCTGGCTGAAGCGTTCCCCGATAGCCACGGCGACGCTGGAAAGGGCAAAGCAGATGTCGAGCCCTTCGGAGAGAGCCATCTCGAAGCCGGTTTTTATCCTTTCTTCAAACGTCATCTTTTCCGCCGCATCAACCGGCGGCAGGAAACGGAATTGCTCGTGGGGAAAAGCGCGTGCCATGGTGCCGGTGGCGTAGGGGGGTGGTGCCATACCGTAGAGGACGGAGTCATTCCGGTGGATGGTAAACATATTTCTCTGCTCACAGCTTGAGAAAAAGGCCAGGGCGAAGATAAGCGGTTGTATCTGCTCAAGCTGTTCGGCCGTTACCGGTACCCAGCGGAAGGTGTATTCGCTGGATTTCCCCGATGTGTACTGCCAGAGCACCGGTTTCCGGGGGAGAATATCCTCTCTTTGTTTCAGGAGATAAGGGGCGTAATCGGCGTAGGTGGTGAGGGGTACCTGTTGCCGGAATTCTTCCAGGCTGCGGGGGTTGGCCCCTTTTAAGATTGTCTGGCCGAGTTCGCAGTCTTTGAGAAGTTCGAGCTGCTCGGCGAGAAGACGCCGCTGTATGCTCATGAAGTCGGCGGGGGAAAGGTCAATGAAGCCGCAGCACCGCTGCCACATTTCGTCGTATTTACCCTGCTGGAATAGTTCGCCAAGTTTGCTCATTAGTTCCTCCTTACATATAATAACGGTCTTTTATCCACTTGATACCTGGATTACCCCAAAATGGTCTGGTAATAGAAGCTATCCAGAAAGTCAGGGAATAGTCTCACCTGTGCTCGTACCGACACTTGTACTTGCAGTCCGAGTGCAAGCACAGACTTCGACTCACCAACAATTTTCATGTCAATCTACCCATCAGTTTTCGGATAGCTTCTAAAGTTTTTTGGGGCTTTACCTGACATCTTCTATACGCCTTTATTTGAATACCCGAGAGAAGCCCAGGCCAGATTAACGGCATTTGCCGGTTTTTCCCCCTTGAGATCAAAGCCATTCTTTGTGAGAGTATTTAGCACTTCTTCTTTGGTCATTTCAGGGTATTTCTCTTTTAACTCTTTAACGGCCTGTCTTACGCCGCTGACAGTTCGAGTCCTTTTCACTTTGGTTGGAGGAACCATTGCTGTATCTGTCCAGTCACGTAGTTTATAAACACCCTGTCCCACCCTCTCGAACTCTTTGGCCCTTTTCAGAACGCTATAGACGGCTGATGAGGCATTGTCGGGATTACCAAAAACGCCGGCCTCTCTCATCAGCTTGACTGCCTGGTTGGCGATAAGTAAGCCGTGATTGCGTGATGCAATAAGGCGGAGTATCTCTTTCTGACTCCTGTCGCGTACGTCCTCCGGCGTCAAAATCCGGAAAGCCGACTTGTCCGTTACATACATCATTTCCTGATAAGTTAATAAAGATTCTTCGAGTGATGCTTTCTTTTTCCTGAGTATAGCTATTCTTCGGACGGTTTCAGCCTGGGTTTCTCCTATTTCATTCTCGATACGTGCAATCAGCTCTTTAGTTTGGGCTTCCCAGGAACTCGCATTGTACATTTATTAATGCCTAGCCCCACTATCATAAATACAACCGTAATTAGTTTGCCTTGACAAGAATATTGATATTAACAACATTGTGCGTTGGACATACAAACTATACCTAATGTACTATTGTTGGCGTCAACGGGGTGAGAGATTAAAAGCTCTCATCGGCAGTTATAGCTGCCGGCAGTAGTCTGGGAAGATGCTGCTTCGAGCCGTCCATCCAAACAGGAGGCTGAGGGACTTAGCGCCGACAATTAAGTTGAACGGCGGGGTTCCTACCGGAAAGTTAAGCCTCCGCGTGTTGATTAAGGGAAGTGTATGTAAGCCTCGCAAGCACCACCACTTCCCTTAATGCGTAATATCCGTTAATAATCCCCTTTCCGCTCGCATTAAACCTCCTCATAAATATTGAAGTAGCGGACGCAAGCCATGCAAGCACCGCTATTCTTCTCGGTGCTTACCATACATGAAAAACTTGCGTTTGTCAAGTGCTTGGCCAATGTTTTGCAGTAGCGGCAATCATTTTGTCCATTGAATGAGTATATCGGTGAAGCATTAATTGTTTGAAATTAGCTTCCAAAATGCCGCTTGCGGTACCTGTTAGGCCGGTATCTTAATATCCGGGAGAGCATTGCAATCGGGAATTTTGCTCTCCTGAAAGGCGCGGGATTTATTTTAATCATGACACACCCCGAAAAATGGTGAGTATCAGCTTTATAAATATTTTGTCATTGCGAGTCCCCGATATAATCGGGATAAAGCCAACTTTCCTGTCAACCAAAAGCGAACGGAACCCTTCAATACGTGTAAAATCTCATATACCAGTTGAGAATATCCCGGCCCCAGAGGAGGGTCGCCATCGTGGCGAGGGATAAGAAAACACCATAAGCTATGAGATCTTTCATTTTTTTCAACTTAGTGACTACAAGAAAAATTGCTACTAGTCCACCTGATATTATTGCGAGATATATAGCTACTATCACCATTGGGAATCCAGTAACGATACCAATAAGAGTAATCAATTTAATGTCCCCGATACCCATTCCCTCTTTTTTAAAGACTAAGAAAGAAAATACTGCAATGAGAATAAATAGTATAAATCCGAATCCTCCACCTATTAAAGCGTTGACAATACCTATTCCTGGTGTATACGATGAAATCACTAATGCAATGACCGCTGAAGGATAAACAATTTTGTTTGGAATAATCCTATGCTCAAAATCTGTCACTAATATTGTTAAGAAAATGCAAAAATAAAAGGCGAATACAACTGTTTGCAGGATTAATCCATACCGTAAGTATAAGAATGCGAATAGTGCTCCCGTAACGGCTTCGATGATAGGCAGGCGTTTCGGAATGGGGGCACCGCAGTAGCGGCAGCGCCCGCGAAGGGAAATGTAACTCACCACCGGAATGAGGTCGCCGGTGGCGAGGGCGTGTCCGCAGGTGGAGCAGTGGGAGGGGGGATAGACGATGGATTCACCTTCCGGCAGCCGGTCGGCGACAACGTTGAGAAAGCTGCCGACGGCAAGTCCGAATAAGGCGAAGGTCAGGATAAAGAGCACTTCCATATTGCAGCCTATTTTGGCGGTTTTTAAACATATAGTCAAGAACGGGAATGTATAGGATTTACTTGCATATGGTTGCTTTGTCATTGCGAGTCCCGATGAAATCGGGGCGAAGCAATCCGTTAACTCCTATGAAAGCTGCAGGGGTACGGATTGCTTCGCTTCGTTTACCCTGAACGAAGTTGAAAGGCTCGCAATGACACCTATTCTTCTGGATTCCCGCTTTCGCGGGAATGACAGAGGAAGGGCGGGAATGACAGAACACTTCAGGGTATCTATTACAACTTGTAACAACAGGTTACAAAAGGTTAAATTCGGCTGTCAAATCACTTGAAACTGTGCTTGTACTCGGACTACAAGTACGAGTGAGAATATAAGGCATTCATGCTGAAGCATTCATTATGTCAGCAGTATCTTTGTACTGTGACTATTTCTAAAGCATCGTAAGTGAGTGTATCAAATTAGGGTTCACAGGTATTGACATTGACTCTAGCTCACTTTATACTCCTTACACATAGTAAAAATAAATAAGGAAGCACTAAAAATGCTAAAGAAAATCATGAAGTTCTTCACTTGTACTTGCATTCATGCCGAGCCTTCAGGCCGAGGCAGTCCGAGTGCAAGCAAAAATGGGTTCACCCTGAGTGTGTTCACCATGAATGGGGAGAAGGGCTTCACCCTCATCGAACTCCTGGTCGTCATTGCCATCCTGGGCGTCCTGTCGGCGGTGGCCGTACCTAACATTGCCGGCTTGATGACAGCAGGTGACATAGCGGCGGCCAAAGCGGAAGCCGCTACTGTCCAAACAGCAGTAGATGCGGCTATAATCGTGAATAAGCTATCGGCGACAACTACTCCTGCTATTACTGCTCTTACTGAAAAACATACCCTCGTCACACCTTATTTACGTGGTGCTATCAAAGGGACCTATACAGTTGCTGCTGATGGTGCAATTACTGGAACCGGCGGATGGGGTACTTCGATTAAATGGGATCCAGTTGCTCACACCTGGACCAAGCAATTCTAATATAGTTCCTATTTCTATTCTATTATGCCGGAGAAAAAAGAAATATGGCACTTGTACTTGCTTGCACTCGGACTGCAAGTACAAGTGTGGTACGAGCACAGGTGCAGTTCGAGTGCAAGCACGCCCCGAAAAATTGTAGAAGTCATCTTAAGAGGCGTTAGCAATAAATATTTTGTCATTGCGAGTCCCGATGAAATCGGGGCGAAGCAATCCGTGCTTCTACAGCCTCTCCCCTTTTTAAGGGGAGATTGAGAGGGATTATGCAAATCTTCAAAATAAAATCCCCCTTAATCCCCCTTTTCCAAAGGGGGAGACTCTAAATAAACGGAGATTGCCACGTCGTCCTTCCCTGTAGTAAAGGAGTGGGAAGGACTCCTCGCAATGATAGAAACATGGGCAATGACAGAACAACAGAAGAATAATGAATGTAAACACTTCAAGTAAATTCAGTGTAAACAGTACCTTTATACTATGACTATTCCTAAAGCATCGTAAGTGAGTGTATCAAATCAGAGTTCACAGGTATTGACATTGAATCTAGTTCACTTTATACTTCCTTCACATAGTACTTGTGATGCATCCCGATTACATCGGGACGCTGATGGCAAAGGAGGGTTCTCCCTGAAGGGGAGGTATCAGAGAGAGAGGAAAACCGCACATGGTTCGATAAACTCGCCATAAACACTGGGGGCCAATAAAGAGAAAAACGGTGGTTACCGGATATTAACAAGGCAAATACATAAGGAGGCACTAAAATGCTAAAGAAAATCATGAAATTCTTCACTTGTACTTGCAGTCCAAGTGCAAGCAAGAACGGTGAAAAGGGCTTCACCCTCATCGAACTGCTGGTCGTCATTGCTATTCTGGGTGTCCTGGCCGCAGTTGCCGTACCTAGCATTGCTAGCTTGATGAGCGCAGGTGACATAGCGGCAGCCAAAGCTGAGGCTGCAACTGTCCAAACAGCCGTAGATGCAGCTATAACCTCGAATAATCTTTCAGGGGCCCAAATAACTGCCTTGAATGAAGACAGCAGCACAGTCACGCCTTATTTACGTGGCACTATCGTCGGGGCATATACAGTTGGTTCTGACGGTGCAATTAATGGAACCGGCACATGGGGGAACTCTACTTTTACATGGGATAGCACTGCTCATACCTGGAAGAAGCCATAGCAAAATAGTTCCTATTGTGAAAAAGCCTGTCAGTAAATTCACACGCTGGCAGGCTTTTGATAGGTATTATTTGGAAATAGTTCGATACTTGTACTCGCACTTGCTCGTCAAGTGCAAGTAAACTCACCATAAATAGTAATTGTGTTCGGGTTACCTCAAGCTGTCAGAAAGACCGGGTGCGTGCAAAGAATGGGAAAACTGATGAGGAAATTTCTGGAGTCGTTTAAATTTAAAGAAAAATGCTTAACCCAGTACGCCTCGACACGGCTCGGCGTAAAAAAAGTTGAAGGGTTAAAGATCATTGTGCTCCAGGTGGTCATCGCCATCCTGGGTGTTCTTTCCGTCGTCGCTGTGCCTACTATTGCCGGCATGGCTGATATAAGTAATATAGCGGCGGCAAATTCAGAGATGGCCACCGTCCAGACGGCGGTGAACGCGTATTTATCTCAGCAAAACCCACCACTCGCTTCGGACGCAATCGATGCTTTGACAGTTAGTGATGTGGCAGTTTATATACGCGGGGGTGCCAGTGTCATCAAAGGAGAATACGATATTAATGGTTATGGGGCTGTTACGGCTACGGGCAGAGGTTCATGGCCTGATATAGTGGCAGTGGTAGATGGTAAATTCGTTAAAGCCCCTTAATAATTAGCTCTTAACTATAAAATATAATAATAAGCCTGCCGTAAACACCAGTACCGGCAGGCTTTTCGTTAATCAGACGCAAAAAACAGTCCGTAACTTTTTCTGTCATTGCGAGGAGTCCTTCCCACCCCCTTACTCTTGGGAAGGACGACGTGGCAATCTCGCATAATAGAATAGCTTGCCCAAATCGTGAGATTGCCACGCTGATTTCATCCTTCCCTTCGAGAAGGATTTCATCATGCTTGCACTCGGAGTGCAAGTACGAGTGTAGTGCAAGTACAAGTGCTCGCAATGACAGATATTGAAAAAGCAAAAAGGGAGAGGCTTGCCCTGAGCCTGTCGAAGTGGCTTTATCTCACTTTGAGTGAAAAGTTGAATGTGTAAAAAGCCTCCGAAGTCTCAGTCTGAGCCGTGTATGCTATTGACGTGACGGTGACAAAAAAGAAGTTTGTATTCCGCAGCGCCCGGGCGTATGTGTAAACATATTCGAGTTTCGTCCCGGTGCCTTCTATGAGTACGCTCTCTATGTTATAGCTGACCGCCGTGAGGCTCATTTCGGCCGCTGGCAGGAGACTTACAATCAAGCTGGTGTACTCATCGGCGTTGGTGCGGCTTACCTTCAGGCTGGTAAGTTTGCCGCTTAAAGGGGCGGTCTTATCCTGCAGGGGTTTTACCTGCGTCTCCAGCTGCGTGATTTTCGTTTTCAGGGCGGTTACCTCAGCCTGCTGCGCCGGGATTTGTTTCTGGATATTCGCCGCTTCAGCTTCCAGTAAGGCCACGTAGGAACTCACGCCCATTGTCCTGTATGCCATAATGATAACAGCCGCGAGCGCCACCACGGCCACAACCGGTACCGCGATATTCAGCGGGGAAATCTGCCGGCGGTGGTAAATGGCGGGCAGGGCGTTGAAGTTGACGAGTAAAGAGGCGTCGAGCCCCTTTTCCCGCGGTGATTCTTTAAGGATAAGCCCGATATTGACCATGAACTGCGCCGCATCGAACCCGGCCGGCGCCTGTATGGGGGAAGACAGGGCATTCACCGGGTGTCCCAGCCGGGAGGCCAGCAAATCCCAGCTTTCTTTCATCTGCGCCAG
>Ga0315295_10001675_pt1 | contig 18981 bp, 11 predicted proteins | sample YL17G14_0_MG_FD_204453 | JGI IMG/M metagenome (GOLD analysis project Ga0315295, IMG submission 204453) | Sediment microbial communities from Yellowstone Lake, YNP, Wyoming, USA - YL17G14_0 | ecosystem: Environmental > Aquatic > Freshwater > Lake > Sediment | place: USA: Wyoming | collected... | reverse complement strand
CCGAGATGTCATCCATCCGCAACCGGCCGCCCACGACCTCGATCCGGCCTTCCGCATCCGAATAGTACTCCCAGCCCTGGCCGATCCCCGGCTTACCCGCATTGAAGTCCTGCGTGTACGGAACCGCCTGCGCTATCTGGCTCGTCCCCGTCCCCTGAATCGTAAAATCATACGGATTCTCATCCCCGTCGTTGCTGGCGATCTGAATCATCGCCATCCGCAGGCCCGCACTGCCCGGAGCAAACCGCACCTGGAACGTCGTCGTCCCGCCGTTGGCCGCCACCGTCGCCGCCGGCTGCGCGACCACCGTAAAGGCTCCCCCGCCGCCGGTCACCTGAACCTGGGGCGTACCCGTCAGGTTCAACGTCCCCGTGCCCGTGTTGCGGATTGTAAAGGTCTGCACCACCGAACCACCCATCAGAACAGACCCAAAGTCCGTCCCATCGGCTAAGCCCGGTACCGTATCGCCATCGGCTATCACCTGACCGTTGCCCACCAGCTCGATCTCCGGGGCCGTCGTGACCACCGTCAGCCGGATATTGTCGAATTCCCGTCCATCCGAGGGCGCCGGGAAGTTGTCATACTGCTGGAACTTGATCCGAACGTCCGAGACATTCGTGCTGCCCGCCGCCGCCATCGCCTGCTGAACGAGCGTATCCAGACTGTACGAGCCGTTCGTAAAGCTCGTCGTCAGGTCCGTCACCTTCACCCAGTGCTGGCCGTCCACGCTCAAGGCGATCCCGTCGCCCTTGTACTGACCCACAAAGCTCGCCGGCAGTGGATTATCCTCATCCGACAGGCTCACGTGGTCCAGCGTCAGCGTCACCCCCGTCTTGCCCGTCAAATCCACGTGCAAAATCGCCTCGTTGCCCGCGTACGTCGTGTTGCCCGAGATGTCATCCATCCGCAACCGGCCGCCCACGACCTCGATCCGGCCTTCCGCATCCGAATAGTACTCCCAGCCCTGGCCGATCCCCGGCTTACCCGCATTGAAGTCCTGCGTGTACGGAACCGCATTCAGTAAAACCCTGGGCTCAAGGCGCTCAAACACGGGGGCATCCCCATGCCGGTCATGCTGTCGAAAACGCCGTCCGCTTTTGTCTGTTCTTCTTATTCGCTTCATTTCAGTTTCCTCCCTGGTATGACCTAAAGGACGGGGCACTCAAAGCCCAATCTCGGCCTCGGTTCTTTTTCACGGTCGAATCTACTGTTCCAGTCATCATACGATCCTCACGAAGAAAATTGTGTACATCAATTGGCCCTTCTTTTTTGGGTCTATCTAACAGTGCCATCAACTATCAAATGTGTAACGGCTTTTCTGACCGTTTAGCCATACATGGGAACCATGGAAAAAACGTTACATTTGGCCCCTGTGATGGCACTTAATTGTTGACAAAACAGGGATGTTTTTCAGCCTGGCTGCGTCGCCTGGCGTTGCGCATGGAACCTGCGGTCGCTAAGAGCCGCAGTAATTGAAGCAGGTGCCACAAGACAGCTTCGGTTCGCTCGGAGGACATCGCGGATACAACTATGGATGAGTCCTATAATAGTCAGTCTCAGCTTCCTGACGGTGTGACCGCCGCGAAGCCGACCAAAGAGCCCCAGCCGGTTCATAGGCCGGATCGGGCCGACGGCGGAGCCACTCTCGGCAAGGAGCAGGAGGGATACCATGACACCCATCCGCAGAAGCTGCAACTGCTGGCGGGGACATTGCACTATTCGCAAGGCGACTCCACCGAACACGACTGGCAGCAGCGTTGCAGACGGCTTCACCAGGCGATGGAGACGTTATCATCCGTCAACCGGCAGAAGAAATTCGCCAGTGCGGCGATGGCTTTCTGCAATGAAGTAGCTTCCCGGTGGCAATGTGAGCGCGTGAGCATTGGCTTTCTCGCGGGACGATACGTCCAGCTCAGGGCGATGAGTCATACCGAGGATTTCAGCCGGAAGATGCAAATCGTCCAACACATTGAATCGGCGATGGAAGAATGTCTGGATCAGGACGCGGAGATTCTCTGCCCGGCTCCCAAAGAATCCACTTATATCCATCGAGCGGCGGATGAACTTTCCAAACACTCCGGGCCGCTGGCCACGCTGAGCCTGCCTTTGCGCTGGCAGGGCAACGTGATCGCGGTTTTGACTCTCGAACGCCCGGCCGATAAAGTCTTCACCGCCGACGAGATCGAAACCATTCGTTTGGCTTGTGAGCTGTGCACGGCCAGGCTGGCCAATCTTTATGAGTATGACCGGGGAATTGGCGCGACCATCGCCATCAAAGCCCGTAATTGTCTCGCGGCACTTGTGGGACCCCGGCACACATGGGTCAAAGTCGCGGCGATACTTTGCTTTGCGGCCATCGGCGCTCTGTGCTTCGGCACGGGCGAGTTTCGAGTAAAGGCGCCTTTTGTCCTGGAAGCAACCTATCAACAGGTCCTCCCGGCGCCCTTCGACGGGTATATCAAAAGCATCGAAGTCGAAGTCGGTGACACAGTGAAGGGCGGCGATTCGATTCTCGGCACTCTTGACACGGCAGAGCTGCGACTAAGCCTGGCGGCGGCAAAGGCCGAGAAGGCCGGCTATCTGAAGCAGGCTTCCGCGGCCATGCGCGACAGCGAGACGGCCAAGTCACAGATCGCCGAAGCAAACGCCGACAAAGTGGAAGCCCAAATCGAGCTGCTCGAGTACCAGATTAGTCAGGCAAGCCTTGTCTCACCACTGGGGGGAGTCGTTGTCAAGGGTAACCTGAAGCGAGAAATCGGTGCCCCGGTGAAGACCGGCGACGTCCTTTTTGAGATATGCCCTCTCGAATCGCTGCGGGCACAACTGCTGGTTCCTGAAGAAGACATTTTCGACATCAAGACAGGCCAGAATGGGTATCTGGCCACCGCGTCTTATCCCGGTCAGCGAATCAAGTTTATCGTGGAACGTATCAACCCCATCGCCGAGGTCGTCAACCAGCGCAACGTATTTAAGGTCCGCGTTCAACTGCTCGAGACGCACCCGTGGATGCGTCCCGGCATGGAAGGCGTCGCCAAAGTATCCATCGGGCAGCGCCGGTACGCCTGGATGTGGACTCGCAAAATCGTCAACTGGATACGCATGCAGTTATGGCTTTAGACGTCAGGATGCCTTATGGCTGTTGAGCGACCGACTTTTCATGAATCCTGGTATCGCGTGGCCTCATTGCGGCCGAGGCTGCTGTCGGGCGTCCATGTTCACAGGCAGCATTTTCGCGGACAACTGTGGTACGTCCTGGAGAATCCCGCGAACAACGAATTCTCTCGCCTGAGCGAATCCGCTTACAGGTTCATCGGCGCCCTTGACGGCCGGCGGACCATCGCTGAAGTCTGGCGGACGTGCAATGAGCAGTTCGGAGACGCCGCTCCGACCCAGGGAGAGGTTATCGGACTTCTGGGACAGTTGCACTGCTCCAATCTGCTCTATGCCGAGCTGGCGCCGGACACGGAAAGCCTTTTCAACCGCTATCGCGCACGTATCCGGCGTCAGGTGCAGGGATTTCTGGCGAACCTGCTGTTTGTTCAAATTCCGCTGCTGGACCCGGATCATTTTCTCGACCGATGGGTCGGCATCGTCGGGTGGCTTTTCAGCAGAGTCGGCCTGGTGCTGTGGCTGGCGATCACCGGCGCGGGATTGTACTTTGCCGTCGGGAACATGACGGAGCTGATTCATCAAAGCACCGATGTCCTGGCTCCCAACAACCTCATCCTGCTATACTTCAGTATTGTGCTGATCAAAATCTGCCACGAGCTGGGCCACGCCTTTGCCTGCAAGAGATTCGGCAGGATCACCGGCAGCGGCGGACAAGTCCACGCGATGGGTCTGATGTTTCTGGTGTTCGTGCCGCTGCCTTACGTGGATGCCTCCAGCGCCTGGGTGTTCAGGCGGAAGTGGCATCGAGCGGTCGTGGGCATGGCCGGCGTGATTGTCGAGCTTGCCGGAGCGGCGGTTGCAGCGATCATCTGGGCGAATACATCCACGGGAACTGTGCACATCATTGCCTATAACGTCATGTTTGTAGCGAGTATTTCGACGCTTGTTTTCAACGCCAACCCTCTTCTGAGATTCGACGGCTATTATGTTCTATCCGATTTGATAGAAATCCCGAACCTCAGCCATCGTTCCAGGAACTACCTGACCTACCTCGTCAAGCGACATGCATGGCGGATAAAAAGTGCACAGAATCCTGCTAACACGCTCGGAGAACGAATCTGGTTCGTATTTTACGGCATCATTTCGACGGTTTACCGCGTCTTTATCTGCATACGAATTCTGCTGTTTCTCAACAGCCGATTGCCGAAAGAGCTGTTCGCGCTCGTTCCGCTCTTGGCGATCTCAGCTATCGCCGCATGGATTATTGTTCCGGCGGGCAGGTTTATCCGCTACGTAGCCACAAGCAGCGAATTGGCCAGAACACGCGGGCGCGTTATAGTCTCTGTTCTGGGTGGTTTGGCTTTGGCCGTCGTGTGTCTTGGGATTATCCAGATGCCAGATTATTGCAGGGTCGAGGGGATTGTTGAGCCCGTTGGACTGGCCATCGTCCACGCCCAGAGCGACGGCTTTGTCACCGGCTTTCTTCCTTCGGGACAGAAGGTCGCGCCTGATGGACAGACACTCATCGAGGCTGCGAATCCACAACTGGAAGCCGAGAAGAAAGGTCTGCTTGCCGAGCTTCGGGCTCTGCAAATCAGGCAGCGTATCGCAGAAATGCAGGAAGTCGCTGCGGCACAGATATTCGCTGAACAAATCGAAGCCCTGAAGGAAAAGATTGCCCGGGTCCAGTTCCAGCTAAACTCGCTGCGGCTGCAACCGACGCTATCAGGCACGTGGGTTTCCCCGGACGTTGAACAGGCCAGGGGCACGTATCTGCATCGCGGCCAGCAGATCGGTCTCGTGGCGAGCCTGGATGACGTGCTGATCCGGGCAACGGCCGGCCAGGACCTTGCCGCCAGGCTCGTTGAGCACGCTTACGAGCAGCTTGAGATTCGAGTGAAGGGGCGGCCCGACGCGATGCTGACGGGCAAAATCGAAAAGATTCTCCCGGCGGGCGAGGATGTATTGCCCTCCGAGGCCCTGGGATACGCGGTGGGTGGATCCATGCCGACGCTCCTGCAGGATCCCCGAGGCGTCAGAACCGCTGAGAAGTTTTTTGAGATTCGAATCAGGCCCGCCCCGGATAGCCCGGTCCGCCTGCTCAGCGGCCAGCGCGTCCTGGCCAGAATCCAGATGCCCTCCAAGCCCCTCGCCATTCAGTGGTGGCAATCGGCCAGACAGTTGTTCCAGCGGAGGTTTCATATTTGACATGGCGGCCATACCCAGTGCAACATGGCAAATGCTTGATCAGCGAACCTCGGGCGCAACTCTGCCCCGCGGGCTGGACGCGGTCTGGCACGCAGGGGCCGGAGCGATAGACAGATTCACGCCGCGATACCATGGGTTCAGGCGCCGGGTCGATAAGATACTATCTCTGGAGAAGCACTTTTCGCAAATGACGGATGCGAAGCTCCGCGAAACGGCCGCCGACCTGCGAGAGGTTTTCCGCTGCGGTCATGATAATTCATCAGACATCGAACGGGCTTTCGCGTTAGTGGCAGAGGTAGCGTCTCGCCAGATCGGCGACAGGCCGTTTCCCGTTCAGGTGGCCGGCGCTCTGGCCCTGCAAAGCGGGTGCGTCGCTGAGATGGCGACCGGAGAAGGCAAGACGCTCACATGCACCATGCCGGTCACAGTGGCCGGCTGGCGGGGACGCGGCTGTCACGTCATTACCGTCAATGATTACCTGGCGCGGCGGGACGCCGAATGGATGGGCCGGATTTATCGCTTCTGCGGCCTGAGCGTCGCCTACATCGAGCAGCAGACACCGCTGCACGAGAGAAAAACCGCGTACATGGCGGATGTTACCTATTGCACGAATAAAGAGGTCACGGCGGATTTCCTCCGCGACCGCCTTGTCCTCGGCCGCATCAAAGGACTAAGCTCCACGCTTCTTGCCAAAATCGCCGCCGGCCGAGAGACGACCGACAGGCTCATCCAGCGCGGCCTGCATTATGCCGTCGTCGATGAAGCGGACTCGGTCCTCATCGACGAGTCGGTAACACCGCTGATTATCTCAGGGCATGCACCGAATCCGGAACAGATCGAATCCTTTCGGCAAGCGGCAGACATCGCCGGTCGGCTTCGACCTCAAACCGATTATCAGATCGATCACCGCTACAGGGAAATTGAATTGACCGCTCAGGGCGAAATTCGTCTGGAGGAATTGACGCGCGACCTTGGAGGATTGTGGAGGGGCAATCGCCGCTGCTGGGAAATGGTCAATCAGGCCCTGACGGCCAAAGAGCTGTACGTGCGGGACAAGCACTACCTCGTGGATAACGGCAAAGTCGTCATCGTAGATGAGTTCACCGGCCGGCAGATGGCGGACCGAACGTGGCGTGACGGGCTGCACCAGGCCGTCGAGGCCAAAGAAGGACTCCAGGTCAACGCCCCCAAGGATACGTATGCCCGCATCAGCTTTCAGCGGTTCTTTCGGATGTATCACAGGCTGTGCGGCATGACGGGCACAGCGTCCGAAGCGACTGCGGAGTTCTGGCAAATCTATCAGTTGCCGGTGGTGACAATACCCACAAACCGTCCGTGTATCAGAAAGAATCTGCCCACCATCGTGTTATCGATGGAATCGGCGAAATGGGCACGTGTTGTACAGGAGATTCGCCGCACGCATGAAACCGGCAGGCCGATTCTCATTGGAACGCGCAGCGTACGAGCAAGTGAACACCTCGGCAAGCTGCTGGAAGCAGAAAAACTCCCCCACCAGGTTCTTAACGCCGTGTATCATCGCCAGGAGGCGCAGATCATCGCCGGTGCGGGTCAGCAAGGGAGAATTACGGTAGCCACGAACATGGCTGGCCGGGGCACCGACATCAAGCTCGGCCGGGGCGTCGCAGAATTGGGGGGACTGCACGTAATTGCCGCCGAGCCGAACGAGTCGGCCCGAATCGACCGGCAGTTGTTCGGCCGAGCGGCGCGCCAGGGCGATCCCGGAAGTGCTCAAGGCATTTTCAGTCTCGACGACGAGATAGCGTCCCGGTATGCCGGGAACGTGGCTGCATACCTCAAAAGAAGACATGCTCACTCCGCGGGCGATATCTCGTCGCCCGTGGTCCGGGCCGTGTTTCGATTAGCTCAGCGCCGCGCGGAACGGTTTGCCCTGCGTCGTCGCAAATCCGTCTTGCGGACGGACCACTGGCTCGATGAGCAACTCGGGTTCGCCGGCAGAGAATAAGGCCCGCGAAGTGTGTCACGCCGTGCAGGGCTTCGTCTCTCAGTCCTGACCCTTCACGCTCCGGCCGGGATCCACCGGCAGCGACGTCCTGACCTGATGCAATTCCAGGACGGTCCCCAACGTTTGAGCCAGCCGCGCCAGCGAGATGTTTAACTCGACGATGGCCTGAATCTGGGCCCGCTCGGCGCTGGCCAGAATCTCCTGAGCTTGCAATTTGACCAAGAGAAACTCCGGTGTAAGCTTCTCGCGGACGGCTTCCGAATCTTCCAAAGCCCGCAGATGGATCCGAGCCGCTTCGACGGCGTCTTTTTGAACCTGTATTTCCGAATAGTTCGTTTCAATCCGCCGCATCCTCTCTTTGGCCTGCAAAGCCACCTGGTCCGCCAGATTCTGCAAAGCTGAAATCGCTTTTCTGCGCTCAAGCTTTCTTTTGAGCAGCTCCGCGTCGCGCTGGCGGTTTCCGAGTGGGTATTCCAAAGACAGGCCGACGCCGTAGCTGACATAATCGCCGGTACCCAGCCGGTCATGCGCATCCTCTACCCCTCTGGCCAGGCCCTGCGTCCGGGCCGACGCGATCATGTCCAATCGCGGCATGTCCTGATTCTCGGCGACCTGAATATTGATCTGGGCGATTTCAATCGCCATCTTGGCTTGCTGAACGACCGGATTCCTGCTCAGAGCAACTTCCAGCAACGCCGGACGCTCAAGCTGTTTGGCATCCAGAGACGCCTCGCTGACCGGCACAATCTGAAACTCATCGAGCATGTTCAGTTGTGCATCGGCCATCAGCCGCACCAGAGCATCTTGCGCGTCAATGATGGCCTTGTTTGCCTGAAGCAGCGCCGCCTCTCGGGCTTTTGCAAAAGCCTCCGCCTGCTTGATCTGCACGTCGGTCGCGTCGATTTGGCTGCGGCCCTGGACTTTCGTGAGCGTATCAATCGTACGATCAAGCAGCGCCCGCTGAACTTCGGCGTCGCGGCGAGCCTGCAGGAGCTGCCAATAGGCTGAGATGACTTCGGCCGCTGTGTCTTCGGCTTTCTGGCGGAAACCCAGCATGGCGATCTGATAGTTCAGCCTGGCAATATCGACCCCCGCGAGAGTCACTTCCCTGCCGGCGTCGCGCAGCAGCGGCTGTTTGAGCTGAAAGCCGAGTATCGGCTCATAGCGCGTCGGTAAAGTCCGGCCGGTCAGATCATCCCAACTGCGCGTCAGCGCGTAACTGAGCGACCACTCCGAGCCCATGACGCCCTTTTGCTTGATCCCCGACTCCAGTGTGCGGCCATCCGACTGGCCCGGCTGAAAAATGCTGTTGGAGGGATTATCCTCCTGCTCGTAATTCACACGGCCAAACGCCGTGACGTCGAACTCCGAAGCCGCCTTCCTTATATCCTGCTCGGCAATCGACGGATCGAAACTGACGACTCTGATCTCCGGGCTGTTGGCGAGGGTCCGTGCCACGGCCTGCTCAATCGTCAGAGCAACCTGCCTGGCGCCCGTCGCCGGGTCGCTGACTATCTCCACCGGCGGGATCGCCCCCTTACCGGAAACCGTCGGCTTGAGCAATCCCAAAGGCTTGCCTGCATCCGCTCCTTCCATGTCGAGGCGTTGTTGCGGCCCCTGGTCAGCAAGCGCTTTCTGGTAAGACTGAACGGTGCTCCGGCTATCGACTTTGTCCGACACGCAACCGGCAACAAAGGACAGAAGACAGAAGGCAGAATTTGCGATTTGCGATTTGCGATTTGCGATTTTCAATCGGCAATCAACATTCGGCAATCCTTTGCTGGTTTTCATATCGTTCTCCGTCAGGGGTCCCAAATCTACGAGTTCGGAAAGATGACTTTCACATGCTCGCCGGCGGGCCGCTTGGATTTGTTCGGTACCTGGATGCGAACTCTCAACGTTCCGCTGGCCGCATCAGCAACCGCGCCCATGTAGATGACCATTCCCTCTACGGTTATCTTCTGGGGATCCGGAAATTCGACGCGGCTTACAGCCCCGTACTTCAAACTGCGGGCCTGCGTTAAAGGCACGGGCACGTCGATCCAAAGCGGATCGGTCTGCACGACCCGAACCGCGCTGGCCAAAGCATCGACCGACTCGCCGGTCTCTACGTCGATCTTTTCGACGCTCCCGCCGATTGGGCTCTTGAGACTCATATTGTTAATCTGCAGCTTCGCTTCCTCATACTTTCGCTTGGCCTGCTCGTGCTCGAAGACCGCAAGCTGCAGCGACAGCCCGGCGATGGTCACGTTCAGCCTGGCATACTCCACTTCCAGCTCCGTAGCGGCGTTCTTCGCCGCCGCCGTCTCGAGCTTTTTCAGATCGACCTTTTTCTGCGCCAGCGAGGCTTCGGCGGCCTGAATTTGCGTGGTGTCCTGGCTCGAAGCCTCAAGCTGGGCCAGGCGAATCCGGTCCACGGCGTCATCCTGCTCGATCAGCACCTGTCCGACCGTCACGGCCTCGCCTTCTCTGACACGGACATTCGCAATTCGGCCGGACTGAACGAAAGACAGCGTCACGTCCGCACTCGGGGCCGTAATAGCCGTGATGCCCGCGTCAGACCCAGCCAACAGTAAGTCAGGCGGAGCGACAAATCCAACGACGAGAAAAGCCAGACAAATTCCAACAATTTTTAATTGCCGATTGCCAATTGCCGATTCCACGTATTCTCCTTCCAACAATGCTCGATGTACGATTGCCGGTTGAATCGCGCTTCGTTCTGCACACAACCGAACACAGAACGCTGAACGCCGAACGAATGAATCGTAAATCGTCAATCATCATTCGTCAATCGTCAATCGTAAATGACTATTGATTTTCCCATGAAAAAACATTCAGGACGTCTAAACAGAACCGCTCGCACTTCTTGTTGCGGCCACGTGAAACTCCTGCTACAATCTACTCGTGACCTGCGAATCGATTGAAAACAAACAGGAACCGCTATCAATAAGGGAGAAAACATGAACAAGCAAGTCAGTATTATGCCGTGCCTGGATATGCAAAACGGCCGCGTGGTTAAGGGTGTTCATTTCGTTGACATTCGCGACGCCGGCGACCCGGTCGAATGCGCCAAAGCCTACTGCAAAGCCGGCGCCGACGAGCTGGCCATGCTGGACATAACCGCCACCGTCGAGAACCGCCCGACCATGCTCAAAGTCGTCAGGAAAGTCGCCAAAGCCGCTACCATTCCTTTTACGGTCGGCGGCGGGATTCGCGACGTCGCTTCGGCCGCGGCGGTCATCGAAGCAGGAGCTGACAAAGTATCCGTCAGCAGCGCCGCTTTTCGCAAGCCCGAGATCATCGCCCAGATGGTCGCCGAATTCGGCCCGGAAAAGGTCACCGTTGCCATCGACGTGGACGTCAACAAATCCCTGCCCTCCGGCTACGAAGTCTATATTGATGGCGGGCGGACCGCCACGGGCGCCGACGCCGTCGAATGGGCCAGGAAAGTAGACGGGTACGGCGTCCCGGTCATCCTGCCGACCAGCAAGGCCGGCGACGGGGCCAAAACCGGATACGACCTGCCCGTGATCAAGGCGATGGCCAAGGCGTGTTCAGCCTCGATTGTCGCTTCCGGCGGAGCCGGAACGCTCGAACATTTCTACGACGCCGTCCAGGCTGGAGCGACGATTCTGCTGGCCGCTTCCGTGTTCCATTTCCGTATCATCGACATCCAGGAACTCAAGAGCTATCTAAAAAAGCGCGGCGTGCAGGTGAAGTAAGGAGCATCTAATGCGAAAGTTGTTGTTGACGATCCACCTGCTCCTGGCCGTCGTGCCTGGGATTGGCTCTGGCAATCAGCCGCGTCCAGACTCGCGAAAGATCGAAATCGAGGCAGCGGCCAATACGGTGGGCCAATACGAAAAGCTCGAGCTAATCATCCACGTCGGCGCCCAGTACGATAACCCGTTCGATCCGAACCAGGTGGATGTGACAGTGCTGCTGAACACCCCCGGTGGTCAGCAACTGGCCTTGCCGGCTTTCTATTGCCAGGACTACGAGCGGCGGAAGCTGAATCAGGGTCGCGAGCGGGCCAATTGGTGCTATCCCGTCGGTCGGGGCGTCTGGAAAGCACGATTTGCCCCGACCGAGACAGGCCCCTACTCAGCTACGGCGCAGTTGAAAGATCGGGCCGGCGTGATTCAATCCGAGAGCGTTCGATTCGATTGCCTGCCTTCACCTAACAAAGGCTTCGTACGAGTCTCTCAGAAAGACCCGCGTTTCTTCGAACTGAGCGACGGGACCAACTTGTTCGCGATCGGCCAAAACCTCGCCTTCGTGGGTGAAGGTCAATACGTCAACCTGACGAAAGCCGAGGATATCTTCGGCAAGCTTCACGAGAACGGCGCGAACTTCCTTCGAATCTGGACGTGCTGCGAGGACTGGGCCATGGCCATCGAGGCCAAAAAAAGTGCGTGGGACCGCTCGTGGGGCCGCAATGCACCCATCGTGCCGATACCCGAAAACGGAAATGGTCCGACCGGTCGCAAGTGCGTGAAGATCGAAGGCGCCGACGGAGCATCGGTGACCGCATCGCCCTCTCATCCGGTCGCGCTTCGGCCCAGGACGCGCTACGTGCTCAGCGGGCGATTCATGGCGGATGGGCCGAGCGCTTTACGCGTGAGCATAGGCCAGGATGCCTGGGAATTTCCATGCAATGGCTCTGCGAAAAACACGACGCAGGAATTCAGGAAAGATTTCGTGACCGCAGATAACGACCTGTGGCTCGAAAGAACAGCCTTAAGCCTGGTCGGAGCCGGCACGATCCGGCTGGAGGAGCTTTCGCTCAGAGAAACGCCTGACGGACCTGAGCTGCTATGGGAAGCTGACGTGAATCGTTCCGTACGAGGCGTATATAATCAGGTGGACTGTTTCATGCTCGACCAGCTCGTCGAAGCGGCCGAGCAAAACGGCATCTATCTGATGCTCTGCGTGCTCACCAGGGACCTTTATATGAAGGATCTTTCCAACGACAAGAGCGCCGAGTACGAGCAGGCCGTTCGGGACGCGAAGAAATTCATGCGCTACGCGGTGGCGCGATGGGGGTATTCGACCAGCGTGGCGGTCTGGGAGTACTTCAACGAAATCGATCCGGGCCTGCCCACCGAACGATTTTACGCAGATCTCGGCGAATTTCTCGAACAAATCGACATTTACCATCACCTGCGTGCAACCAGCACATGGAGCCCGTCGGCCAAAGATTGCCGGCTCCCGCAACTCGATATCGGACAGTTGCACCATTACATGCGGCCTGAAACGAAGGAGCAGTTCAAAGATGAAGTGGCCGTGGTGATCGAGAGGACGCAGTTTCTGAGGGAGCATGCGCCGGGCAAGCCGGCTTTGATTGGCGAGTTCGGTCTGGCGACGCCGAAGTGGGGCCTCAGCGAATACATGAAGCAGGACGAAAAAGGTGTACACTTTCACAATAGCCTCTGGGCCTCGGCGTTTGCCGGCCCTTCCGGGACGGCCATGTTCTGGTGGTGGGACCAGCTCGACAGGCAGGATGCCTACGGCCATTACCGGCCGCTGGCGGCATTCCTTGCCGATGTCTCTTTCACCGGATTAAAGCCGCTCAAAGCCGCGACCGGCAATGAACGCCTTCGGTTGTTGGGGTATCAGGGTGACGATTGTGCCTACCTGTGGATATTCGACACCGACGCTACGTGGTGGAATCAGGTGGTTGATAAGAGGCAACCGGCGCCGATAGCAGACGCCGGAATTGAAATTCGGGGACTCCGGCCGGGGGATTATAACCTCGAATGGTGGGATACCCATAAAGGCAAAATTGTACGGACCGAGGAAGTCTCGTGTACGCAAAACCCTCTGCAAACCCGGGTTCCGTCATTCAGCGGAGACATCGCGTGTAAGGTACTTGTGCCCAGAGCATGAGGGCCAAAGGGCAAAGTCCGACCGGTCGGACAGGTCAGACAGGTCGGACCTGTCTGATCAGGACTCCTGCTCGTACCGGTGCAGGGCCAAGTGCAGGATGCGGGCGATAAACTGTTCATAAGCCAAACCGCTTTTCTCGGCCGCCTCGGCGAGCTCTTCTCCGTAGGCAACATCCGGATTGGGGTTGGCTTCAAGAACGATAAGTCGATTATCCGGGGTGAGGCGCAGGTCTATCCGCCCATAGTCGCGAATCTGAAGAACACGGTAAACTTTCTTGCACACACGCTCTACGTTTTTGACTATTGCGGGATCAAGCTTGGCAAATCCGAAAGTAATATTCCACTTCTTGCGGTACTCCTCGTTAAACTTCACCCGGTAAGTCGCCATCTGAGGACCCCCGGCTCCATCCGAGTTGAAAAAACATTCGCGGATCGGCAGCACAACAAGTTTCTTATTGCCCAGAACGCCGGCGTACAGTTCCCGGCCTTCGATATACTCTTCCGCGATAACCGCCTGCTGCCATCCTTCGTGAACAAACCGGACACGCTCGGCAAGCGCAACTTCATTTGTGGCCAGCGAAGCATTTGAGATGCCCTCGGAGCTGTCCTCGAAGGCCGGCTTGACAACCAGGGGATAATGCGCCGTCCTGGGAACGTGGATAGGGGCACTCAAAGGCAGCGAGACAAATCCGGGCACACGTATTCTGTGCAGGCTCAGAAGCTGCTTGCACAACCGCTTGTCCCGGCACAATGCCAGTCCCATGACGCCGCTTCCCGTAAAAGGAATATCCAGGATCTCCAGAAGCGCAGCGATGTTTTTGTCAAATCGCCGGTCTCCGCCGAACTGCTCGGTCAGGTTGAAGACCAAATCAGGCTTCCTGCGTGTCAGAGTGACGACAATCTTCCTGACGCTCTCTTCCACCGGTAAAATAGAGACATGGTGTCCTAACCGGCGCAGGGCTCCGATAACGTGGTATTCAGTCGTCGGTGTCTCGGGGACACCCACGAATTCGGGGTCCTTATCCGGCACAGCCGACCAATCTATCAGCACCGTAACGTCGAGTTTTCGGCTCATCAGTGATGCTTTTTACTGAGTCTAAATGTATTGCTCGCGATAGCAGTGACCAGAGCAGTAATCGCTATAATATCATGGGTCTCGGCATGCAGGTCAAGACCCTCACAGCGCAGAATCAATCTGTTGACCAACTGATGGATATCGTATTTGCGATGCCCCGTCCATCGCGTCACGTTGTCCACGATCCGCCGCCGGTTCTGCCGGAGCAGACTGGATGCCTTTGTCGCCGAGAGTCCCGGCTGTTTTGCTGCAAAGAGCTCCTTAAGGCTGTCATCGTAAAATCCCTTGAACTCACTTCCGAGGACTCTGCGTTTGCGCCCGTAGTGAGCGGCCAGCGTAGAGGTCATGCGGGAAACCGACCACGGGGGAGTTCCCTCCGACACGTTCAGAGGGTCCTTGCCGCCGATTCTTTTGAACACGGCGTCGATATATCGCAATTTCTTAATGACCGGCCAATCGCCGTACTTGGTCTGCCATTGGCTGTTCGGGGCCAGCCACACAGCAAACGTCTCGGCAAAATCTTCATCCGGATGCGACTGAGCGTAATTGTCCTCCAGGTGGATCACAAATCGCCTGGAGTAGGGTTGAGCGTAGTAGGAGTTTAAGTACCTGGCGGAGAAAGGACCGAACAGCTCACGCCACCGCGTCTTCTTGTACAGGTCGTACGCGTAGTTCAGGGCGTGCCCGCACTCGTGACGCAGCAATTTCATACAAGAATCTTCAGTCCCGCCTTCCACCTCGAACATCATTTTCTTTTCAATATGCTTCAGACGCGGATGGGCCAGATAGAAAGGGATACCGATAATCGGGACCTTCTCGGGACACAGCCATTCGTCGGCAAAATAGCACGGCGGGTGAACGCGGATACCCACGGCTTCGAGCTCTTCACGAAGACGCTGTATGCACGGCTCAACGGCAGAGCCGCCGATTTCCAGCCCCAGGTCGCGCAGCCGCACCTGAAGAATTTCCTCATCGGGCAGCGTTTCCCAGTTCGCGGGTTTTGAAGGTCTTGTCATACGCATCCTGCTCAAACAAGCGTCAGTTAGAATAGATGATGCGTGTTGAGATTGCAAGTCGATTGTCGTCATTTTTCTCCAAAATGCAGCGGTGGAGGACGAAAAAGAGCGTGACACGATGGGGGCGGGGCGGCACTGTTATGTGAGGCCTTTAGAGAAACGAGGCTGCTCGGGACATCTTGGGGGTGCGTATGGTCGCGGAGAATGTGAAAATGATTCTGCAATTACCTCAAAAACAGCGCCGGAACGTCCTGATTGACATTGATACACAACGGGATTTTCTTCTGGCCGACGGTCACGCCTGCGTATGGAACCATTCGGAGGTTTTGGCTCATATCCGAAGGATTATGGCCTGGGCCCGGCATGAAAACATCCCGGTCATCTCGATTGCCGAGGTCTGTCCCGGCAACAACCACATCGGCGCAAGTTACTGCATCGACGGTACCAATGGCCAGAAAAAGGTGCGCTACACGCTCCTTAAGAGTCGAGCGAGTTTTCCGGCCGATAATGGCAATGCCCTGCCGCTGGATCTGCTGCGGGCCCACAGACAGATTGTTCTGCACAAGCGCTGCGTCGATCCGTTTGAGGAGCCCCGAATCGAGAGGCTGCTGAGCGAGATTCGGGCCGATGAGTTCATTCTGATCGGCGCCGGCACCGAAGACGCCATCGAGGCGACGGCCCTCGGGCTGCTGCACCGAGGCAAGAACGTCAGCATCGTTGTGGACGCCCTGGGATCACACGACAGGAAAGAAGCCAAGCTGGCTTTACGCAAGATGAAGGCTAAAGGAGCGAAGCTGGTCGCCGCCAGGAAGCTTGCCGGGATATCTCGCCTGAGATACGTATGTGCCTGCAAATGCAGGAGTTGCCAAAGCAGAATCGCAACAGAGGCGGCGGAAACCGTCCACGATTCTCAGGTCGCACACGGCTGACAGCAGCAAGACTCGGACATGGATGCTTCGGCGTTTTCCAAAAAAAAACGGGGCCTATATCAATCGTTCGATATAAGCCCCGATCCATAATCAATCCGCAGCGTCAGCCGCATGGCCCGAATTGCAGACCGAAAATCGCCTTAGGGTGTCGGCGGATACAAACCAATATCATCAAAGTACATTTTCCCTGAACCGCCGGCCTGCACTTTGCTCTTGTCGCCGAAACCAATAGCAATCGTACTGACATTGGCCAAGTTAATCCCCTTGTCTGCAAAAGCTTTCAGCGGGATGTTCCATTGCGTCCACTCATGGATCTGCGTTGCCTTTGGGTCAGCATGATAGACCGTCGCACTGCCATTGAGAGCAACGTACATGGGCGCAGCAGCGTTAAGTATATGACCATGGAACCAAATCGTCAGCGTATCAACACCCCTTTCCGTCCAGTCGCGAGGATAAGTCAGCGTCATGGTTGCCTCGGCGTACTTCTGGTCAACGTTGTAGGCAAACGGCATGGACTGCAAACCGCCATGGACAATGGTATTCCCGGCGTATGGGGGCATCGTATTGCCGACTTGTGAACCATTTACAGCAGGCGTGGCAAAGCCATCGATCCAGCTTTGCCAGATGGCTTCGTTGGCTGCGTCGTTGTCGGTGTAGTCCTCGAAATCGTCCACCACAAGAAAATCAGCCGTCGTGAAGCTCCAGAGAGGACCTTTCGCTGGATTACCCAGATTATCCATCTCGTCGATCCGCCAATAGTAAAGAGCATCCCAATCGAGTTTTCCGGGATCGTAGCTCTCTGCGCCGCGGTTCTTACTGCCCTTGTACTCGGGCGAGCTCATGCCGGCCTTGCGCACGGCGTCCTTATCTTTACCGAAGTACACCCTGTGTGAAGCGGCCTGGTTAGCCGGCGACCACTTGAGAATCTGGTTCTGCTTCACATCGACAGCGCCATTCGCCGGCCTGGCCTTCCCGACAGCCCCCGGCGTAGTAAAGCACCACACATTGCCCTTCACCGTCTGGAATCCGTAGAACTCGTCGATTCGCCAATAGAAGACCTTTCCCAATTCGAGCGTGCCCGGCTTATACGTTCGAGCCCCCTGGGGGATACCGCCAACGGCGCTGCCCACCACGTCGTAATCCTTGCCGAAATATACCGTATGCAAAAGGGCGCCGAAACCCGGCTCCCAGCTTAGAACTACGTTTGGATCCACAAACTCGGCGCCATCGACTGGACTGGGGCTGTAAGCAGTCTTTGGGGCAATCGAAAAACTCCAGACGGGACCGCTGTGTGTCGTTACACCATCGGCCTGAACTTCCTCAACACGCCAGTAATATGTCGTACCCGAAACAAGACCGTCCGGATAGGGGAATCCGGGAAAGCCCAGTGCAAATGTCGTCTGGACCTGGTTGCCCCGGAACGTTTCGCCTATCCCGGCTTCAACATCCTTACGATTCTCACCAACGAATATGGAATGTGAAGCGGCGTTATCCCCCGGTGTCCAGCTCAGGGTCACCCACGTGTCACGAAGTATGGCGCCGTCAGCGGGGTTGGGATAACGAGGATTTGGCCTTGCGCCGCCGACCCACAGATACTGGCTTGGGATCACGCCACGTGGTATTCCCGGACCCGACCAGGACAACTCACATCTCGCATCGCCAGTATTCTCATAGTACTCCAATTTGATCGGGTATCCCTGTCCGACTTTCAGGTTAATCTGGCCGCTGTTCTGCGTGTTGCTGTGATCGGTCCAGTTGTCGATAATCAGAGTATTGTTCACCCATAGCCGCACACCGTCATCTGTCTGGGTATAGAACGTGTAGGTCCCGGATGCCGGCACCTCAATCTGGCTCGTCCATCGCACGGCGAAATTATCCGCCCCTACGGACGGATCCGGCGCGTTGCCCGCCCAGTTGAAGTTGACTGTCGGATCCAATCGCTCCATCACTGGAGTCCCCCAGGGCTCTGTTGGCGGGCTCCCAGTCCATTTATAATACTGGCCGAGCAAACCTTCGGCTCCACCAGCTACACCAACTGTTCCCAGAAGCAAAGCAAGAGAAACCAGACACATCAAATTCCTGCTCATAATAATCCTCCTTTATTAAAAGGTTCGGATCGCTTTTCTACCCCACAACAAAACCGGCGTTGTTCTGAGCTTCAAAAAGGGGCTTACACCGAGCGTCGCGGTGTAAGCCCCGAACTCAAAACAAACCTGCACTATCGACTGTGTAATTATCCCACTTGCGAGTCAAGTCCTGACTCACCAAGCTGATTAATGCACGCCGATATCGTCGAAGTACATCTTACCCGTACCGCCTGGCTTTGGAGCCTTCTTATTACCGAGGCCAACGGCAATCTTGGCGACCTTCGTCAGGTCCACGCCCTGCTTTGCAAAATCCTGCAGGTCGATATTCCAGGCCACCCAGACACCGATCTGCGCCGCAGCCGGATCGCTATGAGTAACTATAGCGTTGTCGTTGAGCGCAGCATACAACGGATCGGCCGCATTAGCTGCATCGCCACGGAACCAAATCCTCAGCGTCGTGCCGCCGTTCTCGGTCAGGTCCATGCCACCCAGTGCGAGCGACACCTCTGAGTATTGGGCGGTGGTGTTATCGTAGTCAACCGGCATCGACTGGCGCCCTTTGTGGATGATGTTTTGCTCAGCATACGGCGGCATGAGGGAACCGACCGTCGAGCCATTTTCAGGAACGTTATAGCCATCAACCCACGTTTGCCAAATGGCTTCATTGGCAAACGTGGGTTGAT
>Ga0315295_10001673_pt1:7500-18993 | contig 18993 bp, 13 predicted proteins | sample YL17G14_0_MG_FD_204453 | JGI IMG/M metagenome (GOLD analysis project Ga0315295, IMG submission 204453) | Sediment microbial communities from Yellowstone Lake, YNP, Wyoming, USA - YL17G14_0 | ecosystem: Environmental > Aquatic > Freshwater > Lake > Sediment | place: USA: Wyoming... | reverse complement strand
CCTACGACTGGGGCCGAATGGGGCTGGACGGGAAGCCGCGGGCGCTTCATGTCGCCCAGTTGCTCGCCTGCCTCGAGGCCAACTCCGCACCCGCGCCGCGGCTGGTGCGCGGTCCCGGCGTGCTGGCGCAGTGCCGCGAATTCACCCTCCGACAGCAGGCGCTGCGCGCCGGCGAGACGCTCGCGTTCGCCCGCGGTGAACAGGCCCGCATCCTGTCCGTCGTCGCGGGCGAACTGGAAGGCAACGGGCGGGTGAAGGCCGGCGACAATGTGCTGCTGCCGTTTGCCACCGGGATTTCCCTCGTGGCGCGGACGGATGCCACCGTCCTCGTGACGGAGGATTTTTCCCGTCCGTGAAGAAGCGGGTCAAACGCGCCTTTGTCATTGGGGTGCTGCTGGCGCTGGGGTCGGTCCTCTGGGTCGTGCTGCTGCCCACCCTCGTCGCCGCGACCATCCGTTCGCGCACGGGCTTCGCGGTGCAGGTGGACCAGCTCTCGGTCAATCCCTTCACCGGGGACGCCCGCATCAGCGGGCTGGTGCTGAAAAACCCCGCCGGCTGGCCGGAGGCGGCCTTCGTGGACCTGCGGAAATTCTCGGCCGAGGTGGAGCTCCTGTCGCTGCTGGGGAGCAAATACATTGCCGATGAGATGGTCGTCGACCTGGCGCAGCTCACGCTCGTGCGGAACAAGGAGGGGGTGCTGAATGCGCTGGCCTTCAAGGACGGCCTGACGGGAGAAGCCTCCGCCGGGCAGGCGCCGGCGGGCGGGGGCAAGGCCCGGCAGTTCCTCATCCGGCACCTCGTGCTAAGATTCGACAAGCTGGTCTATGCGGATTTCTCCGGCCGGCGCCCCGCGGTCAAGGAATACAGCCTGGGCCTCGCCCGCGACCTGACCGACGTGGACAGCCTGACCAAGGTCATCAGTCCCTTCACCGGGGCCGCCCTGGGGGTGATGAGCGACGCGTTCGGCCGCCTGTTCAAAGTCCAGCCCGACCTGCTGCAGGAATCGGTCAACACGCTGCAGGGGGCGGGCAATAAAACCGGCGAAACCCTGAAAAGTATCTTCCAATCGCTTGAAAAGCGGAAACCTTAGGGTAGTTTCCGCAGCTTGCATGACCGATAACAGCCAGACCGAAGACCTCCCTTCCCCCACCCCGGCCCCCGCCGAGGCCCCGCTCCCGCCTGCGCCCTCCTCGGCGGAGCTGCTCGCCGCCGCCAAGAAGGAGGCGGCCGGAAATTACGACCGGTATGCGCGCGCCATGGCGGACCTGGAGAACTACCGCAAGCGCACCATCCGCGAAAAGGACGAGCTGCGGCAGTTCGCCGCGACCGCCTTGATGGAGGACGTGATCCCCATCCTCGACAACCTGAGCCTCGGCCTCGCTGCCGCCCGGCTGCAGACCGAGGTCAAGGGCATCGTGGACGGCGTCACGCTCGTGCTCGAGCAGTTCAAGACCACGCTCGCGCGTCACGGCCTGAAGGAGATCAATCCAGGCGGGCAGAAATTCGACCCGCATTTCCACGAGTGCATCTCGCACCAGCCCAGCGCCGACTTCGCCGAGGAACATGTCATGCAGGTGGTGCGGCCCGGTTACACGCTCAACGGCCGCCTGCTGCGGCCGGCCTCGGTGATCGTTTCCAGCGGTCCCGCGAAGGAGGCGAAAGCCTGACCATGGCCATGGGACAAAAACAGGATTACTACGACCTGCTCGGCGTCGCGAAGAACGCGGCCGAGGAGGACTTGAAGAAGGCCTACCGCAAAAAGGCCGTGCAGTTCCACCCGGACAAAAATCCCGGCAACAAGGAGGCGGAGGAGATGTTCAAGAAGGTCTCCGAGGCCTACGAGGTGCTGAAGGACCCGGAGAAACGCGCCGCCTACGACCGTTACGGCCACGCGGCGTTCGCGCAGGGCGGCGGCCCGCGCGGGCCGGGCGGCTTCGGCGGCGGCTTCCATGATCCGTTCGATATCTTCCGCGAGGTCTTCGGCCAGCAGGGCGGGGGGGGCGGCGGGATCTTCGACCAGTTCTTTGGCGGCGAGGGCAACGGCGGCGGCGCGGGCCGCGGGTCCGACCTGCGCTACGACCTCGAGATCACGCTCGAGGAGGCCGCGCACGGGGTGGAACGGGAGATTTCCTTCCGCAAGCTCGGGGAGTGCGGGCATTGCCATGGCAGCGGGGCCGAGCCGGGTTCGAAAAAGACGACCTGCCCGACCTGCCGCGGCGCCGGCCAGGTGACGACCTCGCGCGGGTTTTTCCATGTGCGCCAGGCGTGCCCCGTCTGCCATGGTTCCGGGCAGAAATTCGAAAAGGTTTGCGCCAAGTGCCACGGCGAGGGCCGCGCCAACGAGACCGCCAAGATCAACGTGAAGATCCCGCCCGGCGTCGACACCGGCAACAAGCTGCGCTCGTCCGGCAACGGCGAGGCCGGCGTGATGGGCGGCGAGGCGGGCGACCTCTACATCGTCGTCCACGTGAAGGAACACGACGTCTTCGAGCGCCAGGGCGACGACCTGTTCTGCGAGATCCCGATCAAGTTCACGCTCGCGACGCTCGGCGGCAACATCCACGTGCCGACCATGGCGGGCAAGGCCAGCCTGAAGATCCCCGCCGGCACGCAGTCCGGCACGACGTTCCGGCTCAAGGGGCGCGGCCTGCCGCACCTGCGCGGCGGCACGCACGGCGACGAGCTCATCCGCGTGCAGGTCGAGGTGCCGGACAGCCTCACCGCCGAGCAGCGCAAGATCCTCGAGGAATTCGCCCGGGTAAGCGGCGACACGGACCAGCCGATGAGCAAGGGCTTCTTCGAGAAGGCCAAGAAGTTCTTCTGAACCCGTCGTCAGGCGGGCGCCTTGGCCGGCCCGGGTGGCCGGCGGAGAAGGGCGGGGAGGCGCCTGAGGGCGAGGTGGTAGAACGCAAGAAACACGAGCATGCCGGCCAGGGCATAGACGAGACCTTCGAGGGTGGCAGGCACGGCGGGCTTGAAAATCGCGCAGGTGGCGCGGGTGATCTCGAAATCGAGATGGCGCAGGAAGACGAACGGGCGTTCCCAGAGCGAGGCGCGGGCCAGGGCATCGTGGGCCGACTGGAGCGAACCGACCCGCGCCACAGCATCCGTCATCACTTCGCCCAGCCGGGCGACCCCGGGATCGGGATCGGCGCCGGTCTGACGGATGAGCCGGTCGAGGGTCACGCCAGTGTTGGCGGCGGTGTCCTGAAAGGCCTCGAGCTGCCGGCGGGCTTCGGCGAGGTGGCCGCCAAGGCGCTGCAGGTATTGCTGCATGAACTCCGGGCCCTGGGAAAACGAAACGGCACCCAGCACGCACAGGATGCGGTCAATGAGGCTGTCGAAGATGCCCAGGACTCCCCGGCCGGATTTCATATTCCAAGCGTGAAGCCGTTTTCCCGCATGGCAAGCCGGGGGCGCGGGCCAACGCCGGTGATGACGGAATTAATGCGTGCTTCCGGGTCCGGGCTTGGCCTAATTGGAGCGATGCGAGTCGTGATTCTAGGTTCCGGCCGGGGCAGCAACGCAGAGGCGATCCTGCTGGCGCAGGTGGCCGGACGGCTGGGCGCGGCGCGGGTCGTGCAGATATTCTCCGACAAGCCCGACGCGGGCATCCTGGCGCTCGGGCCGCGCTTCGGCGTGCCGGCGGCGTTTATCGACCCGGCGCCGTTCAAGACCAAGCTCGAGGGGCCCGGCGAAGACCGCTTCGTCGCGGCGGTCGAAGCGGCGCGGCCCGGCCTGGTGGTGCTCGCGGGATTCATGCGCGTGCTGAAACCGAAGTTCCTCGGGGCGTTCGCCGGGAAAATCATCAACCTGCATCCCAGTCTGCTGCCGGCCTTCCCGGGGCTTGACGGCATCGGGCAGGCGTTTCGGGCCGGCGTGAAGGTCACCGGTTGCACCGTGCATTACGTCACGGTGGAAGTGGACGCGGGCAAGATCATCGAGCAGGCGCAGGTGCCGGTGGAACCTGGAGACACGTTCGAGTCGCTCACGGCCAAGCTGCACGCGGCCGAGCATGCCCTGCTGCCGGCGGTGATCGCGCGGCTGAGTCAGCCGACGGTGCGCTGACCATGGCCATCCATGAGCTAAAGGCCGGAATCCCGCTGACCGCCATCCAATCGCTGGAGGAACTGCTGGGCGAACTGGAGGAGCAGCGCCTGATGGTGCTGGAAGACAAGCCGTCGGCCCAGGCGTGGCTGGTGGGGTATTTCGAATCGCGCGAGGCGGCGCGGACGGCGTGGGCGCGGCTGGTCGGCGCGAACCGGGCCGGCCTGCCGGCCGGTGAACCGGAGATCCGCGAGCTGCCGGACACCGACTGGAAGGACAGCTACAAGGCGCACTTCAAGGCGTGGAAATTCGGCCGGCTCAACTGGGTGCCGGTCTGGGAGCGCGCAGGTTTTGTGCTCCCGGCCGGCGAGGAAGTCCTCTGGCTGGATCCCGGCATGGCGTTCGGGACAGGAAATCACGCGACAACGCGGCTCGTGGTGGAGCGATTGGTGGATTTCACCGGCAAGAGCGGAGTGGGCGGACGGGTAATCGACGCGGGCTGCGGGGCCGGCATCCTGGCGCTCTCGGCGGCGAAACTGGGGTTTCAGAGAGTGGTGGCCTTCGACAACGACCCGGTGGCGATCGAGGTGAGCGAAGAAAACGCCGGGCTGAACGGCTTGGGCGGCCAGGTGGATTTCTATGTGGGCGACCTCGTGACCGGGCTGGCCGGACGCCAGGCGGAGCTGGTGCTGGCAAACATCCAGGCGGACGTGCTGATGCGTTTTGTAAGCGAGCTGTGCGCGGCCGTGGCCCCCGGGGGGCAGCTGGTGCTCAGCGGCATCCTCGGCCAGGAGCTGGAAACGGTGCGGGCGAAGTTCGCGGCGGCGGCTCCCGGATGGAGCGTGGACGCGCGCGTGTTGGGCGAGTGGAGCGACCTGGTTTTCGAGGCTCCGGTCAGCTGACCCGGTTGCTGCTATTTCCGGGGCCTTGACCAGGCCGAGGAATTTCTTGATGGCCTGGATGCGAGGCCGGGAGAGCCCGACGGCCGCGGGGGTCACTGCTGACAGGAAACTGGATTTATCGAGAAGAGCGATGCGGGGGAGAGCCACGGCGACGACCGCGACTCGACCCCACGCATCGTGCCGGCGCAACCCGGTTGTTCGCCTCGCCTTCGGCCTTGTCGGCGCCCACCCACTTCGCATAGACCTCGCTTGAGCCAGCGCTCAGCCATCGCATGAAGACCCTGCTCGCCAGCGCATTTTTCGTTCTGGGCCTCGCCGCGCCCGTCTCCGCGCCCGCGAACCAACCGCCCGCCGCACCTCCATCGGGGCTGCCCAACAGCGGAGTGTGGCGCGACGACCACGGGGTCGCCATCAACGCCCACGGCGGCGGAATGCTCCATTTCGCCGGTCGATACTATTGGTTCGGTGAGCACAAAACTGCCGGCGATGAGGGCAACCTGGCGCACGTCGGCGTGCATGTCTATTCCTCCGTCGATCTACTCCAGTGGAAGGACGAGGGCATCGCCTTCGCGGTAGCGGACGACCCCAAATCCGAAATCGCTCGTGGCTGCATCCTCGAACGTCCGAAAGTCCTATATAACCGGCGCACCGGAAAATTCGTGATGTGGTTCCACCTCGAACTGCCCGGCGGGCGCTATGATTCCGCGCGGAGCGGCGTGGCCGTGGCCGACCGCGTGACCGGTCCCTATGTTTATCAGAACAGCGTCCGCCCCAACGCCGGTCATTGGCCGCGCAACGTCCGCGCCGAACAACAAGATCCGGCGAGCATCGCGCGCGCGCAGACGGCCACGCGCCTCGGCGGTGGCATCTCGTTCGAAGTCGCTGCGCTCAACATCCTCGGCCGCGACTTCGCCGGCGGACAACAGGCCCGGGACATGAATCTCTTTCAGGACGAAGACGGCGCCGCCTTCCATATCTATTCCTCGGAGCAAAACAGCACGCTCCACATCGCCCGCCTCTCCGACGACTACCTCCACCACACCGGCGAGTATGTGCGCGTCTTCGAAAACCGTTGGATGGAGGCCGCCGCGATCTTCAAGCTCCAGAACCACTATTATCTCATCGCCTCCGGCTGCACCGGTTGGTCGCCCAACGCCGCCCGCGCCGCTCATGCGGAGAACATATTCGGCCCCTGGCTCGAACTCGACAATCCTTGCCGCGGCCTCAACCCGACCAACGGTCTTGGCCCGGAAAGAACCTTTGGTGGGCAAAGCACCTGTGTCTTCCCGGTCGCCGGCCGGCCGGGAGCATTCGTCGCAATGTTCGACGAATGGCACCCGGAGAACGCCATTGACGGTCGCTATATTTGGCTTCCCGTCAAATCTTCCCCCGGCGGCTTCCTCGTCCCTTGGCGCGCCGAATGGAACCCGGTCGGACTCCCCGGAGAATAGGCGGACCGCGTCCGCTGTCGGGCGCGGCTGGTGTGGACGGTTTCCGCGGTTACCGATAGGAAACTGGATTTAGGACGGATCAGCGAATTACTCAGGGGCCGGGGGAGGGGGATTAAGGGGAAGGGGTGATTGGTATCCATTGGGCTGACATGCGGGATGGGACGAGCGGGAAATGTTGAAATTGGGAAGCAAACACGATGCGGCCGGCTGAGATTTCGGCGATCCGCACGCTCGCCAGGGCGGGCAGGATGACGGGGCATTGATCGGTGCAAACACACGCCCAGACGCTCTCCGGCGCGTCGGGCTGGATGAAAACGCCCGCTGGTTCTGCATCCACTCCTGCCAGTGTGAACACCAGTTCGCCGTCGGGTGGTTCAACCTGGCCGGCGTTGTCGGGGAAGAACTGAGACTGGCGCGGATCGTGGAGCGGTGCGCGCCAAGGCGGGGGGCGCGAACAAGTCGGCCCGGGCCTGCGGCAACAGATCAAGACGGAGGTAGCTGGCCCGTCAGCCCTTTCTGCCGTTTTCCGGCTGTGCTTCTGCAGCGTTCCTCAGCCACCGTTCTGCTATCATTGCCACTGGCGTTGCCCGGCACCGTGGCGCCCAGGGGACAGTTGGTGCTGACGGCAACCTTGGCCAGGAGTTCGGGATCGTGCGGGCGAAGTTTGCGGCGGTGGCGGCAGGCCGGTGCGTCGAGTCACGCCCGCTCGGCGAATGGGCGGATCTGGCGCTTAGTCGACCCGCTTGAAAATATAACCGCCGTGGAGGGAGCCCCAGACTTGGGTGCCGGCGGCGTTGAAGCCGCGATCCCACGTAATCACCTGGCGGGCGCTGATCGTGGCTTCGGAGGTCGCGTAGCTGGCTCCGCGCAAAGTGCTGGCACAACCCTGGCCCTCGGTGCCGCCTTTAAACGAACCATCCGGCTGCGGGTGGAGAATCACCGAACAACCCGCGCGGGCGACGAGGCTGGCGGGATCGAGTGGGGCGAAACGGGAAGGATCCTGCCAGGCCACGGTGAGGCCGATCGGGTCGTTCAATTCAAAGACCCGAGACTCAAGCGAGCCGTCCGCCCGGGTGGCGAGTTGATAGACACGCTGCCGGTAGGGATGGTCAGGGGCGTCGGGGAGGGATTGTTCAACATAGAGCCACGGGCCGTCCGCGCGGTCGGGCCAGATGCGGGCGGCATGCAGGGTGACATCGCGGAAGTTTTGGTCACCCCGGGCCTGTTCCGCGGTGGAGAAGGTCCCGGTCAGGCAGGCGGTGAGGCGCTCGAGAGTGGTGGGCTCGGCGGCGGCGAGGCGGCTGGCGGTGAACAGGCAGACAGTGAGGAGGAGGAGGGGAATGCGCATGGAATCAGAGAAAGCGCCAGACAGCGTGAAGCATGGTTAGGTTTCCCATAATCCAAAGCGGCCAGAAGAAACGATTGGCCGGCAGGAGAAGGTTGAACGCGAAGGTCAGTGGCAAGACGGTCCGGCAGGCGGCCCAGTAGCCCGACCAGACCCAGTAACTGAGAAACAACAGGAGGAGGGAATAGGCCGCGCCGATTCGCCACCAGCGAGAAGCCGGCTGCCGGTGGCGCCAGAGCACCCAGCATTGGGTGCAAAGGCCGAAGATGGCCACGAGGCAGAAACTGTAGCGACCGGCGAAGTTGCCCAGGAGGACTTCGCGCAGGGCCAGGCGGGTCTGTTTGAGCAGCCCGAGGAGCGGCCAGGTGAAGTTGCCCAGGCCGCTGCTCCCGGAGGAACCGCCGAGGCGTTGCTGGACGTAGAGCGACCAAAGTGTCAGGGGCAGCACGGCGGCCGCCAGCGAGAGCAGGGTGCGTTTCCACGGGAAAGGCTTCAGGGAATAGTCCGAAAAAAGGGCGAGGGCGCCGAGCAGGTTGGTCTCCTTGGTCAGATTGCCCAGGGACAGCCAGACGCTAGCGCCGCCCGGCCGGTTTTGGGCATGGGAGGTGACGGCCAGGACAAGCAGCAACATGGCCGGCAGGTCGACGAGGGACTGGCGCACGCTATCGAGCACGCCCAGACTGAACATGCAGCCGGCCCAGCGGGCAAAGGCCGGCCAATCAGTGCCACCGATGTGCCGGTGCAGCAGCCAGCCGAGGACAAGCCAGCAAAGAACATTGAGCAGGGCGTAGGCTTGGAGCGTCCACCAAGGATCACCGAAACCCAGCAAAGCAGCGGTGGCGGGAGCGAGGATGCGGCGGGCGCGGTAGGCCGGGGCATCAATCACCCGCGCGAATTGGGCATCGCGCAGCAAGGGATCGAGCGCGATTTGCGCGTAGAATTGCCCATCATAGCCATTGGATTCCAGGGCGGTCGACAGGGGTAGGCCTTGCAGGGCGGAGTGGCGGCGTTCCTGCCAGGATTCCCCGAAGCGAATGAGGCCGGTGAAGCCGGTTTGCGGGCTGAATTTCGCCAGCACCAGGACGGCGAACAGCAGGGAAACGGCCCAGTAGGCGTGACGGTTCATCGGGAGGGCTGAAAATGAATCAACCGCGAGACAGAGGCATCGCGGTTGGAGAGGAAAGGACTAAAATGGCGCGCGCGTTCAGAAGAGGTCGGTCGGGGTGCGCGACATGAAGTCTTCCATGTAGGCGGTGGTGGCCTTGCCCTCGATAAAGACGGGGTCGCTCATGATCGCCTTGTGCAGGGGAATGGTGGTCTTGATGCCGCGAACGAGGTATTCGCTCAGGGCGCGATAGGAGCGCTGCAGGGCGACCTTGCGGGTGGGGCCGAAGCAGATGAGCTTGCCGATCATGCTGTCGTAATACGGCGGGATGGCGTAGCCGCTGTAGGCGTGGGAATCCACCCGGACGCCAAAGCCGCCGGGGGGGTAATAGAGGCTGATCGTGCCGGGCGAGGGGGTGAAATTGCGGGCGGGATCCTCGGCGTTGATGCGACACTCGATGGCGTGCTTCTCGAACTTGATGTCGCCCTGGTCGAAGCCGAGCTTCTCGCCGTTGGCGATGCTGATCTGCTGCTTGATCAGGTCGATGCCGGTCACTTCCTCGGTGACGGGGTGCTCCACCTGGATGCGGGTGTTCATCTCGATGAAGTAGTAATTCCCTTTGGCATCGACGAGGAACTCGATGGTGCCGGCGTTCTGGTATTCGGCGGCCTCGGCGGCCTTGACGGCGGCCTTGCCCATTTTTTTGCGCAGGTCGGCATTGAGGAAGGGCGAGGGGGATTCCTCGATCAGCTTCTGGTGCCGGCGTTGCACGGAGCAGTCGCGCTCGCCGAGATGGAGCACCTTGCCCTGGCTGTCGGCAAGGATCTGGAATTCAATATGCCGCGGCTTCTCGATGTATTTCTCGATGTAGACGGCGCCGTTGCCGAAGGCCTTCTCCGCCTCGTTGCGGGCGACGTGGAATTCCTTGGCGAAGGAGACGTCGTTGTGCGCGATGCGCATGCCGCGGCCGCCGCCACCGGCGACGGCCTTGATGATGACCGGGTAGCCGATCTTGCGGGCAACCTTCACCGCTTCGGACTCGTTTTCGATCGGACCATCGGAGCCGGGCACAGTGCTCACGCCGGCCTTGCGCACCGTGTCTTTGGCGACGGCCTTGTCGCCCATGATCCGGATGCTCTTTGATTTCGGGCCGATGAACTTGATGTTGCAGGATTCGCACTGCTCCGCGAATTTTGCGTTTTCGGAAAGGAAGCCGTATCCCGGGTGGATTGCATCCACATCTGCAATCTCCGCGGCGCTGATGATCCGGTCCGCGCGCAGGTAGCTGTCGCTGCTTTTAGGGCCGCCAATGCAAATCGCCTCATCGGCGAGCTGCACATGGAGGGATTGGACGTCGGCCTCGGAATAGACGGCCAGAGTCTTGATGCCCATTTCGCGACAGGCCCGAATGATGCGGAGCGCGATTTCACCGCGATTGGCGATGAGAACCTTTTGGATCATGCTGGTAAAAAAAGTTAAGCCGGACAGGACCTGCCCGGCTTGGAAAAGAGGCTCTCTTCAGCCGAGTTTGATTTTGAATAGACGCTGGCCGTATTCAACCGGCTGGCCGTTTTCCACCAGAACTTCCACAATGGTGCCCTTGGTCTCGGCTTGGATCTCATTCATAATCTTCATGGCCTCAATGATGCAGACCACCGTCTTCTCCTCCACCTTGGCATTAATATCCACAAAGACCGGGTTTTCCGGGGAAGGAGAGCGGTAGAAAGTCCCGACCATGGGTGATTTCACGTAGGCGAAACCAACCTCGTCTGCGCCAGGCACCGCACTACCGGCTACCGACGCGGGCTTGAATGTTTGGATCGCCGGCTCGCTCGAAGGGGCGATTGCCACCGGGAAAGGATGGGCGGAAATGGGGGAGGAACTGACGATAGGCAGGCTACCAGAGCCTCGCTTGACCTTGATTTTGAAGCCATCTTCCTCGAACTCGAACTCGCTGAGTTCCGAGCGTTTCATCAAATCAATGATCTGTTTAATTTGTTTTAGGTCCAAGCATTCGCCTTGGTTGAGTTAGTAGGGCACTGGTTAGTAGCGATATTGGAGAAGGCGTTCAAAAGAACTTTGACCCCCCATAGCAATCATTGAATTTACTAAAAACTTGGCTTTGGTAAAAAACGCCGATTTTAGACTAAAATTGCCAGATTAAGGCCAAAACACTAATTATTTTGCGTAAACTGACCCTGTTTGCATTCCCTCCTCAGGACATTTAGACTAGCTTTGCCTGCCATCGATTCACCCATACACCCAGAACGTGACGGGGATGGGAGTAATATTGCTGGGTTTCAGTTAGGGAATACCACAAAGAATCTTCTGATTTCTCGAGGGTGGCTAGTAGCCTGTATCGCGTGTTATTTCGGATGAGGAAACAGGCTCAGGCACAAGTCGATGACCGTGGCATCGAGCGCATAAACGGTTTGGGCCAGCTCCAACCCGAACGGTTCGTTCATATAAAGAGTGCGGGCGCGCCGGATGAGGGTCTGCGCCCAGTCCGCATAAATGCGCCAGTCGCGTTGTTCGTTGGCATCGGCCAGCGTGCTGCGGCGCATCCGATTGCGAAAGCCCATCTGGTAAAGCAACTTGGTGCGCGCCGAGAGCGAGGACTCCAAGTCGCGCAGGCTTTCCCGA
>Ga0315295_10001673_pt1:0-5000 | contig 18993 bp, 13 predicted proteins | sample YL17G14_0_MG_FD_204453 | JGI IMG/M metagenome (GOLD analysis project Ga0315295, IMG submission 204453) | Sediment microbial communities from Yellowstone Lake, YNP, Wyoming, USA - YL17G14_0 | ecosystem: Environmental > Aquatic > Freshwater > Lake > Sediment | place: USA: Wyoming... | reverse complement strand
CGACCAATTTCGGGGTCGTAGCTCAGTTGGTAGAGCACCTGCTTTGCAAGCAGGGGGTCGCGAGTTCGAATCTCGCCGGCTCCACCAAATTGAGCAGACGGAACCGGATCTGGTTACACTGCCACATTCTCAGACCTTGGGCTCATAGCTCAGTTGGTTAGAGCACGCGCTTGATAAGCGCGGGGTCGATGGTTCAAGTCCATCTGGGCCCACCATTTTAAGCCGGCGGGCTTGAACGGGGGGTGGGTTGGATGGCGGCAGATGTTGGATTATGGCTGAATAAATTTTGTTCTTTGAAAGTTCAGACAAACAGAAATGTAATTGTGTAAGAAGGTAAGATAAACGCCTAGAATACTGTGCGTTTGCATAAACCAGTTACAGCAGATGATGGATGCCTTGGCGTCATCAGGCGATGAAGGGCGCAGCAAGCTGCGATAAGCTTCGGGGAGCGGCATACACGCTTTGATCCGGAGATGCCCGAATGGGGAAACCCGGCACCGGTAATTCGGTGTCACTTCGAGATGAATACATAGTCTCGATAGAGCAATACGCGGAGAAGTGAAACATCTCAGTATCCGCAGGAACAGAAAGAGAATCGATTCCGTCAGTAGTGGCGAGCGAAAGCGGAACAGCCCAAACCACCGGGATTTATCCTGGTGGGGTTGTAGGACCACAATGTGGAAAGCTTAGGTTAGGAAAACCGTCTGGAAAGTCGGGCCAAAGAGGGTGATAGCCCCGTAATCGAAAACCGAAGCAGACCTAGTGGTATCCTGAGTAGCACGGGACACGTGAAACCCCGTGTGAATCCATGCCGACCACGGCATAAGGCTAAATACTCGATGACGACCGACAGTGAACTAGTACCGCGAGGGAAAGGTGAAAAGCACCCCTGTTAGGGGAGTGAAACAGTAACTGAAATCATCTGCTAACAAGTCAGTCGGAGCCTCCTTGTGGGGTGACGGCCTGCCTTTTGTATAATGAGTCTGCGAGTTATTGTCGGTAGCAAGCCTAAGCCGCTCAGCGGCGCAGGCGCAGCGAAAGCGAGTCCGAATAGGGCGCTTAGTTGTCGGCAATAGACCCGAAGGGGAGGTGATCTAACCATGGCCAGGATGAAACTTCGGTAACACGAAGTGAAGGTCCGAACCGGTCAATCTTGAGAAATTGTCGGATGAGCTGTGGTTAGGAGCGAAAGACTAATCAAACCCCCTGATAGCTGGTTCTTTCCGAAATATATTTGGGTATAGCCTCGGGCGCTGATTTGCGGAGGTAGAGCACTAAATAAGCTAGGGCCCCTACCGGGGTACTGAACTTAATTAAACTCCGAATACCGCAGAGTGAAGCCCGGGAGTCAGACTGTGGGGGATAACCTTCATAGTCGAAAGGAGAATAATCCAAACCATCAGTTAAGGTCCCAAAATACGGCTCAGTGTAAAAGGATGTGATTTTGCTTAGACAATGGGGATGTTGGCTTAGAGGCAGCCATCATTTAAACAGTGCGTAACAGCTGACCCATCGAGCGAAATTGCGCCGAAAATGATCGGGACTTAAGCCGTATACCGAAGCTATGGATTCAACCGCAAGGTTGAGTGGTAGGAAAGCGTTCCAAGTGCTGCGAAGTGGAAGGGGTAACCGACCATGGAGCGCTTGGAAGTGAGAATGCAGACATAAGTAACGATAAAGATGGTTAAAATCCATCTCGCCTCAATTCCAAGGATTCCTGGGGAAGGTTCGTCCTCCCAGGGTTAGTCGGGAGCTAAGACGAGGCCGTAAGGAGTAGTCGATGCACAGCTGGTTCAATATTCCAGCACCACCTTATTGGAGTTCGATGCCAAGGAGTGACGGAGAAAGTTAACACGAGCGGGGCGCTGATTTCCGTTCAAGTCCGTAGGTTGTCCGGGAGTAAAATACCGGATCTATCTGAAAGACGATGAAAAGCTGAGGCTACGGCTGAGGCAATTCGTGTGATACTCGGCTTCCAGGAAAAGCTTCGTGGCTATTCGATAGGGTGCCCGTACCGTAAACCGACACAGGTGGAATAGATGAGTATTCTAAGGCGCGTGGGTTAAATCTCTCTAAGGAACTCGGCAAACTGACCCCGTATGTTAGCTATAAGGGGTGCCGCGCAAGCGGCCACAGATAAGAGTGTCAACCGACTGTTTAGCAAAAACACAGCTCTCTGCTAAGTCGCAAGACGACGTATAGGGAGTGACACGTGACCAATGCGGAAAGGTGAAAGCGTGAGGTGCAAGCTTCGCGTCTAAGCCCCCGTGAATGTCGGCCGTAACTATAACGGTCCTAAGGTAGCGAAATTCCTTGTCGGGTAAGTTCCGACCCGCACGAATCGTGTAACGAGTTGACAACTGTCTCGGAGAGAGGCCCAGTGAAATTGTAGTGGCGGTGAAGATGCCGCCTACCCGCAGCAGGACGGAAAGACCCTATGCACCTTTACTGTAAGCTGTTATTGTCGCTTGATTTTTAATACGTAGCATAGCTGGGAGACTGCGAAGCTGGCCTCCAGGGGCCGGCCGAGTCGAAATATGAAATACCAGTTTTTAATTGTTAGGCGTCTAACCTCGACCCGTCATCCGGGCGTGGGACAGTGATAGCGGGTCAGTTTTTCTGGGGCGGAATCCTCCCAAAGAGTAACGGAGGATTACGAAGGTTCCCTCAGCCCGGTCGGTAATCGGGCTACAGAGCGCATGAGTATAAGGGAGCTTTACTGTGAGACCTACAAGTCGAGCAGTTGCGAAAGCAGGTTCAAGTGATCCGGTGGTTGAATGTGGAATCGCCATCGCTCATAGGACAAAAGGTACGCTAGGGATAACAGGCTGATCGCGCCCAAGCGTTCACAGCGACGGCGCGGTTTGGCACCTCGATGTCGGCTCATCACATCCTGGGGCTGGAGAAGGTCCCAAGGGTCCGGCTGTTCGCCGGTTAAAGTGGTACGCGAGCTGGGTTCAGAACGTCGTGAGACAGTTCGGTCCTCTATCCGCTGTGGGCGTTTGAGATTTGAGGGGTTCATTCTCTAGTACGAGAGGACCGAGAATGACGCACCTCTGGTGTTCCGGTTGTCACGTCAGTGGCAGCGCCGGGTAGCTATGTGCGGAAGAGATAAGCGCTGAAAGCATCTAAGCGCCAAGCTCATCCCAAGATAAGATCTCAATCCGTCGCAAGACGGTGCAAGGTCCGGGTAGACCACCCGGTTGATAGGGCAGAAGTGCAAGCGTAGTAATACGTTCAGCTTACTGCTACTAATGACCTTGCCGGTTTATGCAGACTCTCAGTTTTTAGGCGTTTATTTCACCTTCTTGCCCGTTCCGGTTTGTCTGACCTTTTTAGTTTCTCCGCAAGGAGTGCAAGTTTCCTGGTGACCATATACCGGGGGTCCCACCCGTTCCCATCTCGAACACGGCCGTTAAGCCCCGCGTAGCCAATGGTAGTAGGACGTTAGGTCCCGCGAGAGTAGGTCGTTGCCAGGTTTATGGCCCCGATGTTGCGAAAGCAGCGTCGGGGCCTTTTATTTTATCACGGTGACGTTGACGCCTGAAAGCATCACGCCTTCGGCTCGAAGGTAAGTAAGCGTCGCCCCGAGTGCCCCCTTGACGGGATCGTAACTACGAGAGCTACGACCGAGATGGTTTCGTAGTTACGAGAGCTACGATGCGCTGGCTGGCTGCCGCCCGCGCCTATGACGTGACCCCGAATTTTTGAGCCGCCTTCGGTGTTAGTCTGGGCCAACAAAGAGGACCCAGACCATGAAAGGTAAAAAGCACACGACCGAGGACAAGATCCGCATTTTGCGGGCGGCCGACGGCGGCAAGAGCATCGTGGAAATCTGCAAGGAGAAGAACATCTCGGAGCAGACCTTCCACCGTTGGAAGCGGCAGTTTGGCATGATGGAGGTCAACGAGGCCAAACGGCTGAAGGAACTGGAGCGGGAGAACACCGAGCTGAAGAAGATGCTGGCGGACTCGCTGCTGGAGAACCGCGTGCTGCGGTTTGTGAACGAAAAAAAATTATGAGCCCGGGGCACAAGAAGCAGATGGCCGAGGCCGTGATGGCCCACGGCCTGTGTTCCGGGCGGAGAGCCTGCGGCATCCTGCGCCTGGCGCGAGCCACCCTGTGGTATCGCGCCGGGCAGCGCAGCGACCGCCAGCAGCAGATGGTCGCCCGGCTGCATACGCTCTCCGAGGCGCACCCCCGGTATGGCTACCGCCGGATGGCCGCCCTGTTGCGGCAGGAAGGCTGGGCGGTGGGCAAGCGCCAGATCCAGCGCTTGCGCCGGGTGGAAGGCCTGCGGGTGCCCCCGACCAAGCGGAAGATTGCCCGGCGAGGCCGCTCGACGGGGCTGCCGACCAAGGCCACGCACCGCGGTCATGTCTGGACCTGGGACTTTATCGCCGACGCCACGGTGCGCGGTGGGGCCCTGCGGATGCTGACCGTCCTTGATGAGCATACCCGCGAATGCCATGTGCTCCGGGCCGACCGGGCCCTGAAGTCGGCCGACGTGATTGCCCTGGTGAAACAGGCGATCACGCAGCACGGGGCCCCGGAGTTCATCCGCTCCGACAACGGCTCGGAGTTTATCGCCCATGAACTCCAGGCCTGGCTGGCGGCGGAGAAGATCAAGACGATCTACATCGAGCCAGCCAGTCCCTGGCAGAACGGCTTCGTGGAGTCTTTCCACGGCCGCTTCCGCGATGAGTGCCTCAACCGCGAGCAACTCTGGACGCTCACGGAGGCACGGGTGGTTATCGAGGACTTCCGCATCGACTACAATACCCGGCGGCCCCACAGTCGCCTTGGTTACCGCAGTCCCGTGAACTACGCCGCGCTACTTCCTGCTGTCCCGACTCCGGTCGGCCTCCGGCCTCCCTCCGTCGGGACAGCGCCAACCACAACCGATAGATCAACCCATAACAACATCCCGGACTAACACTCGGGGTGGCTCGAAAACTTGAGGCCGGTCAGGGGCCATGAACAGCACCACCACCGAAAGG
>Ga0315295_10001671_pt1 | contig 18997 bp, 20 predicted proteins | sample YL17G14_0_MG_FD_204453 | JGI IMG/M metagenome (GOLD analysis project Ga0315295, IMG submission 204453) | Sediment microbial communities from Yellowstone Lake, YNP, Wyoming, USA - YL17G14_0 | ecosystem: Environmental > Aquatic > Freshwater > Lake > Sediment | place: USA: Wyoming | collected... | reverse complement strand
TTTTGAAAAATTCGTCTCCATACTTCCAATAGGAAGCAGGGTCATAAGAGGGAAACGAACTCATTCCCAGTAGTGCGCCACTGGTCGGATCCATTACAATCGCGGTTCCACCTTTGGCGCCGTATTTTTCAATTCCTTCCTTGAGTTTATTCTCCAAGGTAAGCTGCACCCTTTTATCGATAGTGGTTAATAAATCCACCCCGGAAATGGGATTGACCTCTTTAGTGGATCCCAGAAGAATGGGTGTTCCCCTGGCATCGTTTTCCCTGACGCTATAACCCGGCTTGCCGGTTAAGGAAAGGTCATAAAATCCCTCAAGCCCGAAGTAGCCTTTATCTTGCCCTTCTTCGTTTTTGCCCACAAAACCCAAAAGCTGGGCAGCCGCAGAGGCTTCGGGATAAGCTCTGACTTCCTGCCGTTCGAAACCAATCCCGGAAATTGCCATTGCCTCAATATTTTTCTTTATTTCCGGGGCAACCTTCTGTTTTAGGGGAACCCAGACGATTTCTTTTTTGGTCAACAGGGAATAAATCCTGTCTATCTCAAGAAGTAGGCTCTCCCTGTCGCTTGCATCCTCGACAAACAGAGGAGCCAACTTATCCGCAATAGCTTTGGGGGAGTCTTTGAGATTGGGCACCTCCGCGTAAACCAAGTAGGCTTCAGAATTTGCGGCCAGCCAGCCTCCGTCGGAGGAAAGAATATTACCGCGTGGAGCGGCCAGGGCAGTATCGGTTTCGTATTGACTTCTGGCCTGGTAGGATAAAACCCTGCCTTTAACTATTTGCCAGTAAAAAAGCCTGACAACAAGAGCAACTACGGCAAGCAAGAATAGGGCGGCAAGAATTTTTAGTCGACCCTGCATTTTTTTTAAGGAAGTTTGGCAACTTCTTCTTTGCCGTTAATGTAGAGAATTTGAGAAGGTTTTACAAATCCCAACTCAGCCGACTTCTTTTCAAAACCGTTTAAGGAAGATGCTTTAACGATTGCGTCTTCCAAGTCGGAGTTTTCCCTACTTAAGCTTTGTTCTTGTTTTTCAAGATAGGACAAGGTCGCTCCTGAAGTCGCGGTCTCGACCGTCAGAAAAACGAAAAACGCCAAAAAGGAAATTCCCAATATCCAAAAGACTATGTTTTTTGCTGATTTTTTACTTTTCATTTTATTTTTTCTAAAATGTTTAACTTTGCGCTTCTTGCTCTGGGATTGGTACTAATCTCTTCCAAACTCGGAACAATCGGCACGTCACTTATTATCTTGGCCCTACCTTCCCGGGAGATTTTTCGGAAAAATCCTACCGTTTCTTTTTCTTCTCCCGAATGAAAGGTAATTACCAAAAGCCTTCCTTTTTTGCCCAAAAGCAAAAATGCTTGAGGGAGTGCTTCTCTTAAGTTCTCAAGCTCGGAATTTACGGCCATCCTTAGGGCTAAAAATGGTAAGGTTGCTCTATTCAGCCCCGGTTTGGGCCTAACTCCTGCCGTGACACCCAGAAAATCCCCGACGCTTGCGAATTTTTCAACCTCGCGCCTCTTTGTTACCTCCCTGGCCAACTTTGTTGCAGAAAAGCGGTTAAGTACCTTTTCGAAAAGGGATATAAGCTGATCCTGCCTTAATCCGTTTAAAAGGTCCGCTGCTGTTACCCCCTGCAAAGAGGGATTAATCCGCATATCCAAAGGTGCTTCGGGATTTGCAAAGGAAAAACCCCTTGCCGAGTCCGTCAGTTGGGTACTCGTTGTTCCCAAATCGAATAACACTCCATCGACCGGGGAAAAACCCTCTTTCTCGGCAATCTCCGCAATGTCCCGGAAGTTACCAAGAACCAGTTTGGAAGAAGCGTTTTTGACCGCTTTTATCCGCGAACTGGCAAGCTTGAGCATTTCCGGATCCGCCTCTATTCCCAAGACAGAGGCGCCTTTATTGACAATCTCAAGGCTATGACCAGCGGTACCTAAGGTCGCATCAATAATTCGAGCTTGCCTGCCTTTCTTGGCAGGATTATCAAGGTGCAAAGCCTCCATTACCTCCTGAACTAATACCGGTTCATGAAAGCTAACTTTTTCCATTTTTTTGTGCCAATTTCTCAATCAGCTGAGCCGAGTGGGCAGAAATGTATTTTTCCCTGGCGGCCCATTTGGCCTCATCCCAAATCTCAACTCTGTCCCCTAAGCCTAAAAATGTCAGTTTCAAAAAAAGGCCCGCATAGCTGACCAGGTTGGCAGGAATTACAATCCTGCCCTGGCCATCCGGGATAAGCTCATAGGCGCTGCCTAAAATAAACCTATCCGTATCCCTAACCGGCTCGGTAACCGTTGAGCCCTTAGGAGATATTCTTTCTAAAAGTGCTTCCCAATATTTTTCCGACACCACGACCAGACACTCTTCGTACCATTTGGCAATAATAAGTTTTTCCCCAAGATCTTCGAGGAATTTTTTGGGAACGGCGGTTCGTCTTTTCGGGGATAATATCCCAAAGTAGCTTCCAAGTAACATCGTTAACTTCTGGGCAGGAGTTAATCATATGTGTATGATGTGGTTCTCACCACTTATCACCACTATACACCATTTTGATTTATTTTCACGCAGGTGTCAAGAGGTAAAGGCCGTAAATTTCACAAGAAGAAGACCAATTATTCTGAAGCCCCAACAAAGATACCCAAATCCGGGGATGCCCCCGAGCTAAGTTTGGCCCATTTGGCGCCATCCCATCTGTAGAGCGTAGATGAGCCCAGCTCCACGGTCCCTGCCAGTTTGGTCTTGGCCGAGGAAAATACTCCCCAGGGTCCTTTGGAGAAACCTTGAGGGGTATCGCCCGGTATACCGAATGTTTCCATGGTTACAAAAAATGTCTTGGTAGGAATCTTGGCAAGATCGATTTTAATCTCCCCTGCCACTGAAGAAAGGGCTTTGGTGCTTTGCTGCAGATGGAATTTGGTCGAAAACTTGGCGACCAGCTTACCCGCATCGTTCCTGAACTTAAGGGTCAGCGTTCCTTCCTCTACCCCTTCGTCATACCTGAATTTTCCCGAAGACTCGGAGCCCAATAATAAATCTCTCTCGATAACTCCCTCCTGTGTTTTTAAATTAATCGAGCCGGGTACTCCCTGGGTTCTGCCGTCGGGAAGGGTGTATAGAAGTTCGTAATCCAAACTCACGGCCGAAATTTTTATCTTTTCTATCTTCATCTTCAGCCAATGTCCGTCGGTGCTCGGAGTCAGGGATGCAATCGGTCTTTCAGAAAGAGCAACTTCCGGAACGGACTCCGATTCATCTTCGGGAGAGCTGGTCTCCTTGGTTGAACGGGCTATGAAGTAAAATACCGCAGCCAAAACCAAGATTCCGATAACAAATAAAATAAGCGGCCAATACTTTTTCATGATACCTACCCTAACTTATTCTGAAGAAAGCCTGTAAGTTTGTCAACCGAGACCCTTTCCTGTTCGGCGCTGTCTCGGTCCCTAACGGTAACGCTATCATCCTCCAGACTGTCGAAATCAACCGTGATACAGAATGGGGTTCCAATCTCATCCTGCGCAAAATATCTTTTGCCGATATTGCCACGGGCATCCCAGGCTACCGGGTTAATCTGGCTTTTGACCTTAAGGAAAATTTCACGAGCCTTATTTACCAGCTCTTCCTTATTGGCCAAAAGAGGAAAAACCGCAACCTTATAAGGAGCCAATTTGGGATGTAGCTTCAGAATTACCCTGTCCTCACTCTCTGTGTAAGAATCAATCAGGAAGAAAAGGGCCGTCCTGTCCACTCCTCCGGATGTTTCTATCACCCAAGGGGTAAACTCTCCGGCCTCGTCTTTATAGGTCAGCTTGTGATTGGTCAGGTCATAATCCCCACGGTTATGGATCCCTTCGAACTCGCTCCAACCGAAAGGCGCCTGGTATTCGATATCCACCGCATCCTTGGCATAGTGGGCCCTTTCGGTATCCTCGTGTTTTCTGAATCGCAGATTGTCCTTTTTGATTCCCAAATCCTCGTACCAGTTCATCCTCGCGCTTTTCCAATATTCGAATGTTTCCTGAGCTTCCTTCTCCCCCGGCTTGATGAAATATTCCAGCTCCATCTGTTCGAATTCCCTCGAGCGGAAAGTCAGGTTTCCCGGGGTTATTTCGTTTCTGAAGGCCTTGCCCACCTGGGCGATACCGAAGGGAATCTTGACCCTGGTGGAATTGACCACGTTGGCAAAATTGACAAATACACCCTGGGTAATCTCTCCGCGCAGGTAGGCTTTGGTTTTATTGTCTTCAACCGTTCCGATATAGACCTCGGTTAAGAGATTAAACTTTTTGGCTTCAGTAAATGTCCCGCCGCAATCGGGACAGACATCCTTGACCTTATCCGCCCTAAATCTGTGGTGGCAGGCCTTACACTCCACCAGCGGGTCGGTGAAGGCCTGGGTATGACCGGATGCCTCCCAAACCTTGGGGTTCATCACAATTGCCGCATCCATACCGACCACATCGTCCCGGTCGTAGACCATGCTTTGCCACCAGGCTTTCTTGATGTTGTTTTTAAGCTCCACCCCCAAGGGTCCGTAGTCCCAGAAACCTCCGAAGCCTCCGTAAATTTCACTACCCGGAAAAATAAATCCCCGTCTTTTGGTAAGCGCGGTAATTTTCTCCATTGTGTCCATTACCCAAATTATAACTGCGAAGAAGCTACCTATTCAAATACCAAATGGAGAAATTAAGAAATGAAGCAAAAATAACCCACAGGAGGTAGGGCATAAGTAACCAAGAAGCAACTTTTTCGATTTTGTAAAACTTCATCATCAAGACAACAATCAGTATCAACAGCGCCAGAATCGTAAAAAGTCCCAGCAAAGGGTTTCTCAAACCGAAAAATACCAAAGACCAAAGAGAATTAACGATTAAATGGATAAAAAAGAGCTTAATTGCTGTCCTGACTTCTTTTTTGTCCCAACCTTTAAGCCAAACCAAATAAAGGCTTACCCCCATAATGAGGTACAAGATTGGCCAAACAATACCGAAAATATTATTGGGTGGGTTGAAAAAAGGTTTGGTCAAACCTTCATACCAAACAGGTAACCTCCTGGCGGTGGCGGCTGCTCCTATTATTCCCGCCCCAAAAGGGGCCAGCATGCTTATGGAGAGTTTCTCCAAATCAATCTTTATCATTCATTTTTATCTTACTACAACGATCGGAGTATTTTCCATCATCTCTATGCTATATTTAATCTGAAAGGGGGTGAGATTATGGCAGGATATACGGGAAATATCGAAGAGCTGACTCTTTCCAACTCATATTTCAGGCAAGTTCTTTTTACCGCGCCTCACAGCCAATTGGTGCTGATGGCCCTTAAACCCTCGGAAGAGATTGGGATGGAAGTCCACCATGACAATGACCAGTTTTTCAGATTCGAATCGGGTGAAGGCAAAGTTGTTATCGCCGGGGAGGAGTTTCCGATAAAAGACGGGTATGCGGTAGTTGTTCCGGCCGGAACCGAGCACAATGTCGTTAATACTTCGGCTGAAAAGGAACTTAAGCTCTATACTATTTATTCACCGGCGCATCATCCGGACGGAACAGTTCATAAAACCAAGGAAGAGGCGCTGGCGTCTGAAGAGACTCACTAAATTTTTGTTAGAGAGGCAAGTATCGCATCCATCTCATCAAGCATTGCCCTTGTTTTGTCCTGTGGGGTGATAAAAGAAATGTGCCCGTAAAGAGTGGGTGCACCCCAACCGTATTGGGATTTATGACAAATTCCGAATCCTTTTGAAGCCATCTCGTCCCCTGTCCAGCTTCTTCTGAAAAGATCGCCACTTTTGTCAGTTATTTCTTTATAGGCATCATAGCGTGCACTCGGTCCTTCGGTGTCGGCATCCCCCGGATAAAGACAAACCGCTCCCCCAAATCCCCCTTGGGTAATTGAAAGTTGATAGGCTCCCTTGGTCAAAATTATCTTCTCGTCGTCCTGGCTGTGAGATTCCCTTGAGTTTTGCCAGTCGGCAGGAACCGTCAGGGAATACTTAGGAAAGGAAAGAATTCCCCCTCCGGTCACCTTTTTGGTTGGAGTGGAGGTTGCGGTAGCGGTCGGGGTTGACGAAATAGTCGCTGTCGGAGTTGGCGTAGCTACCCCGGGAATGGTTATTGCTCCTTTCCCGGCAAAAAAGGCCATTCCGGCCACCAAGATAATGATAATTATAATCAGAAAAGGTACCAGGTATTTCATAAAGTTATCTTAACCCATAAAAATTAGACAAATCAACTTGTCAGCTTCTTGCCGACCCTAAAGGAATTAATTTTTCTTTCGGTAACCTCTTCCAACTTCGCGTCGGGATTTAACAGTATCTTTCCCTTTGGCCAAAATCCCTGGGTTGTCAATATTTCTATCACAAACTTGTTCCTCAGATTCCTAAGCTTAACTTCGGTCTTTAGTAATTCCAGATATTTGCAGACTAGGCTGTAAAGCTCGATATGTTTTTCGTTTTCGTGGGTGGTGCGACCGACTACCTCCATAAAATAATAGGCCAGGGCAACTTTTTTCAGGTTATGCCTCACCTCGGAAAAATTATCCAGACTTTCCGCCTCGGTGATTAAATCCAGGCCTCTACCCCTGACGGCCTGAAATCTGATTTTCGAGAATACTTCAATATGACCGCGTTTTTTACTTGAAGGCTTTCTGACTCCTTTGGCAATGAGTGAAAGCCTGCCGTGGTTTTTGGAAAGAACGGAGAGAATCCTGTCCGCTTCAGAATAATTGCGCCGCGCCAATACTATTCCTTCGTCGGAGAATGTTTTCGGTTTCACGAACCTACTATACCACTAAATTCTTAACCTAAATTCCTTGTCGGTTTTGAGGAAGAACTCTTCCTGGGTCTTGCCTAGCTTGAGATGATAAAGGGGTTTATCCGTCCCGGGCTGCTTTTGGATAAGCAGTTTATAGTCTTTGGAAACCTTAAAGGGAAGTTTGTATTTAAAAGTAACTCTCGAAACCCCTTCCGGCCTGAGTTGGAAAAATCCCGCAAAAACTGTTTTGTCCAGCTCTTCGTAAGGCTCGGCCTTATCTTCAAGTCCCTCCGCCGCAATGAGAGTGCTGCCTTTGGGAACGTAAATTCTGACCCAGTTGGGAAGAACGCTATTCAGCCAACCGTCGTGTTTCTCGGGATTTTTGTAGGTGATGGTTACTGTTTTTTCGACACTGCCGTCTTTGGCCACAACTATCTCCTGTTCAACCTCCTGGGTCGCATAAAGGTTGGACTTTCTGCCTCCCAGGTTGGCATCGTTAATGGCCAGATAGTCCCCGTCGTATCCCTTAATGGTCCCGGCAATTCCGAAAGAGGCAACCCCCGCCTGGGCTTTCTCGTCGAAAAGGTAAAAAAGAACGTGCTTTTCCAGAAGGGATTTAAAAGCCGCTTCCGCCAATTTCGGCAGTTTTTCCTTGGGCTGGCCCAGCGAGTTGGCCAGAATCGAGTTCATCAAAGGACCGATTATCTTTTTCCTGTTGTCCATATTGGGAGGGGCAAAAACGATTTTGCCGCTGACCGGGTCCCAAACAATTGGCCCTTCGGTATCCGCAAAGCTTTCGAGTTCATAGATAACCTGGGGACAATTACATTTGGGCTCGACCGCCGTTGAGAAGTTGCCAAAACCCGATACCCCAATGGGTCCGATGGCATCCAGTAGGTTGACCAAAAGCTGGGTATCGACAGCGATAATTCCGTCAATCCCGGTCACCCCGACGCTTTCGACTTCTTTGGTGACAAGCTGCATGCTTTGGGCAAAATCCGGCGACCAGTTCATGTCCCTTAAACGCAGATTTTTCGAAAGGATATATGGGCCCTTGATGTATTTGACCAGAGGGTCAGGCGCGGGAATTCTGGGTTTGTACTTTGCGTCCAGATTATAAATATCGTTTGAAGAAACGGGTTCAAATTTGGCTTTATCGACTTTCATAATCGCATAGGCGGTCATAAATCCCCCGGTGGGTCTTAGCTCTTTGTCGTTTTGGAAAAGCAAAAGATATTGCCTTGGTGAATCAAGACCTAAAAGATAAGGGGCCGCCTCCAATAGGGGTTTGCTTTCCGAGACAAGCCCTACCCCCTCGTTTAACATATCGATTGCCTTCTTCATCGGTTCCCTAACCTCTTTCCCGGCAAACTTTACGGGGTAGCGGTTGGGGTTAATGGCATCGATTTCCGCTTTGGCTTGATTGGCCTTACCCAGAATCTCGTCTATCTTGGGAATGATAGTGGGGATCGCTTTAACGACGAAATCTATCCTTTCCTGTGCGGTTTTGGCTCCGTCCGCCCCCAAATCAGTGGTTATTCCCAGAATGTCGGCATAAGGTTCAACCACGGTTAAAGTAATCTCCGCCGCATCCAATCCGTATCCGTAAGCTTTCAGTCCGTGTTCGGCGTCTCCGACGTAGCTACCTATAAAAGGAATAAATTTGGTCCAGTAGATAAAAGTGAAGGAAGACCGTAGAGAAGTCAGAGAGGTTTTGGTTTTGCCTATCTCCGCCTTCATAGCTTGGAGATTCTGGCCTTTTGCGGAAGCCGCCAAAGCCTGGGTTTGCTTATAAAGAGCTTTACTCTTAGCGTAAACGGATAAGCCTGGAATAACTACCAAAAAGAGAAGCGCCAGAACAAAAATTCCGATACCAATTGCAATTTTTCTGCCTTTGCCGGCTAAAGAAAACTTGGGAATAAATCTCAAGAAATTTGCTTTCGGGGTAACCGGCGAAACCGGGGCGGGTATTTCGACCTTGGGAATAAGAATAGTGTCTTCTTTGGGAGCCGCGGGAGCTGCATCGGCCTCTGTCTCTGTAGGCTTTATTTGGGGAATATCCGCGACCTTCTCTTTTTCTTGCATAGAATCATATTACATTGAAAATCGGAAATTGGGAATTGAGAATTGCCGGCTGCGACTAGACCGCTCCCTTGCCCGAAATCATGACCCAAGGAGTCTTAAGAAGAATCATTATGTCGAAGGGCAAAGACTTTTTCTTGGCATAATAAGCATCCATTTCTATCCGTTTATCAAAATGAACTTCGCTTCTTCCCGAGACCTGCCAATAGCCGGTTATTCCAGGCTTTACCGTCAGGGTTTCCTTCACGAATTTTTTGGTGTGAGGATATTTGCCTTGTTGTTCATCCAGCTCCTCCACAAAATAGGGTCTGGGGCCGACTATACTCATCTCGCCTTTAAGAACATTAAAAAGCTGCGGCATTTCGTCAATCGAATATTTCCTGATAAATTTTCCGACCTTGGTTATTCTGGGGTCCTTGTGGAGTTTGAAACTGGATTTTTTGTATTCCCGGTAAAGCTTCTTAAACTTGGGGTTGGTCCTTAAGAGATTATAGGCATCTACCATCATCGAGCGGAATTTGTAATGGTAAAATATTTTTCCGTCTTTACCGACCCTTTGGGCTGTGGTATTGGAAGGCTCTACCAGAATCGGGCCCGGAGAAGTAAGTCTAATTGCAATCGCGGCCACCAGCATTATCGGAGAAAAAAGAATAATTAAGACAACTCCCCCGATGAGGTCTATCGTTCTTTTGACAATATCAAAAAACATATAGGGCAGATTATAACATCAAATGTTTCAAGCTTCGCTTATACAACACTACTCAACCAATTCGGGTTTCGTCTTTTCCAGGGTCTTAAAAAGCTCTTTGACCTTATCCGTCGTTCCCATGTTGCAGACCAAAAGCCCGTCTGGGGTGTCGATAACCACAACGCCTGATAGCCCTATTACTCCTATTAACTTCCCTTTGGGTCCGATGATTAAATTCCCGCTGGATTCGATATGCTGCAGCTCTGCTCCTCCTTCGAGAACATTTTCGTTTTCGTTTACCCTTAAGGCCCGATAGAGAAGTTCCCAGGTTCCCGAATCTTCCCAGCCGACACTAACCGGAATGGTTGCCCTGACGTTATTCGGAAGTTTCTCAAATATTCCTGTTTCTATGGAATCCTTTTGAAACTGATGGTATTCGCGGTAAAGAAAAGTCTCGTAATTCTTATCCGTAAGATGATCCGTTATCGCCATCAGTCCTTTATACATTTCCGCGGCGTACTTTTCGAAATATCCGAGCATTACGTCCGTCCTCCAGGCCCGGTAGCCCGTGTTTTGCAGATAACCTCCTGAACGCAGGAATCCCTTTGCGGTTTCCAGATCGGGTTTCTCGATATGCTTGGTAATTCTGACAATTCTCAGACCTTTATATTCATCAACCGTCTCCCCGAGCTTGACGTATCCCAAGTGGACATTGGGATACTTGGGTTCCTCATCAACTGAAACAATAAGGCCAGTCTCCCCTGCATATTCTCCGGCAGTTTTAAAAGCCTTGAGAAACTCATCTTCCTGATTGATAAGATGGTCGCTCCAGGAGATGAGCATTACTTCATTCGGAGAGTGCTTGTGGATTATCGCTGTGGCAAGACCTATGGCCGCCAAATTATCTTTTCTTTCTGGCTCGGCAATGATGTTTCTTATGGGGATTGATGGAGCTTGCTTTCTGATAAATTTGACGTATCTGGCTTCAGTTGAAACGTAAATATCTTCCGGTTCAAAAACTTTCCTGAAGCGGGAAAAGGTTATCTCAAAAAAAGATTTGCCTCCTACGAGGGGGTAAAACTGTTTGGGTAGGCTTTTGCGGCTTATCGGCCACATTCTGGTCCCGAATCCCCCGCAAAAAATAACAACTTTCATTCTGTTAATTCCCTAAACTTTCTTTTGAAACTTTCTTTTGAAAATCTCTCGGCATTTTTTATAATATCCTGTTTATTAAAACTCGTTCTGCGGAATCTCTCGACCGCGTCGATCAAATCTTTTTCGTTCTGTCTGTCGAAAAAAATACCTGTTTTCCCTGCGATTACCGTATCGAGCGCACCGCCTGCCTTAAAGGCGATAACCGGCGCTCCTGCGGCTTGGGCTTCAACCGCTACAATTCCGAAATCTTCCTCCTGCGGAAAGATTAGACCCAAGCATTTTCTATAGTAATCGGCAAGGCTGGCTTCTGTCAATTCACCGACAAATTTGATATTGTTGCGGGCTAGTCTTTTAAGTTTCCCCTCTTCACTTCCCTTCCCGACAATTACAAGTGGCAATCCCAATCGGTTAAAGGCGCTAATGGCCAAATCGAACCGCTTATATGAAACAAGCCTTCCCACCATTAGAAAAAAATTCTCCCGTTTTACTTTTGCATCGGCCGAAAACCTTTCTATCTCCACTGGAGGGAAAATTACTTCCGCATCCCTGCCGTAGTATTTTCTGATTCTGGCCGCAACAGCGGTGGAAATTGCCACCAGCGTATCCGGCCGCTCTCCGGCAATGCGATCCCAACGGCGCAGATAGGAAACGGCAGGAGAAGCAACACTTCTTAGGAGGGACCCCTTGGAAAAATAGTGTTCGTAGCCGCTCCAAAGGTAACGCGTCGGAGTCAGACAATAACAGACATGGGTTTGGCCCGGTCTGGTAATTATTCCCTTGGCCGCCTCGCTGGTCACGGAGATAACAAGCTCATACTTTGCCAGATCAAGGCTTTCAAAAGCAATGGGGGTCAAAAGTCCCAAAAACTCATGTTTGTCTTTGGCAAAAGGAATCCTCTGCAGAAATGTGGTTTTGACATTTGGGAAGACCCTTGCCCATTTGGCCTTATCTGGAGAATAGACCGCGGTAGCCAGGTCGGCATCGGGAAAAATCTCATGAAGAGCCAAAAGCACCCTTTCCGCACCGCCCCATTTATTAACCCGATCGTAAACCAATACTGTCTTCATATACTTTTAAAGTCTGTCTGGCCATTTTATCCCAAGAGTACTTCTTTGCATATTCCTTGGCTTTGGCGATTAGTTCGCTGCGTACACCTTCCTCCATCTTCAGGGCGTCCCGAGCAACTCCCTCAATAGAGGTAAAGTCATAAGGGTTAAAATACAAAGCGTGGGGTCCGTATATCTCTTTAAAAACCGGAATCTCCGATGCCAAAACCAGAGTCCCGCAGCTCATTGCCTCGAGCCCGGTTAAACCGAATCCCTCCGAAAGGGAAGGAAAAATAAACGCAACCGAATTTTTATATAAAACTCCCAAGTCCGCATCCGGTACAAATCCCAGAATCTTGATGTACTCCTTAGCCCCAAGCTTAGCGGCCAGATGTTCCATTTTCTTTACGAAGAAGTCTCTGGCCGAGGCAATTGCCAGATATATCCTTCTGTCTGACCTTTGGTTAAGCATAACTATCGCCTCGACCAACCTCTTGAGGTTTTTATGCGGGTAGGCGTTACCCGTATAAATAAAGTACGGTGCGTCAAGACCATAACTTTTCAACGTTCGCGCCGGATTTCCAAGCGGCGTAACTTTCTCGTCAAACCCCTCGTAGGTAACGATCAGCCTGTCGCTATTCAGGCGGTAATAATCCGCAAGTTGTTTCTTAACAAATTTGCTGGGCACCAAAACCCTCGCCGCTTTTCTAACCGCATGCCTAAAGACAGTTTTATAGGCCAAACGTTTAACGATATATGCCAAAGGGTTTAGGGTTGTAGCATCCAGGCCTTTTTGTTTGTGCATCAAAATATCGTGTATCGTGACCACAAAACGACCCGAGTAAAATAATGGAACATTAAAATGAGGGAAATGAACAATATCCGGTTTCATTTCTCTAATTACTCCGGGTAACCTAAACTGCTCGGCCAGGCTATAATGCCTAAAGTCCGTCTCTACCTTTTGCCACTTCGGGGGAAGGTTTATTCGGTTGAAGTACTTTTTCCTTAAAAGTATGGTGTAATTATTTCTTCTGTCCAGCCTGGCCAGGTTCTGAACCAGATTCATCACATACCTGCCTAACCCGGCATTTTCCAATCCGTATAGCCTCGCGTCCAGGAGTATCTTCATGAGAGCATAAGTTTAACAACTCTTGAGAGTTTTACAAATTTTATCCCCAGGATAACCAGATAGTTCAGAGCCAGAGGATATTTCCCCCAAAGCCTCTACCTATAGAATATCTCCATGGATGTAACACCCGACATTCTGAATTTGAGTTTTTCCTTAAAAGGAACCTTCTTCATCGTTGATTTGTTTTTCCCTTTGGTGGCTCCTTTGAGGTGCTTAATGCTAACCTCGGGAAAATAGATAATCTTCCAGCCTTTCTGCTTGATCTTCCAACATAAATCGATATCCTCTCCGTCAAGAAAATAGTCTTCGTCAAACCAGCCTACTGAATCTAGAACCGGCTTCCGAACCAGGAGGTAGGCACCTTGAATAACATCCACCTCGTGGGTGATATCGGGAGAAATATAGCCGTACCAATATTTGGCGAAGAGAAAAGACTTGGGAAATAATCTGTCGAGCTTTAACACCAGATGCGTCAGAGAAACCCAGGGTGTGGGGAAAGAACGCCTGGCGTCTTTATCCAAGCTTCCGTCCGGCAATACCAATTTACAGGTAACCGCCGCAACATCCTTATTTGATTGCAGATACTCCCATGTCTTTTTGAGCACCCCAGGGTAAACAATGGTGTCGGTATTCAAAAAAAGCACATAGTTGCCTGTAGCTTTTCTTCTGGCCGCATTGTTTCCCTTGGCAAAACCCAAATTGGCCCCATTCTCGATAATCCTGACTTCTGGGTATTTTTCTTTGATTGCCTCAATACTTCCGTCGCTTGAACCGTTATCACAGACAATCGTTTCAAAGGAAACCTCGCCTTTGACCTTCTTAAGCGATTTCAGACAATCAAGAGTCAGCTCTTTTGTATTGTAGTTAAGAATAACGATGGAGATTTCGGGTTTAGCCACCTTTGACGGCCTCCTTGTAGATTTTATCCAAGTGATCCGCACTTAGCTGCCAACGGTAGCGCTCAATTACAAATTTTCTGGCATTTTCTCCTAATCTTTTGGCCAAGTTTGGATCTTCAATAACACCGATGGCCAGACCCGCCAATTTATCGATGTGGTCGGATATTAATACCTGTTTGCCGCTCGTAACCTCAAGCCCTTCGGCTCCAACCGATGTCGTAACTACGGGTAAGGCAGAGGCCATAGCCTCCAGTATCTTAAGTCTCGTACCACCGGGGCCTTTTATCGGGGTTACCAAGACGGAGGAATTTAAGTATGCGTCTCTGATGTCCGGGATGGCTTCGGTAATTTTGATATCGGGCCCCGCCTGCCCTTTAATATCATCCGGAATATTCATCCCGACAATCCACAAAGATACGTTTCCGATCTTGGACTTAATTTCAGGCCAAACCTTATCGAGTAGAATTTTGACCGCCTCTACATTCTGCAGCCACTTAAAATTGCCAACGTAAAGAACTTTGGGGCTGCCTGACGTGTCGCTTCTTCCTTTTGAAAAGAACTCGACATCGATTCCGTTGGGCACAATCTCTATCTTTAAGCCCGGGACAAGATCCACCATCGCTTTTCTGTCAGACTCCGACATGGCAACAACCTTATCCGCCTTTTTCCAGATTTTGGTTTCCCAAAATTTAAGCTTTAGTACGTCAATCCAGAGAAGCGGCCTTAGCCAGAAAGGGGCCTGGTCTTCCACGAAATGCTTATAGACTGAGTATTCAATCGTCTGCTCCACCATCAGGATGGGGATATCAGTCTTGGGGATATGCGGCATGACATAGAACGTTTCGGCATGAATCAGGTCATATTTTTCCTTAGCCAGCTCTTCCCCGACTGCCGTTTTCTCCTCCGACACCAAATTCCTGATTACCAAAAAAGGGTACGGTCCGAATCCGGTCAAGAAAACGTTTCTTAATGTCCAGGGAGTCTTCGAGCGTTTGAAAACTTTGATTTTCGAACAATACCTTTCAAGTTCCTTAATGTGTTTTTTCTCTTCATCGTCTTTGATCAGGGAGAAAAGGGTAATTTCGTGCTTTTTGGAAAGGTTTTTAATCAGGTTATATGAGCGGGTTTGCCCCCCCGAGGAAGGCGGGAAAGGCAGATAGGGAGTCAGCATTAAAACCTTCATATTTTTTTGTGCAAGTCCACAATCAGATATTTATCGGTTTTTACGATAGTTTTGTATTTTTTGATAATCGCCTGGGTATCGGCATCTCCTTGGTTAACCGAAACATAATAATCTCCTCCTCTTTCGATGATATTCTCGATAGAGGTATCAATAGCCGGCCAACCCCAACGGCCCGTCTGATACAAAAATGCCGTGTCCCCGTTATACGGGGCCACAACCAAAGCGTCCTTCGGAGCAATCTCATCCACAGCTTTGCCTGCCTCGATTATTTCGGGGTGATTAATTTTGTAATACTCCTTGACCTGATATGCACCCATGCCCAGCATTAAAAGGATAGAGGCGCCCAATACGGTGATAGATAAAAGCCTGGAGAACTCCTTAGTTTTGATCAAATAGGTAGCTCCGCTTGCCAGAGCCAAAGACACCGCCGGTATTATAAATATCTGGTAGTAGTCGTGGCGTACATTGGCTGTGGCAATTACCGAAACATAGGCCAACATCCCCAACAGAAAAAATTGAATAAACAGATTCTTCTTTACGACCTTTAGCACCCCCAGGGAAAAGGGCAGCACTCCCCAAATCCCTAATATCAAGCGTCCCAGTCTTTCCGCAAAAAGCCATCTCCAGAAAGCGGGACGAAAGCGGATTCCGTCACCGTTAAAGGCCCAACTGAAAAATGGTATTCCTACCGGGTAATTGCTCATCCAAGCTCTCCAGGCCAAAAGCGGGACCAAGACAATGTCGGCAAAAATAAGTATGGAAATTGCCAACTTCGAGTTTTTAACTAAATCCTTCAGCGAGTATTTTTGTAGAGCCAAATAAACCATAGGGAAAGCGTAAAAGACGGTGAAGGGCTTAACCAAAAGAGCCAGAGAGAAAAATAGCCCGCTCAGATAGAGCTTCGAGTTTTTGCCCGAATCGATAAAGCCGACAAAAAACAAAATTGCCAAGAGTCCAAACATGGTCGCCGTCGGTTCCGGCAAAATGGTTCTGGAAAAATAAATATTGTAGGGAATAAAAGCAAAGAAAAATGCAGCCAATAGGCCTCCTAAGGGAGAGATGAATCTGCGCCCCAAAAGGAAAATAACAACCAGAGAGGCCAGAGAGCAGAATATCGAAAGCAACCTACCCCAAACCTCCAAAGAAAAAACAGGCATGAGCTTAACAAGTGCTGCATGCGCTGCGTTATATACCGGAAATTCGACAAATCGATACCCGTTTGGATTTTGTATCCCGGTCTGGATGCTTGAGACATCCTGGTACTGGGGATAGAGAAGATTAATGCCCTTCTCGACGTATGTACGGCTCACAGAGGCCGTATCCGCCTGGCGCCAAGAGTGCCAATCGGCAATGGGGCTACCTATCTTATAAAGCCGCACAAGAAGTCCTCCTAAAAGAATCAGGGCTAACGCAATGTAATGTTTCTTACTCATTTTTCCCTAGTTTACCAAGAGCCAGGGTAATTCCCAAAATCATCCAGAACAGGGATCCCGTTTTTGAGGCTTCGAAAACGTCAATAAAGAGGGAGTTGACGATAAAGGCAAAAACCATGGCAATTACTCCGGCGGCGAAATACCTGACAAACCCGCTTTGCGAACGATAGATAATAATTAACCTTTTGACCGCCTCGTAGATTACAAGGAAGAATGCGAAGGTCCCCAATATTCCCACTTCACCCAAAGACCGAAGTATGTCGTTGTCTATCGCCAGTCCCAACGAGGAATACCCCGTTCCCAAAAGAGGATTTTTGACAAAAGCTCTGATGGCTCTAGGCCACTCGGCCCTGACCCTGATTTCAAACGAGCGAAATACTCCTAAGTCGGTAACATCCACGGGTTCTCCTGGAGCAATATCGGGAGAAAGAAATTCCGAGACAGAGGAACGACCGGCAGACGGAAGCGTCGGGATATTCAATTTGTTCTTTGAAGTACCCGTTTTGACGAAATACATCTGCCAGCTTTTGAGAATATTAACCGTGAATGTGGAAACGAACCTCTCCCTCAGATGAGACGGGTATACGAGGGCTAGCGCTGCCAGAACGAATACCAGCAAGATAAACTTCTTGCGTCCGGCCAAAATAATTGCCAATATCACTCCCAAAAATGCAGCCACGAAAGAAAGCCTGGCTGCCGTCATCACCAGCACCAAGCCCGACACCAAGATGAGTGCGCCCAGCCAGACTGTATAGGCAACCTGTCTCTTTTTCCAAAAATAGAAAATGAGCGAAGAGGAAATCGTCATTACCATCACCAAAAAGACAGCCAGATCGTAATGCCCGGCAAATGTGGAGATAATCCTTCCGAACGGCTGGATATAATAGATTATCCCCTGGGCGAGCTCGGAATTGGTTGTAGATACTGCCGGAAATCTTAAGAATCTTTGACCCAGAGCATAGAAGTTGGCCAAAAGTACAACAATTGATAGCGCCCCCAAAAGAACATAGGCTCTTCTTTTGGTCTTAACGATTGAGGCAAAAAGGGGAAGGAAAAGAAAAATTTCGATGCGTCTTGCCAGGTGCAAAATTCCCAGATGGGCACTCACCGTATGGGTTAAAAAGATTCCCGAAAAAACCGAAAGGCCGCCTAATGCAAAAAACAACAGAAAAGCCTGATTAAGCTTATCCTTCAGAAGCCGACGAATGCTTCCGGATAACAGAAGATATATCCCCCAGACAAGATAGGTAAGAAAAATCAAGACATCTTCCGTCCTTACTGAGACAAAAGTGCCCCCTACCTTGACCAAGGGAAATTTCATAAAAAGTGGGATAAACATGACCAAGGTCATGCCCGCCCAGAAAAGGACGTTCTCAAATATTGGTAATAACTTTTGCATATGTTTTTGCATGCTCCACTCTACCTATTACCAGAAATGCCAAAGCGCGAAGGCAAATAAACAAATAAGACAAAATCCTAATTCCGAAAGCGGCAAAAGAGCCGTAATATTTCCTGTAAAGATAGAAAAGACCTTTAAACTCTCCGCTCCATTGCTTAAAGCGTGGAGCTTTAGAGCTGGCGCCTCCTATATGCATAATGGTTGCTGAGAGAGTCCAACCCACCTTAAATCCTGCTTTATGAGCCCTCATGCAATAATCAACGTCTTCCCCGTACATAAAGATCTTCTCGTCCAGCAATCCTATCTTTGCGATTAGTTTGCTGGAAAGAAGCATCACGGAACCGGACACCCATCCCACTTGCCTGTCTTTTAAATAAAATTTCGGGCTCTCCTGGTGATAGGAAGGAATGGGTAGAAATTTCTTCACCAGATCATCAAGCCCTGAAAGCCAGAAAAATACAGGGAAAAAGCCGGGAAGAGAACCGGCGTTGGGCTGGAAACTCCTGTCCGGGCTAATAAGTTTGCAGGAGGAAATTCCAAACCCACCATTTTCTGCGAAATCCAATAATTTATCGAACGAGCCCTTGTAGACAATCGTGTCCGTATTCAGAAGAAGGCAGTACTCGAATTTTTTAAATACCTTTTTCAGAACCAAGTCGTTTCCCTTCGCAAAGCCGAGATTCGCGCTACTTTTGACAAGATTTACCCGGGGAAATTGTTTCTCGATTTGATCTATTGAATCATCTGTCGAAGCATTATCCGCCACCCACACTTCAAAACTTTCTTTAGGAGGATACCTAAATATACTTTTCAGGCATTCAAGCGTAATGCTGCTTGTATTGTAATTAACCAGTAATATTGCAAGTTTCATTGTTTGGAAAATACCCTTTTGGACATCAAGTAAAGCAAGGCAACAGCCAAATTTATTCCTCCCCAGACCGCAATACGGCTACCCAGACTAGAGGGATAAAAACGCAGGGTGACCTTGGTATCCCTAAACTGTCCGTCAACCTCGATTCGTCCCGCTCCCAAATACCTGGGAGTACCGTCTTTTTCTACCGGCTCTAACCCGTTGATAAAGAGAGAATCCCTTAGGGGATAGACCATTTCTTCAAGATACGTACTTTGCGTCTGGTCTTTGATGGCAGTAAAAGCAAATTCCGGCGGATAGTTAAGCCTTAGAGGTTCAAAGGGAAACTTGGTATCGGCTTTGTAGCTTTCCTG
>Ga0315295_10001669_pt1 | contig 19000 bp, 16 predicted proteins | sample YL17G14_0_MG_FD_204453 | JGI IMG/M metagenome (GOLD analysis project Ga0315295, IMG submission 204453) | Sediment microbial communities from Yellowstone Lake, YNP, Wyoming, USA - YL17G14_0 | ecosystem: Environmental > Aquatic > Freshwater > Lake > Sediment | place: USA: Wyoming | collected... | reverse complement strand
TGCCAGCCTACAGTCCGGATCTGAACCCGGACGAGATGCTTAACCAGGACATTAAGGCCAACGCTGTTGGGCGAAAACGGGCGCGCACCCAGTCGGAGTTGATGCGAAACCTGCGGGGTTATCTGAACTACCGCCGGGATAACCCTTCGATGGTCATGCGCTACTTTCATGAAAAGTCCGTACGATATGCCGCAGTTTGAAACTTATAGCCCGATGTTACTTTAATTATGGCCAAGGTAATATCTCAGCAAGGTAGGGTGGGAAAGACCAATAAAAAAACCCTAAAACATGTTCTTACTTTATTACTAAAGTCTTGCACTTTTTTAGGCCCATAGTTGTTCGAGGTAACTGTCGAGAATATTTTGTTTAAATCGAATTTTCATCGTTTTTAAAGTGACAGAGATGTTCTCTAGCAGAATGTGCTGTCTCACGTAAAAGGCCAAGAGACGAATGGAATCGTTTAATGAAGAGTTTTTTTCTCTAAACCACTGGAGAATCTTCAAAAGAGTGAGGACGAAATAGCTGAGAAGCACTAGAGCGACATGACGCTGGATGGCAAGAAAATTACGAACTTGATAATCTCCAAATCCTAATCGCTGTTTAAGATCTTTGATCATCTGTTCGATCTTCCAGCGCTTGCTGTAGTATTTAATGATATGCAGGGCGGAGAGGTGAAGATTCGTAGAAATCAGATAATAGGGTTTCTTTCGTTTCTCTTTCACCACTACGACCGCCACTTTGCCCAGGTCTTTGATGGTTCCAACAAATCGGGCGACCCGAAGGGTTTTACTTTCGCCATACAGGGAGAGGAAGACTTTTTGATTACCGAATACCAAAACCACGAGGAAGCGAAAGCTGGGTTCAAATGGAGCCAGATTTTGATGGAGATAAAGGACATTTTAACTATGGCCCATGAATGCATCGACCGTCATCCTCCCGGGGACACAGCCAAAGGTATTACTTGAGGTGCCGGAACATTTAAAGATTAAGAACATCGGCGCGGCTCCGACGGTATTTCGATGCATAAGAAGAAGGGAATTATGCATAATTACAAACAGGTCTTATTCTCAGGAATCTGGGTGGAGAATATCCTATGAGTAAGCCTAAAATAATTGAAGAACTTTTAGAAAAGACAATCCCCGAAATGTTTCTTGAGCGAGTGAGGAATTCGGAGACAGAAACAGCATTCCGCTATAAGGATCTTGGTATTTATAAAGAAGTTACGTGGGGAGATTACTGGAGAGAGGGCGAGGATTTTGCCTTTGGTTTGATGGAATTAGGGTTGGCGCCCGGAGAGACTGTTGCGATTATGGCAGATCCCGTGGCCGAATGGATGTTCTCGTACCTGGGGATTATTGCCGCAGGAGGAATTGATTTCGGCGTATACACCACGTCTTCGATAGAAGAGATACACTATACAATGGAGGTTGGAGAAGCGAAGTTTTTTATTGCCGAGAATCAGGAACACGTTGATAAGCTGTTTCTTGTGATAGACCATCTGCCCAGGCTATCAAAAATAATTGTCGTCGATACAAGGACGATGTTCATGTATGACGATCCAAGGATAATCAGTTTTGCTGAGGTTCAAGAAATCGGTCGCAAAAGAAAGGCAAATCACCCACAAGAGTTACGTGAGCGCATTTCAAAAATCAAGCCCTCTGATCCGTGCACGATTATTTTCACATCCGGAACATCAGGCTTCCCTAAGCCGTCGCTTCTTACTCACCAAAATGCTCTTGTCGGGACTAGCCTTCCTTTTTCGGATTGTATCCCTGAATTATGGGACTTGCCCAATAGGACGATTTGCCACCTTAGCCTGGCGCATTTGGCCGAACGAGTGAACAGCCTGTATAATCCATTGCTTTACCCGGTAACCCCCCATATAGGGGAATCCGCACAGTATCTGCAGGAGACATTATACGAGGTTCAGCCGACTCTTGTAATAGCTGTACCCAGGATATATGAAAAAATAGCGGGGCAGGCGATTATCGGCATTGAGAACAGTTCATGGATTAAGAGATTCGTATACAGATTAGCGATGTCGGTGGGGCGGAAATATATGGAGATGAAATGGAGCAATAAGAAGATTCCGCTCATGTGGCGGTCCATCCGTTGGCTCTCAATACAGCTATGTTTTCGTCATCTGCTTCATCAATTGGGTTTTCCAAAGATTAGATATGCATTCACGATGGGCGCCCCGATGCCGCCTCCTACCCAGATGTTATGGCAGATATGGGGAGCTGACATGATGAACTTCTATGGAGCTACGGAGTCCGGTCTTGTTTGCGTTGAAAGTCCTGGATTTCAGAAAGCGGGGAATATTGGAAAACCGACTTCCATTAACCGAGTAGAGTTGGCTGAAGACGGTGAGTTGATCGTTTCCGGACCGGGAGTCTTTGCCGGCTATTTCAAAAATGAAGAAGCAACAGCGGAAGTACTGAAAAATGGTCGCTTTCATTCCGGCGATATAGGGGAATTTATTGAAGACGGCAAGATAAGATTGATTGACCGAAAGAAAGATATCATGATCACTTCCGGAGGTAAGAATATTACCCCGTCCCAGATAGAATCATGCTTAAAAGGGAGTCCCTATATCAGCGAGGCGGTTCTCATCGCCGACGGTAAAAAATTTCCATCTGCGTTGATTGAAATTGATTTTGAGACGGTATCCGACTGGGCAAGAAGAAACAAGATATCATACACGGGTTTTACGAGCCTTACCACAGACCCCAGGGTTATTGAAATGATAGGGGACGAGATAAAAAAGGCCAATCAATCACTTGCGCGGGTGGAGCAGGTCAAAAAGTTCAGGATTATTCCTAAAGAACTGGATCCGGAGGAAGGTGATACAACAGCCACAAGAAAGATAAAGCGCAAGACGATGTATAAACTGTTCCAAGACCTGATTGATGAAATGTATGGAGGTACGGAAGAGAATCTTTTTGAAACTCAGGTTGGTGGTAAGAAAGGGGGTGATCATAAGGTCGAGGCAGGCAAGTGAGATCAACGCGTTTCAGCGGATAAGACGAAGTTATAATGTTAATTGGGTGTCATTCATGCTAGCATTTAAGAAAGGAGAACGATCATGGGGAAAAAAATGTTTTTAGCAATAATTTTTTGTACGGTTTTCACTATGTTCGCCGGATTGTCCCGGGCGGCGGATCCGTATGTTCTCGGTTTTATAACGGATTTCACGGGAGCTGGCAAGACGGTATATGGTCCTGAGGGCGAAGGTTTCAGAGTATACATGGATGTCGTCAATGGTAGAGGCGGTATCGAAGGCCATCCCGTAAAAGTTATTTATGAAGACGATAAAACCGACGCTGCTCGGGCTCAATCCGTCGCTACCAAGTTAATCCTGGAAGACCGTGTGCTGGCGATCGTCGGTCTTGGTTTTAGCTTTACACATAAACCCATTTACCGATTGGCTACGGAGCACGGTTTGCCGGTGGTTTGCGGCTACGGCTGTGTAGCACCGGTATATGACGCTATTAAACAGGACTGCCGTAACATTTTTTCTGGAGGTATGATATACGGGGCGGAGTATTCGACCGCAACCTGGGTCGCATTGCTGTTAGGTGCGAAGGTTTGGCCAAAGGGTACCACCTTCGGGTCCATTAGTTACGCGGTTCCCGGAGGGCGGATGCTCAGTGCCGGTACCGCAAAATTGGGAGTAGAAAGGAACGGCTGGAAGCTGGTATACCACGAGGACATGCCGCCGGAGGCCGTAGACCTGTCGCCCTGGGCTATGAAAGCTGCTAACGCCAACCCAGAAGTCATTTTCATGACTGTCAGCGAAGATACCTTTGTTCCATTCTTGGCCGCTTTAGAGAAGTATGGCTATAAGGGTGCAACATATATAACTGAGATAAGCACAAGGGGTTTTCTAAAAGCGGTCGACGGCTTGGTGAAACCTAAGGATAATATTTACATGAATGGTTTCATTGAGTTAGGCCCTCCTTTAGGTGATACGCCTGTCCCCGGACACGAGGAAATCGCAAAGGCCATGAGGAAGTTCGGACACAAATTCGAGTGGACAAGCAGGCACACGAATGGATGGCTCTATGGCCGTATCCTGGAAGAGGCACTCCGAAAAGCCGGATGGCCCTGCGATAGATCAACCTTGCTGAAGGCTTTGGAAAAAACAAATATTGAGACTGAAGGACTCCGAGCGGGGCCTTACCGGTTCAGTCCAACCGATCACAGAGGTCCTGAGTATGGCAAGCTTTACCGATGGGATCCTAATAAGAGAGTGATGAAAACCGCTGTGGATTGGGTTACCTGGAGCGCTAGGGATATCCTTAAACTTGGTAATTAAGAAGCACAAAGCGCATATAAACTAAAATCATCGGACGATATGGCATTACAGTTTGTTTTTCTAAATGAACGAATCCGATAGTAATATAGGGTCTTTAAAAACATCTAAAGCGCAAGCTTGGTAAAAAATCTCTTCATGAAAGGCTCTAAAAGGCGTCGCCTTTCCGGATAGAAGCTCCTTAACAACAGGTCTGCAATGCCATTAGAGCCATTAATGACGACATAAAATATTCAGTTACTACAAAATACATAAGGAGATATGCCTCATGTGTTCCAAAGCAGTTTCAGAATGTGGAGTCGTCATCCTGGGTGGAACTGCGGGTGTCGGTCTCGAGACTGCCGCGCAGTTCGCAGAACAGGGAGCTCGTTGCGTGCTGCTCGGACGTAGCCTGGAACGCGGCGCCGCGGCATGCGGCGTCGTTCGGGCTCGGGTGCCGGGCGCCGACGTGGATTTCGTCCAGGTCGACGCAATGGATTCGGCCGACGCTGTCAGGGCCGCCCAGTCAGCCCGCGCCCGACTGGGCGCGATAGACGTGCTGGTTTGCGCGACGGGACCCAGCCACCCCCCGACGCTCTTGCGTGACATCCCGATCGAGGACGTCAAGCTGCGTCTGGAATACATCCTCTTTCCGCCCCTGAACATGATGTACGCAGTACTTCCCGCCATGCGCCAGCAGAAAAGCGGCGCCATCATCAACGTTGCCTCAATCGCAGCGAAGGTGGCCACGCCCGGGGAGACCGCGATTGGCGCCGCGATGGCAGCCTTGGTGATGTTCTCGCAGGCCGCTGCGCTCGAAGAGAAACGCGAGGGAATCCGGATCAATCTCCTGACGCCTTCGTTGATCGCACGCACCCCAGGCGCCGCACTCTTCACCACCGATCCGTATAGCGTCAAGATGTGGGAGAAGGTTGCTGCCAAGGCGGACCTGGGCGTTCCGGAGCCAGAGGATCTCGCCTGGATGGTGCTTTACCTGGCCGGGCCGGCGGCGCGACGTATCACGGGTCAGGCCATCAGCATCAGCGGAGGTATTTCCGTCGCCTAGTGTTCTCAACCGGGCGACGGCGCTACTACGTTACGAAGAAAACGTAAATGACGTACGAGACGATTGAACTGGTGGTTAACGACGGTCTGGCGCACCTGACGCTGAATCAGCCCGACTTGGGAAATCCTTTCAATGCGGTGTTTTGCCGTGAGTTTGGCCAGGTCGCCAATGAACTCGCAGGACGCGAGGATGTTCGAGTCGTGTTGCTCAGTGCCCGCGGCAATTTCTTCAGTGTTGGCGGAGACCTCGGTATGTTCTCGCGCGATCTAGATGCTATGCCCAACGCTGTTCGTGAAGGAACGGCCGGCCTGCATATGGGGATGGCCCGCCTTTTGAGATTGAACGCCCCGATCGTGGTCTGCGTTCACGCCACCGCCATGGGCGGAGCCGTGTCGGTATTGTCCAACTGCGACCTCGTATACAGCGCGCGCTCGGCGCGCTTCGGCGCGGCCTACTCGCATATCGGCTTCACCTGTGACCTGGGGGCTTCCTTTGGGCTTGCGTCACGAATGGGACTCGCCCGTGCACGACGCTTTTTGCTGCTCGGGGAAGTTCTCGATGCGGTCGAGGCCGAACGCACGGGCCTGGTCGACTATGTGGTGGACGACGCTGAGGTGAACGCTCAGGCTGAGCAGGCTGCTGTCCGGCTCAGCCGAGGTCCGACGCTGGCGTACGGGGAAGTTCGAAGAGTGATGGCTCGATCTCTGGGTCAAGCCTTCGAGGCTCAGCTTGAGGATGAGGCTCAGGCCCTGGCGAGGGTCGCTGCCTCGCAGGACGCACGTGAAGGCATTACCGCCTTCCTTGAGAAACGCAGGCCAATGTTCAAAGGTCGCTGATTCGATTGCCTTGCCCGAAGAGGACGTGATAAATTTTGTGTAAATGGTTAAACTCAACTAAAATGAGTTGGCCATTTATAGAAACCCTTGACACCAGTCAAAATCAGGCGGCAACCACACAGGAAATTTCTGCGCGCCTGGAGGAATTGTTAAGTTACACCGAAAATCTGGCGGAAGTAACAGCCAAGTTATGACCGTCTAACTTTCTTATACGCTTAATTCCCTATTGGAGTTTTCGGCCCTGTTGATAGAATTGGCATATTCCTTGCGGTAAATAGCAAAGAGAGGTACCATGGCTGTTTAAGGTATTAACAACAAGCGATAGGCTAAGAAGCAAAATCAATATCAAGGAGCGTGTGATTAATGGTCCTGTTTCAGCCGGAAGCTCTGTGAATTTCATAAAGATCTTTGCCTTTGTGGTCAAAAAAGGAGGTGAAAAACCGGGCATATGATTCCGATTACTGGCGATTACCGTGCACGCCGACAGCCGACTTGATCCCCTGGGCAGTAGGCAAAGCCACTCTGGGGGAAAATTTAAAATGAAAATTTGAAATTTTGCAATATTTTTTGCAGCAGAACAAAAAATAAGATTCCGGAGTAAAGGTTGCATCCAAAGTTTTCGCTGTTGGCGGACACTCGGCGTTAGGCCTGGAACTTGCTGGGCTAAAACATTAAATTATGAATAAGCCCTGATAGTACCTGTGACAGGTTTAATTAACGGCAGTTGATTGATGGGAACGGTAGGGCACTGTCAAAGACCATTAATTGTACACAGCTCAAAGGAAGTTGTTGCCAACCGGGAAACAGGGGGGCATTTCTGGCCGTTTACTGCCGTGAGGCGGCAAGAGAATAGCTGAGACAAGCCGTAATAATCGAGATATTTACGCACGGTTCTGTGATCGGCTGGAGGTGAAATTCCTCGGGGCTACTGACCTTGTAGTGCAGACTCGATTCATTATGAGCCTTTAAAGCATGAAATAGAAATATTTTTAGCAACAGGGCTTAGCCTGGACGAAAAGAAGATGCGCATAATCGATTTGACAAAAGAGATACCCGGAACCTTCTCGGTTATAGCACGACGGATCAATACATGCGTGAAAGCGGTCAATCCATGCGCCTGCCGGCGGGTGCCGGACTATTTCACTTGCTTCAGAGGGTCAGGGATGAGGCTCACCGCTCTGCCGTGTCTTACCACCTGCAGCTGAGGATAAAGAGAAATCTCAAATCGCTGCTTGACGAAATAGAGAGCATCGGTGAGGTGATGAAAAAATCCCTGCTCAAGGTTTTCCCCAACATTGAGGCTATTGCAGGCGCAAGCATGGACCGGTTGAGGGCATGAACCGGCTCGTCGCCGAGGCGGTGTATAACTTTTTTTGAAGACCTTTGACTTTGTGATCACAAAAGGAGGAGTTAAGAATGAAAAATAATGAGTATGATGCAGTGATTATCGGAGCAGGGATAGGAGGCTTGATAACCGGTGCTATACTAGCCAAGCAGGAAGGAATGAAGGTGCTGGTCCTCGAGAAAGAAAGTGAAATTGGAGGACGGATTATCGCTTTTGGAGGCCCTTATGGAGAATATACCGAACAAAATTACCGGCGTCTTCTCTATGGGGCTATGGGAACTTGGATCATAGATTCACAACCTTCTGTTTCCAAGATCATTGAAAATGGCCTTTTCAGGGACCATATCTTAGAAGGGGGCTGGCATGGTATGTCGGCGGGTGACCGTTGTAGATATGCTTTAGTGGCCAGGGCACTGGGGAAAAGACTTCCCATTGATAATCAAGTAGGTTTGCTTTACTGGCAAGACGGAGAATGGGTGGAGTTTAGGGATTATTTTAAAGATTGGCCAAAAGAATCGGCTATGGAACGTGGCAAGGTCGCCTTTCAGAGATCTATGCTTTCCCGTGAAGAGGCATTTGAATATTTTCATGTGAGCCTTAAGGATTATCTTACGAGTTTGACAGAGGACAAAAGGGTAATAGATTTTTATACAACACTGGGGAGATGGCAGTTAGGTATTAATGACGAGAGCATAATATCCGCAGGCGATTGGATTCTTTGCAATAATATGACAAGTGCGACAGGCAAGCATCTTGCTTTTGCCGGCGGCATGGGCGATGTAAAAGGCGGGACAAAACTTGTGGCCGTTATTTTCTCTGATATCATCAAGGAGAACGGTGGAGAGGTAGTCACAAAGGCCAAAGTTAAAGAGGTCATCATAAAAAATCAAAAGGCAACAGGCGTTGTGGTTGAGGAAGAAGGCGACGCAAGAAAGATTGATGCAAAAAACGTAATATCTAATCTTCAAATGAACCAGGTATTCAGCATAATTCCTAAGGAATACTTCCCTAAGGAGCTTGTTGGAAGAATTGAAAGTTATCAATCCGTGGGAGCTATCATAATGCATATAAAGACTAGTGAGCCCCTTGAAACGAAATGGCCAAAAGGCATTTATGTTCTGGATCGCTTGCCGGGAATCGAGTTGAAAGGCGGGAATCCCGTTTGGGGCTTCGAGCAAACCAGCGAAGTTGACCCCTCAAGAATAATTAATGGCAAAGGATGTCTTACTCAGACATTTATGGCCATTTCTACTAAAGACCCTGATGAAATTCATAATAAAGAACTGATGCAAAAGGCGAACAAGGCACAAATTGATTTTATTCGGAAACAGTGGCATCGGTTTGATGAAATTCTTAAATGGTACATTACTGTGGCCGTTGAATCCATGTTTGGTTGCAGTTCCATTCCCGGCCAGGCGGGTGATAGAAGACCGGGCGTCAAACATCCTTATATTAAAAACCTGTTCTTTACCGGTGATACTGTTAGCCAATGGGATGTGGGCACTAGCGGTGCGGCCCATGGTGCTATTATTTGTGCTTCAGCCGTAACAGGTAAAGACTACCTGAAAATACTCCCGGAATACATGAGGTGAGAGAACTGCTAATTCCTTCATAGTGCGGGAGATGCAATTCCGCTTGTACCAATAGATAACCCAACTTTCGGGATTCATAGCCAAGTTGTTCTTTGACAAGCCGATACACTGCAACGCGGTGTCCATAATGGCGTAAAAAAGCCGATAATGTTTTTCGCAGAAGTTGCCGAGATTTTTCAAATGGTCGGACGCTAGTGTCAATATCCGATAAAACGAGGTGCAAAGAGAATATGCAAATTATTTTGCCTACAATAATTCTTTCCTGCGTGTATGCTCTCCTTGGAGCCGGATTCATCATAACCTACAAATCAAGCCGGATAATAAATTTTGCTTTTGCGGAGATCGCTTTGTTCTTTTGCTACATTGTAGTATTCCTTACCTTTTTTTTGGGCGGAAAGACGACCATACCCATTATGATTGTCCTGGCTTTGGGTTTTTTCTTCGGACTGATGATTTATCGATTTCTGATCAGACCTATGATCGGCGAATCTGTGTTGTCCACGATCATACTCACCGTCGCTTTGGGGATTATAATAAATGCCGTTTCAGCTCTGATATGGAAAGGCGAGGTGCAGACGATTAAATTCGCGTGGAGAAACCTGTATAATTTTCCGGGAGGAATCAATATCAGCAGCACGGAGATCATAACAATTATAGCGACCATCGTTCTTTTTGCAGCCCTCGGATGTTTTTACCGGTTCAGTAAAATCGGACGGCAAATGCGGGCTGCGGCGGAAAACATTCTGCTCTCTTCTCAGCGTCGCATAAATATTTATCTAATCACAGGCGTTGCCTGGGGAATCAGTGTCTTTATTATCGGTGGGGCGGGTATTCTTTTTGGGGCAAATTATGGTGTGAGCATATATATGGCCAATGTGGCCCTTAAAGGGCTTTCCGTTGCGTTGGTGGGGGGACTTGACAGCCTCCGCGGGGCCGTTCCGGCTGCAGTTATCATTGCGCTTAGCGAAAAATTAACAGCCTATTATATAAACCCGAGACTTAGTGAAGCGATACCGTTTATTATTATGCTGATCGTATTAATCGTTAGACCTTGGGGTCTTTTTGGTACGGAGGAAGAGATTGAGCGTGTCTAATGATCGGCGTCGTAAAAAAATAATCGGCCCTTATCTGAAGCGATCCTACGCGGAGGATATGGTTATCAGTGCCTTCGATACACCTTTTCGAAAAAAATGGATGATCGTGGGGATTATATGTTTTTGTATCTTTCCTATGGTATCCCCGCCATTTTTTCTTCATTTAGCCAATTTAATAGCCATTGCCTGTATAAGTGCAATGGCTTTGAATCTCGTCGTGGGAACAGTAGGACTGTTGTCTTTGGGACATGCCGGCTTTATGTGTGCAGGAGCCTTTACAGCCGGTATCATTAGTTTACATTCCGATATGCCGATATGGATAGGCATGATAGCGGCCGGGTTGGTGGGCGCTTTCTTAGGGCTGATTGCCGGCCTGCCGTCTTTTCGATTGAAGGGTTTTTATTTGGGAATCAGTACGCTGGCCATCCATTTTATTATTTATTATATTGCGAGTGAATATCAATTTCATGCAGGCTTTGGTTATGGCATTGAAATTGAACATCCTTCCACGGGTATTGTCGCGCTTTCAAATGGGAAGCGATGGTATTTCTTTTTGGGATTTTTCGTCTGGTTAACAGGGCTTTTTATTGCCAACCTGCTTCGCACAAGGCCTGGACGCGCATGGATCGCAATCCGGGATCGTGATATTGCGGCAAGGGTTATGGGTATTCCTGTCGGCAGGTACAAGGTGTTGGGATTCGTGGTCAGTACAAGCATTACTTCAATCGCAGGCGCCCTTTATGCCTACTATACAAATCTCGTGACCATCGAGCAATACAGTTTTTGGTTGACCATATCCTACTTCGCCATGATCATTGTCGGCGGTATGGGTTCAATTTTAGGTTCAATTTTGGGCGCTTTTCTGATTACCATCACTCCTTATCTGCTGATGTACTTATTTGGCCATTTGGGAATTCCACCATCTATTATGGACTATTTCTATGCCATTGAATCAGGCACTTTCGGTCTGATTATCATCTTTTTTCTTCTGATAGAACCATTGGGCTTGGTTGAAATTTGGAGGCGCGTCAGCACGTTTTTCAAGCTCTGGCCGTTCAGATATAAACCGTTGATGATTACAAAAAGGTAAAATTTTATCCGGTGCGAGGAAAGCTCTATGTTGGAAGTGAGCAAAATTGAAGTCGTTTATCATCGTGTTAGCACTGCAATTCAAGGAGTATCTTTTGAAGTCGAAAAAGGAATGATATTTGCCATCATAGGATCAAATGGCGCCGGGAAAACAACTATATTGAGGGCCATCTCCGGTTTCTTGGGTTTGGATAATGCTATGATTACTGACGGCGTTATCCGCTTTAACGGAGAAAAAATTAATGGATTACTCCCACATCAGGTCTCCCGTAAAAGGATTGTCTTGGTTCCTGAACGTAACAAGGTTTTCGAAACACTGTCTACCCATGAAAATTTAGACATTTTAGGCGCAGGCGAAAAGGCCGATAAAGGGAGTCTAGATCGAATTTATGATTATTTTCCTGCCTTAGTTCCCCGAAGAAAAGCACTGGCGGGATATCTAAGTGGAGGAGAACGACAAATGTTATCCATGGCGCAAGCTCTTCTATGCTCCCCCAAACTATTGTTGATTGATGAGCTTTCTCAAGGTCTTGCCCCTATGATAATAAATCATCTAATTGAGATCCTTCTAAAGATGAAGAAAGATTTTGAACTAACAGTAATTATTGTTGAACAGAATGCCAAGGTTGCCTTGGAGATTGCGGATTATGCCGTGGTAATGGAAAATGGGCGCATTGTATTTGATGGGATTCCGGAGAAGCTTTTACAGCATGGAGATGTAAAAGAGTTTTACCTCGGAAAGAAAGGTGATGAGGAGAAAAGCTATCATGACGTTAAACAATACAGAAGAAGCCGAAGATGGTGGGGTTGATGTGTCCAATGAAATCATAATGAAGGTGGAATCTGTCAGCATCGCTTTTGGAGGGCTTCAGGCATTATTAGATGTTTCAGTAAGCGTAAGGTCTGATGAGATCTTGGGCCTGATCGGTCCAAATGGTGCAGGAAAAAGTGTTTTACTGAACTGTATAAATGGGATTTATGTCCCCACAAAAGGAGATATTTATTTTGAGGGACAAAAAGTAACGGGGTTTAGTCCAGAAAGATTGACGCAGATGGGAATTGGGCGTTCTTTTCAACAAATTGAACTTTTTCCCCACATGACGGTCCTTGATAACATCCTCTCAGGAAGGCATTGCAGAATGAGAAATGGGATTTTTTCAAGCGGCTGTTATTGGGGCTTGGCTAAAAGAGAAGAGATAAAGGCAAGAGAGATTATAGAGGGTATAGTGGATTTCCTGGAACTATACCCTTACCGAAAGGTGAAGGTAGGTGCCCTTTCTTACGGAATACAGAAGATTGTAGGATTGGGCAGGGCTTTGGCTATGGGTCCCAAAATCCTTCTTCTTGACGAAATAGCTTCGGGTCTTAATAGAGAGGAAAAGGAGGATATGGCCCGTTTTTTATTGAGAATTCATCATGTTATGCACATCCCAATAGTATGGGTTGAACACGATTTACAAATGATTAAAGAGATAGCCAATCATTTGGTTTGTCTGAGTTATGGGTGTAAGCTTGCCGATGGATCACCGGAACAAGTTATTAATGACCCAAAAGTCATGGAGGCGTATACAGGTATTTCCAAATCGATGCCTCAACCGAATGCCTGAAGGTTCTAATTGAAGAGTGGCAAAATGAGATGATGATGCTTTACTTCAATCATGAAGAAGACGAAATGTACATAATGAGAGAAATGCAGCTCATACAACCGCATATGGAAAAACATGGAGACCTGTCGCCCAATAATAGAGAAGCCGACGAACTTTTTTAAGACACAAATAATCGCATAAAATCCTGTGTTTGCAGATAGAAGCAAAAGGGAAAAGGCAGTCTTGAAAGGTACAGAGGGAGTAAAGCTAATGATTACCAATTATAAAACATATGAAGAAGCAAAAGCCAAATTCACTTGGGACCAAGTATGGGACCTTTTTGATGGAGACAGAGAGCATTTTAACATTGCTCACGAGTGTATCGACCGTCATCCTCCCGAAGATACTGCTATCAGGATTAAGTTTGCTGATAGGCATGTAGAGGAATATACATTCGGAGAGCTATCTGTATTGACATCGAAGTTCGCTCACGCCTTGGAGAAGTTGGGGATTGCTCGTGATGATCGAGTCCTTGTAATGCTGGAGCCGTCACGCGAATATTACGTGTCCCTTTTTGGAACCATGAAAAGAGGGGCGATCGTTGTGCCCTGTTTTACATTGTTTGGTCCAGATGCCCTGAAATACAGGCTTCAGGATTCCGGGGCGTCCGTTTTCGTGACAACAGAAGAGAAGGCCAGCATGATCAAGGACTATCCTATTAATCATGTGATAACCATTGAGAAGGACTTCGATGCATTCATAGGCCAAGAAGCTGAAAGTTACCCTTGCAACATGAATCGCTCAGCCGATGATGTAGCAGTTTATCAGTATACCAGTGGGACAACAAAGAAGTTTCCTGATGCGGTAAAGCATTTCCATAAGAGTGTAGCTGTAGCATCTCCTGCTGCGATATTCGGTTTCGGGTTGTCAAAGGGAGATAGATATTTTTGTCCATCATCGCCTGCTTGGGGGCATGGGTTATGGTACGGGACCCTCGCTCCTTTGTCCCTGGGAATAGGAGTAGGTGCATACTCAGGTAAGTTTGATGAAGTGGTTTTTCTCGAAGCCTTAGAAGAATTTGAGATCAATAACATTAGTGCCGCCCCAACTGTATTCCGTAGAATAAAAAATTCGGGTATAGTTGACAAATTTTGGCTCAAGATCAAGAAGATCTCTTATACAGGCGAACCCATGGATATGGATACGTTTAATTTTATAAAAGAGACCTTTGGTGTCTCTCCTCATGGCGTCTATGGTTCAACTGAAGTGGGCCCACTCGTTGTCCATTATGCAGGATTTAAGGACTGGGTGGTGGTTCCCGGTTCCTTAGGCAAACCCATGTTAGGGGTGAATGTGGCGATCATCGATTCAGAAGGAAACCGGGTTCCACCGGGGCAGCTCGGCGAGATTGCGATGATGCGCGAGGATGGATGGTTTCGGGTCAAGGATGCGGCCATAGAGGATGAGGAAGGTTATTATTGGCATAAAGGCAGAGTTGACGACATTATCCTGTCTTCAGGGTGGACGATCAGCGCTGTTGAGGTTGAGGATAAGCTTCAACGGCATAAGCATGTGTTAGAGGCCGTTGTGATCGGTGTTCCTGATAAGGATCGAGGAGAGCTTGTAAAGGCTTTTGTGAAAACCGATGCTGAACCTACTGAAGATTTGAAGAAAGAACTGCAGGAATTTGTAAAGATGGGATTGAGTAAACATGAATATCCTAGGGAAATAGAGTTTGTTGACGAGATCCCCAAGACAGAGGGTGGAAAGATTAATCGTAAAGAGGTCAGGGCGTGGGCGATGAGAAAATGACTTTTTTCCTTTTCAACCATTATACGTTGTTTTTACGCAAGAGGAACCAATGGAATGAAGGAGACTCCTCACACCCAATAGGATCGGAAATATAAAATGAGGAAACAGAATCGTCATGGTGCCCCTATGGCCACAAATTTTCTCAGGCATTGGGAGGTAAGTCAGCGTTTGATCAACCTATATGGAACGGGCAAAAGGAGGGCCAGGCCTAATCGGTATCTCCATGACTCCTAGAAGTCTATTACGTTGGGGATTGTTTGGAACCTCGAAGAATAAAGCAAGCACTGGGAGAAGGTTTCCTTGCAGGTACAAGAGATTAGATTATTACGTGTCTATTATTAAGCAAAAAATTTATGAAACGAGGAGAAAATAGTATGGATATTAAGAATAAATGGGAAGGACATGCTCGAATTATAGCGTTAGAAAAAGAGATTAAGAGCGAAGAGGACAAACACGAAGAATTTACAATTGAGGCACAAGAAAGAAGAAAACGCCGGGCAAATATACCCTATTTTCCCCGTTCTATCTATTTCAATAGTCAGGCTACCAAAGACGGGATTAGGCATTTTGCTCATGGGATCGGTGATTCCAACCCACTATTTACCGATGAGAGTTATGCAAAAAAAACCAAGTATGGGGGTATCGTCGCCCCAGGCGCCTATCTATATTCAGTCAATTGGATAAACCCTGGATATGGAGGTCCAGGTGTCCACGGTTGGTATAGCGGTGGCGATTGGGAATGGTACAGGCCAGTGATGGCCGGTGACGAATATACTGTGGTATGTGTATTTAGAGATTTAGTGCCTAAAAAAGGCAAAATGGGTGCTGGTAGAACATGGATTGATTATGGTGATATCATTTATGTTAATCAGAAAGGTGAAATCGTAGCTAAAGAACATCAGCACATCGTGCTGGGAGAACGTTCAAGAGCAGCATCAGCTAAAAAATTTCGCAATATTCCAAAACCCAAATACACAAAGGAAGATTGGATAAAGATACTCAATTTATACGATCAAGAAGAGTTAAGAGGTTCTAAACCCAGATACTGGGAAGACGTTGAAGTTGGAGACAAGGTAGGGCCCATGATCAAGGGGCCTCTTAGTGTCAGAGACATGATTGGCTGGTTAATGGGAGGCGGGACGACATTAATGAGAGCCCATAAAATTGAATATCAGTATGAAATGAGACATCCAAGAACTTTGGAATATGTAGAAACAGATGAAGCGGATACACCTGGTGACGTCCCCGAGCTAGTCCATATTCTTACTCCATTTGCTAAGACCATCGGAATAGATCGTATCTATGATTACGGGAATCAACGGATGTCATGGCTATGCAATCTTTTCACCAATTGGATGGGTGATGATGGTTTCCTTTGGAAAATGAGTGGGGACCTGAGAACCTTTAATCTGGCAGGCGATATAACTACTTTTGAAGGGAAGGTTGTTAAGAAATACAAAGAAAGGGATCATTATTGTGTGGATATAGAGGCATGGGCCAAAAATCAAAGAGATGAATGGTCAATTACACAAAATATTTCAACTGTGATTCTCCCATCAAAAGAGCACGGACCGGTTGTCTATCCTGATGCTCCTCCTGAAATTGAAAAGGAGGTTAAGCGAGCCGAGCCCCTCGATGATTTGATAAAAGAAGGGTTAATTTAAAAAGGACATCCCTCTGTGGGAGTGAAAGCCTTTTTCAACACGCATGCTTAATCTTGTTTGGAAAGGGTATTACGCTGGAGATTGTTTTGAACCTCGAAGGGCTGTGCTGCAGGTTGCTGGATTTTAACAAAGACTTAACATGAATAATCCAGTTTCCTTTGAGAGTACAAAAACAGAACGGGAAATGGCTTTATGACCTCTAATTAACCGATCCTGAAGAGAGGAAGAACATATGGGACTCTATGATTACACTATTTACAGTGTAATCAAGCGTAATGCTGAGGTTTATGGGGATCGAATTGGATGGATTATTGGAGAGCAAAAACTTACCCATCATCAATTCGCAGAAGCAGTCAATCGGGTAGCTGCCGGACTCCTAAACGCCGGTATAAAAAAAGGAGACCGGATTAGCACCATCGCTCAAAACAGTCTATCCTTTTTTTACCTTTTGGGTGCCGCAGCAAAAATCGGCGCTATCATGCTTCCAATTAACTGGCGCTTGGGCAAAGAGGAAATCGAATACGTCCTTAGGGACGGTTCGCCCAAGTTGCTTTTTGTCGGGACCGATTATATCGAACTGATAGATTCTTTGCGTTCAAGACTTGGTTTTGTCGAAAGATTTTACTCAATGGACAAGGCATCAGCAGACTATGAATCCCTCCAAAGTCTTTTCGAGGCCGAACTCATTGAACCGTCTTGGGATGTTCATTCCGAAGATGCCGTCACCATTATCTATACCGCCGCCGTAGCCGGAAAGCCGCGTGGTGCAATTCTGAGTCATCGAGGACTCATCGCGGCCAACCTGGAATGTATACGTGCCTGGCGATTGACGGAAGAAGACTGCCATCTTTGCGTATTGCCGTTATTTCATGTCGGAGGGCTCCTACCTTCTCTGAATGTTATGCACGCAGGAGGGAAAAACACCATCCTCCCCAAGTTCGATCCTGATCAGGTTCTCCGGCATATTCAAGGAGATCGGGTTACTATTTTTATTGAATTTTCGCCGATGTTACAGACCCTCTTAAATCGCAACCAGGAACTCAAATGTAGCCTCACGAGTCTACGAGTTGTCAGCGGCCTGGACAAGTCGGATGTGATCAAAAAATTTGAAGAACAGACCGGAGGAACATTTTGGGCTGCATACGGGCAAACAGAGACTTGCAATGCCATTACTTTCGCTCCCTATTTTGAAAGAATGGGTTCGGCCGGATTGCCAGGGCTTCTGTGTGAAGTCAAAATAGTTGACGAATACGGAAACTTCTTGGATCCCCCGCAGAAAGGCGAGATCGTCGTCCGAGGACCACAGGTATTCAATGGCTATTGGAATTTGAAGGAAGATAACACGTATGCCTTTCGCAATGGATGGTACCATACCGGTGATAAGGGGCATTTGGATAAAGACGGTTACCTCTGGTATGTAGGCAGGCTGCCCGAAAAGGAACTCATCAAAACCGGCGGCGAAAATGTCTATCCGGTGGAAGTCGAAAAAGCTATTCTTGAGCACCCCGCAGTCAAAGAGGTTTCCGTTATTGGGGTACAGGACGAACAGTGGGGCGAGGGCATTAAAGCCGTATGTGTACTCGAAAAAGGGGAAACCATGACGGGAGCTGAGTTGATAGCGTTTGTGGCGTCGAAAATCGGTAGGTATAAAAAACCCAAGTATGTAACTTTTGTCACCGATTTACCGAAAACCGAAGGCGGCTCCATTGACAGGGAAACGGTCAAAGCGCGCTTCGGTAAAGTTTAGAAAAAGATTGAATCTTCAAGTCCTATCCAACAAAACTGATCCTTTCGTTCATGACAAAGGAGAATGGTTTAATCGTAATAAAGTGCTGGGCTGGGGATTTATACCATTTTTTGGTAGTGAGATCGCAAGGATACTTAAAAATGCTAATGAGCGTAATAAGCACTATGACAAGTATTCCCAATTGAAGCATAGAAGAGGGTCAATCATAGAGAAACATGCAACAGGGTCGGGTCCAGAAGCCAATCGCGTAAAGGACGACTTGTCTGAAGAACTGGTGCAGGACTTGCCCCACCTCTGCAGGGCCTGAGGGTGATTGGCTGGACGGTTTACATTCCCCCCCAGTGGCTACCTCATGAATAAGGGACTGCGACTATTAGCTGAGTTGGGGGCTTAGAGGAAAAAAATTATTATGAAATTGAGACAGTTGAAATAAAGCGGTCTATTAGATCGAATCTTCTGAAAGATAAGTTTTGCGAATATGATTGGAAAATATAGATAATTTTTTCAACCCGATCAGATAGGGACCCTCACCGTAGCAAATCGCATCGTGACGGGACTCATGGCAATGAATTACCCTAATGAGGGAGGGGGCGCGATGGAGATTTTAATAGACTATTACGAGGCCTGAGCTTAGGGAGGTCCTGGTTTGATCATTGCGGTGAATTCCTATGTGAATCATCGTGATGGAAAGGCAGGAGTCGTTCAGCTTCGGCTGGATGAAGATCGATTCGTTCCTGGAATAAAACACAGAATATTGTAATTTATCCAACATATTAGTGGATCTTCTTTGCTATAGCAAGATAAATCAGGAATATTTAAGCATTATCAACTGGTTATCTATTTGGCACATTTATTGTAAAAGATATTTATATTAG
>Ga0315295_10001665_pt1 | contig 19009 bp, 15 predicted proteins | sample YL17G14_0_MG_FD_204453 | JGI IMG/M metagenome (GOLD analysis project Ga0315295, IMG submission 204453) | Sediment microbial communities from Yellowstone Lake, YNP, Wyoming, USA - YL17G14_0 | ecosystem: Environmental > Aquatic > Freshwater > Lake > Sediment | place: USA: Wyoming | collected... | reverse complement strand
AAATCGGCGACCAGGGCATCGGTTGTTTTGACTGCTTTCTGCGGGTTGTCGAAGTCAACGACGTCCGCCCGAAGTTCCAGGCGTCCTCTTAAAGCAAGACGCAAACCATAGTAAGCATGGCGTAAATTTGCCACCCGACCGTTTTCGATTTCCACACTCGCGTAGGTGTGCTCTAAAGAGCGGTTGGTTGCCCGGATGCTTGCCTTGTTCTCTACGTAAGGGCAGGTGCGGCTGTAGCGTACCGACCGGGTCACAATCTCCATTATCCACCAAGGCGCCGCCGCCGTTCTTTCTATCTCAGCGAGGGTGGGATAGGTTATGTCCTCGTTCTCCAGAACATCATCATATTTTTTGCCAACACGGAAGGTCTCCTTGAGGATAATCTCCTGCTCAACTTCTTCTTCCGGCAACTCCATGTATATCATTTCCAGCCGGTCAAGGAGGGGGCGTGGAATTTCATTAACGTGGCTGAAACCCTTAGGGTTGCCGGTCGCAACCAGGATAAGGTCAAGCGGGTGCTCCCAGTTATATTCCTCCAGGATGGCCCTTTTCTCCTCCAGAATGGGGTGGAAAAGCACCTGCACCTTGGTCCTGATGGCGGGCATTTCATCAACAAACAGGATGCCGCGGTTCGCCTTGAAAACGCCGGTGCCGGTAAATACCGCTGGGTCCTGCGGGCTTTTGCCGTGGGCGATTGCCTGAATATCCTTAAGCCCTAAGAGCTTGGCTTCGTTGGTGTACTCGTTACCCTGGATGCGGGAGAAGCGCGCACTTCCTGGAATGAAGTCGATTCCGAACTCCTTTACCGGGTCACGGCTCACCGCACACCTGGGGCAGAGCAATTCTTTAGGCCACTTGGGGTCGTCGTGGTAGGGGCAGCCGGCGATGACGGGGATGGCGGGGAGAAGCCCGGTAAGCGACCTTGCCAGCCTCGTCTTGCCGGTGCCCTCCTCTGAGACAAGATAGGGGTGCGCCCCGGAGAGGAGCGCCCGAATAACATCGGCCTTGGTCTCCTCGCGCCCGTCAATCTCCGGCAAAACATCCCGTCCGTCTCTGAGACGGCGAAGTATCGTCCCACGGAGCTGGTAAACGACCGAAAGCGGTTCGTACTTATCAAGGTCAAAGCTTGCGTGTGCCCTCATGTTACGGTAAGATTGGTTCATCGGTAATGTTTTATTCCCCCTTTAACGGTTAAGAACAATGTCGAGTATGCCAGCACTGGTAAAAATCCTTAAGTACCTGAGGGATAACCCCGGATGGGCTGATTTTCACGATGTTATCATAGCCACACGGGAGAGTCAAACACGGGTGGAAAAAGCCCTGGTTAAACTCACCGAATCGGGTATTATCGAAAGCTCGGACGGCAAGTTCCGCTATCTACCCACTGAAAAAGCCGAGGACTTCTCCCTGAAGTTCCTCGGACTTTACGCGAAAATCATCCAGGAACCGCAAATGGAAATGCTGGTGCGGGGACTCCTTGTCACCATCGGGCACCCGGCGGCTTACCTGCGGCTTGCGCGGCTGCTCGAGGTAATGGAGAAGGAGGGGTTCAACCGGGATGGGGTTGCTCTCTTTCTAGAACGTGAGGCGGCCAAAGGGCGCATCGAGAAGCTGCACATTATTTTCATGGCAAACCGGCCCGGCAGCGCCGCTGCCATCGCCTACCAGTATCCCGGCGTAAACTCGAAATGGCTCAGGGTCATTCCCATCCCCCGCGTCCCCTATCCCTCGCCCCTTGCCATTTCGACCTACTATATGTCTTCTTCTCGTGACGTCAGCGCCGAAGAGGTCGCACGGCTCAGGGAAGAGTATCTTTCCGGGAACTCAGCGGCATTCGAGGAGGAATATATTCTGGGCATCTACCCGTCGGAACTATCCGAGCCGGCCGTGAAATATTTAACTCACGAGAAAGGGGAAATACTGCGGGCGCTCAAGGAAGAAGCCTTCCAGCAGTGGTTCGGGCTTAGATATAGCTGGTAGCTAAGCGGGTGTCGTGTTATTGGTTTTGATAATTTTAAAAGCCCATTATGGGGAACGCTGTAGTATAGTTTTCAACCAAAAGAGAACGCTACCAGTTTTATCGTTTGTTGGACAACTATTGACACCAATGCTAGAATTAGGGTGGATTGGTATTAAGATAGGTTAATATGGAAAAGAAAGAAAACCTGATATTTACCGAAAAACCGGTGTTGAGGCGTCCTTACATGGTCTGCGGCATAAGCGGCTGGGTTGACGGCGGCGAGGTGGCGACGGGTGGTGTCAGGTATCTCATCAAGCAGTTTACCGCCAAGAAATTTGCCGAGATGCCGGCACCCCACTACCATGTGTACCAGGTGCCAGGGCAGATTTCGCTTCGCCCTCTTTTTAAGATGGAGGACGGGCTAATTGCCGAGCACCATTTCCCGAAAAACCAGTTCCTTTACGCGGTAAACCCTGCCTCCGACCATGACCTCATCCTCTTCCTGGGCACCGAACCCAGTATCAACTGGGAGGAGTATGCGAATTCCCTGGTTGATATTGCCAAAGAGTTCCAGGCGGCACGTATGTATCTTCTCGGCGGCGTGCTGGATGAGACGCCGCATAGCCGTGAGCCGAAAGTCTCCTGCAGCTGTACCGGTGCTGAACTCCGGGATGAGATGCGGAGATACAACGTCACATTCTCTAATTACGAGGGTCCGGGCAGCTTTCTTACGAACGTCCTGTATTTCTGCAAGACGCGCGGTCTTGATGCGGTCAGCTTTTCCGCCCGGGCGACGTACTATCCCGAATACAATATCGTTATCCCACATAACCCCAAGTCCATCAAGGCGGTGCTGGTAAGGCTCAACAACCTCATGCGCCTTAATCTGAGCTTCACCGAGCTTGATAGCGAAGCCAGGGAGTTTGAGGGAAAGCTCGAGTTCATGAGGGGACAGAGCCCGCGTTTTCACGCCTACGTTGAGGAACTGGAGAAAAACTACATCGAAATGCCGTACGAGGAGCCGCTCGAGATGTCGTCGGATGAGGCAATTAAATTCGCCGAGGACTTTCTGAAAAAGAACAAGGAGCAGCATTAGACGGAAAATTACATACCTAACATTAATTGTGAGGCAACTCATTGCTTTGAAGCCAAATAATCAACGAAGGGGGAGAAATGCGCAAGGATATTACCTTCAGGAGCAAAGGTCTCAAGTGCGCCGGCTGGCTCTACGTTCCGGATAATCTTAAAGTGGGTGAGAAAGCGCCAACGATTGTCATGGCGCACGGTCTTTCGGGCGTAAAGGAACAGGGTCTTTCTACCGTCGCTGAGCACTTCATGGCAGCTGGATTCGTGACGCTGGTCTTCGACTACCATTGGTGGGGTGCGAGTGAAGGCGACCCCCGCTGTCAGCTATTCCCGCTCGAACAGGTAGATGACTACCAGAATGCTATAACTTGGGTCTCTAAGCAGCCGGAGATTGACCCGAAACGCGTCGGTCTTTGGGGCACCTCATACAGCGGTGGCTTGGTGGTGTACGTGGCGAGCTTTGATAAGCGGGTAAAGGCCATCGTTGGCCAGGTACCTGCCGTAGCCAGCCTGGATGCCCGACGAGCGATGAATCCGGCCCGGTGGGATGCAATTAGCGAGTTTCTCCAGAAAGACCGCGTCACTCGTTATGAGACCGGAGCGGTTAATTACATGAAAGTCGTGACTCTGAATAGCAGTGAGCCATGCTATATGCCCGGGAAAGAAGCTTATGACTTTTTCACATCAACCGCCAAGGACGCTCCGAATTGGCGCAACCAGATAACCCTGGCGTCGGTGGAAAAGATGCGGGAGTTCGATGCCGGCGTGATGATCCACTGGGTTTCTCCAGCAGCAATGCTTTTAATCCCAGCTGAAAAAGATGATTTCATCACTTTAGAGTCGGTAAGGGCAGCTTACGAAAGAGCCAAGGAGCCCAAGGCCATATTTCCATTGCCGGTGAAGCATTTTGATGTCTACGTGGAACCATGGCTGTCAACGGCGGCTAACGCTGCGGTTGACTGGTTCAAGAAATATTTGTAGATAATCGGCTCTCGTCATTATTTCAAGTAGATTAACGCTTACTCATCGCTAGTCTCAAAAAGAAAGAGGGATTCTTGAGGAAGAGATGACTTGGTCGTCCTTTCTTCCGAACGCCATCGGCGGGTGGTTGCACAGGATAGAAAAATATGTTATAAATGGGTGTATCGGCAAATCACTGCTAGGGGAGCTGCGAGGCTGAGAGTCCCGATGCAATCGGGACAACCCTCTTAACCTGATCTCGATAATGCGAGCGTAGGGAAAGTGCAGTAGCGAAACCAGGGGTCTAGCAGTAGAACGTTAACCCTTGGTTTTATTGTTCTGGAGGTGTATCCGTGACGACACAGCTCATGATTGCCAGGGAAGGTGTCATTTCACCGCAGATGAAAGCGGTTGCCGAATATGAGGGGCTTGAGCCTGAGTTCATCCGCCGGGGTGTGGCCGAAGGAACCATCGTCATCCCGGCAAATATAAGACATAGGAGCCTGGTGCCGCGCGGCATCGGCAAAGGGCTTAAGACCAAGGTCAACGCCAACATCGGCGCTTCGGCTGATTTCGGCGATATCGGCACGGAGCTGGGGAAACTTCAGGTGGCCATTGATGCCGGGGCCGATGCCGTCATGGACCTTTCCACCGGCAGTAAGATTTCGGCCATCCGCCAGGCGATTATTGCCGCCAGCCCGGTAACCATCGGCACCGTCCCCATCTACCAGGCGGGCATCAAGGCCATCAACCAGCACGGCGCTATCGTCAAGATGTCGGTGGACGACCTCTTTGACAGCATTGAAGAACACGTTAAGGATGGGGTTGATTTCGTTACCGTTCACTGCGGTATTACCCAGGCGGCGGTTGCTCGCCTCAAGAAGCAGGGAAGGGTTACCGATGTCGTTTCCCGCGGCGGCGCTTTCCTCATTGCCTGGATGTTATTTAACGAAAAGGAAAATCCCCTCTACGAATACTTCGACCGCCTCCTTGATATTTGCCGTGAATACGATGTAACGCTCAGCCTCGGAGACGGGTTACGTCCGGGCTGCCTCGCCGATGCCACTGACCGTGCCCAGATTGAGGAACTCCTCACCCTGGGTGAGCTTGTTGACCGGGCGCGGCAGGGAGGCGTGCAGGCAATGGTGGAGGGACCGGGGCATATCCCCCTCGACCAGATTGTCACCAATGTCCAGCTTCAGAAATCAGCCTGCAAGGGTGCTCCTTTCTACGTCCTGGGGCCACTCGTAACGGATATCGGCGCCGGCTATGACCATATTACCGCCGCCATCGGCGGGGCGGTTGCCGCCGCCGCCGGGGTTGATTTCCTCTGCTACGTCACGCCGGCCGAACACCTGTCTTTACCAGATGCCGATGACGTCAGGGAAGGAATTATGGCATCGCGCATCGCCGCCCATGCCGGGGATATCGTCAAGGGTGTTAAGGGTGCAATGGAGTGGGACAGGAAGATGGCTGAGGCGAGAAAACGCCTTGACTGGGAGACCCAGATAAGCCTTTCCCTCGACCCGGAGCTTGCCCGCCGCGTGCACGGCAAACACGCTTCGGCCAGCGAAGCCTGCAGCATGTGCGGCCCTTACTGCGCCATGGACCTCATGAGCAAATACCTGGGAGTAACCGCACCAAAAGAGCCCTGTTAGTCTTTGGAGCTATCCAGAAAGCGGATGAATAAATCGTGTGTAATCATGAATAAAATGCTGAGTGGGAATTTTAAACAACCGCTTTTCGGATAGCTCTCAATTAGGCTATAATAAAGAAGTGAAAGCAGAAATTATCGCCATTGGTACCGAGCTTCTCCTCGGAGAAATAGCCGATACCAATTCGTCTTATATTGCCGCCGAACTCCCCCGGCTGGGAATAGACCTCTACTGGATTTCGTCGGTTGGCGACAACCGGGAGAGGCTCCTCGAAGTCTTGTCGCGCGCCTGGAACCGCTCTGACCTTATCTTTACTACCGGTGGGCTGGGGCCTAGCGAGGGGGACATCACTCGCTCGACCATCGCCCTTCTCGCCGGAGAACAGTTAACCCTTGACCCGGGGGTAATCGAAAGGCTCAAAGCCCGTTTTGCTCGCTCCGGCCGTGAGATGACGCAAAGCAATATCAAGCAGGCGGGTATTATCCCTTCGGCGACTTTCATTCTCAATTCCCGCGGCACCGCGCCCGGCTGGTGGCTGGAAAAAGCGGGGCGCATCTTTATCGCCATGCCTGGCCCGCCGGCGGAGATGCATGCCATGTGGCAAAATGGTGTGCTGCCGCGTTTAAAAGAAATACACACGGGCAGTGTCCTTATCTCGCGCACGGTGAAATTGTGGGGAATTTCGGAATCGGCGATAAACGACATGTTTTTACCGCTGTTTTCGGCGGCGAATCCGACCGTTGCCATTTACGCCAAAGCGGACGGGATTTATATTCGCATCGCGGCCAAAGCAGACACCGAAGATAAAGCGATGGCGATGATTGCGCCCGTCGAAGCGATGGTCCGGACGGCCCTAGGTGATGCCGTCTGGGGGAGTGACAGCGACACGATGGAAGCCGTCGCCGCACGGCTGTTTGCGGAAAAGAAACTGAGTCTGGCCGTCATCGAAGGCTATACCGGCGGACAGCTCATCGACACGATTGGTGATTCCCCGGCAATGTCTTCTTTTTTTAAGGGCGGTGTTGTCGCCGGTGACGGCGATACGCTCCAGGCAATCGGCATTAATGTCAGCCTCTACGAGAACCCAGAGGCTTTGGCCGACGCCATCCGGCTTAAAATACCGGCGGATATTGGGCTCGGCGTGACCGACTTTCCCCCACAAAACAAAAAGTCCGGGGAAACAGCGGGTACGGTGTTTGTCGGAATCGCTTACAAAGACACGAAAAAGAGTGTCCCGCTCAGCTCAGTCAGGGAAAGGGCGCGGGCAAAAGGCTGGGTCGTGAGCGCGGCGCTATTTGAACTTATCAAGCTCTTAAGAACCAGCAATATTTAAGGGGATGACTTGTTTGACATAATCGTGGTGGGCGGCGGCCCGGTAGGGAGTGAAGTTGCCTTTAAGACGGCGTCGGCGGGCTATTCCGTTGCCGTCACCGAGCAGAGGAAAGACTACAGCTTAAGGGTCTGCTGCACCGGCATTGTCAGTCTCGAATGCATGAGTTCCTTTGCCATTGATGATAGCCTCGTCAAGCGTAAGTTTTCCAGTGCCACATTCTTTTCCCCATCAGGCAATAAGCTCAGCTTTGAGCGCAAAGAGCCAATTGCCTGTGTTCTCAACCGCGCCGCTTTTGATACCTTTATGGCAGGGAGAGCGATAAAAACGGGGGTAAATTATCTTTTTGGCGCTCAGGTTGAGTCGCTTGCGTTCGCTCCTGATAGAGTTCAGATACAGCTAAAACAAGAGAGCGAGTTTTCAGTTCTTGAGGCGAGGGTCGCTGTAATAGCTGCTGGTGCCACTTCTCCTATCGTGCGGAGATTCTACAAGCATCACGCAATGGATTCTGTCATGGGCGCACAGGCTGAAGTCGAAGCACCAGGTATAGAAGAGATTGAAATCTACTGCGGCAAAGACATCGCGCCGGACTTTTTTGCCTGGCTGGTTCCGGTCGCTGGCGGGCGGGCGCTGGCCGGGCTGCTTACACGAAAGGGCACCGGTAACTACATGAAAAAATTCCTCGCTAAATTACATGGTGATGGTAAGATAAATACGGATGTAGTTGACATAAACTATCGGACTATCGCGCTTAGACCGCCGAAGAGGACTTACGGCGACCGTCTAATCATCGTTGGCGGTGCCGCCGGGCAACTTAAACCGACAACTGGCGGCGGAATCTATTTCGGGTTACTCTCGGCGCATATCGCCGCCGCCGTCCTGAATAAAGCACTGCGCTCTGATGGCCTCAGCGCCAGTTGTCTGGCCCCTTATGAAGTGGGCTGGAAAGATAAGCTCATGCCCGAACTTAATTCTGGATACCTTGCCCGCACATTTTACGAGCACTTAAGTGATGGTGAAATAAACGCTCTTTTCAACCTCACGAAGACGCTTGACATTGAAAAATGCCTTTCTTCTATGGATGACCTGTCATTTGACTGGCATACCGGAGTAATATCAAAACTCACCCCAAAATATTATAATATTTAGGTTGCACTGGATTCAATTCAATATTTGTTTACATGGAGATTTTGGAAAGATGAGCACGGAAAACCCGACAATTGGCGAAGCGCTGGATAAATACCTGAATTCTTTACACAAAATAAATGAGGTTGACCGGAGGGAACTCAGCAATTTCAAACGCTGGTTCGGCGACGATACCAGAACATCCAGTCTCAGAGAAAATAACGTGGCGGATTACGGTGAGAGCCTGTCGCCATCTGATACCGATTACCGGGAAAGAGCGGAGGCAATCAAGGGCTTTTTGAGCCATGCCCGAAAGGAAGGCTGGCTTTCCGAAAACCTTGCCGCTAAAGTAAAAATCAGGAAAGCAAGGAATGTGTCGGCGACTGCGAGACAGCACGAGGTAAAGAAAGTCCCCATGACCCGCGATGGCTTTGAAACAATGCGGAAGGAATTGGAAGAACTCAAAACAAGGAGAGTAAAAGTCATTGAGGACATCCGCCGGGCGGCCGCCGATAAAGACCTTAAAGAAAATGCTCCTTACCACGCCGCCCGTGAGCAGAAAAGCTACCTAGACGGCCGAATCATGGAAATCGAAGAGACCCTTAAAGTCGCCAATGTCATTGATGAAAAACAAAATGATGGTCTCAGGGTGAACGTGGGGAATACGGTCAAGCTAAAGGACATCGAATCCGGCGAAGAGGTTAAGTATGCGCTCGTCTCACCGCGTGAAGTTGACCCCTTCGAAGGCAAAATCTCCAATTCTTCGCCGATGGGTAAAGCGGTGATGGGCCATCGCCAGGGAGATACCGTTGAAGTTACGGTTCCGTCGGGACGGAAGTTTCATTACCTTATTAAAGAAATCAGCCGTTAGAGACACTAACGGTATTACTATCAGGTTTCCTGTCAGAATAACCGCAATACACCAGGACTGACGGTTTTATCCAAAAGGCATTGTCAATGCTTCAAACTTTACACAGTTTTGTGAAGTTTGTGTTGACTGGCCTTCATTCAAAAAGGTATAATTTAGATTGCGCTACGCTCAATGGAATGTTACGGGCTCGTAGCTCAGTGGCAGAGCGGACGGCTCATAACCGTTTGGTCGTAGGTTCGATACCTGCCGAGCCCATTTTGGCTGACCGGTTTGGCTCATAAGGCCATCTGGAAAAACCGTTAAATAATGAATATACATGACATAACATGTATTGTACGACACAAAAAATTATGATTCGACAGTAGAGGTTTTACATAATCATTGGCTTATTTGTCTGCAATAGTTTGATTATGGTATAGTAAGCTGACATGAATGATATACTATTTATATCCGTAGTCCTTCTCTTCATGGTTTTAACCTGGATTCTCCTTCCGCAGCTCCTTTACAAGAAGGCTATCAGCCAGGTCATCAAAATATTCAAGCGGAATAATGCCCTTACCGCTGACAGTGCCAGGACACCCAAGGACTTGGGCCTGGCGCAGCGCGGCTGGATACAGAACCTGGGACGCACCCGCGACTATAAACCCCGGGCGCTGCAGATGCTTATAGACTACGATATCGTGCGGAAGACGGAAGACGACCGGGTCTATCTGGTAAAAGAAAAACTCGCCATGTACAAGCTTGAATAGAAGTTATTCAAACACCATTGCTGGTATGACCTTGAATGAGCGCTCGGAAACAATGCTGCTTGACCGGATACGGCTCATCGTGAAGTTACGGTTACCTTAAGTAATTGTTGGCTGGACGGCTTCGGCATTCCCGGCTTTTTCTTCCTGCAGGATACCGGCGATTCTTTCTTTCAGTTTCGTGAGTCCCCAACCCTTAATGGCCGAAACTAGAATCGTGTTTTTGTCATCGCCACCCGCTTTCCCGGCAAGGTAGTTTACGGCTTTTTCTTCATCCCATGCCTGGCTTCTGTCAAGCATCAGGTCTATTTTATTAAGGGTGGTTAGACGTGGCTTATTCAAAACCCCCAGGTCGTCGAGGATGTTTTCCACTGTTCCGCACTGCTCCACTGCATTATGTGAAGTTAAGTCAACGACGTGGATGAGAATGTCCGCTTCCGACAGCTCTTCGAGGGTTGCCCGGAAAGCAGCGATAATGGCCGGCGGCAGTTTCTGGATGAAGCCGACCGTATCCGTAAGAAGCACGGTCTCGCCGTCCGGAAGGCGCAGGCGCCGCGTGGTCGGGTCAAGCGTGCTGAATAGCTGGCTGCGGGTTAAGACATCGGCCCGGGTTAAGGCGTTCATGAGGGTGCTCTTCCCGGCATTGGTGTAGCCCACCAGGGAGACGACCGGGATTCCCGTGCGGCGGCGTCTTTCGCGGTAGAGCGTGCGGTGCCTTCTAACCTCTTCAAGCTTCTTTTTGATTGTCTGTATCCGATGCTCGACGGCGCGCCGGTCAACTTCCAGTTTGCTCTCGCCAGGGCCCCTAGTGCCGATACCACCTCCCATCCGGTCGGGGTCGCCCCATTGCCCTGAAAGGCGCGGCAGCAGGTACTCAAGCTGGGCAAGCTCAACCTGAAGCTGCCCCTCGCTTGTCTTCGCCCGTTTGGCAAATATATCCAGGATGAGCGCCGCCCGGTCAATAACCTTTACCCTGAGCGCCTGCTCAAGCGTGAGCTGCTGGAGCGGCGTCAGTTCGTCATCAAAGATGACGGTGTTGAACTGTTTTTCACTCTTTAGATTAACGAGTTCCTCAAGTTTGCCCGTACCCAAGTACTGTGTCCTGAGTGGCGCTTTTAGTTTTTGCACCATCCTGCCAACAACCTCAGCCCCGGCCGAGCGCGCCAGTTGCTCAAGCTCATCAAGAGAGCTTTTTACCGGCCAGACATCATTTGCCTTTATGTCAACCGCCACCAAGAATGCCCTTTCAGATTCTTCACGGTTTATTATCAAATGTTTGCTTTTAGTTATCTGTTTTCTCCATTCTCATATTAAACAACATCGATTGTCATTGCGAGTCCGCCTCTGGCGGACGAAGCAATCCGTACCCCTTCCATCCTGTCATTGCGAGACACGATGAGTCCTGATTATATCGGGACGAAATCGGGGCGTGGCAATCTCCGGATATAGTAAAACCTATCTCATTGTGAGATTGCTTCGTCGTCCTTCCCTTTCAGGGAAGGACTCCTCGTAATGACATATGTATTTATGTCAACTTACCTTTTGGTGCCGGTGCGCCACCTGGCAAGACGCGCCATGCCCCGGTCGCACTGGTCATCAGACAGGGTCAAAGACAGGCGCACGTAGCCCTCACCGCTCTTGCCGTACCCGGCGCCCGGCGTCACCACGACATCGCACTTATCCAGCAGGTCGGCAGCAAAGTTGGCGGATGTGTAGCCTTCGGGCACTTTCGCCCAGACGTAGAGGCTTGCTTTCGGTACTTCGGCCTGAATGCCAATCTCACGCAGGGCGTTTATCACAACATCCCGGCGTCTCTGGTAGATGGCGTTGTGTTGCTCGATGCAGTCCTGGGGCCCGGTTAAAGCCGTGATTGCCATATACTGGATTGCCTGAGGGATACCGGAGTCCATGTTTGACTTGATATTCTTGAGCGCAGCGATAAGCTCGGGGTTGCCAACCGCCATACCGATTCTCCATCCGGTCATGTTATAGGACTTGGAGCAGGAATGGAACTCCATACCAATATCCTTTGACCCCTTTGCCTGCATGAAGCTCACCGGCTGGTAGCCGTCGTAGGCGACCTCGGTATAAGGCCCGTCGTGGAGGACAGGAATGTCGTTCTTTTTGCCGAAAGCGATGGCTTTATCAAAGAAGTCAATACCGGCAACAGCGCCCGTCGGGTTATTGGGGTAGTTCAGCCAGAGGCACTTCGTCCGCTTGAGGACGTCCGCCGGGACGCTGTCGAGGTCGGGCAGAAACCGGTTTTCCTTCGCAAGCGGCAAATAGTGAGGCTCCCCGCCGGCGAGCCTGGTGCCGATGCTGTAAACCGGATAGGCCGGGTCGGTGATGAGGGCGATGTCCCCGGCATCAATCAGGCAGAAGGCCATGTGGGCGAGCCCTTCCTTGGCACCAATGAGCGGCTCTATTTCCTTGTCCGGGTCGAGAGCAACACCGAAGCGTTTCTCGTACCAATAGGCAACCGCCTTGCGCAGTTCCGGCAGCCCGTCCGATTCCGGGTAGCGGTGGTTGACCGGGTTACGTGCCTCGCGGCAGAGGGTTTCGATGATGTGCGACGGCGTCGGGATATCCGGGTCACCGATGGCGAAGCTGATGACATCAATTCTTTTGGCCCGCTTCTCAGTAATCTTCTTTGAAATCTCCACGAAAAGATACGGTGCCAGAGTTTCCATGCGCTTTGACATTCTCATCGCAGTATCTTACCTCTTTCAATAATCTTCTCTTTTATAAAATGGAACGCCTTACAACTACCGTTAATACCCAGACTCTAAATTCCAAAAAGCAATCTCCCTGTCATTGCGAGCCCCGATTTCATCGGGGCGTGGCAATCTCACGATAAGGTAAGCTTTACTATTATCGGAGATTGCCACGTCACTTCGCTCCTCGCAATGACAGATTGAGAATTATGTTTTGCGTAAGGTGAGTCCTTAACTCGGATACGCCGGAGTATTAAATCCGAAGCATTAAAACCAATATTGTAGGGGCAACCCCCTGTGGTTGCCCGCACCAGATTTCCAGGGCAGGCACAGGGGCCTGCCCCTACGGCACATACATTCAACATTTTTAACGCGCAGGTACTTTATTCCGGCCAGATGCCGGTAAAAACAATTTCCGCCGGGCCGCCCAGCATTACCTCATGCTCCCCGTCCCATTCAGTATTCAGCGTGCCGCCCGGCAGCTTTATGTTGACTCTATCGCCGGTGTAACCCAGGAGTTTGGCGGCGACGGTGATGGCGCAGGCGCCGGTGCCACAGGCGAGCGTTTCGCCCGCCCCTCTTTCCCAGACTCTTGCATCAATTTCTTCCCCGCCCATGACCCTTGCCACCTCGAAATTCACCCGGTTGGGGAATATGCTGTAATGTTCTACCTCCGGGCCTATCTGGGTTAGCGGAAACTTGTCAACCGGCTCCTGGATGAAGAAGACGGCGTGAGGGTTGCCCATGTTCACGAAGTACAGGCGCATCGTCCGGCCGAGTACGCTAACAGGATAGCTTAACAGTGGTATTATGTCAAGTGGTTTTCCCTTGGTCGCTTTTATTGATACGGGGATTTCCGCTGCCAGGAATCTCGGCTTTCCCATCGCGACCTGGATTCCGGTAAGCTTCCCCTCTTTACGGCTCAACCTCGCCTGTCTTATACCCACCATCGTTTCAATGGTGATATTTTCGGCGGTTTCTTTAATGAGCTTCTTCCGGTTGACATACTTTACCACACATCTGAGGCCGTTGCCGGAGGCTTCGGCTTCGGAGCCGTCGGCGTTGAAGATGCGCATTCTGATATCAGCGGTGTCCGAGGGCAAGACCAAAAGGATTCCGTCTCCCCCGACGCCGAAATGCCGGTGGCACATGGCAACCGCCAGGCTGGGCCAGTCACAATCAGTATTTTTCGGTTCAATCAATATGAAATCGTTGCCAGCACCCTGTATCTTGGTAAACTCCATAAGCCACCTCTCTTGCCGATTGCGACTCAACCGTTATCGCGCCCCTTGTTAAGGAAGCCAGCAACCACCGCTTTGATTTCTTTGTAAGGGTCCTTATCCACGTAAAACCACCTTATTCTAGCATCTTTTAAGTGGAACCAGTTATACTGCTGGCGCACGTAGCGGTGGGTCTCGAACTTAACCCGGCGTACCGTCGTATCCAGGTCAGCCTCACCCTTAAGGTACAGGCCGATTTGCTTATAGCCGATAGCTGACATCGCTGGTAGCGACAAATCATACCCTATTTTGCTGAGATTTTCCACCTCTGCCGTGAGCCCGCATTTCACCATTTCATCAACCCGCCGGTCAATCTTAGCGTATAGTTTTTGCCTGTCTTCGGTAAGACCGATGATGAGCGTATCAAAAAGCGGTTCTCCCTTTGTCTGTAATTTGGATAAAGGGATGCCGCAGGTGTAATACACTTCCAGCGCCCGGATGATGCGGCGGGTATTGAAGTGGCCGATGTGTGTTGCCGATTCCGGGTCAATTTGTTCGAGTTCCCGATAAAGCGTTTCCTTGCCGGATTCTTTGGCTGCTCTTTCCTCCAGTTTTTTCCGGATGTCCGGGTCGGGCGGCACGCGGGGTATCTGCCAGTTTTCAATGACCGCCCAGACGTATTGTCCGCTGCCGCCGGTAAGAAATGGCACTCTCCCCCTAGCCTGGATATCACGAATGGTTCGGAAAGCCAGCTCCCGGTAATCCGCCAGACTGAAGTTTTCATCTGGATTGATTATGTCGAATAGATGGTGGGAGACGCGGGCAAACTCATCTTTACCCGGCTTAGCGGTGCCGATATCCATATGACGGTATATCTGGCGGCTGTCGGCGTTCACAATCTCGCCGCTAAATTCCTTCGCCAGACATATGGCGAAATGGCTTTTACCAACGGCGGTGGGACCGACGATGGCGATGAGTACTTCCCTGCGCAAACTCATATGTTTTACTCAAACGCAATGCCTGGCGACTTAACGCCAGTATTGTAGCACCGATTCATGCAGGGATGTATTAGCCTATTACCCGCCTTTTTTAATCTCTGATGTCTGCTTTCAGGATATCCAAAGCCATTTTTCTGGCGTATCCATATGTAATATGCTGACTTTAACAATTCCAGAGAAATCTATTCAACGCATCGCGGATAGCTTCTAAGCGCCGAACTTTTTAAGTTTTAAGGCGTTTGCCATCATGAGCGTCATCAGGTTTTCGGTCGGCATCCGCCCTATCGCCCCGGTACGACAGTTAGCCTCAGAGAAGTGGCTCATCCGGTCGGTGCGGCACCATCTGGAATAAAGCATCACCGGCACCGGGTGCCAGCTGTGCGCTTTAAGTGCGGCGGGCGTCGAGTGGTCGCCGGTCACCACGATAACGTCCGGGTTCAGGTTTATTAGCACCGGCATCGCCGCATCAACCTGTTCGATGACACTTATTTTACGGGCAAAATCCCCATCCTCCCCCGCTGCATCCGTCCCTTTGACGTGCAGGAAGAAGTAATCGTATTTACCGTAGTTCTCTTTAAGGGTGGCAAACTCCTCCTGGACGGTCTCCCCCGTGTCCATAACCCCCATGCCGACGAGCTTGGCAAGCCCGCGGTACATGGGGTAGCTTGCGATGGCAACGGGATTCAGCTTGAAAATCTCCTGCATTGTCGGCATCTTAGGCGGGACGGAGAAACCACGCAGCAGAATCATGTTCGCCGCGTGCTGTCCTGCCAGGATAGTCTTTGCTTGAGCAATGAATTCGTTCACAACACGCGCCAGCTTGGCCGCCGCCGGGATCTGAACCTTTGCTGACAGGGGTGGGACGCCGGTCATTTCCGGGTCGGTGTCGTTTACATCCGGGATAAGTCCTGGCCCGCGGAAAACAGCGACAAAGCGATACTCCTTGACCGGGGCGCAGAGGACTTTTACGCCCTGAATTACCATACCGTCAAGTAGCTTGCAAAGCTCGGCGTTCTTTTCCGTGGCGATGCGGCCGGCGCGCCGGTCGGTGACGATGCCTTTGTCATCCACCGTGCAGAAATTTCCCCGCGTTGCCACATCGCCGGGTTTAAGGTTAAAGTTAATGCCGGTTGCTTCAAGAACACCGCGCCCGATGTTATATTTAACCGGGTCATAACCAAAAAGAGCAAGATGTCCCGGCCCGCTACCCGGGGTGATGCCGGGGCTTACCGGGTCAACGAGCCCGCAAATGGCGTTTGGGAGGAGTTTATCAATATTGGGGGTGCGGGCGGTCTCCAGTTCCGTCTTGCCGGTTGCCGGGTCGGGAAGCCCGCCCAGGCCGTCTATCACGACAAGGACAATTTTGCTCGGCGTTTTTAGCGAAATCTCTTTAATCAAATCAAGGCTAACCATTATTATGCCTCCTTGTGAAGACTGAATTTTATTCACTTATCAGTCTTTAATGAGCACTGTTACCCGTTGTAATTTGCTCTGGCTAAGCAAGAACATGCGGGAGCTCTCTAAAGCAAAGATAGCAGATTTTAATGACGCGATATATTTTCCCCTAATATCGTGAAGTAAAGCAGGCGGAACTGGTAGAAGCAAGATAATCGATTTCCTTAATTCACTAAATTTCATTAACGGAGTGCCAGATACAAAGATATACTATCCTGTGGCAATGAAGCTATGGTGTCCCTGGCGCGATTCGAACGCGCGACCGTCTGCTTAGAAGGCAGTTGCTCTATCCGTCTGAGCTACAGGGACATTTTTATCCAGCCAAATTTAACACAGGTGGATGAGCGGGGTCAATATTTAACCTTATCCTGGAGGGGTTTGGCTTCAGCCGACGGGCTTTTGTTTTTCCAAAGACTCCAGGCAGTAACGGCGGCAAGTCCGACAACTGCGATTGCCGCTCCTATCCAGCCCATAAGCGAAAGCGCCATCACAATCACCCCAGCGACGATAACACCGCCGAATATCGCCATGAAAGCTGACCAGAACTTCATGCCGAGGACAATGGCAATCAGTGAGGCCGTCCAAGCGCCGGTAAAGGGAACGGGCACGGCGACGAATACGAGAAGTCCGATGAATTTGTACTTCGCGATATTGAAACTCTGGCGGCGCGTGCGTTGAAAAAGCCACTTGAGGTATCTCTGAAAGATGCCGATGCGAGCGAGGAAATTTGAAAGCCCATCCCAGAAGAGCAGTAAAAAAGGCACCGGCAGCATGTTGCCCAGAATGGATAAAAACAGGGCGTAGTACCAGGGAAAGCCAAACAGGTTAATGGCTATCGGCAGGGCACCCCTCAGTTCAAATATGGGTAAAGTACCGAGAAGAACAACGATTAAGTCCTTTGGCAGAGCAAGAGCCAGCATTTCATCAAGAGGCATTTTCGCCTTTCAGTGAGGAGAAGCTGTCCAAAACCAGTGGGGAGTATCGTACTGACATGATATATAACTACAGTTCTTTTCTGAATAGCTTCAACCGCAAGGTTCCGCTAGAAAATTACGTGTCAAGACAGTCTAACAGACAGGGCTGAAGCTGTCAAACAAGCGAGCGCTTGTTATAGCTTACTTCACTGATTTATAATATTTGCTGCATCTAAACAAGGAGGCATTTACATGTTAAACAGACTCCGCGGCGTCTTCTACGGCTGGTGGATAGTCGCCGCTTCTTTTTTCTTATTACTGATTTGCGGCGGTACGGCCGTTTATGGTTTTACCGCTTTTTTTGACCCGATTTACCAGGAAATGGGCTGGAGCCGGGCGGAGACATCATTCGCCTTTTCCCTGAGAAGCGTCGAAGGTGGGATTGTCCAGCCTATCATCGGGTTCTTTGTTGACCGCATCGGGACAAGAAAATGCATTTTCACCGGCATCCTGCTTATGGGCGTCGCCTTTGTCCTCATTAGCCATATCTCCAGTTTAGCCACTTTCTATACCGGTTTCTTCCTGCTGGCAATGGGGAACACTTTCGCTTCCGGCATCCCGGAATATGCCGCCATCGCCGCCTGGTTCCGCAAGCGCCGCGCCCTTGCCCTCGGCATTCTTACCGCCGGGATGGGCACTTCCGGCATCATGACGCCAATCATTACCCGCCTGATTGATAACTTCGGCTGGCGGGAAACGCTGCTTGTTATGGTTCCGGTCGTCCTCGCCATCGGCATACCCCTGTCAATGGTTATCCGCCACCATCCGGAGCCGTACGGTATGAGGGCTGATGGCAAAAAGCTGGCGGATGACCCGCCCGCACCGACCGCGGGAGAGAAAGCCGCCGCTTTGAAGGCGCCGGAAGAAGTGGGGCTTACCATTAAAGAGTGTCTGGCGACGCGTACTTTCTGGCTCATGATGTTCTTCACCTTCTTTACTTCATTCGCCTCAAGCACCATCCAGGTGCACGAAATGTCCCACCTGGTAAACGTCGGCATATCGAGGGACCTGTCAGCTCTAACCATGACGGGTATTACCGTCTTCAGTCTCGTCGGGCGGCTGGGTCTGTCGTGGCTGGGCGATATCTACAGCAAAAAGAAGCTACTCATAATTTCCGCCGCCATGCAGGCGGTAGGCGTTTTCATTTTCGCCAATATTTCGAGCGCCTGGATGATTATCCCGTTCCTGGTCTTCTATGCCCCGGGCTTCGGCGGACCCATTCCCCTGCTGCCCGCCATCCAGGCCGACTACTTCGGCACCAGGGCTTTTGCCAGCGTGCGCGGGTTGATGGCACTCGGTTACACCATTCCGGGAATCATCGGACCGTGGTTTGCCGGATGGATATGTGATATGCAGGGCAACTATAAGACTGCTTTCCTCATCTACGCTGCCATGACCTTACTGGCTATTCCGGTGATGATGATGACCACTCTGACGCGGGGTAAAACGGGTGCAACCAGGCGGGATAGTGCAGTTGATTAAGGTGCGAACTAACCAAATTCTCCCTCTCGAAATGAGAGGGAGAACTGTTTTAGTTGGTTATTGATTTTGAGGTGGTCAGGTATTAACAGTCTAAAGCCAACGGCTTTAGCGGGACGCCGACCCTCAGCCGGAACACCCGGCACAGTTGGCGCCGTCTGTTTCGTGCGCCCCCGAACTAAAGGCATAGATTAATTTACTCTTAAACGTGTCCAGAACACGCTTGGGGTGTTTCGTGCCGCATTTTGGACACTTTACCGCGCTATCCGGGTCAACAAACTGACGACGCATGGTAAACTTGTTACCACACTTCGTGCATTCAAATTCAACGTTTGGCATAATATTCCCTTTCAGTAGCCAACGAGTACACTCGGATAATATTATACCATTTTTTCTCTATTCTTCAAAAATCCAGCGATACCGTCACATTCAAACC
>Ga0315295_10001664_pt1 | contig 19010 bp, 16 predicted proteins | sample YL17G14_0_MG_FD_204453 | JGI IMG/M metagenome (GOLD analysis project Ga0315295, IMG submission 204453) | Sediment microbial communities from Yellowstone Lake, YNP, Wyoming, USA - YL17G14_0 | ecosystem: Environmental > Aquatic > Freshwater > Lake > Sediment | place: USA: Wyoming | collected... | reverse complement strand
TGCCGAGGCTGCGGGCCCTCTCCGGCCCCGGCGGCCGTCCCATGCTCACCGACCTCCAGATCTCCCGGGAGGAGAACTACCCGGAGCTCGACGTGGTGGTGGACCGGGAGAAGGCGGGCATGCTGGGTGTATCCGAGCAGCAGGTGGCCCAGACCGTGCTGGCCAGCCTGGTGGGGAACACCCAGTTCGCGCCGGTGCCCTTCACCGACCCCAGGACCGGCAACCAGTACTTCATCAACGTCCGGCTCGCCGACTCGGGGCGCAACGAGGTCTCCGACCTGAACGAGGTGCTGGTGCGGGCCGCCGACGGCTCGGTGCTGCCGCTCGCCAACGTCGCCCAGGTGAAGCGATCGGCCGGCCCGGTCCAGGTGAACCGGAAATACCTGCAGCGCGTCGTCGACGTCACGGCCAACACCACGCCCGGGGTCGACCTGGGCACGGCCAGCGCCGCGGTGGAGAAGGTGATCGAGGAGATCCCGCCGCCCGAGGGCTTCACGGTCCAGCTCTCCGGCCAGACCCAGGCCCAGCGCGAGTCCTTCGCCAGCCTGCGCTTCGCCGCCCTCATGGCGCTGGCGCTCGTCTACATGATCCTGGCCTCGCAGTTCAAGTCGCTGCTCGACCCGCTGGTCATCATGTTCTCGGTCCCGCTCGGAGTGAGCGGCGTGTTCATCGCGCTCTGGCTCACCGGTACGACACTCAACGTGAACAGCTTCATGGGCATCATCATGATGGTGGGCATCGTGGTCTCGAACGGCGTCCTGCTGGTGGACTTCGCCCGGGTGCTGCGCGAGCGGGGGCGCCCCTTGCTCGAGGCCACCATCGAGGCCGGCAAGACCCGGCTCCGCCCCATTCTCATGACCACCATCGCCACCATCGCCGGCCTCATGCCCATGGCGCTCGGCATCGGGGAGGGCAGCGAGACCAACATGCCGCTGGCCCGGGCCGTGATCGGCGGCCTGGCCGTCTCCACCTTCTTCACCCTCTTCCTCATCCCCGCGCTCTTCACGCTGCTGGCCCGCTTCGAGAAGCCTGCCACGAAGGACGACTCCGAGCCGGAGGAGGGGACAGTGGAGGCCGCCACGTGAGAGCCATCGTTCTCCTCTTCCTCGCGGCCCTGCTGCCGCCCGCTCCCGCCATGGCGCAGACCTCCGGTGGCGCGGTCGCCGGCGCGCTCCCCCCGACGCTGGCGGCGCCCCCCGACGTGGTCCTGCAGGCCCACCTCGCCGCCCCCGAGCCGATCACCTTCGACGAGGCGGTGAAGCGGGCGCTGGCCTTCAACACGAGCGCCGTCATCGCCGCGCAGGAGATCTTCCGCGCAGAGGGGCTCATGGGGCAGGCCCGGGCAGCCGCGCTCCCCTTCGTGGGGCTGGGCGGGACCTGGACGGTGCTCGATCACGACCGCATCGTGGGAGGACGGCTGGTGCAGCCCGGCCAGTCGGTGCAGGGGACGGCCACGCTGGCCGTGCCGCTCGTCGCCCCGTCGCGCTGGTACGGCTGGGCGCACGGGGTCGAGGGGGTCGAGGTGGCGGCGCTCTCCGACGCCGACGTTCGCCGGACGGTGGCCATCACGGCGGCCCGGGCCTACCTCACCGTGGTGGCCGGGCACCGCGTGGTGGACGTGAGCGCCAGCGCGGTCAAGGTCGGCCGGGACCACGAGGAGTACGCGCAGGCCCGGCGCAAGGGGGGCGTGGGGAACGAGCTCGACGTGAGGCGGGCCGAGCAGGAGCGTTACGCGGCCGAGGTGCAGCTCCAGCTCGCCTACATCGTCCTGGCCCGCGGGCGCGAGGCGCTCGGCGTGATCTGCGGTGCGAGCGGCGCGCTCGACGCCACCACGGTACCCCAGGTGAAGTTCTACCCGGACCTCGGCCAGGCGGAGGGCGGCGTGGCGGGGCGCCAGGACGTGAAGGCGGCGGTCGGGCGGTCCCGGCTCGCCGAGGCGATCTGGAACGACAGCTGGAGCGACTGGATGCCGGTGCTGGCCGGCACCTTCCAGGGGTACGTGCAGACCAACGCCGTGGCGCCCACCCCGCCCAGCGGCTGGGTGGCCCAGCTCGTCCTCTCCTTCCCGCTCTTCGAGGGTGGTCTTCGTCCCGCCCAGTCGAAGGAGCGGGGAGCGCTGGCGCGGGAGGCCGAGGAGGCGCTCCAGGGTCTCCTTCGCCAGGCTCGCTCCGAGGTTCGGGTCTCCTTCGAGGTCATGCGCTTCGCCTACGCGGGCTACGACGCCGCGCGCCGCGGCGCGGTGAGCGCGACCGCGACGCTCGACCTGGCGGGCATGGCCTACCGCGCCGGGGCCACGAGCAACCTCGACGTCATCGACGCCGAGCGCCGCGCCCGGGACGCCGCCACCACCGCGGTCATCGCCGAGGACGCGGTGCGCCAGGCGAACCTCGACCTGCTCTCCGCGGCCGGTCGCTTCCCGTGATCCCGCCGCGGGACGGCGCGGGGCGGGAGGGTGGGTGGCGCGCCGTCCAGGCCATCTGGCCGGCCGTCGCCGGCGCCTTCGCGTTTCGCTACGCCGCCTACGCCGCCATGACGGCCATGGCGCTCTGGGCCGAGATGCGGCCGGCGCCGACCTTGCCCGACCTGCTCCTCGAGCGGCTGCCGTACGTGCCCTGGATCGACCGGGCCAACTACTGGATCTGGCTGGCCGTCTACCTGCCGCTCACCGTGGCGCTGCTCTGGAGCGAGCCGCGCCGCTGGGTTCGATACATGGTGACGGGCGGCCTCGTGTCGCTGGCCAGGGGCGTCACCATCGCGATCACCGGCCTGGGCGTGCCCGACCCGGCCCACGCCGGCCCGGGCATCGGCGAGCGGGGCTTCGGATCGGCCTTCGCCGAGCTCCTCTCGCCGGTCGGCGTATTCGACCGCGGCGCCATGGCCGCCTACCTCACCAAGGACCTCTTCTTCTCCGGCCACGTGGCGACCACCTTCCTGCTCTGGCTCTATCTTCGCGGACGCTCGCGGCTGGCGCCCGTTGCGCTGGCGGCGAACCTGGCCGTCACCGCGTCGGTGCTCCTCTCCCACATCCACTACGCCATCGACGTGGTCGGAGCCTGGGCCATCACCTTCGCGATCTTCGCGCTGCGGGAGGGGTGGCCGGAGCCGAGGCGAGGCGTCCCTACCCCTTGAAGAGCCGGACCACGCCCGTGGTGAGGGGCTCGAGGTAGGTGACGAGCAGCACCCCCACCGACATGATCACCAGGAACGGGAAGGCCTTCCTGTAGACGAAGGGGAGCGGCTTCCCGAAGCGCTGGGCGGAGAGGAAGAGGTTGAGCCCCATGGGCGGGAAGAGGAACCCCAGCTCGAGGTTGGCCAGGAAGACCACGCCCAGGTGGACGGGGTCGATGCCGTAGGCCAGCCCGAGCGGCGCCACCAGCGGCGCCACCACCACGATGGCCGAGTAGATCTCGAGCACGCTCCCCAGCACCAGCAGCACCACGTTCAGCATGAGCAGGAAGAGCGCCGGGCTCTTCACGTGGGTGGTCATCCAGGCCACGAGCTGGGTGGGGATCTCGGCGTCGACGAACCAGCTGGTGAGGCCGAGCGCCACGCCGAGCAGGATGAGGACGCTCCCCACCAGGGTCCCGGCGTCGAGGAGCACCCTGGGGAGCTGGCTGAACGGCTTCAGCTCCCGGAAGATCACCAGCTCGACGAGGAGGGCGTAGGCGGCCGCGATGGCCGAGGCCTCCACGATGGTGGCGAATCCCGAGACGACCACCACGATCACCAGCGTGGGGAGGCCCAGGTCCCACTTGGCCTCCCACAGCGAGCGGAGCGCCTCCACCGGGTGGAAGCTCTGGCGCGGGGCCTTGCAACGCACCCCCATCCAGACGCCGTAGGCGGCCACCAGGACGATCATCAGGACGCCGGGCACGAGCCCGCCGATGAAGAGGTCCTCGATGGCGGTGCCGGCCACCACGCCGTAGAGAATCACGGGGAGTGAAGGCGGGAAGAGCAGCCCCAGCGACCCGGAGGCGGTGACCAGCCCCACCGAGAAACCCTCCGGGTAGCCGTCGTCGAGGAGCGAGGGCAGGAGCAGCCCGCCCAGCGCGAGGATGGTGACGCCCGAGGCCCCGGTGAAGGTCGTGAAGATCGCCGCCACCGCCACCGACATCACCGCCAGCCCTCCGGGCATCCAGCCGAAGAGGCCGCGGTAGGCGCGAACCAGCCGCTGCGCCGCCCCGCCCTCGGCCAGCACGTAGCCGGCCACCGTGAGGAGCGGGATGGCCGCCAGCGTGGGCGACGACACCAGCGAGAAGGTCTGCGTCGGGACGGCGGCGACCGGGGTGCTGTCCTTCACGAAGAGGACCATGGCGATCCCCGCCATGCCCACGAAGACCGGCGCTCCGAGCAGGAAGGCGATCCCCACCGCCGCGCCGAAGGTCCAGACGATCGCGCCCGGAGACGCGAGCGGTCCGAGGAGGGCCCCGAAACGGGCTGCGGCCGCGGCGAAGACGCGTCCCGGCGCGCCCAGCGAGTCGAGCGGCCACGCGCCCGGGTCGGGAAGCGAGGCCTCGCTCCACAGGAAGGTGAGGAAGACCACCGAGAGGCCGCCCGCCCGCAGGAGCCAGCGCCTGCGCCCGGGTTTCGCGCGCCAGGCGAAGACCAGCGACATGGCGGCCAGCGTGACCGGCATCACCGACATGCTCCACCAGAAGGGGATGCCGCCGATCACGAGCCGGCTCTCGCTCTCCACGTGAACCAGCTTCGCCGCCGCGTAGGCCAGCACCGCGGTGACGGCGGCGGAGACCCAGCCGGTGAACACCTTCACCGCCTCACGGGCCCTGCCATCCGGGAAGAGGTCGAGCGTGGTGAGGTGGAGGTGCTTTCCGGCCCGCGTGGCGAGCAAGGCCCCCAGGAAGCCGATCCAGAGCGTGAGGTGCTGCACCATCACGGTGGCGCTGGGGATCGACTGGCCGGTGAAGCGCCGCCAGAGCGCCCCCGCCACCGGCAGGGCCACCATGGAAAGCAGGACCAGCACGACGAACAGGTCGCCGACGCTCCCGAAACCCTTGCGGATCATCCCGCCGAGCCCTCCGGGCGGGGACGGTGGAGCCGGAGCCTCGCTCCCCGGCGGGGGCGTGCCACCGGTCGATCCAGCTGGTTCGGTCATGTGGTCATCATGGGGGTCGCGATTGACGACCCGCGAATCGGCGCTTAGAGATAACACGCGAACTCCCGTGAATACCTGGAAAAATAGGCTCCTCGCCGCGGCGGTCGCCCCGCTCCTCCTCGCGGGCTGCAGGACGGCCGGAGCCAAGATCGCCGCGGGCGCGTTCGCCGGAAGCGGCGACGTGATGGCCCGCGACGACGACCCGGAGCTGGTGCGCGCGGCGGTCCCGTTCGGCCTGAAGACGATGGAGGGGCTGCTCGCGCAGATCCCGGAAGACGATCGCCTGCTGGTCAGCCTCACCTCCAGCTACACCCAGTACGCCTGGGCCTTCGTCCTGCAGGATGCCGACCTGGCCGAGATGGCCGGGCGGTCGGTCGAGGCCAGGGAAGGGCACGAGCGGGCCAGAAAGCTCTTCCTGCGAGCGCGCGACTACGGGCTGCGCGCCCTGGAGGGGCGCTACAGGGGCATCTCTGCGAAGCTCCTCTCGGCGCGCGACCTCGGCCCCGCGCTGGCCGGGCTCGAGGCCGAGGACGCGCCTCTCCTCTACTGGACGGCCGCGGCCTGGGCGCTCGCCATCGCGAACGGCAAGTCGGACATGCAGCTCGTCTCCGAGCTGCCCGCCCCCGTGGCGATGATGCGCCGGGGAATGGCCCTCGACGCCTCGTTCGACCACGGCGCCTTCCAGGAGTTCTTCGTCACCTACGAGGGAGGCCGGAAGGTGTCGGAGGGCGGCGGCGCGGTCGTCGCCAGGGCCTACCTCGACCTTGCGCTCCAGCACTCCGGGGGGAAGAAGCTCGGCGGCCTGGTGAGCTACGCCGAGTCGGCGCTCGTGCAGCAGCAGAACCGCGCCGAGTTCGAGCGGGTCCTCGGTCAGGTCATCGCCGCGGACGTGGACGGCGCCCCCGAGTTCCGCCTCGCCAACGTCCTGGCCCAGCGCCGCGCCCGCGCGCTGCTGGCCCACGCGGACGACCTCTTCACCTGAACCAGGAGAGACCCAAATTGAAGAAGATCCTTCTCGCCGCGATCTGGCTCGTGGCCGCCGCCCCGGCGGTGGCCCAGCAGCAGGTGCAGGTGAAGCTCGGCACGCTCGCGCCCAACGGATCGACCTGGCACGAGCTCCTCAAGGAGATGGCCGAGAGATGGGGCCAGGCCTCGAACGGGACGGTGAAGCTCCGCGTCTACGCCGGGGGCACCCAGGGCAACGAAGGGGAGATGGTCCGCAAGATGGCGGTCGGGCAGCTGCAGGGCGCCGCCGTCACCACGGTGGGGCTCCACGACATCGTGCCCGAGCCGCAGGCGCTGGCGGCGCCGCTCATGTTCGACTCGGCCGCCGAGCTGCAGAGGGCGCTGCCGGTGCTCGAGCCCAGGCTCGACGCCCTGCTCGAGAAGAAGGGCTACGTGGCGCTCACCTGGGGCGCCATCGGCGCCATCAAGCTCTTCTGCACCAGGCCCATCCGGACGCCGGCCGAGGCCGCCGGGGCCAAGGTGTTCGCCTGGGAGGGCGACCCGGGGAGCGTGAAGGCCTGGAAGGCGGCCGGCTTCAACCCGGTGGTGCTCTCCTCGACCGACGTCATCACCTCCCTGCAGACCGGCATGATCGAGTGCATCCCCAACGTGCCGCTCTACGTCCTGACCTCGCGCCTGTTCGAGAAGGCCCCCTACATGGTCGACGTGTCCTGGGGCTGGCTGGTGGGGGCCACCGTGGTTCGCAAGGACGCCTGGGACAAGATCCCCGCCGAACTCCGTCCCAGGCTGCTCGCCATCGCCAAGGAGCTCGGGAAGAAGGTCGACGCCGAGGTGGCCAAGCTCAACACCGATGCCGTCGCCGCGATGGAGAAGCAGGGGCTCAAGGTGATGAAGGTCGACCCGGCCGCGTGGCGCGTCGTCGCCGAGAAGTCCTGGCCCGTGGTGCGCGGCGAGGTGGTTCCGGCCGCCTTCTTCGACGAGGTGAAGGCGCTCCGCGACGCGCAGCGGGCCGGCACGAAGTGAGGGGCTCCCGCGCCGAGGCGCGTCAGGCGCCGCCCGCGACGAAGCTCGCCACCTCGCGCCGCAGCGCCGGGCAGCCGAGGAGAAGCGTCATGTGGCCGCGAGGATACTCGCGGAGCGGGATGCCCCAGGCGCGCGCGATGGTCCGCGCCCCGTCCACGGCGATGGCGTCGTGGCGTCCCCCGGCGACGAGGACCCGACCGGCCGTCGGTCGCCGCCCGAGCGGCACGAGCCAGCCGAGCCGCCGCGCCACCTCCTCGCCGGCCGGCAGGGGCGCCCCGGCGCGCTCCGCCAGCCGCGCGTAGCGACGGCCGATGGGGGTCTCCCGGAACACCGCGGCCAGGTCCGCCGGCGGGGCCACCAGCGCCGCCCGGTCGATCCGATCCGGCCCGGTGGCCATCCAGGCCGCCACCAGCGCGCCGAACGAGAGCCCGACGACCACCACCTCGCCGCCCGCGGCCGCGGCCCGATCGGCGCAGGACCGGGCCTCGAGCACCGACTGCTCGAGCACCTCCCGCATCCGCCCCAGGTCGGGCGAGACCACCCCCTCGCCGCTGCGCTGGCCGGGCGGGGTTCGCTCCAGGTGAAGGGGGGGCACCGGGAGCCAGACCTCGTACCCGGCGCTCGCCAGCGGCCGGACCCAGCCGGAGAGGACCGCCGGGCTGCGGAACTTCCACGGGGGGAGCAGGATCGCCGTGCCGCGGCGCCGCCCCGAGGCGGGCGTGACGCGCAGCGGAGGCAGGGGGCCCGGCGCACCGAAGGGATCGATGGGACCGTCCCCTCCGGGCCGCCAGGGGACCGCCGGCCGCCCCATCCGATCCTCGAAGGCCATGGCGAGGCGATCGACCAGGCGATGAAGGGCTCCCCCGCCAGATTCGTCGCCCGGATGGCTCACGACGGGGATGGTACGCCGGGACGGGTGCGCCGACCCAGGCAGGACGGGGCGGCCCGTCGGGGGGTCCGCCCCGCAGGGTGTTTGCCCGGAGCCCAGGGCGCCGCTAGACCCAGGCAGCATGGTCCGACCACCCGCCGCCGACGAGGGCGCCCCCTCCGCCATTCCCGGGCGCTGCCCTACACCCAAGGTGAAGATGCCGGGGCGCGGGACCTTCGTGGGCGTGGCCTGGAGCGCCGCCGTGGGCGCCGGCAACCAGATCGTCGCCGCCGAGCTCGAGTGCGCCCCCGACCGGGCCCGGCTGGTGAGGCTCTGGCGACCGTTCCAGGACGCCCCGGCGCGCCACCACGTCATCGAGCGGATCGGCGGCTGGCTCGCCGGGGAGAGCCAGCTGGCGCAGGGTCGTCTCACCGTCGCGTTCGACTTCCCGTTCAGCCTGGCCGAGACCCAGCTCCGGCAGCTGGGCGTCCTGCGCCAGGCCATCTCCGGCCCGGCCGCGCTCGGGGGGGCGCTCGCCGAGCGCTACATGTCCGCGGGGGCCGACGTGGGTGCGGCCGCCGATGCGGTGCGCGGCGAGGTGGGGCGCGACCGGCCGCGCGTCACCGACTGCTACCGCGCCGTCGTCCCTCCGTCCGGGCGGACCACGGCCATGCGCCGCGCCCTCTTCGGCATCGTGGCCCTGTCCAGCGTCGACGCCTCCTTCCTGCCCTGGGACGCGCCACGTCCCGGCAGGACGTCGGTCCTGGAGGTGCATCCGCCGCACGTGCCCAGGGCCCTGGCCGGGATCTGCGGCTACCACGACGGGGACGGACCCGGGCGCCCGGCGGTTCGCGCCTCCATCCTGCGCCTCCTGCGCGGAGCGACCCGGCTCCGCTTCGAGATGGAGCAGGCCGCGCAGATCATCGGCGACGGGCAGGGGGTCCACCTCGACGCCGTGCTCGGCGCGGTGGCGGCCGCGGCCGCGCAGGCGGGCTCCTTCGAGCAGGTTCCCCACAACGTCCCGCGCAGCGAGGGCTGGATCTACTCGATCCCCGAGGAGCCGTGGCGACACTGACCCGGGCGTCGCGGACGGCGGCGCTCGAGGAGGTCCAGCGCGACATCCGCGCGCTGAGGTTGCCGGGATTTGCCGGCCCGCCGGTCCACGGCCCGCCGGTGGTCTCTCGCCTCTTCCTTCTCGGCCAGGCGCCCGGGCCGCACGAGGCGAGGTTCGGCCGCCCCTTCGCCTGGACCGCCGGCAAGACCCTCTTCGCCTGGATGGCTCGCTCCTTCGGCGCCACCGAGGAGCAGTTCCGCGAGCGGGTCTACATGGCGGCCGTGGTGCGCGCCTTCCCCGGCAAGACCGGCGGCGGCGGTGATCGGGTTCCGTCCCCGGCCGAGATCGAGGCCAGCAGGGGCTTCCTGGCCCGCGAGCTCGACATCCTGCGTCCCCGGCTGGTCATCCCGGTGGGCCGCCTCGCCATCGAGCAGGTGCTGGGGCGCGGCGCGCGCCTCGACGAGGTCGTGGGGGGGCGGGAGATCCACTGCGAGTATCATGGGGTGGCGGTGGACGTGATCCCGCTCCCCCATCCCAGCGGCGCCTCCACCTGGTTCAAGGTCGAGCCGGGGCGGACGCTGCTCGGGCGCGCCCTCGACCGGCTCGGCGCCCATCCCGAGATCCGGCGGGCCTTCCCCGGGCGCCACCCGCGCCCGGCCCGCTAGTGTCTCGCCACGTCACCATGCCTGGGGCGAGACACTAGGTTCGCGCGCGCTCCGCCGCGTCGCGGATGTCGTGGACGGCGGCGCGGTAGTCCTTCGCGCCGAAGACCGCGGTGCCGGCGACGAGGACGTTGGCGCCGGCCTGGGCCACCGCGCCCACGGTGGAGGCCCTGACACCGCCGTCCACCTCGATCTCCAGCTCCTGGCCGCGCTCGTCGGCCATGCGACGGAGCCGCCGCACCTTCTCGGTGACCGCCGGGATGTAGCTCTGGCCGCCGAAGCCCGGGTTGACCGTCATGAGCAACACCATCTCCACGTCGCCGAGGACGTGCTCCAGGCAGTCGAGGGGCGTCGACGGGTTCAGGGCGACCGACGGCCGCGCGCCGGCGGCCCGGATGGCCTGGATCGTCCGGTGAAGGTGTGGCGAGACCTCGGCGTGCACCGAGATCAGGTTGGCGCCGGCCTTCGCGAAGGCCTCCACGTAGCGCTCCGGCTCGACGATCATGAGGTGAGCGTCGATGGGCAGGCGCGTCACCTTGCGGACCGCCTCCACCACCAGCGGGCCGATGGTGATGTTGGGAACGAACCGGCCGTCCATGACGTCGACGTGGATCCAGTCGGCGCCCGCGGCCTCGACGGCGCGGACCTCGTCGGCGAGCCGTCCGAAGTCGGCGGAGAGGATCGAGGGGGCGATGCGGATCGGCATTCGCATGACGACAGTCTAGTGCACCAGGCGCGCCGCGTAGAATCCGTCGCCCTCGTGCACGTCGGGGAGGGTGAGGAGGTCGCCCTCGGGGGTGAGGAGGTCGGCGGGGAGGGTCGCGGGGGGTGGGGCCCGCCGGGTGGTTCCGGAGAAGCGGGCGATCAGGTCCGGCCCCTCGGCCCGGGAGAGCGCGCAGACCGAGTAGGTCACCGCCGCGCCGGGCTTCGCGTAGCGGAGCGCGCTCCGGAGGATGGCCTCCTGGAGATCCGCGAACCGCGGGAGGTCGGCGGCGACCCGCCGCAGCTTCAGCTCGGGGTGGCGGCGCAGCGTTCCCAGCCCGGAGCAGGGCGCGTCGACGAGCACCGCGTCGAAGCTCCCCGGCTCGATTCCCGGGATGGGCTTCGAGCCGTCGGCGCAGATCACCCGGAGGCCGGCGTGTCCCCGTCGCTCCGCCTCGCGCCGCAGCGCGTCGGCCTTGCGGGGGTGCATCTCGACGGCCACCACCTCCGAGCCGGGCGGGAGGATCTCGGCGAGGTGGAAGGCCTTCCCCCCGGGGGCCGCGCACAGGTCGAGCACGCGCACCGGTCGGTCGACGAGGTCGCCGGCGGCGAAGAGGGTGACGAGCTGGGCGGACTCGTCCTGGACCTGGAAGGGGATTCCCGCCGCGGCCCGGGACACCTGCTCCACCGAGGCGCCGGCGATGGACACGCCGTGGGGCGAGCGCCGTGTGGCGCGGGCCTCGATCCCGGCGGCCTGGAGGCGGGCCAGGAGGTCGTCGCGCCGCGGGGAGCGGAGGACGAGGGGCGCCGGCCGGTTCATGGCGGCGGCGAGCGATCGGGCTCTCGCCTCGCCCAGCCAGGCGATCCACTCGGCGGCGAGCCAGCCCGGCAGGGCCTCCGACACCGCCAGGTTGGCCACCGGGTCGAGCGCGGCCGGAGGCGGCGAGGGCGGCGAGGGGGCGCGCGACAGCGACCGGAGGACCGCGTTCACGTAGCCGGCCGCCCGGCCGTGATCGACCCCCTTCACGAGGGCCACGGTCTCGCCCACCGCCGCGTGGGCCGGCGTTCGCAGGAAGAGGAGCTGGTAGGCCCCGAGCCGGAGCGCGACGCGCGCCGCCGGGTCGACCTGATCGAGCGCTCGCCTCGTGTGCGGCGCCATGGCCGCGTCGAGCTGCAGGGCGCGGCGCAGCGTCCCGTAGACGAGCTCGGTGGCGAGTGCCGTCTCGCGCGGGTCGATCGCGCCGGCCTGGTCGAGTGCCGCGTCGAGGGCCCGGGAGGCGTAGGCCCCGCCCTCCTCCACCCGGCGGAGCACGTCGAAGGCGATCTCCCTCGCGTTCATGCGCCCAGCACCGCGCCTTCCGGCAGCGGGTGGCCCTTCAGGAACTCGGACGCCGGCACCCGCCGCTTCCCCTCCAGCTGGACCTCGCGAAGCAGGAGCCCCGTGCCGTCCCCGCACCCGACCAGCAGCCCGTCGGTCGTGGCCCGCGCCGCGCCCGGGGCGAGCCCCGCGCCGGCCGCCACCGCGGCCGAATGCACCTGGAGCGCGCGGCCGGAGAGCGTGGTGAAGGCGCCGGGCCAGGGGCGGAAGCCGAGGACCCGGGCGGCGAGCCGCGCGGCGGGAAGCCGGAAGTCGAGCCGCCCGTGCTCCTTCGTCAGGATGGGAGCGAGCGTGGCCCGGGCGGGGTCCTGGCGCACCGGGATGATCCGCCCGGCCTCGAGGAGCTGCAGGGCCAGCACGAGCGCCTCGCCGCCCAGCGCTGCGAGCCGGACGGAGAGGGCCACGGCGTCGTCGTCCCCGACGAGGAGCGCGCGCTGCAGGAGGATGTCGCCGGTGTCGAGCCCGGCGTCCATCTGCATGATGGTGACGCCGGTCTCCCGCTCCCCCTCGGCCACGGCCCACTGGATGGGCGCGGCGCCCCGGTAGCGCGGGAGGAGGGAGGCGTGGACGTTCACGGCGCCGTGCGGCGCGAGCCCGAGCAGGTCCTCGCCGAGGATGCGGCCGTAGGCGGCGACCACGAGCAGGTCCGGGGCCAGGGCGCCGAGGGCCGCCGCCAGCGCGCCGTCGCGGATCTTGAGGGGCTGCAGCACGGGGACTCCGCGCCCCCGGGCCCAGGCCTTGGTGGCTGGCTCGCGGAGCTCCCGACCGCGTCCGGCGGGGCGGTCGGGCTGGGCCACCACCGCCACCACCTCGTGGCCGGCCCCGGCGAGCGCGTCGAGCGACGGGACGGCGAAGGCCGGCGTGCCGAGGAAGGCGATGCGCATGGGCCGAGGTATACCGCGGAAACCGACGGGCCAGCCGGGTGCCGGTCAGTCCCTGCCGCGCCCGGACCTGCGCGCGACCGACGCCGCATCCCGCTCCTTCCTGGCAGCCGCCCGCTTCCTCGGATCGAAGGCGGAGGGGAGCACGCCGAAGGGGAGGAGCTTGGCGAGCAGCGGAAGCAGCACCATCCCCCCGGGCGCGGCGAAGATGGCGAGCGCCGGCACCGCCTTGGCGAGGTCGATGAGCTGCTCCTTCACCCTTCGCCGCTCGGGGGCGTCGAGCGCCTGGCCGGCCGCTGCCCTGGCGAGCAGCGTGCCCAGCTCCCCGGTCTCCCTCAGCTCCACGGCGATGGCGTCCAGGTTCTCGGTGACCACCGTCGCCACCTTGTCCACCATGCGCTCGCCGAACTCGTTCCACTCGTCGGCAAGCTCTCCCCACTCGGCCTCGGCCGGCAGCCCGAAGGCCCGGAACCACTCCTGGTGGTCGGCGTGGAACGCGGCGGCCTCGACCTGCATGGCGGCCAGCCGTTCGGGCGGGATCTCGGCGGCCTGGGCGAACCGCGCCAGGTATTCCGCGCGCGGCGTCGATCCGGCCGGCATTCCCAGGGAGGCGAGCAGCAGCTGCTCCACCAGGAATTGGCGAAGCCTGGGGGGCGTCTCGGCGACGATCTCCTCCGGGTCGCGTGGCGACGAGGCGGCGGCGCGGGCTGCCTGCAACCGGTACCGGTCGAGCCCGACGCGCTCCACCTGCCGCGAGACCACGCGCCGGTCGGGATGGGAGGCGAGCGGGTCGGCGCCGGAGAGCCCGGCCAGCGCCTCGACGAGGAGCAGCTCCTCGTCCCGGGCCTGCTCCAGGTTGTCGACGGCGGAGTCGGGGTCGAGCTGCCCGGCCTGGTAGTAGTCGAGCGCCATTCGCGCCAGCAGCCGGCGCTGGATGGTCACCGTTCCGGCGTAGAGCGGCAGCCCGTGCTCGGGGTCGCCGGGCGGGAAGTGGATGCGGAGCAGCCGCTCCCCGGCCTTCACGAGGGCGCGCCGGACGACGGCGGGGGAGGGGACCGCTCCCTCGCGCGGGGCGGCCTTCAGGGCCAGGGCCAGGTCGCCCGTGCCGGCGGCGAGGATGGCGGCCAGCTCGGCTCGACGCAGGGCGGGGTCGTAGGGGGTCTCGAGGAGGGCGGCCAGGTCGAGGATCATGCCCACGTGGCCGTCCATGGTTCCCACGGCCGACTCGTCGTCCTGGGCCTGCCGGTCGAGGAGCCGGTGGCGGAGCGACCTGGCCACCAGCATGCGCGCCCTGGCCTGGACGTCCGGTCCCTCCGGATCGGCATCGCGCAGCTCGCGCGGCATGCGGCCGCGAACCGCCACCGGGTCGTGGTCGGCCAGCCGGGCGTCGATCGCCGTGACCAGCCAGTCCTTCGCGTCGAGGGCCACACCCATGAAACGCCGAGTGTATCCTGCGCGGCGCCGCGGCGGGACTCCCCCCGGAGCCGGGCCCTACCTGACCGCCTTCACCTTGCCCCGCTTGCCCTCCTCGGCGAGCTCCTCGGGGGCCGGGACGGCGACGGGCGCGCGGTGGATCCCGAACTTCTCGAGCACCAGCCCCTCGATCTTCTGGAGGACCTCGGGGTGCTCCCGGAGGAAGGTCTTCGCCTGCTCCCGCCCCTGGCCGATGCGCTCGCCGTCGAAGCTGTACCAGGCGCCGCTCTTCTCGACGATGTTCTCGTTCGAGGCGAGGTCGAGGAGGTCGCCCTCCTTGGAGATGCCGGCGCCGTACATGATGTCGAACTCCACCTCCTTGAACGGAGGTGCCACCTTGTTCTTCACCACCTTGACGCGGGTGCGGTTGCCGATGACCTCCTCGCCGTCCTTGATGGCCCCGATGCGCCGGATGTCGAGCCGCTGGGTGGCGTAGAACTTGAGGGCGTTGCCGCCGGTGGTGGTCTCGGGGTTGCCGAACATCACGCCGATCTTCATCCGGATCTGGTTGATGAAGATGACGATGGTGGACGACTTGGAGATGGTGCCGGTCAGCTTGCGCAGCGCCTGGCTCATGAGCCGCGCCTGCACGCCCATGTGGGCGTCGCCCATCTCGCCCTCGAGCTCGGCGCGGGGAACGAGCGCGGCCACCGAGTCGATGACCAGCACGTCGATGGCGCCGGAGCGCACCAGCGTCTCGGTGATCTCCAGCGCCTGCTCGCCGGAGTCTGGCTGGGAGATGAGCAGGTCGTCGGTGCGGACGCCCAGCTTGCGGGCGTAGCCCACGTCGAGGGCGTGCTCGGCGTCGATGAAGGCGGCGATGCCGCCCTTCTTCTGCGCCTCGGCCACCGCGTGAAGGGCCAGCGTGGTCTTGCCCGACGACTCCGGGCCGTAGATCTCGATGATGCGCCCGCGGGGGAGCCCGCCGACGCCGAGGGCGATGTCGAGGGAGACCGACCCCGTCGAGATCGCCTGGACGTCCTTCACCATCGCCTCCTCGTTGCCGAGGCGCATGATGGAACCCTTGCCGAAGGCCTTCTCGATGGAGGAGACCGCCAGCTCGATCGCCTTTTCCTTCTCCGGTGCCACGGGCATCTTGACCGCTCCTTGTCGGGGCGCGCCGCGCCCCCTCGTCCATCCGTTCGCTTCGCTGCGACGACCCGCCTTCTAGCAGGGGGGTCCGACAGCGCACCTGAACGGAAGAATACTGAACATCCGTTCGAACGCAAGGGAATGGCGAGGCGGTTCGCCTCCCTATACTTCCCGGGTGCGCCTCCACCTGATCGACGGGACCTTCGAGCTCTTCCGGGCCCACTTCACGAAGCGGCCGGGACACCGGACGCCGGCAGGCCTGGAGGCCAAGGCCGTGGTCGGGCTGGCGTCGAGCCTCTCCGCCCTCCTCCACGACCCCGCGGAGGCGGTCACCCACGCCGCGATCGCCTTCGACAATCCCATCCGATCGTTCCGCAACGACCTCTTCCCCGGCTACAAGACCGAGGAGGGCGTGCCCCCCGAGCTGCTCGCCCAGCTCGACGCGGCCGAGGAGGCGGCGGGCGCACTCGGCCTCGTCGTCTGGCCGATGCGGGAGTTCGAGGCCGACGACGCGCTGGCCTCCGCGGCGGCACGCTTCCGGGATCGGGTCGAGCAGGTGCGGATCCTCTCGCCGGACAAGGACCTCGGCCAGTGCCTCCGGGGAACCCGGGTCGTCCAGGTGGATCGCATCCGCGACCGGGTGATCGACGAGGCCGCGCTGCGGGTCCGGCGCGGGATCGCGCCGGAGAGCGTTCCCGACTTCCTCGCCCTCGTCGGGGACGACGCCGACGGGATCCCGGGGCTGGCGGGGTTCGGCGAGAAGACGGCGGGCGCGCTGCTCGCCAGCCATCTCCACCTCGAGGAAATCCCCAGGGAGGCGACGCGCTGGCCGGCGTCGGTCCGGGGCGCCGCCGGGCTGGCCGCGACGCTCTCCTCGGACTGGGAGTCCGCGCTGCTCTACCGGCGGCTCGCCACGCTGGTGTCCACGGTCCCGCTGGCCGGGTCGCTCGACGATCTCCGCTGGCCGGGGATCCCGCGCGATCGCTTCGAGGAGTGGTGCGGCCGGCTGGGCGCCGACCGGCTGCTCGCGGCGGCTCGACGGCGGGCGGCGGGCCGGGCGGACTAGAGCGCCGCGATCTGCGCGAGGAAGCCGACCTGCAGGGCGAGGGCGAAGGCGATGATGGCGAGGTTCTTCATGGCGGTTCTCCTTGTCCCGGCCTCTACGGGAGATCGCGCCGCTTATTTCCCCTCCGCCTCGTCCCGGAGCGGTCCCAGGGGGAATCGGGCCAGCACCTCGTGACGGGACCCCCCTGGGGAGAGATGGGACCGGAAGAGCGAGATCTCCCCGGCCCGCCAAGGGATGGCGTCGGCGGTCGCCGCGCCGGCGATGGCGCCGCCCAGCCCGGTGGCGCCGCGTCCATCGCGGGATCGACCGATCGTGACATGAGGGGTGAGCGGCCGCCCTTCCACCGGGAATCCCAGCGGCGCGAGCCGGCGCCCCAGGTCCCCGGCGAGCGCAGCCAGGCCGGCCGGGTCGCCCGACAGCCCCAGCCAGACCACCCTCGGCCGCCGCGAGGTGGGGAACCCGCCGGCCCCGTGCACCTCGAGCCGCAGCGGCCGCGATCCGGCCGCCGCCCCGGCCATCGCCTCGCGCACGGCCTCCAGCCGCTCCTCCGGCACGGCGCCGAGGAACTGCAGCGTGACGTGGAGACGGTCGGCCGGGGTCCAGCGCACCTCGTCGGCGTGGCGCCCGGCGCTTCGCCGGAGGTCGGCCTGCCAGCCGGCCAGCTTGCGCCGCACCGGGTCGGGCGGGTCGAGGGCCGCGAAGAGTCGCAGGTTCAAGTCGCGCGACCTCCGCGCCGCCTCACTCCACGGTGACGCTCTTGGCGAGGTTCCGGGGCTGGTCGACGTCGGTGCCCTTGATATCCGCCACGTGGTAGGCCAGGAACTGCAGCGGCAGGATGGTGAGGAGCGGCGCGAGCAGGGGCGGGCTCTCCGGCACCACCAGCGCGACCGTGGCCAGGCCGGCGGCATGGGTGTCCCCCTCGGCGACCACCGCGATGACCTGCCCGCCGCGTGCGCGGACCTCCTCGATGTTTCCGAGCGTCTTCTCGTAGCTCGGCTCCTTCACCGCCAGCACCACCACCGGCAGGTTCTCGTCGATGAGGGCGATGGGGCCGTGCTTCATCTCGCCGGCGGCGTAGCCCTCGGCGTGGATGTAGGAGATCTCCTTCAGCTTGAGCGCGCCCTCGAGCGCCACCGGGAACTGGGACCCGCGCCCGAGGAAGAGCACGTCGCGCGCCGACGCGCAGCGCCTCGCCACCGGGATCACCGAGGGCTCCTGCCGCAGCACGTGCTCCATCTGCTTGGGCAGCCTGACGAGCGCCTCGAGGTGAACGCGGGCCGCCTCGGCCGACAGCGTCCCCCGGAGCCGCCCCAGCTTCACCGCGAGCAGGAAGAGCGCCGCCAGCTGGGTGGTGAAGGCCTTGGTGGACGCCACCCCGATCTCCGGGCCGGCGTGGGTGTAGAGGGTGCCCTGGCACTCGCGCGGGATGGCCGAGCCCAGCACGTTGCAGATGGCGAAGGCCCGGGAGCCCCGCTTCTTCGCCTCCTTCACCGCGGCCAGCGTGTCGGCGGTCTCGCCCGACTGGGAGATGGCGAGCACGAGCGTCCTCGGCCCGATCACCGGGTCCCGGTGGCGGAACTCGCTGGCCAGCTCCACGTCCACCGGCAGGCGCGCCAGCTGCTCGATCATGAGCCGGCCGGAGAGCCCGGCGTGCCAGCTCGTGCCACAGGCCACCACCACCACCCGGTCGATCTCCTTCACCCAGGCCGGGTCGAGGTCCATGCCGTCGAGGACCACGTCCCCTTCCTCGAGCGAGACCCGGCCGCGGATGGTGTCGGTCACCGCCCTCGGCTGCTCGAAGATCTCCTTGTGCATGAAGTGCTTGTGCCCGTCCTTCTCGGCGGCCACGGCGCTCCACTCGATCTTGCGGGGCTTCCGGGAGATCGGGTTTCCGTCCGCGTCCTCGAGGGTGATGCCCCCGGGCGTCAGCACCGCCAGCTCGCCCTCCTCCAGGTAGTTCACCATCCGGGTGTGCTCGAGGATGGCCGGGACGTCGGAGGCGAGGAAGCTCTCCCCCTCGCCGTAGCCCACCACGAGCGGGCTGGCGTTCTTGGCGGCCACGATGGTACGCGGCGCCTGGTCCGAGACCACCGCGATGGCGTAGGTCCCGCGGACCTGGCGGAGCGCCAGGCGCACCGCCTGGGCGAGGTCGCCGCTGGCCGGGCCTTCCAGCGCATCGGAGATCAGGTGGGCGAAGATCTCGGTGTCGGTCTCGGAGGCGAACCTGTGCCCGCGGCCCTGGAGCGCGCTCCGGAGCTCCAGGTGGTTCTCGATGATGCCGTTGTGCACCACCGCCACGCTGCCGTGCCGGTGGGGGTGGGCGTTCTCGTCGGAGGGGCGCCCGTGCGTGGCCCAGCGGGTGTGGCCGATGCCGGTGGTGCCGGCCACCGGCGCGTCGCGAAGCCGGTCGACCAGGTTCTGGAGCTTCCCCTTGCTGCGCTGGATCTCGAGCCCCTTCGGCCCGATGACCGCCACGCCGGCCGAGTCGTATCCGCGGTACTCGAGCCGGCGAAGGCCGCCCACCACCAGATCCACGCACTGGCGAGGACCGACGTACCCCACGATTCCGCACACGGTCTAGTGTCCCTTTCCCGGGCTCTTCGACGCGGCCCGCTTCCGGGCCCAGCCGTTCTTGTTCACCTGCCGTGAACGGCCCAGCGCCAGCGCCCCGGCCGGGACGCTCTCGGTGAGCGTCGAGCCGGCGGCCACGTAGGCCCCCTTCCCGATCGAGA
>Ga0315295_10001662_pt1 | contig 19020 bp, 18 predicted proteins | sample YL17G14_0_MG_FD_204453 | JGI IMG/M metagenome (GOLD analysis project Ga0315295, IMG submission 204453) | Sediment microbial communities from Yellowstone Lake, YNP, Wyoming, USA - YL17G14_0 | ecosystem: Environmental > Aquatic > Freshwater > Lake > Sediment | place: USA: Wyoming | collected... | reverse complement strand
GTATGCAACGCATTCGTACGTGCATGAAGAACACTATCCCAAGCCAAAGAAGAGGTACGGGGTAGACATGCAGGCACTTGGTGCACTTTGTTGCTTCAATGGAATTGGATCAACTACAGCAAAGAAGGTCTTACAGAAACATTCCCTGAAAGAACTTGCAGCAATGACTGATAAAGAACTGGTAAAAATAATCACGGTGAATCAGACAAAGAACTTCAGGAGTGTTATCGAGGTAAAGCATGTCAAACCAGATTAATCCTGATGCAACTCTTGTCATGACGATAGACGATCTGATGGAAATTTTTATTGTAATCTCTTATCTTAAAATTACAGGAGATGGGATAAAACGGGAACCCTCGCTGTATACAGTCGATGTTGATTATTGCGTAGGCAAGTTGCAAATGGTTGCAGAAAGAATCAGGGAGCGAAATCTTGTACCCAAGTGAACTCTTCTGTAAACTATCCTGCATCAAAGACCAGCAGACATGTGTGTTCGAAAATGCCTGTGGGCATCGCAGGTTATTCCTCCGATCCTTCAAACGCAAGCAAACCCAATCGATACACCGTCACATCAAACACAATGGACACGGGAGAAATAGTTACATTCCCTATTCAGAACTGATAAGCCTTGCAAAGATATATTTGCGGGAAGGCTTCCCTTGTTATTATTGCGGGAGGAAAATGAGTATTGGATTACTTAATGCACTTGACACCTGCTCGATTGACCACAAGAAACCCATCTCGTATGGTGGCGAGAATTCACTTACTAATATTGTGCTCTGCTGTGAAGAATGCAACATGAAGAAAGGAAATTGTAATTATGGCTCATAACAACCCATACCCGGAACTCGATACGCAGATTATCGAAATACTGTCTGAACAATCGATTGTAAAGTCTACTGATATAATCGAGGCAATGCAGCCGTGTTCGGAATCTGCTATACGAGCACACCTTAAAAAAATGTGCAAGACGAAGGCAATAAAGAAGGTGTATCAGTTGACCGACATGCGAGCAGCATATTATGCTATAGGAGATTGACATGACGCAAGTTCATATGATGTGTGAAGCAGGGATGTATCACCTGCATTTCTGGTGCGACTTATATAGTCCACACAGGATATGGTATCCGAAGGAAGAATATTGTAAGGGTGAGGAGATCTGCAAGGGGTGTGGTATCCTCGACGAAGGTGTGATGTATCGTGCAAGTTTCCAGTGCACACGGGAAGCCACACCAACATACCTGTCGAGGTTTGATGTGCCACGGGGATCGGGGGGATTCTTTAATAGTCACCCTGCAGATATTCCAATGAAGGAACAGAAGAAGATTGCCGATTTATTTGGGTGGTTGTATGGTAGAGAAATTAAAGCCAAACGAAAACATGCGAAAAAAGTTATTGAAGCGAGCGAGGAACGAACTGATATTCACGGGGCAGAGGGTGGGACACCTACCGGACTCGTTCACGAAAACCCCGTCGGAAAGGAACTCGGAGAACCTGAAGCACCGACTGGATCATCGGAAGTCAAATCAAGGTTTGAACTCACCTTCGGAAGCATCCCGCCAATTGCAGATGGAGTGCCGAAAGTGTCCGAGGGAGCCGTGCGGAACAACGATCCTCCATTGCACGGAGCGATCCCTTACCCGCAGATGTCAGAAATGCGGTCAACCGACAATGTTCAGGATAATAGAAAACCAGTCGTGGCTTGTGTGCGAGCTGTGTTCGAGCCTGCCATGAAAGAAGAGTATGATGCAAGTTACAAAGAAACAACTGCCCATGCTTGTATCACCTGTAAATGTGGAAAGAAGGTTTGGTATGGTTGTGCGAAGCGTCATCTTACCAGACCGAAATATTGTGATACCTGCACCAGAACAGAAGCAGTAAAGATTACTTCAAGGTATGAAGGTTCTGTTGATGCTGCAGAACTCCAGAGAATTATGGACTGGGAATTAAGGAGAGTGATTACGAGATGACCTCTTGGATTTGTATTACCTGCCCGGTGCGATGTCATCTGAAAGTGAAAGGCAGGGTTGAAGAAATGCCCGATGCATGTCATTTTGACAGCGTTCGGAAAACAGAAAAGAAACCAGAATGGTTACGGAAGGTATGATGAGTAGTCAACTTCCAAACTATCATAACCATCCCAAAAGATTTGGTTGTGGAACCCAGACCGGACAGGCATCAAAGCGGGAATACAACCGCCTGCTCAAACTGGTGAACGAGGGGAAGGCGTGCTGGTGGAGAAGGTGGAAAACCATTGAAGAGATAGAGAATAATCCATTATGAAGATTGGCACAAAGTCATTACTATTTGGTGCTCACCAGTTTGTTTGGCATCCCTGTGTGAAGTTTGATCCGTGGTGGTTGTATCTTCCACGGGTAATACTGACAGGAGAAATCAAAGAGTATCGACAGGAAGCACACGATGCAAATTTAATTACTCTGGATAAATCAAACAGGGAATGGTTCGATTGGGCACGATCACGAATGATGCGAAAGGCATATGAAAAAGATATCCGACCACCGTATCAGGAAGGATCGTAACAAACAATGACAAACTATAATACACAATCGCACCCACACATATTTATATGGCAGAAGAATTCATCAAGCCAAAATGCCCGAAATGTGGACGTGCGAACATCAGGTTCAGAACGTCAAGAGAGTTTGAGAACAACCCGCTCCATTGCAATCTCTGTGGGTTCGATTGGAAAACAGAACCCGAAACAGCAAAGCCAGTCTGAAATTAATTACTGCCCGGATTGTGGCTGGAACACTTATCCTGTTTTCTTTCCGGGTAACAATGGTATGATCATTTATGAATGCTGCTCATATTGTGGATGGTTTGGAAAAGGTGATTGAATGTTACAAGGACAGGATAAAAAATACGCATTGAAAGTGAAGGACATCAGGAATACCACACCCGGCACTGCGGTGATTGTGTATGCCAACTCGGTATCAAAAGCGGTTGAATTATTCCTACAGGAATACCTGAAGAACAGCAGACTGACCGTAGAGATTGTTGAACACGACTTCACCGTGAGGAAACTATGAGAAGGTATTTCAAAGGCATTTGTAAATTCCAGCATCTGAAGAAGATGTTGAACTCCCGCGATTATGTAGAACATGATGTTTCAGACGGGACATATGTAATAACCACAACGAAGAATACCTTCGAACTTGTTCCTCGGTCTGTTGTATATTACAATGTATTTCTGGTGAGATGATGATGAGTGACAAATGTTCATTCAGGAGCATCTTACCAAAACTTGAAAACGAACCTGCAGACAGACCACCACTTCTCGCGGATGAATTGTACGCGTTAAAAAAGAAGCGGGAACAGGACACGACGCATATCACTCGGTGAGAATATTGAATCGTGATACAATTGGATTCGCACTTGCAGCAACGGGTTCTACCCTGTCGGTGTGTGGTGCTCTCGTAAATAACATCTGGCTTGACCACACGCTTGCAATGTGGTTCTGGATGTTCAGCAATCCCATCCTTCTGATGTGGGCGTACGGAGTTATAGAATTTGATATTTGCGTCAAGGAAGAAATCATTTATTCCAAATATGAATGGTGGGGAGATGGAATAACAATTCTTGCAGTTGCCGCAATGTATGCAATATTTGCCGCAAGTAATTTCTACGGGTTGTTTCTATCATGACTCTCGCAGACACCATCATCCACTATCAATTCCGGTTTGAATATGGTATAGGGAAAGCAGGTGTCTATCTTTCCATTATTAATCTTGGATTACTGATAGTTGCCAATCTCACCCTTAAAGAAATATTTTTTCCCATGTGGGGAATTGTTCCGATTGCCATTATCCTTGCTGTAACCTTTACCGTCATCGGGGATTTTCTTATAAAATATAATGTAGCAGGACGGTTAAATTCGCATATGAACAGGACAGCGAACCCCGAATTTTTAATGATGATGGAACAAATAAATCGTATCGAAAGTGCATTGGGAATCGGAGAAGAAGTATTGACATGGGAGATACCATGAAACAAAATATTAAAGAAGGGATATTCTGGATGTCACTTTCTTTTATAATAATTATTACTGTTGGAATATTGGCAGCGACACGGTTTGCTGGTATCGATACATTTCCCATTCCGAGTCCCTCGCGGCTTCCACAAATTCTTACTGGAACCCAACAAGGATGGTTTATAGTTCTGCTTCCAATAGTTGCAGCAGCAGGCTGGATAATGTATTTTGGATACTTTGTAAATAAAGTTAAGAACACGGTGAAAGAATCATGAAACGAATTCTTATCGCACAACTTGGAGTATATGGGGATTGCCTTCATGCTACAACGATAGCACGACAAATCAAGCAGAACAATCCACAGTGTGAATTGACATGGGCAATTGGTTCAGCCTATGCGGATATCCTTGTAGGAAATCCCGATGTGGATCAGGTATGGACTTACCCGATAAAGAACAGGTGGGAAGTAACCAGCAAGTGGTTCAAATTCTTGGAAGAAGTAAAACTGGTATCAAGTAAATACGACGAGATATATTTTACCCAGACGTATCCGGGGAACCCAGACAGGTTTTATGACTGTGCACGGGAAGCAATGTTCAGTGCATATCCAGAACCAATTACTGTACCACTTGAACCAGTGCTGCGATTATCACCTATAGAAGTTGAGCGGGTGAGGGCATTCGCAAATACCCACGGGCTTCCAAGATTCACTGATAACAAAACCGACTTCGAATACTATGAGGTGATCTTGTTTGAATGCACTCCTCAAAGTAACCAGTCGTTCCTGACGCTTGATATGGCTGCAGATCTTGCAACAGATATTGTAAAGAGATTTCCAAGAACCTGCGTTATCGTAGTGGGAAGTAAAACCGCGTTAGAGAATTTCCCATTCAGGAAGAATGTTATCGACGGGAGTGTTCTGTCATTCAGGGAGATGGCTGAACTGACAAACTACTGCACACTGTTCATCGGGACAGGAAGTGGCATCACACAGATTTGTCAATCGGATTGGGCAGATCCTCTTCCCACCATCCAACTGCTGACACAAGGCACCGTGGCTTCCCTCATATCAGATCATAATTACTTCCATCTTGATACCGATGCTATCATCGAACTTGTAGATGTGAATGAAATGGATATCGTCAATTGTATCGATAACATTTTCGAGAATGGGTTTTCTGCAGCGAAAGAAGTTCCGAGAGTCCAGATTGTTCCAGACTTCACGATGATCAGATTCCACATGATGTTCGAATCGGCACGGTTACAGGGAAATCTCTTTGCAATATTCCCTGCCCTGATTAAAACAATCCGAGATTATGGGATGACAACGGGACTTATTAATTTCTTCCTGTCGTTCCCGAAGAGCATTATGAAACTTGCTATCTACCGTTGGCACGGGGTGAAGTAATGGCAGAAACTCTGGGTTCGTTGTGTGACAAACTTATCATCGTGAAACTGAAAGCATATCATACCAAGCACGATGATAAGGAGAGGGTGGAGAAGTTATCATCGCAGGATATGCAACTACGCAGGGAAATAAACGAATATATCCGCGATGCAGTCGCAGGTTACATTCTCCCGGAACAATTGACATTCGAGGCTAACAAGATTCATAATGGAATATCTGTCCAAGCCACACCATCTGTAAGTATTGCTGGTTCTGTATCTACTCTTGCTGATGTGAATTGTGACATCTGGCACCTGCAGGAAAAACTCTACAACTTCGAGAAGGTTCCTGCAGGCAAGAAGAATATTGTTGTGCGGCAGATTGCCGTATCCAATATCAAGAGAACCAAGTGTATCGATGATATCAACCAACAGTTCAAGGAGTTACTACAATGAAGAAAGCACTTATCACGGGTATCACAGGGCAGGACGGTTCCTACCTTGCAGAACTTCTCCTGTCAAAAGGATATGAAGTTCATGGGCTTGTCAGGAGATCATCATCACCAAATACCAGCCGGATAGATCAGTTCTCACACCACCTGTGCCTGCATTATGGCGACCTGTCCGATTCGGATCAGATTGTCCCTCTCATCAGAAGCATCAAACCCGATGAGGTTTACAACCTTGCTGCACAGAGTCAGGTAGGTATCAGTTTCGAGATGCCAGAATATACCAGCAACATTACCGGGCTTGGCACCTGTAGGCTTCTCGAAGCAATAAGGAACAACAGTCCAGATACCAGATTCTATCAGGCATCATCTTCAGAGATGTTTGGTTCTGCCCTTCCTCCACAGAGCGAGCAGACACCATTCAACCCACAGAGTCCCTATGCCTGTTCGAAACTCTACTCGTATGGGATGGTCAGGAACTATCGTGTGGCATATGATATGTTCGGGGTAAATGGTATTCTCTTCAACCACGAAAGTCCACGACGGGGAGAACAGTTCGTTACCAAGAAGATTACCTCATCTATTGCAAGGATGATCGCAGGCAAACAGAAGTATCTTGAACTGGGAAACCTCGATGCAAAACGGGACTGGGGATTCGCTCCCGAATACGTTGAGATGATGTGGTACATGATGCAAAAGGACTTCCCGGAAGATTATGTTATCGGGACTGGAGAAACCAATACCGTTAAAGATTTTGTTGATGCTGCATTTGCTTACGTCGGGATTGAACAGACGAAGTATATCAAATTCAAGGAAGAGTTATTCAGACCGTCGGAGGTTCGGGTTCTTCAGGCAGATTACGGAAAGGCAAGCAGGTTGCTTCACTGGCAGCCGAAGGTGAAGTTTCAGGATCTGGTTCACATCATGATGGATGCCGATATGCGAGCAGAGGGGATTCCGGTAATCGGTGATGGTGATAAGATTCTGAAGTTCTGGTTCGGTGACAAGAGGTGGTGGAAGAATGACTAAAGAGATAACCGAATGTAGAATCTGCGGGAGCACTGGACTTACAACAGTTCTTACTCTTGGAGAGCAGGCATTGACAGGAGTGTTCCCAAAGAAAGATCAAGTAGTGTCCACTGGGGAACTTTCTCTTGTCTGGTGTTCAACATGTGGATTGCTTCAGATGAAACATTCATATGACCTGTCAGAAATGTATGGGATGAATTATGGGTACAGGTCTGGGTTGAATAAGTCGATGGTTGACCACCTGACCAACAAGGTAAACATGCTGGATCAGTTTGTCAAACTTTCCCGTGACGATCTCGTACTTGACATTGGAAGTAACGATGCTACTCTCCTGAAAGGCTACCAGACGAAATGCACGAAGGTTGGTATTGATCCAACTGGTATAAAATTTAAAGAGTATTATCCCGACTGGGTAACACTCATCCCGGATTTCTTCACTGCAGAGAAATACAAAGCCTACTTCAAAAATAAGAAGGCAAAGATTGTTACATCTATTGCAATGTTCTATGACCTCGAACGCCCGAAAGATTTCGTGTGGGATATCCATGAGATTCTTGCCCATGATGGCATCTGGCATTTCGAGCAGAGTTACATGCCATCGATGCTTCGTTCCAATGCATATGATGCTGTCTGTCACGAACATCTTGAATTCTATTCCTTCAAGGTAATTAATGATCTGCTTGGTGCGAATGCCATGCAGGTTATAGACGTTCAGATGAACTCGATCAATGGTGGAAGTATTGCTGTCACTGCCTGTAGAGAGGAGGATGAAAAATACAAGCCGAATAAGCCTGTCATTGACTGGATGCTTCGGCAGGAAAACAACCTGCATCTGGGAACACCCAGACCATACCGTGACTTCGAGGAGAGAGTTTACAATCATAGAGAGAATCTTATGGACTTGCTGGAATCTCTCCATGATGACGGTAAGACTATCTTTGGGTATGGTGCCTCCACAAAAGGGAATGTCCTCTTGCAATTCTGCGGGATAACTCCTGCACTGCTTCCCTGTATAGCAGATGTCAATCCAGACAAGTTCGGATGCTTCACCCCCGGTACTCGCATCCCTATCATCTCCGAAGAAGAAGCGAAAGCATTGAAGCCAGATTACTTCCTTGTATTCCCGTGGCACTTCAAACACAACATCCTTGAACGCGAGAAGGACTACCTGAAGCGCGGTGGTAAGTTCATCTTCCCACTCCCAGAGATCGAGATTGTTTAATATGATTTCAAAATCTTTACGAGTAAAAAGATATGCTGACAAGTTACTGGAAGTAATACCTCTATCGATAAAATTATTTGCTGCACGTATTTGCAGGAGAGCAGTTATAGAATTTGAAATGTCGGACATCCCTCTTAAAGAAGTTAACGATCTTTTAAAGTCTGGAAAGCACGATGAAGCCGAACAACGGCTTATGCAGGTTTTAAAAAAGAATCCAACCAACATGCGAGTCATCCCATATATAACCCGTGTGCGATATCTCAAACAACGGTCAGATTCGTTTGATGACGCGATGCAGACAATCGATATGCTTTCAACACTGGATACAATGAACAAGGAATTGAAAAGCAAGCCAGTGTATTCGCTGGAACCAAAGTGGCAGATAGGAGTGGATATTCAAACCCAGTTGCTTACGGAATATGGGATTGAAAATTTCAAACGAACGGTATCTCACGGCTACCAGAACTTTGTAATGGGTAGCCTGAATGATCCACAGGTAATTCGTTTGTTTGAAACAATGCAAGTTCATTTTTCCAACGAGCCGTGGTTCAACATTATAGAAACTCCAGACCATGTTGGCATTCACGAACGCATCTACGATGATGCCATCGAAAAGCATTTCGAGAACCCGACATACAGGTTGGCATATCCAGAAGATAGAGAAGTATATCGCATTGCTGTTGGATTACTGTGGGAGCGAGTCAGGGCAACTGACTTATTCAACATACTCGATTCCCTCGAAGAATCAGAGATAGGAAATCCAATTCGCATCTGGAGAAAAGGTAAATTAATTTCATCGGATCTTGCACACTCTGTCCGTGAACGAAACATGTTGCTTAACTCTCTTTCTCTCGACGGAACCGAAAAACTAACTGTTGGGGAAATAGGTGCCGGTCACGGAAGGCTTGCAGAGGTATTCGGGAGAACAACAAACTACCGCTACATCATCTTTGATATTACCCCTGCATTGTACGTTGCGCAATGGTATATCACAAAAGTGTTTCAATACGAGAAGATATTTTCATTCAGGCATTTCGATAGTTTTGAAGAGATCGAACAGGAACTTTCGGAAAGCAGATTTGCGTTCTTCACACCCAACCAGATTGAATATTTCCCAGACAAGTATTTTGGATTGTCTGTGAATATGAACTCTCTCGGAGAAATGCGATTGGATCAGGTAGAGAATTATTTATACCATATTGATAGGTTGACCAAGCACGGGTTTTTATCGAGGCAGGAACTGCACGACAAATCGAAGAATGAATGGCTTGAAGGATTCTCGAAAGAAACATTTTCTTTACCCGACGAACGGTGGAAATTGCTTCTCGATAAGATAGATGATTTCCACCCGCATTTCTTCAACCAGATATGGAACAGGAGGGTATAATGTTAAAAGGTTTATTTCTTAATTCCCCATTGGCTCAATGCAGCATTCACGAATCGGGACGGATGATATATTCTGCTCTCCTGAAATCAGATATGTTCTCTCTTGATTATCAAGAAATAGATTCCAAGAACAGGGAGATACGCGACGCATATGATTTCTATACATTCAACTATCATCCCTACACTATGGACTGGCTTGACACAACAACCATCAGGAAACTTTCTGGATTGAAAGTAACATTCGTTCTCGAAGCACTTCCCAATAATCCATTTCCACTATGTCCTCCCAACGACTTCGATGCTTACTGTGTTCTCGATCCCACCATGAAGATTGACAACCCGAAGGTGTATCCATTTCCAAGACCGCTCGATGCATACATGCCATTGGAAGGTATTGCTCCAACTATCCCAACGATAGGGACATTCGGATTTGCAACTGCAGGCAAAGGATTCGATAAGGTTGTCAACGCTGTTAACAAGGAATTTGATTACGCCAAAGTAAAGATCAATATACCAACTGGTTCATTTGTTGGAATGCATCAAGAAAGAAATACCGAAGAGATTGTCAGGAAATGTTTTGAAACTGCGAAGCCGGGTATCGTTGTAGAGATGACCTACGACTACATGACCAAGCACGAACTCATAGATTGGTGTGCCTGCAATACTTTGAATTGCTTCCTGTATGACCGCAATCAACCGGGGTTGTCAGCAACAACCGATCAAGCCATATCTTCTGGTCGTCCTCTTGCAGTATCTGCCAACGAAACCTTCCGTCACATCCATAAGTATCTCACACCATACCCGAAGAAAAGCCTGAAGGAATCTATTGCATCTTCGATGACGGAAGTGAAGCAGATGCAAGAGGACTGGAGCCAGAGTGCATTCGCACGGGAGTTTGAAAAGATGTTAGAAGGGTTATCCATTAAGACGGTTGGAAAGACATACGACATTTCGAAACTTACGCGACGGAATCCATTTTCGATGATGTACGATAAAGGGATGATGAAGTTATCTGGATTAACTAAAGCAAAGCCAGTCCCGACAGAACCATGCGACATTCTCATTGTATCTCACAAGGAAACACATTGTGGAATTCATCAATACGGTCTTGATATTACTGAAGCATTATCTACGTCGAGAAAGTATCTGTTCACCTATGTTGAATGTAGTAGCCAGCGAGAACTTTCAACTCAAATCTTGCGAACGCAACCGAGGGCAATCCTGTATAATTACTATCCTGCTACAATGCCGTGGTTGAACTATATTATCACGTCGAAGATTATGGTTCCCCAAATTGGAATCATGCACGAAGTTACACAACAAGCAGTTGATACCGCCAATGACGATCTCTTCGATTATTGGCTATGTCCTGATCCAACCGTTGTCCAGACCAACTCGATAACATTCAGGATTCCCAGAATCGTTCCCGACTATGCCAATGTGAAAGCCACCACAGCAATCCCAACAATAGGGTGTTTCGGATTTGGATTCCCCGACAAAGGATTCGAGAAGATTGTGTCGACGGTAAGTAATGAATTTGAACACGCCAAGATAAATTTCAACATCCCTCATGCTCTTTCCGTTGTTGACAAATATGGGAAGTTGAGAGCGGGTGTGATACGAGGATGTGAAGGTATGATTGGCGAACACAATATTGAATTGAGTATAACCCAGAATTTCTTTGACAAGAAAGGCATCCTCGACTTCCTTGCAGGGAACACTCTCAATGCTTTCTTCTACGACGTTGACAAATACAAAGGAATTTCAAGTGCTATAGATTATGCACTGGCTGTCCAGCGTCCTATCGCTATCAACAAGTGTGGGATGTTCAGGCACATCTACAACGCAGAGCCGTCTATCTGTATCGAGGATACAACCATGAAGAGAATTATCGAGAACGGGATTGCACCACTGCATCGGTTCTCGTCGGAGTGGACACCTGCAAATTTCAAAACGAAGATAGAGAAGATACTTGGAGGGGTGATTTAATATGGATGTCGGATCGGTAAGACGGAAAATCCTGCGAACGCTTGGATTGAAAAGCAAGAGAATGTTTATTGTTCAGATTGAACTCACAGGAATATGCAATGCCAATTGTGAATACTGCGATTGGATACGCAGACCAAAGGATCAACAGGTAACGATGGATACAGCGATTGCCAAGAAGGTTGTCAGAGAAGCAATCGAGATGGATGCAGATCATATTTCATTCCATGTAACAGGCGAGCCATTACTTCATCCCGACCTGTTTGAAATCATGCCTACCAACTGGAACATCGGGTTGAGTACCAACTGCCTCGCTCTCGAAGGAGAGAAAGCAACGAAACTCGCAGCAATGAAGAATCTCGGAATTGTTCTTGCTATACTCTGGGGAGGGACACCAGAACAACGAAAAAGAAGTATTACGAATGCCGTAAGATTTTTATCATTACGTCCTGTATGTAAGAGTGTAACTATCCAGATGATATGTTCGGAGCATTCGATCAAGGATGCCAAGTTCATGTACGATTTATTTTCACCGTATCTCCTACACCACCCCAACCTGAAGTTATTCTATAAGCAACCCTATACCCAAGAACCAGAATATCCGACGAGAGGATATGAACCGCCAGCAACAGTTGTCGCAAGCGAGCGTGTGAAGATCGACAGGATGATAACTCCCGTGTCGTGTGGAACCGATTGCCTTGCTATCCCACCCAATCCAATGACCAGTATTCTCATCCAGTCAGACGGGGAATTGAAACCCTGCTTCTATAGACCGCAAGGAAGAGGTGTCAAGAATAAGAAGTGGGAGAACGGCTGGCAGATGGGTAATGCCAGAGATACTACCCTGCAGGAGTTCTGGGCTGCAGACAAGTTGCAACGAATGAGAAAGATATGGGCAAAGGGAGATCCAGACAACCAACTTCCCTGCCATGATTGTATCAGGATGGTTGCTCCACCAGTTCCTGTTTGGTGGAACACAACTGGTATTCCACCTACAACACTCGACAAGGATCAGAAGGTTAAGGGGGAAACTCCAGAACCATATCCCCAACCAGATGAGTGAACCATCTAATCCAATCCTTTTAAATACTTTCTTGTTCTACTTCTTCACCATGAGCAGGCAGCATTGTTTTTATTGTAATCATCATTGGGATAGTAGAATAACTAATCCACTGAAATGTCCTTTGTGTGGGAATCCTGTCGGGTGTAAACCGCAGCGGGAATTGACACGGAGGCGGTACAAATGAGAACAATGCTACCAAAAATAATTGCATTGCTTATCGTGCTGCTGCTTATCAGTTCTGTTTCTGCAGCGAATGTTACACTGGTTAAGCCAACAAAAACACCTGTTGTCAAGAAAACAATAATTCCCGTTACAGCCAAGACGGTAGTTCCTATTCCTATTAAAGTTTCAACTCCTACGAAAGTTGCTCCTGTAAAAACAATACAACCTGCGGTAACAGTTTCGACTGCGGTTGGTCATGCAAAAATCGTTCCCATTGAGGAATCGAAGAAATTAAAATTGAAACCGACAGGAACATCTTCTGATGAGAGAACTGCTGTAGATATTGCAGATGGTGCAATGACATTCACCGATATCGAATCGGGAATGACCGTGAATACTGGAATAAAAATCGACGGGGAAGTTCTTGTCCCTGTTGCAGTAACTGCTGATGGGAATGACGTTAAGTTTGATAATGGAAAAGCCGTTGAGAAAGGTATCGTCGATAAATTGATTGATATCATTCCTATCCTTCCAGATACCCCAACGGAAACTGCATCCCCTACTGCAGAATTTACTTACACGTATCTTCCCGGTCAGGTGAAGGAAACCATTATTCTTACCGAGGATGCCGAACTATCATTCCCTGTGTTGATGCCGACGGATCAAAAGATGATCCAGTGGGGAACCAACGACTGGAAGATTGTCAGTGCAACAGGAAAGAACACAATGGTTGGCATTCGTGTTGAGCAACCATATGGAATTGATGCTGCTGGTCGGGAAGTGAGCATGAACTATTCGTGGGATGGGCAGGAACTCTACCTTAACTACGACAGAGAAATTCGTGTTATCAATCATGCCCGTTCTATTGCAATGAAGAAAAATTCCTACGATTATTACCCAATACAATATCCCCTGACAATTGATCCAACATGGACATCAGATTCCGACAGGTGGAAAACATTTGTAGAGCAGGGCGGGGTTAACTATACCGTTTTTATGTGGAACTCTACGGGAACCACAGAAGTTACCATCCCGGATACGGTAGATAATATCGGATACCTGATTGTTGGTGCTGGTGGTTCTGGAGGAACGGGGATTAATTCTGGTGGAGGAGGTGCGGGTGGTCTTGTATACAACCCCGGTACTTACATCACACCCGGAACGCACTTGTCGATAACGGTTGGCAATTATCTTGAATGGGGACAGAGTGAAGATTCATCCATTGGATTAGCTGTTGCAGAAGGTGGGGGTGGAGGAGGTACTGATGATGGATACAGTCCCGCTGGTGGGGGATCTGGTGGGGGTGGGCACGCTGACGTATCTGACTATGGGTATGGTGGAGGAACCTCTGGTCAAGGTAACAATGGTGGATATGGTTACGTTGGTAACTTTGGTGGAGGAGGCGGTGGAGGAGGTAAATCTACTGCAGGTCAGGCAGGTACTTCGTCCAATGGTGGACAAGGAGGAACGGGGGAATTAAATAACATCACTGGAATTAACACACGATATGCAGGTGGTGGCGGTGGCATGGGATATGGTGGTCACGGGGGCTATGCCGGACTCGGTGGTGGCGGTACTGGAGAAAGTGGTGGTGGTGTACATGATGAAGTTGCAGCAACACCCAACACTGGTGGCGGTGGAGCGGGAACCGATTCTTCTACAAACCATCATGGAGGAACTGGTGTCGTATTCCTTCGCTACGAAACCCCAACCGAAGGTGGCGGGGGAAGTGGCTCTGCACCGATAGCAGACTTCACGTACATCACCTACGAATGGGGGACAAAATTCTACGATACCTCAACCAATGGAACTCCAACGTCGTGGGCATGGATCTTTGGAGATGAGGGACTGGGTTCTCCACCATACAACTGGTCAAATGCAAGTTCTTATGCACAGAACCCGGAACACACCTATGGAGCACTTGACAACTATACTGTCTACCTGAATGCTTCGAATGCATATGGTTCCTCGATAAAGTATAGAGAACTTACTGGAGGAGCAGGGGCATATGTTCCTTCAAATGTAACCATGTCTGGAGCGAACCCGCTGTATCCACAGCAGATCCAGTTTGCTCTCGTCGACAAGAATGGAAATTCGCTTTCTGATGTAGCTGTAACTGTTGCAATGACATCAAACAGTGTTGCGAATACCAACTGGCTATCAGAGATGTTCCAGATTTCATCTGCTGCAACTGCAATAGATACTACAATTCTTTCCGACACCAGCGACAGCACAGGGACGGTTGTATTCCCGATGGTTTCTTCTGGAAGATACCACATGACATTTTCGAAACCATCTGCTGGTATATCTGAAACAAAGGAAGTCCACCCAACGCAGCAGCAGTTCATCTACGTTCTTGGGACAACTGCGACAGCCGTGGCTGCAGATGTTGCAGATCAGATTACCATCACGTTGACAGCAACTCCTCATATTAACGAGGAAGAGAATTATGTAACCCTGAACATTCACTACCATGATACGGGAACCACAACAAATGTAATTGGGTATTATCTCACCTTCGGAAATGGAACGGTTGTCGAATCGGTGCAGGATGTATTTGATGCGCCAGACTCACTTACCTACACGTATGATGTATGTAACATCAAAGGAGATTCATACGTCTGGGGAGTCTATGGGGTATCAAGCCAGTTCGGGAATGTCAGCAAGTCGCAGGGTATCACCATGAAGGGTGTTGATACAGGAGGGCTTGCTTCAAACCTTGTGAAACTCGGATGTAACAGTTGGAGTTGTGAAGATCCCAAAGTATCGACATGTGGGATACCGGAAGTACCACAGTGATTGCCATGAATTACAAATCTATATTTTTGATCTTCATCCTGATAGCAGGGTTATTTTGTGGGATCGCATCTGCTGCAGAATGGGTAGAGGTAGCATCATCCACTCAATGGACAGAACGATTTGGGCAGACAACCAACGTCCTTGCCAATGGTGATATCATACTAATCGGAGGAAGAGATTCTGATTTCAACGTGTACAATGATATTTATATTTCTTCAGACGGTGCTGGTGAAATCTGGAATGAAGTTATATTAGAATCGGGAACAAAATTTCTTCCACGATATGGGCATACCACCGTTGTAACTCCAAACGGTCATATTGTTGTCATGGGTGGAACAGACGGTCTTGGAGATCTTACTGTTTATAATGACGTGTGGATGTCAGATGATGGCGGGGAAACATGGACAGAAATGAATCCACATGCAGATTGGATAGCAAGAGCATTTCATACCAGTGTGGTATTACCAAACGGTGATATAGTTTTGATGGCTGGTGCTACCGGATCTGATGGTGGTGAACCATATGTCAACGATGTCTGGTTATCTGGGAACGAGGGGGTAACGTGGGATGAACTGACACCACATCTGGTTCTCAACGAGATGGGTTATATAGAGTCTGGTGGAGCGGAATTTAGCCCAAGAGGATACCCATCATCTGTCGTATTATCTAATGGAAATATAGTGCTTTTGGGAGGACAGGATCACGGCGACACGTGGAACAGGTACGATGCGTGGATGTCAGATGATTCTGGGGAAACGTGGACTATAATTTCTGGTGAGGGATATACCGACGGGATTCTCGCTGGCGGGACAGCACAGGTAATTTCCAATGGTAATATCGTAATGATGGGTGGTTCTCACTCTGCAATTTACACTGCAGCAGATGCTTGTTATGATTGTAGTCCTCCACCATATGTCGTATCAGTTGATGGTGGTTCTACATGGAGCGAACCTATTGATCCCGGCTGGAGTCCCCGCAACTTATTAAGTAGTGTCGTATTACCAGACGATACAATTATTATATTCGGTGGGCTTGCTGAAACTGGTGGTCTTAACGATGTGTGGAAACTTCCGGGTGCCGCACCACCATCTGGATACAACTCTACCTTCGTTCTTGAAATTCTCGCTCTCATCCTTCTCTTCCTACTTGCCAGTATCTTCTCCGAAGAGAATGTTCGCTTTGGATATGTCCTGATTCCATTCGTTGCTGCCTTCTTCTGGTGGGCAGGGTTTCTCCCGTTCGCGTACATGACCACAATCATCCCACTCATGATCTTCATGGGATTGTTTTCCTTCATGCGGATGCAGGCGAAATATAAGTGGGGTGTGGGTGGAACCAGCGGGGGTATCCTCTACAAGATTGTATTCTTCCTGATAATGATCCAGATGGTCATAGGCTACGTCAATGGTATGGGGATGTTCGCAACCAATTCTGTTGTAACTCCAAGCAACGAGTACACACAATATACTCTCGCCTCTGCGCAGAGTGTCTACGGTGCAAACTCATTCGGGATAGATGTTGTCGATATGGTTACAAATGGTATCCAGATAATGTGGATGTCGTTCAAGGTTCTCTGGACGATGCTGGCTGCAGTATTCTTCATCTATCCGACATTGGTAAATCAATTCCATATTCCTGTAGAACTCTCGGTAATTCTCCAGACGGGGATTTACGTTATCTACGGGCTTGAACTCTTCAACATGGTGTTCAAACCATTCAAAGCAGCGGAGGTATAACAATGAAGAAAATACTTTTTGTAGTTATCCTGTTGGGATTGTTTGTTGGTACAGTATCTGCAGTGAGTGGAAATGGAGGATTTGAAAGTGGGGTATTATATCCGTGGAGTCCTATCGATTGGACAACCAGTGATATGGTAAGTATTGAGTCTGAAGCAGCACACACCGGAACAAAGGGGTTGTACGTAGAAACATATGGAGATAGCATATCGATTGCTCAATTTTATCCAGCCGGATATTTGTATACACACAATCTATCGGTGTGGTACAAAGTATCTGATCTTAATCCCACTGCAAGCAATTTTGTGGCTGTATATTTAAACCTTGATTTTTCTTACGATGCTGTAGTAGTTGAAGATGAATCTCCTGTTGTCGGAGATTGGGTACATGTAGATATGAGTCTGGCAGATATTCTTGCCTTAAATAGTTGGAGCGAAACAGATTTTGACAGCAATGATATTATGGAATTGGTACTCCGAGTTGATGGTGGGAATGCAACAGTTCCAACGATTGTATACTTTGATGATGTGGCAATAGCAGAGGATGAACATGAGTTTTCAAATGGCGGTTTTGAAACAGGAGTGTTTTCGAGCAGCGATTGGATATTACCAGATCCCGATATGTATGGTGGTAATCAAGACGATATTAGTGTAAGTGATTTGGAATCTGCAACTGGAGATTATAGTGTTCGATACTATTCCAAGATAACTCGACCAGCGCAAGCATATCCTACATTGTTTCAGGAAATTCCTTACGATTGGGATTTTTTAAGATTGAAATATAAAGTTGCAAATAGTTCTGGGACGGCAACAAACCATCCGAGCGCGGGAATCTGGATTCAAATTATGTATGGGGATGGAGATTTCGTATGGATTGAATATTACATTCTAACCCCACCAGAGGGAGAATGGGTTGAACTTAATGTAAGTAGAGCAGACGTATTATCAGAGAGTGGTTACACCGAGCAGGATATTATAGATTCGGAACAAAGTACTGTGTTTCTCAATTTAGAAATATTTACTGGAGCAGCAAATGCTGGCACCAGAGTATCTGATATTTACATAGATGATGTTGCTTTTAAAGCGGAAGCACCAGTAGCACCAGTAGCATGTGAAGGATTTCCCAACTGTGATCTTGAAACCGGGGACTTTACTGATTGGACTGTCCCTATGGAACTACCTGCTGAATTATATGTGAACGAGGCTGCTGCACACTGGGGAACCTATGGTGCGGGGATGAACCCCACGGAGATTTACAATGGATATGGTTACACCTATGGCATCCAATCGTTTTCTACAGGAGATGTAGATTTATCATCACATGGAAATATCACCGGGTTAGATTTCTGGTATAAAATTGACACATCTTCCTATTCCGGTATTGGTATGACTGGTGTTCAGATCGGACTTCCCGTTGATGGTGAAGGTGTTCTATGGCTTGTTGATGAAATAAATCCATCTCCTACAGGATGGACGCATTACTCTATTAGTGGAACAGACCTGTATGCGTTGCTTGAATCGGAGCAGCCCGGTTTTTCATTCACACAAGATTTCTATATTGACTTCATTGGGTACACTTACAAAGAAACATCTGGAGCAGGTACAGCATCTCTCGAAATGTATGTCGATGATGTATCAATAACATTTGATGAACCTGCTCCACCAGCAGGATACAATTCAACCCTTGTCCTCGAAGTAATTGCTCTCATCTTTATCTTCCTGTTGGCATCAATCTGGTCTGAAGAGAATGCTCGCTTCGGATATGTTATCATCCCTCTCGTAACCGCGTTCTTCTGGTGGGCAGGATTCCTT
>Ga0315295_10001661_pt1 | contig 19027 bp, 28 predicted proteins | sample YL17G14_0_MG_FD_204453 | JGI IMG/M metagenome (GOLD analysis project Ga0315295, IMG submission 204453) | Sediment microbial communities from Yellowstone Lake, YNP, Wyoming, USA - YL17G14_0 | ecosystem: Environmental > Aquatic > Freshwater > Lake > Sediment | place: USA: Wyoming | collected... | reverse complement strand
AACCCTTACCGTGATGGAAAACCCTTAGTTCACGTTTAAAAGAAGAATAAAAGAGGAAGAATGACCAAAAAAACAAATAAAATTCAAATAAAAACCATAATTTTTGATCTTGGTGGAGTATTGGTTTTCTATAATCATATGCTGGCAGCTAAACCAATGGCTAGGCTTGTGGGGCTTTCTTCAGATAAGGTCTTTAAGATTATCTCGTCTCCAGACCCAAATTCTAGGTTTGCAAACATTTGTGAGAAAGGGGCTCATTCAGAAGTTTATTGGAACTTCGCTGCAAAAAAATTAGGAATAAAAAACTTTCCTTACAAAAAGTTTAATTTTTTATGGAATTCAATTTTTTGGCCAAACAAGGAACTATTGAATTTTCTGCCTAGACTCAAGAAAAAATATAAAATTGGACTTATTTCAAATTTAGGAAAAGAGCACAAAAAATATCTTTTAAAAAAGTATGATCTGAACAAATTAGTAAATGTTTCTATTTATTCATGTAATGTTAAAATTAGAAAACCCTCTTCTAAAATCTATCAAACAGCATTAAACAAACTAGGGGCTCGACCAGAAGAAACAATTTTTATAGATGATATAGAAAAGAACCTCATCAAGGCAAAAAAACTAGGAATGCATACAATCCTGTTTAAAACAAACAAACAGCTGTTTAAACAGCTTAAACAGCTTGGAGTAAGATTAAATGACTTCAATTAGAATTCAACTAAAAAAAATTGCCAAAGATTTTAGCTTAAATTATCATAAAAAGTGGTTTATCTATGCAGGGATATCTAAAAAACAAGAAATTTTAACAGAATTTTTGAGCCCTTGCCCAGACCCTCTTTACAACAAATACGGAAAAACAATCAAAGAGAGATTAAAAAATCTTGATAAATTCGTTTCATCAAAAGATTTTAAAGAATGTTGCAAAAGATTTGGAGGGGCAGTTTGCACAAAGAAAGGCTTGCAGAATGATAAAAAAATAATAAAGTTAATAAGCAACCCCTTGGTTAAAAAAGAACTTGAAGCTCTTATTAAGATTAGAGAAAAGTATCTGGCTAATTATGATCATGTTGCAATATTAACCAGGACAAATATTAAAAAAGAAAAAGAATGGCTCTTTAAACATATTTTGATGCACGAGTGGATACACCTACTTCTTTATAAAAATAACATAAAATTTCAAAAGAAAGGAGCAAGATATTATGCTTATGATGAAGGTTTATGTGATTTTTTTTGTGCTCTTGCTACCAACAATCTAAACAAACTTGAATTATTTGAAGAAAAGGAAACATATCCTCTTGAAAAAAGTGGATGGACTTATGCAATAAAATTTAGAAATTGGTTGAAAAATTGTAAAACTTCCAAACAAAGAAAAAATAAAATTTTAGACATTTATAAAAAATTAAAATGATCCCCAACACCCTCTTTGCAGCAATTTATGTTCGTGTGAGCACAGAAGAACAAGCAAAGGAAGGCATAAGCGTGGATGCTCAAGTCGATAAGTGCAATGCTTTTTGCAAAGCAAGAGACTGGGAAGTTTTTAAAGTATATAGAGACGCTGGGTATTCAGCAGGAACCATGAAAAGGCCAGCCATGGAGCTTTTATTAAGGGATGCTCAAGAAAAAAAATTTAACATAATTCTTGTTTACAAAATAGATAGATTCTCAAGAAATCTCAAGGATTTAATAATGGTACTTGAAGATTTAAAAAAACAGAAGATAAATTTTACTTCAGTAACTGAACAGATTGATACAACCTCTGCTATGGGTGAAGCATTTTTTCAAATAATAGGGGTTTTTGCACAGCTTGAAAGAGGGATGGTAAAAGAGAGAGTTGAGTTAGCTTTTGATAGAAAAATAAAATTTGGGGAGGCCTTATTCAGAGCCCCTCTTGGATATGTTTATCAGAAAAAAGAACTTGTACCAGACCCAGAGAATTCAGATAAAATAGAAGAAATTTTTGAGATGTGGGCACAAGGAATAGATTACAAAGAAATTTGTTCAAAATTTAATCTTCCCGCCTCAACTTTATACAGCTTAATAAAAAACCCCATTTATGTTGGTAAGATAAAATATAAAGGACAGTTGTTTAAAGGAAAACATAAACCTTTAATTGGTCAAGATCTTTTTAATACAGCAAATAAAATAGGGGGATCAAATGCCAGATAGGCCATGGATTACACCAGAGTTAAAATCAGAAGCGTTAACTAGAGATAAATTTAAGTGCCAGAAATGCGGATTTTTAGGGCAGATAGAAGACTTAGAGGTTCATCATGTGAAAATGAGAGTTGATTCAGGAGCAGATAGTAAAGAGAATTTAATAACTCTTTGTTCAATTTGTCATTACTATGCCCCAGAGGACAAGAACGAATTTTTAATTTATATCTCTGAGAAAATAGATGGGACAATTCTTAGTACTTTTAGGAAATCTCAGAGATCTATTTCCAGAAGAACAAAAAAAGGAATGATAGAAAGATCAAAGAAAGGTAATCCAACAACCCGTGCCCCTTTTGGATATAAAATTGAAGCCAAGAAACTTGTTCCAGCCCAAGATTCTTTTAATGTTCAAGAGATTTTCCAAGACTTTTTAAATCAAAATATAAGTTTGACACAATTAGCAAAAAAATACGGGTTTTCTGTAAATGGCATTAAAAAAATTCTTACAAATCAAACTTATTTAGGGAAAGTAAAATTTGATAAACAAATTCATCAAGGAACCCATCAGCCCCTGATTTCCTCCACTTTATTTAATCATGTTCAGAATAAGCTTGAAAGTTTGGGAATAAAGGCAGGGTAGTTAAATAGTCTGAATTAGTAAATAATCATATGGTTGTTTGTTTTTTATTACCAAACATCCTTCTTGTAAAAATAAAGGAGTGTAATCAAATGATAAAGTAATTGGACTATTATTAAACTCAATACAAAATAGAAAAAATTTAAAGGAATCAAGTAATAAAACAAAAATCCAAATAAAGCTGAAAATACTAAGGCAAGAAACCAAAAATTTATTGTGTTAAGGTTATACATCCCTAAGTTATACCAAAAAGATTTAACTGGAACATGGATTGTGTTAAGGTTATACATCCCTAAGTTATACCAAAAAGATTTAACTGGAACATGGAGAATGAATCGCCTTGTTCTTTTTTGTATTTGGTAGATGTATTTTCCCTTAGTCTGATAATCTCTAAAACAATTTTTATGAAAAATTCTATAGTAAAAAGTGGCATATCCAAGTTGGCCAATTCTAAACTCAGAATTATGGTTTATTTGTTTATTACAAGCATAACATTTGGCCCCTCTTTTCATGTACTTTAAAATAAAATATTCTATATAAAATTATGCTAAATAATCATCTGGTTTTTTAGTTTTGTGCTAGTTAGTTGGAAGAGGTTCCCCCATAAGAGATTCATAGTTTCTATTAAAATAATCCAAATGTCCCATTCCTAAATCATTTACAGCTATTTTGTAAAGAAATTTTAGTTCATCTCTAACAGAAATAACTCTATTAGCTCTTCTATCTCTTTCTGGGAGCAAAAGGATCTACAAATAATTCAAGATCTGCCATCACCATCTCTGTTTGTGCTCCCCATTCGGTTTTAGCTCGTCTAACTCCCTCATCAATCTTCTTTTGTTGTTCTTTATATTCCCCAAGCCAATCTTGATGTAATTCCACTATTTGATCAATCACCTTTACTCGTTCTTCAGAAGCATTTAACCTAAAATCTTTTATTAACCTTTTACAATAAGTCCTTATAAGATATTTAAGCATTATTATCCTAGACTAAACAATCAGGGGTTTATTTATTTCTTATATTTCAAAACAATTACCTGTAAGAAGTTTGTCTTTTCCTTCTTGCTTTTGAATCTCCTGGTTTATAAGCTTCTTTTCTTCTTACATCGGCAACCAAAAGAGTCCTATCATATTCTAAAAAAGCTTTTTCTAATTCTTTTGAATTAGTAAATTTAATTATTGCTCTAGCTAAAGAGAGTCGGGCTGCCTCGATTTGTCCAGCCTCCCCCCCACCCTTAATTTTTATTTGGACATCAAAATTCATTTTTCCTAGAATCCTCTTTGTGATCTCTAAAGGTTCTTTTATTTTCAGTTTATGAAAAAATTGTAGATTTTCATAATTTTGGTTGTTTATTGTAATTTTTCCAGTGCCTTCCTTTATAATTGCTTTTGCAATAGCTCTTTTTCTCTTTCCAGAAGTAATTATTTGATTCATTTTAGGTCTTTTATTTTTGAGCTTTTTTTCTTTTTTTCAGTAAATATTTTTAAAGGCTTTATTTTTTCTAATTCATTGGGAATTCCTTCATAACACTTTATTTTTTTGTAAGCAGCAGCCCCCCTTCCCCCTCTATAATTTGGAAGCATTCCTCTAATGCTTCTTTTTACTATTCTCTCACTGCTTCTAGGATATTTTGGCCCTTTTTGGCCGCTTCCAACCCTGCTTCTTTTTTGTTTAAATTTCCTTTCAATATTTTCCTTATTTCCAGTTATTCTAACATCTTTACAATTAATTATAATTATTTCTTCCCCTTTTAACGCTTTCTTTGCAGCAAAACTAGAAAGCCTACCCAAAATACTATCTTTTCCATCAATAATTATCATTTTAGAATTTTAAGATCCCTCGCTTCTGAATTTTCTTTAATCTCATCAATTAAATATGAAAAAGGAATTTTTAATTTTGTTAATTTCTCTTTAGTTTTATTAGAAAAGCCAAAAGCGACAATTTTTATTTTTTTATTAATTTCTCCAGGTGATAAAACTTTTCCCGGAACAACTATCGTTTCTTTTTCTTTTGAAAAATTATTTATCTTTTCTAAGTTTAGGCAAATTCTTTGTTTTGTTGGTTTTGAAAGCAAATGTGCTATTTCAATCCAATTTGGATTTTTTTTTGCTAGTGAAATAGTTTCTATTAATTCTATATTTCTCTTCTTTCTTGTTTGTTTTTTTATTTTTGTTTTTGATTTCATTTGCAGAATTTTATTTAATTTTAATCCCGAAATTTATTTTAGATTTTTTGAAATGTGAGCGAGGTCTTTCTTTAAAGTTTCAATTGATTTATTAAAAATTTCATCTGCTTCAATTTGTCCAAAAGACTCTATTGTAATTATTAATTCTTTTGTTGGTTCTAATTCAATTAAATCCTTTCCCTCTTTTTTGCAAAAATCTACGCACGCTTCACACAGATCACATTTTTCTGAATCTTCAACAACAATTTTATCCTCTTTTATTTTTAAAATATTTTTTGGGCAAGAATTCGTAACTTCCTTTAGGCAATTTTTAGGAATTTTTATGTTTGCAATATTTCTATAGTGTATTAATCCAGGAGAAAATTTTGCGTGCTCTGAGCCAGTTCCTATCCTTGTTGTGGCTGTAAGAACGAGCTCTTGTCCTTTATTTAAGGAAGTTATGGGAATTTTTTTATAAACAACATCCAAACCCCCGTGTAATTCCTCTGAATAAACATAACCTTCTTTTTTTGAATTTAATTTTAAGGTTATTTTATTTTTTTCATGAATTTTGCCATCCATTTTTAAAGGAATTAATCCTACTCTGTGCGCGATTGTTTCATCATACAGGGGTGAATCATTTTTTGAAATTTCTACCTCATCTATGGCAAGTATTTGAATTTGGTTAACATATCTTCTTATGGCATTTGCTAAACCCTCATTTATTTCTACTTTAAACACAATTTCATTATTTTCTTTATTCATTGTTTTCATTTTATTTTAGATAAAAAGGCATTTTTAAATTTATGGTCTTCTTCCACGCCGACCCCCTTTTTTCTTTGCCCCGCCCCTAGGAAGTCTAGTATAATCAAGGATATTAAGTATCTTAAATCCCTCTCTTGATAAACTTTTTATAATAGCGTTGGCTCCAGGTCCAGGGGCAGGATTTCCTGTTTTAGCCCTTATTCTAACAAACAAAGAATTTATTTTTAATTCTTTCATATCCTCTGAAATTCTTTTTGCAATGAACATAGCAATTGTGGGATTTGCCTTTAATCTATCGTGTTTTGTAACCATCCCCCCAGTAACCTTAGAAATTGTTTTTCCGGACATATCTGTAACATGAGCTAAGGTATTATTAAAAGATGTATAAATATTAAGGATGGCTTCTATATCCTTTTTTTTATTTTCTGATTTTTCTTCATTTGTCATTTTATTCCTTTTCTTTTTTTGGATTTTCTTTCAATTTAATTTTATTCTCTAATTCTAATGGCACAATATATGAAGGGCTATCAATAATTCTTTTATCAATTATAATCTTTTTATGGATTATAAATTGCCTAGCTTCTTTTATTGTTTTTGCTATTTTTTTATTAAACACAATTGTTTGAAGTCTTCTTTTTAGATAATCTTTTTTATCTAAAGAAAGAACATCGGCGATTGAATTAACATTTAATCCAATCTTTTTTAATCTTTCACATAATTCTTTTTGTTCTTTTGGAGTAGAAGAAATTAATTTTTTAGCTTGTTCTCTAATTAGCTTGATTTTTGCTTCTGCTTTCCAAATTTCTTTTTTATTTTTCAAACCAAATTCTTTTTTAATTTGACTTTCTTCATCAATCCTTATTTTATCAAAAGGTCTTTTTGGTTTTGAATATGTTTTGTGTTTACGTCTCATTTTTCCTGAATTTTTTTCTTTTTAATTCCGCTTCCTTTTCTTCTGTTTGTTCTAAAGTGACTTTTTGTCCTTTGGCCCCTCAAGGGAAGGCCACTAGCATGCCTATATCCTTTATAACTTTTAATTTTTTTTAGTTTCTTAATATCAAATTCTTTTTGTAGTTCTAAATCTGAGCCATTTAAATGTTTGTTTTCCCCTGTTTCTGGATCAGCCCGTCTATTCATTAGATAGCTTGGAATTTCTGGATTTTTTATAAATTTAGAAATTGTTTCAACTTCTTTTTCAGTCAAACCCCCTATTTTCTTACTTCCATCAAATTTAAGTTTCTTACAAACAGCATTTGATAAAGCCCAGGAAACACCTTTAATTTTTGTTAACCCAGGATAAACTTTTGTTTTTCCTTCTATATCTTTAGAAAGAATTCTGACTATTCTTTCATCTTCTGTTTTTTTATTTTCTTTATTTTCCTTCATTTTAATGCACAAAAAGATTATGCCTCTCTAGGCTTGTTAATTCTATAAAGATTCTTTTTTCTATTGCTTTTTCTGGATCAGGAAGATTCTGGATTCTTTCTTTCATGTCTTCAAATGAAGTAAATTTTTTCTCCTTTCTATGTTTAAGTATTTCTTGCATGTGCTTCTTTCCCATTCCCGGAAGCAATTCTATTTGATGTATTCTTTTATTTATTGCTTGGGATTCATTAAAGAATTCAATAAACCTTTCTTTCTGTTTTTTAATTATTTCTTTAATAAATTCTTGTAATTGCGTTTTAGCTGATTCAGTTAATTTTTCTCTATGTAATCTTCCTAATATATAATATATTTTATCCCTTTTACCTTCTCCTATATAAACCCTTTCTCCAGCCTCTAAATTAACGCCCCTTCTAGGAACTAATTCTAAAAGAGTTAAATTGATTTCTCCTATTGCCTGTACTAAAGGCATCATTCTCCTCGCTAAGGGGTAACCATTTGGAAGATATTCTAGTATTATTGCGTATTGTTCTTTTTCCATTTTTTTTATTCAAATTCCCTGATTGTATTAAGTATTGCATTAATTTCATTTTCATCCAAAGAAAGATCATTAAAAATTTTATTTAGTTCTTCTTTGTTTTGAGGAAGTATCTCAATAATTTTTGTAATATTTTCCTTTTTTAGTTTAAGTAAGCTTAAATTTTCTAGTTTTTTTCTTAATTCTTTGGCATCTTTTGTTTCAAGTTTAGAAAAATTTTTAATAAATTCATTTAATTCCGAGTCTTTTGATTTTTTTAAAAAAACCCGCACTTCACAAAGGCTTATAGATTCATTATGTTTGATCATTTTTGTTAAATTTTTATTTTTTTTAAGTGAATTGGATGAATCAAAAATTTTTTTATTTTCTTTTGGTCTTTAATGGAAACAACATAAACTTTTCCTCTTTTTCCCTCTATACATCCTGTTTTTCCCTGCAATCTTTTTGGAAATTTCGGTTGCATGGCTCTTTCTATATTGATTGAGACAAAATCTCCTTGTTTTAGTTCTTGAAAGTACCTACTTAATGCTAATTTTCCTTTAGTTCTAATTTTTTTCTTATTCATTTTAATATACTAAACTCAGAAATATTCTCTTTAAAAAACTATCCCTTTAATCAAATTTTGCCTTTTTTGTGTGCAAATTCTTCTCAATTAAGTTTGTAGAGCATAAATCTCCTTTGTTTTTTGCTTCTTCCATGTTCTGTACAATTGCATTAAACATTTTATCCCCCCAAACATTTTTTCCACACTTTTCACAAAAATCTATTACGCTTTCAATAGGAATTTCTTTTCTGCAATAAATACAATGTTTGTTCATGTGTCCTCTTTTTTTTGTTAACTTGAAAAATAAGCGGGCTTTTTAAATATTTATATATTATAATTGAATTATAGTAAATTATTTATACTTATTTTAATTATTTATTTTAATGGGAGAAGAAACCAAGAGGGGATGGATTAAAATTCCTGCAGGCACTAAAAAGCTTTTTGGATTTGGTCCAAAAATTCCTAAATATAAAAAATTTATACAAAAGGCTGGGTCGTTTGTCCCAATAATTTTCGATCCAAGCGATTATAAAACGGATAACCCAATTGAAGCAAAAAGATTTGCTTATGAGCACGCAAAAAGACAATGTAATTTTTACCAAGATTTAATTGATCAAGGAGTTTATCCTACGGGTACTAAAGTAAAAATAAGAAGAATAAGGCACGAGAATAAATATTTTGTTATTATGTTTATGCCAAAAATAAAAGATGCTTTTGATTATGCCATTCTCCAACCAGAATTACATCCTGCTAAAGACAGAAAATACAAGGAACAATATTCTGAAATCTTAGGCAACATAAAAACTATCATGAAAAAATATGATGCTGAAGTTGCCTTAAGGGGGGAGATTACTAAAGGGAACAATTATGGGATTGACCCCAAAACTAAAAAATTAGCTTATTTGGATTATCATGTGGGGATAGTTCCAGATCCCAATTTGGAAAAACTAAAAAGAAAATATTTAAGAAGGCCCGCAGGAGGATTAGAGCGTCTATTTTTTGGTATCCTTGGAATAATTACCGGGATCTTTGTTTTATGTAATAATATAACCGGAAATTTTATAGGAAATTTAAACGAAATTTCTTCTAATTTTATTGGGATTATTCTATTTCTTCTTGGTTTGATTATGGTTTTTTTTATGAGGGCCAAAAAATAAAGGGCCATAGTAAGTTTTAAAAACTAAATTAAAAGAGTAATAATATGATAATTCCAGTAAGATGTTTTTCCTGTGGAAAACCAATTGGTCATTTATGGGAAGAATTTAAAAAAAGGACAGGAGAAGGAGAAAAACCAAAGAAAGTTTTAGATGAACTTGGATTAAAAAAATATTGTTGTAGGTCTGTATTTCTTGGACAAACTGATTTACTTGAGTTAGTTGGACAATTTAAGAAATCTTAAATCCAAGTTTGCTTTTTATATTTTTCATATCTTTTTCCAAATTTCCTTATTAATGTTCTCTCTTCCATTCTCGCTCTTATTATCAAGACACTACTTATACCAATTACAAAGATTACTAAAAATATACTTCTAATTAGAACACACCAGGCAATTGATACTAAGGCCTGACCTACATAGATAGGGTGTCTGATTTTACTATAAATCCCCTTTGCCACTAAATTTTTTGGTTGGGGGCTAATTGAAAAATTCTCTTTAAGATCAAAAATTCCTTTAATCCAAATTATAAATCCAACAACCACCAAAACTAAAGAAGTTAGGTTATTAATATTTAAACTAAAATATATAATTAATAAAACTATAGAGATTATAAAGAAAATTATCAATACAGGCTTTTTGATTAAATAAGTTAGATATTTCATTTCATTTTCCACCTGCTTATATGCTCGCATTTATTACATTTCATTGATTTTATTCCCTTATTTATTCTTATTTTTGAGTTAATATAAGGATTTAAACATTTTTTACAAAAAAATTTCCTAAGTTCCCCAAGTTTTATATTATGACCCATAGCTAATTTTTTTATTTTCTTGATTTCTTTAGGAGTTTTCTCTTTTATTTTGGGAAAAAAACAGCAGATTATTTTTTCTATTTCTTTTCTTGAAGAAATTTTTTTCATAATCTTATGAGGATTCAAAGTTTTATAAAAATAGTGAAAGTAAATCAGAGATTTTCATTCATCTTCTTTTAAGAAAAATAAGATGAAAGACAGCTTGATGATTTGGCGTCTTGTCGGACACTACTCTCAACAACATAGGAGGCTTAACTTCTGTGTTCGGAAAGGGAACAGGTGTTTCCAACCTATTATGGCCGTCTTCAAAAATTCAATATTTCCCTCCTTTATAAAACTTTTTATAGGCAGTTTTCTCCTAATTTGCATAAGCGGAGTTGCCGGAGTGGTCAAACGGGACAGACTCAAAATCTGTTGGCTTAGTGCCTACGAAGGTTCGAATCCTTTACTCCGCATAATTGTAATTTTATTTTTGCCCAAGTAACTCAGTTTGGATAGAGTGCCACCCCCCTAAGGTGGAAGTCGAAGGTTCAAATCCTTCCTTGGGCGTAAAACAATTAACAGAAACTTTATTAAACAAAAATTCCACCTAAACCATTATAAGCGTTGGTAGTATAGTGGCAGTATAACTGGCTTCCATTTAGGTAAATTTGAAGAAACCAGTTGACCCGGGTTCGAATCCCGGCCGACGCATGGAAAATGAGTAAAATGAAAGAAAAAATAGTTGCTTTTCATGATAAATATTATAAGTTTTTATTAGCAATTCCAATTTCTTTTTTATTATTTTCTTTTATTTATATTGGCTTTTTTTATTATAAAAATAATGATATAATGTATAAAGACATCTCTTTAACAGGAGGAACTTCCGCAATAATTTATGAAAAAATAAACTCTAATGAGCTAAAACAATTTCTTTTTGATAAACTTGAAGATGTTTCTATTAAGGAAATTTCTGATTTAGTCACTCAAGAACAAAAAGCAGTAATTATAGAAACAAGGAGTTCCGCAGAGGAAACAAAGGATGTTTTAGAAGAGTATCTTGGTCATAAATTAACAGAAGAAAATAGCAGTTTTGAGTTTACGGGCTCTTCTTTGAGTGAAAGTTTTTACAAACAACTTTTGCTTGCAATGGTTTTTGCTTTTGTTTTTATGGCCATTGTAATTTTTATAATGTTTAGAATTTTTGTTCCATCTGCTGCAGTTGTTCTTTCTGCATTTGCTGACATTTTAATGACTTTGGTTGCTGTAAATCTTTTTGGGATGAAAATATCCACCGCTGGAATTGTTGCTTTTTTAATGTTAATTGGTTATTCTGTGGATACAGATATTTTGCTTACAAATAGGGTTTTAAAAAGAAAAGAAGGCTCTTTGAATCACAAAATTTTTGGGGCATTTAAAACAGGGATGACAATGACTCTCACTGCTATTGCAGCTGTAGGAGTTGCATTATTTATAGTTAAATCTTTTTCAGTTGTTTTAACACAAATTTTTTCAATTTTGATTATAGGTTTACTTTTTGATATACTTAACACTTGGGTAACAAATGTTTCTATAATTAAATGGTATGTAGAAGAGAAAGAGAAGAAATGAAGTTGAAATTAACCTGGAGAATTTGGATATTAATTATTTGTTTATTTTTCTCATTTTTAACAGTTTTTGGGATTCCTCCATCTTTTTTACAAAAAGGGGTTTTAATAACAAGTGTAGAATCCAATTCAACAGCATTTGAACAAGGGCTAAGGCAAGGACAAATAATCACAAAAATTGATAGTCAGCAAGTAAGTAGTCTAAATGATTTTACAGCTAGTTTACATGGGAAATTTGATTCAAACGAAAGTATAAAATTAATCATTACAACTAAAGAAGGAGAAGTAATTTTGTATTCTAATAAAACACCGCAAATAACTGTTTCTGAAATTCCAAAGACTAAAATTAAATTGGGGCTGGATTTAGCAGGGGGTTCACGTGCTTTGGTCAAAGCACAGGATTTTGATTTAGATTCAAGTGCAGTAAGAGATCTTGTAGACATTACAAACAACAGATTAAATGAATTTGGGATTTCTGATGTAAAAGTTGTTCCTGTTTCTGATTTATCTGGAAATAATTTTATGTTAGTTGAAATTGCTGGTGCAACACCAAAAGATTTACAGGATATTTTGGCTAAACAAGGAAAATTTGAAGCAAAAATAGGAAATGACACAGTTTTTATTGGTGGAAAAGATAGAGATATAGCATCAGTTAGTAGAAATGCTCAAGATTCAGGAATTGAAAGGTGCGGTGAGAGTGGAGGATCTTATTTTTGCAGATTTAGATTTAATATCTATTTGAGTGAAGAGGCAGCTAAAAGGCACGCAAATATCACAGCAGGGTTAGATATTGACCCAGAAAATCCAGAATATCTCTCTAAAAAATTGGATTTATATTTAGATGATAAATTAGTAGATAGTTTATTTATAGGCGTTAGTTTAAAAGGACAGGTTACAACTCAGGTAATGATTTCTGGGTCAGGCACTGGAGTGACTGAGCAAGACGCATTTACAGACGCACAAAATTCAATGCACAAACTACAAACAATTTTAATTACAGGCAGTTTGCCCTATAAATTGGAAATTGTGAAATTAGATACAATTTCCCCTCTTTTAGGTAAGGAGTTTACAAAGTCAATACTTTTAGCAGGAATTGCGGCCCTCTTAGTCGTCTCGATAATTGTTTTTGCAAGATATAGAAAATTTAAATCTTCGCTTGCTTTATTATTTACAAGTTTTTCTGAAATAATTATTATTTTGGGAATCGCGTCTTTGATTCAATGGAATTTAGATCTACCAAGCATTGCAGGAATTTTGGCTACAATAGGTACCGGAATTGATCAACAGATTATTATAATGGACGAAACGAAACAGGAGAAATACTTGAGCCTTAAAGAGAGGATGAAAAGAGCTTTTGCAATTATTTTAGGAGCATATTTCACAGGACTTGTAGCAATGATTCCTCTTATGTGGGCAGGAGCAGGGCTTCTTAAGGGGTTTGCAGTTACAACAATCATAGGAATTACAACAGGGGTTTTAATCACTCGTCCAGCATTTACAGACATGATGAAGAAAATTGGAGAATGAAATGTAAGAATTTATAGGATTAATACTGTTTTGAGATATTCTTTCCCAAATTAATAATTTTTTTATATTTATGGATATTCTCACAATAAAATTTGTAATCATTAAAGTAACTAAAAAAACAGAGGATTTTGTTTAGATTTATAAATTCAAGGTATTTTATTAATAAATGGATTTTATAAAGAGAGGAGAAGAAGAGACGAAATGTTCTTAATCTTTTTAGGAGGAAAAGAATTATTTCTCCAGAAAAGAAAAATATAAAAAGAAGATGTTGAGTTAATGATTTATATTTAAAAAATAAAATTTAAATACAGATACAGGGTTCAAATTTAAAAAATGAATATAGGAATAGTAGGCCATGGAATAGTTGGAAGTGCTTTGAGCCATGTCTTTAAAAAAACACACCCCTTGTACATTTATGACCGATATAAAAAAGAGTATCAAAATTTAACTGATTTAGTAAATTATTCTGATTTTATCTTTATATGTGTGCCAACCCCAATGAGAGAAACAGGAGAGATAGATCTTAGTTATGTAGAAGATTCTTTAGATTCAATTTCTAAAGAAGCAGATAAATTACAAAAAAAAGACTTAATAGTTATTATAAAGTCAACTGTTTTGCCCGGAACTACTGAGGATCTTTCAAAGAAATATGAAAATTTTAAATTAATATTTAATCCAGAATTTCTTACAGAAAGAAATTTTTTAAATGATATGGAAAAGACAGATAGGGTGATTATAGGTGCAAAAAATTCTGCAGGAGAAAAATTAGTTTCTTTATATAAGACAATCTTTAAGGACGCAAAATATCTTCTTCTGGAGCCAAGAGAAGCTGAAATGGTAAAATATGCTTCTAATATCCTTTTGGCTTCACAAATTTCTATGGCTAATGAAATATATAATATATGCCTTTTATTAGGCATAAACTATAATAAAGTTAAGGAAGCCGTCTTGTTAGATAAAAGAATTGGTTCTCACATAAATGTTCCAGGTAATGATAGAGATTTTGGTTTTGGGGGGAAGTGCTTACCTAAAGACCTTAATGCTTTAATGCAGCTAGCAAAAGAAAAAGGATATTCCCCAAACTTATTGGAGGAAGTTTGGAGGTCTAATCTAAAGTTTAGAAAGAGGAAAGATTGGTTAGAAATAAAAGGTGCAACCTCACAAAACTCATTTCGAAGTATTGGTTAAATATATAAAAACTAATGGAGACACAAAAACTAACCCAAAAGACAATTAAAAATGCCCTTTTTCAAGGAGCCACAAATTTTTTATCTAAGATTGGAGGATTTATCTTTTCTATTTTAGTTGCAAGAGTTCTATTTCCAGAAGAATTCGGCCTTTATACTTTAGCATTATCAATTATCTTAATTTTTTCTTCTTTTTCTGACTTTGGCATAGGAACTTCAATAACAAAGTATCTTTCAGAAAGCATTTTTCAAAAAAATAAAACAAAATCTAAAAATGAAGCGAGGTCTATATTCTTTTTTTTGATTAAGATAAAATTTCTACTTTCTTTTCTAACTTCAATAGTTTTATTTTTATTTTCTTATCAAATTTCTATTTTTTTAGGAATCTCAGAAATAAATATCCTATTAAAAATAGGAGGCCTTTATCTTTTTGTTAATTCTCTTTTTACAATAATCCATCCAATTTTTTTATCTATACAAAAAATAAAGTATTCTTTGATAATAGAAGCGGTTTTACAAATTATGAAAATTCTAATTGTTTTAATTTTATTGTATTTTTATCAAAACGTTTTTTTTGTGTTTCTATCTTTAATTCTTTCTACAACTTTGGTATTATTTCTATTTTTAGTAATTCTAATAAAGAAATACTCTTTTTTAATTATAGGAAAGAGAGCACAAATAAATAAGATCAGAATATTAAAATTTTCAATGTTTTTGGGGCTTTCTTCTATCAGCACAGCAATTTTGACTAATATAGATAAGGTTATTTTAGGATATTATTTATCTACAGAGTTTTTGGGGTACTACTCCGCTATAAGCATCCTTGTTGGAGGCATCCTTGGAGTAATAAGTGTTAGTTCTGTAGTTTTCCCGGCTTTTACTTATCTTAAAGGAGATAGATTAAAGAGGGCTTTTAACAAGACTTTTCATTGGCTTGTAATTTTTTCATTTCCAGCAAGTTTTGGTTTAGCATATATAATTCTGCCACTTTTACAAATATTTTATGGAGTAAATTATGTCCCTGGAGTTTATGCCCCTTCTTTGGTTTTTGTCTCAATTTTATTTAGTTTTACAATGATCGAAAGCGTTTTAACAGCAACTTATGCCAATCTCTTTAATGCAAAAGAGAAACCAAAAATTCCAGCATTAATTTTAGTATTAAGTTCAATATTAAATCTTGTTTTAAGCATAGTTTTAATTTCCTTTTTTATGGGGATAAAATTAGAATATGGCATGGTTGGAGCATCAATTGCAGTTTTTCTTAGCCATTACATTAGATTATTTTCTTTTGTGTTTTTTGGAAATAAGAGATTTAACCTTCAACTAGATAAAAATACCATATTAAAACCAATCATAGCTAGTTTAATTATGTTGATTTTCTTGTTTATTTTTGATTATTTTGTTATATTAAATATTTTAACTGGGGGAATAATGATCTTCTTAGCCGCCATAATTTATTTCTTAAGTTTATTTTTAATTGGAGGAATTACAAAAGAGAGCATAACCCAATTTTTTAATATTATAAAAAATTCCATGAAGGCAAAACCTATTTTAATAAATTAATTGAATTTATCTTCTTTCCATTCGGTGAGTATCTTTTCAATTAGCCACAAATCAAATTTCCCATGTATATCGAAAAGGGGATACTCTTTTTCTATTAATTTAATATTATTTCCCAATCTTTTTCCTTGCTTTATAACTTGGCTTCTTATAGCGCACCCTAATCCAGTATCTTCTCTAAATAAAGGAGTTCTTTTTTGTCTAGGTCCATACCCCCCAAAAGGGGTCGCTCTTATATGTGTGTCATTTTCTCTTTTCCAAAAATTTTTATGTGCTTTACATCCTATAAATGCAGATTCAATTTCAGGATTTTTAATTAAATATTCTATGGTTTCATCTACCCATTCAACCTTTTTAAAAAAATCAGTTACCTGAAAGAAAACCACTATATCTATTTTATAATCTTCTTTTTCTTCTATCCATTCAACAGCATGTTTTAAAACAGCTTCTGTCGTGGTGTCCTCTCCTGATAATTCTTTTGGCCTTAAAAATGGGATTTCGGCACCATATTTTTTAGAAATTTTTGCTATTTCTTGATCATCTGTAGAAACAACTATTCTATTAATATATTTTGAAGATTTTGCAATTTCTATAGTATATGCTATAACCGGTTTTCCAGCTAAGGGCAAAATATTTTTTTTGGGCAGACTTTTAGACCCCCCCCTAGCAGGAATTATCGCCACGATATTCATTTTATACTTTATAACCCCCATCGGTTTTCTTAAACCACTCCACAAATTTCTCAATTCCTTCTTCTAGATCAACATCGGGTTTATAATTTAGTAGTTTTTTTGCTTTAAATGTGTCAGCATTAGTAACATCTACATCTCCTGGTTGTCCAGGAACTTTTTTTATAAATAGTTCTTTACCAGTTTTTTCTTCTATTATCTTAATAAGATCCATAAGAGAGATGGGTTTTCCTCTTCCTAAATTTATTATTTCAAACCCAAACTCAGAATCCAAAGCTTTTATTATCCCATCGACAGTATCATCAATGTAGGTATAGTCTCTTTTAGAATAAAAGTTCCCATAGATTTCAACCCTCTCCCCCTTAAGTGCCGCCTTTGTAAAAATATAAGGAGCCATATTAGGTCTACCTCGTGGCCCATATGTTGTAAATAATCTTAAGCAAATTACATTTAGGCCAAATAAATGATGAAAGTTATAACAAAGTTTTTCTCCGGTAAGTTTAGTGATAGCATAATGGGAGATTGGAGATCCGAGCACATCTTCTTCCTTACATGAGGGTCCCCCCGTGTTACCGTAAATAGAAGAGGAAGAAGCAAAAACAAAATTTTTAATATTGGATGTTTTTGCTGCCTCTAAGAGATTTAATGTTCCAAGTATATTATTATGTATATAGGAATAGACATCCTCAATTGACTTTCTTACTCCAGCATGTGCAGCCAAGTGGATTATCTTTTCAATTTCTTCGTTTTTTATAATACTAGAAACAGATACTAAGTCTTTAATATCTTTTTTGTAAACTTTGAAGTTAGGATTATTTAAACAATTTTTAATATTATTTTCCTTTAATTTTGAATCATATAAATATCCATTGAAGTCATCGATGCAAACAACACTATCCCCCCTTTCTAAAAGCCTTTCAACAACATGACTTCCAATAAAACCAGCTCCACCAGTTACTAATATTTTCATTTTTTTAGGTTTTTTGTTAATTTAATCTTAGCTTTTATGAACAAGGTCATAAATTTCTCGTGTTACTTTTACTAATTTTTTAAAATTTTTAAAATTTATTGCTTGTAATGGGTCAACCCATGCTTTTTCTGGATTTGGATGGACTTCTATAATTATTCCATCTGCTCCAGCGGCCACAGCAGCCCAAGTCATTCCATTAATATAATCTCTATTAAATGTGGCATGACTAGGATCAAAAAAAATGGGAATAGAAGGGGCATATTTTTTGAAGGCAAGTATTGATTGGATGTCTCCAATAAATCGAGAATTTGATTCATGCGTGTGAGGAGCCACAACCCCCCTTTCGCACACCACAAAATTATGTTTATTTCTAGCTTCAAAGTGTTCGCACACTCCAAGTAAATCTCTTAAGCTTTGTCCAGCGTGTCTTTTTATCAAAATCGGTTTTTTAGACGTCGAAACCGCTTCAATAAGATCCATATTAAACATATGCCTATATCCTATTTGTAGCATATCGACATATTTAGACATCATTTCTAACGAGTTAGCGTAAATTATTTCAGAAACTATAGGCAACCCATATTTTTCTCCAGCTTCTTTAAAATAACCAAATCTTTTTTCAGCTCTTTTTAATTTTTCATCTAAAGATAAAACTATTCTAGAACTGTAATCATTCCCTTGTTGACAATTACTATCTGAATCTTTCCTATTCAAAGGATCATTATAAGGAAAGGTGAGGGGTTTAAAAACCCCCCCTCTTAACATATCTGCTCCGGCTTCTTTTACTTCTTTAGCAATTTCAAATATTTGTGTTTTACTCTCTATAGTGCATGGCCCAGCAATTATTGTTAAGTTTCCTCTTCCAATATTAACCTTTTCGGCTTTAATTATTCTTTCAAACTCTTGTATTGTTCGAGTAGCAAGCGGGATATTTTCTTTTAAGTCTTTTTCAGTTATATCTTTCATTTTATATTTTTGGATAATTGGGGTCTTTATTTCCAGTTAATTTACTACCAATTCCTCCAAGGCTAAAGGAATAATATAAATTACATCCAGGTGCCGCAACAACCTGATGATACCCATAAGGCATTAAGGTAAATGTCTCATTTTTAATAAGGATCAATTTATTTAATCCCCTTTCAGGAGACCATATTCTTTGGATCCCCCATCCAGAAGAATTATCTGTTTTAAAATAATATATTTCCTCGTGTTTGGATTCTTCCGGAAGGTTATCTCTTTCATGTTTATGTGGGGGGGTTCCAGACCAATTTCCTGAGGGATTGATGGTTTCTCCCATTATTAGGTTTTGTGAAAATTCGTTTGGAGGAATTAAGAACCTAACCTCTCTTTTGTAATTT
>Ga0315295_10001660_pt1 | contig 19027 bp, 32 predicted proteins | sample YL17G14_0_MG_FD_204453 | JGI IMG/M metagenome (GOLD analysis project Ga0315295, IMG submission 204453) | Sediment microbial communities from Yellowstone Lake, YNP, Wyoming, USA - YL17G14_0 | ecosystem: Environmental > Aquatic > Freshwater > Lake > Sediment | place: USA: Wyoming | collected... | reverse complement strand
CGGCAAGTCCCCGGATCGGGTCCGGAGGGCCCTTCACGAGTTCGTAGAGGCGGGGATCCTGCTCGCCTCGCAACGCAAGCGGCCGGACGGATCGTGCACGTCCACTTGCTACACGCTGGCGGCCCGGTTCCAAGTGGGCGATTTCGAGGCCGATACCCCCTCGCGCCGGCACAACCCCCCCCTTGCGTGCACGCAAGGGGGGTCGGAACAGTCGAAGGAACAGAGCATCCCCCTAAGCCCCCCTGCCGCGGTGCAAGTAACCGCGGGGGGGTCTGCGAACCCCCCCGCAACCCCCCCGATTCCTGCGACCACGCCAGCGGGCGATCGGGCAGCCCGGCGACTCGTGTTCGCCGCTTGGCTCGTTCTCTACCGCGCGAAACTCCGGCGGCCGTATCTCCCTCACCCGAGAACCGACAACCGGGCGATCGGCCTCCTCGTAGGGATGGCGATCGCCGATGGCGCGGAGGACGTCGAGGCCGTCGGCGCGTGGGGCCGGAGCTACCTTGCGGCATACCTCGAACGTGCGACGGGCCGGGCGGTTGAACGGAGGTTCCCGCTGCGGTATGCGCCGGCGCTCGATTGGCTTTGTCTCGGCGGCGCCCCGTCGAGGCCGCGCTACCATGAGCCGGCGCCGATCGTCGGTCGGGGGTGCACGGCGGCCGATGCCGTCGCGGGCAATCCCGAGCTTCGGGCCCGCGCGGCGGCGCTCGGGCTCCGATTCGAGCGGGCTGGATAGTCGCGGCGTTTTCGACTTGACAACGCGCCGTTTACGCGCTATCTGTGAGCCCGCGATCGTACTTTCGATCGCGGGAGGCGTGGACGGTGGCAAGACCATTTCTCGGGACGGTCCCTTTCGCGGTGCGGTTGACTCCGCTCGAACGCGCGGTAATCGAGGCGGCGGCTAAGGCCGAGTTCGGCCGGTCGGCGCGGGCGTGGTGCGTCGGGGTGCTGTGGGAGCGCGCCGTCAAGGTGATCGGGAACGATTCGGCGACGGCGATCCGCGTCCGGTTCGAGACGGCGAAGCCGGCGAAGATCCGGAGGCCGCGGCCATGAGCGGCGACAAGACGATCCCGGTCTGCTCTGAATGCTCAACCCCGATGCGGGAGGATCCCGAGGTCCCGGGCCGCTGGCTCTGCGCGACATGCAGCGAGGTCGCGATCGATCCCCCGATGACGAAAGAAAAGGTGTGGGGAAAGCGGCTTCTGCGCCAGCGCGCGAAGCGCGACGCTAGACGCGCGGCGGCGCGGCCTCACGTCCCGCGGTTCGTGATGGGTCCCGAGACGCTGAACCGCGCCGCGATTCCCGAGGGCGCCCCGCCGGCGATCGTCTGCCGGCATTGTCGGCAGTCGGTCACGTTCGCGTTCTCGAGGGATCCGCCGTCGATCCTGATCAAGTGCGACCGCTGCGGGTGGCAGATCGGGATCGGGCTTCCCGGGGTATTGTTCGAGGCGCGGGGGCTGATCGTCACGCCCGGCGGCGTGCGGCGGATCGTGTCCGAGGGATCGCCGGCGCTCGGGCCGGCCGCGGTGGACGTCGAGACGATGCTACGGAAGGGCCCGCGGTGATGCTACCGGCCCGGGGGCGCCTTGTGCGTATGCGGCCGGAGGATGGCGGCGGCGAGGTAGGCCAGCGCCCCGACGACTCCGACGACGATCGCGATCGTTTCCATCGTTCACTCCTGCGGCGGCTGTCCGGACTTCCGGGCGTGCACGCCTCCGAGCGTTCCCAAGGCCGAGCCGAGCCCGGCAATCAGAGCGGCCCACCACGGGCCGCCGTTGGCGATCGTCGCGCCGGCGGTCCCGAGGCCGACGGCGGCGGCGCCGAGGTAGTCGCCGGTCGTCGCCGAGGCGGCCGGGCCGGCGACGCGGCGGATCGTCGAGCGGACGCGCCCCGGGGGCGGCGGGTCGTGCTTCTCGTTGTCGGGGTTCGGGGGTGGTTTCGGTGTCGCCGGCGTCGTGGGTCCCGTCATGCTGTGAGCCTACGTCCGGCGGCCGGGAGGATCAAGCTGTGATCGATACCGTGTCGCTGATGTGCGCGTGCTTCGCGTTGGGGTTCGTCGCCTCGTCGGTCGTGCGACGGTGGATCCTGTTTCTGCACGTCCGGCGGATGATGCGCCGGATCGGCCCGCTGGCGGTGCCGATCGAAGCGCCGCTTGAGTTTCGGCGCTGCCCCGGGTGCGCCCGGATCCTGTCCTCTAGCTACGTCTCCACGGACGGATCGTGCGCGTGCTGCGGGGCCGCGGGGCCGTTCGACTCGTGGGCGTTGGTCGGACGCAACCCGAGAGACGAGGCCGAGCGGGCGCTATGGTGCGGACGATGACCCGCGCGATCTTCTACTCTCCGTCCGAGGTCGCGCGCCGCGCCGGCGTCGGCGTCTCCGTCGTGCGCGCGGCGATCGCCAGCGGAGAGCTTGCGGTTGACTACGTTGGACGGTTCGCCCGCGTCGAGGCGTCTCTGTGCGATGCGTGGGTTGCGAAACAGATCCGCCGGCGGGGCCGCGGGCAAACCGGCTTCGGGGGAGCGTTCGCATGATCGGATCGATCGTCGATTGCGAGCGGCGCCGGACGACGCGCTTCCCGTGGTCGGAGAACGCGATGCCGGCGGACGACGGATCCCGGGATCCGTTCGAGGCCGGCGAGGTCGAGGAACTGGCGGACGACTACGCCGAGAGCCGCGGCCTTCGGCGCGATCGCGTGCGGCTCGTGCGCGAGGCGGCCGAGGCCGCGCGCTTCCTCGATTGGTTCGCCGGCGCCGTCGAGGCCGCGCTACCGGCGCTCGGCGGCCTGCCGGGCGTGCTGGCCGAGGATACGCGATCGGTCTGCTCCGACGTCCGCGCGCATCGTTCGGAGGCGAGGCGGATCCGGCGCTTCTGCCGGATGCTCGGGCAACACGCCGACGCGCCGGCCTACGACGTCCGGCAGAATCCCCGGACGCGCTATCAACGGAACTTCGAGAGGGGATGAGGGATGGCGGGCAAGCGGAAGCGTCCGGCGTACCTTTGGCCCGATCGTCCGGAGCGGGAAACGTGCGGGCCGCTCGACGTCGTGCCGGCGTCGTCGGTCGGGTGCGGTCGCGTGGCGTCTCTGCCGTCCGAGCCCGAGCCCCGTTGTCCCTACTGCCGGGCTCGGGTATCGCGGTGCGACTGCGACGCGGCGAGGTTCGACGCGATCGATCTGGACGAGGAAGCCGAGGAAACGCCGTGGTGGCGGATGCCGAAAGGGGGCGAGGGATGAGGATCGCATGGGTCGAGATCGTGTGTTCCGACGTCGCGTGCGGCGTGCGCTACCAGCTTCGGCCGCCGTCGATTCCTGCGATGAAGATCGCGCACGAGTCCGGAAACGTGCGTTGTCTCAAGTGCGGGGGTCCGGTGAAGGTGTCGATGCCTGATCCGCTGGAACTGATCGCCGCGATGAACGAGGCCGAGCGGAAGTTTGGGGGCGAGGGATGAACGCAATTGATGAAGCGGAGGAGAATCTAGCCGATGCCGAGGCCCGAGCTAGGAACCTACGGCATGAGGCCGACTGGAAGATGAACGAAGCCGAAGAAGCCGAGTTGAGTGCCGTCGATGCGGAGTCAGAAGTGGAGTCGGCGCGGGTCCACTTGGAAGCGATCCTTGAGATCGAGGCCGGGCGACGTCCGCCGCCTCCGGATCCCGGTCAACTGGCGCTCTTTGCATAATAGCGGTTAGCGGGAGGGGTTTCAGCCTCCCGAAACGGGCCGCGGGGAAGCGGCCGAAAGGGGTAGATCGTGGCGTACATCATAGAACCGATGCCGGTCCGGATCGTGAGGCGAAAGCGCGTGGTCGGGCTCAGGTGCGACGTCTGCCGCAAGGTGGTGCGGAGGCGGATGGGGTGTCGCGGCGCGCTGCCGTCGTGGTGGCAGGTTCGCTTCGAGACGAGCCGGCAACTTCCGAGCGGGCGCGCGTTGCACCGGATCCGCTCGTACCACTACTGCGGCGCGGCTTGTCTCGTCGCCGCCCTCGGCCGCGGCGCCGATGGTACCGTCTCGATCCACTACCACGGCCGCAAGCGCGCGGCGTTCTCTCCCGGGAGCCTCGCTGCGGCGGTTGGCTCGGTGAAGCCGTGATTGTCGATCGGGAATGGCTAACCGCGGCCGACGTCGCGGCCGTTCTCCAAGTCTCGGAACAGACGGTTCGACGGCGGATCAAGGATGGTTCGATCGCTGCCTTGAAGTTCGGACACAAGTGCGTCCGCGTCTCCCGGGCCGAGATCCAACGGATCGTTGACGCCGGCGGATTCGAGTTGCGCCGATGAGCGGGGAACGCGACGCGGAACACGGGGCCGGCCCGTCGGTGGAAACGCTGTGCAGATTGTGCGGGGGTCCGGTGAGTGCGGACGGTGCCGGGCCTACGACCTACACTTGCCGGCGCTGCGGCCGGCAAGACGTCGCGCGGACGCACGCGGAGTCGAAAGCCGACCCGGCGCCTTGTGCCTTGGGGCGCTGCGGTCGCTGTGGCGACGCTCTGCGGGCGGTTGCGCTGCCGGGGATCAACGGTGGCGCCGAGTGTCCGCGGTGCGGCCTGCTCGTGCCGGGCGTCGTCGTGCGGTCCAGCGCGATCGACCTACCCCCGAACCTCACACAGCAACAGATCCGCGGCATCCTGACCACACAGGCGCTCCGGCTCGCCGAGTGCGAGCGGCGGCTTGCTGCTCTCGAACGGAACGTTGACGACTAGAGAAGTTCGGCAAGGAGGAGGCGGACGCGGACGCGCCCGTTGCCGACGCCGTTGTTGGTGGCGCCGATCCGAATGAACGTCGGCGGCACCGGCAGCGTCCGCTTGAACCCGCCGGCGGCGAACTGGAAGATCCCCGAGGCGAAGGCGTAGACGCCGATCGCGTCCCATGCCGTCACAGTGGGATTCACCGGGACGCTCGACGCGGCGACCAGCGACCACCGGCCGGCGCCGGCCGAATCGAACGATCCGTACAGTTCGAGATCGACTTGTTCGGCCGAGGCCGGATCGTTCTCCGCGCCGAGGTAGAACGCGATCGTTTTCGTCGGGTCGAACGGCTGCCACGCGAGAACATCGACATCGACCGACCCGCCCGGGACGTCAACAAACTGCGACGCCCACATTTCGCGGATGCGGTAGTCCCGGACGCGGTATCCCTCCATCGTGCGCGCCTCCCTAGATCCCGAGGTCGCGGATTTGGATCCGCGCCTCGAAGCCGGCGATCGCGAGGACCGGCGTTGCCGTCGCGCGGGCCCACTTGGAAAGGGCGTTGATCGGGACGGCGACGGCCGCGCCCGGGGCGAGGTTGACGATCGTGGCGTTCGCCTCCTCGCCGGCGCCGTCGTCGGCGAGGGTGTAGATCGTCACGACCGCGATCGCGTTGACCGGATCGCCGTTCAGAAGCCACAACACGGCGTTGCCGAACGTGTCGCCAACGAAGGTCTGCGGGATGATCGGCTCCTCGATGCCGCCGGCCAGCGCGCCGCCGTTCTGGATCCGGGTGATGGTCTGCGACATCTGCTACTCCTGCCGGACGACGACTTCGGCACGGCCGACGACTGCGCCGGAGGCGTCCGTGAAAGCCTGCGCCGTCACGAAGTTGGGGACCGGGCCGGCACCGAGGGGGATCCACGCCGAGTTGCCGAACGGCGACGCCGCGGCGATCGGCTTCTGGTACTCGATGATCTCCGCGGTGGCGCCCGGGGCGGCCGACTCGCTCAGATAGACACGGACGCGCCAGATCCGCCCGGCGCTCGTCGGCGCGATCTGCACCCGTAGCCACGACTGCACTGCGCCCGGCGCCACGGTCCGGACGCCTTGCGTCGTCAACAGGAAGGCCGACGCGCTGGCGGGAATGTTGAAGTTCGCGCCGAACACCACGGTTTGCGTCGCCGACTTCGCCCGGGGATACCACATAGGATCGTCCTCCGCTGCCGGGATACTACCGCCGGCGCCGGCGCGCCGCAAGCGCAACGATCGCCACGATCGCGATCGCCGCGCCGTTGCCGTCGTCGGCCGTCGGGATGTTCCACCCCTGCGGCATCCGGAACTGCGGCGCCGCGGGCCGCGCGGCCCGAATCGTCGCCGCTGCGGCGTTGAGCGAGTTGCCGAAGGTCCGCGCGGTGTCGCGGAGCATCATGCCGAACCGATACCACTTCGCGCCCGTGCTTTGGTTGCCCGGCGATCTGTCGCCGGGGGACCATAGCTCGGGCGCGAGATCGTCGGCCGTCGTGCTGGCGGCCATGAGGAGCCGATCGGCGAGGTAGGAGACGAGACGGATCCGCGCGTCTACGGCCGCGGAGTCGGCGAGGTCGATCGTCCGCTCAAGCTCGGGGAGGGCCGCGGCGAATTCCTGCAACCGGAAGCGGGTCCGCTGGAAGTCGTCCGCGATGCGCTCGAATCTGGACGGGTCGAATTCCGAGGTCCGCGCCGGGAAGCCGGGCAGCGCGTTCATGTCGGATTCGATTTGTCGGATGAGGTCGGCGACCGCGGGCGGCGGCGCCGGCGGTGTCTCTCCGAGGGTCCGGCCGAGGACGATCGCGCGCACGTCCGGACCCTACCACGCCGGGCGGGGGCCCGTCGAGGTTGCGTTGTGCGTTCGGCCTTGGGGGGCGCCGGGCTGCCGTTTTCGGGTGGTGTCTAGGTATCGCCCCGGTCGATTCCGTCGATTGTGGGGCATCCTAGGGGCCGCAGATTTTGCAGGCCGGCGCCCGGGAACCATTCTCGGGACGCCGGCGGAAGGAACCCCGGGGCGGCTCGGTCTTGGCTTGCGGCACCCTGACCGGGTGCCCCGGGGCAACGCAGAATCCTACCATGCGCCGGTAGGTCGGGGTCCAGCGCGCCGCGCGGCGTTGCGGTAGTAGGTGAGGCGGCATTCGAGGTCGCGGGGCTTGCGGGCCGAGACGAGGGGCCGCAACGGGGGATCCCGCTGGTAGCGCGGCCAGCCGGCGAGGCCGATCGCCTTCGGGCCGTCGAAAGGTTCGAGGCGGCACCATGCGAAACGGAACCGGACGATCGCCGGCGACTGCTGCCCGGAGAACGGGGACGGATCGTGCTCGGGGTCGTCGAGCCATCGGCGGATCGCCATCGGGGCGAGGTCGCCGAGCCCGCGCGAGACGCGGATCAAGTTCCGGAGACAGCCGATCCCGATCGCTCGATGCGCCATCGTGAGGCAGATCGCGTCCTCGATCGGATGCAGCGCTAGGACCGGGAAGCCGTATTGCAGGAGCCAGCGATCGATCGGCTGCATCTGCTCGCCGAATGCGCGTTGCGCGCCGTAGACGTTCGCAACGGGATCGAACGGATCGACGTCGTAGCGGTCGGCCTCGTTGTCGCCTTTCCGCACCGTCAACTGGAACAGCCCGGCCTCGGGGTATTTCGTGAGAGTCCAGCGGACGCCTCCCGATTCGCGTGCACAGTACAGCACGGCGTCGGGTCCCGGGATCGGCCCTTCGAGTTCCCGGATCGTCTTTCCGTACCTCGGAAGGACCCGCGCGATCGCCGTCTTGACGTTCTCGGCGATGAGGTCGCGGGCGTCGCGTTCGGCCTTGTCCATCGGGCTTGCCATGGTTATCCCCTACCAATCCACAACCGCGGTCCCCTCGCGTCTCGTGTCGTAGCGCGCGGTCGTTCTGTAGTCCTCGTGCCCGAGGGTCCGCCGCAGTTGTTCACCGGATCCCCCTCGGTCGAAGTGTAGCGTCGCCATCGTCCTCCGGAACGTGTGCGGCCCGGAAATCGGGACGCCGGCGAGGCGCTCCCACGTGGTCACAAGCTGCCGGAGGCGCTCGCGCGAGAACTGGAACACCCGGGCCCCCTCGGCCGTCGCGTCGCACAACCGGCCGAGGGGTTCGATCGCGGGCTTCGGCACGTCGAGGCGGCGCGTGGTCCCACGCTTCCCGCGGACGAGGATCGTTGACGTCGGCCGATCGAAGTCCTCGCGCCGGATGCCGAGTAGCTCGGCCGAGCGGAGGCCGATGCCGGCGAGGAGCCGGAGGATCGCCGTATTCCGATCGGCCCATTGTGCGCGCCGTCCGCTCGTCGCCACCGCGAGCATTCGCCGGAGGTCGGAGGCTTCGAGCGCGGGCCGCCTCTGATCCGAGACGTTGACCCGCGGGGCTTCGACGTAGGCCGCGGGGTTGTCGCCGCGGGCGCCGATCGATTGCAGATAGCGAAAGAATGCCCGGGCCGCGGCGATGCGGCGGGCCGTCGTCGCCGGCCGGTGGATCCCCAAGCTGTGATCCCGGTACTCCGCGATCTGCGTGAGCGTCGCCGGCGGCGTCGCTCGTAGCGCCTCGTCGATCGTGGCGTCCGGGTCGGCGAGGAGGAAGCGCCCGAGGTCGGCGAGGTCGCCGAGGTACGATCGGCGCGTCGCGGCCGATCGCTTCCCGGTGAGCCACGCCCGCGCCTCGCCGGCGCCGTCTATCCGGCCGCGCCGGGCGAGCGTCGCCGGCCGCTCAATCGCCCTGCGCTTCAAGGATCGCCGCCATCGTCGCCGCGGTGGCGCTCGGCGTCCTGTCCTCGGCCTGCACGATCAAGCAGTGCCGAAAGATGGTCTTGCACTTCGGGCAGCGCTGGCGGGTTTCGCCATCCAGTTCGAGGCGGAACACCGTCCCGCATTCGCAGCGGAGTTGACAGGCGGCGTCCTCCACGGCGGCGCCGACGGATTGCAGGGACGCCGAGGGGCATTCGAGATCCACGGTGTCCCACGGGATCAACCGTGCCTTCCGGAGCGCGTCGGCGATCGCCGGCATCTCGGACGGCGGGATCGCGTCGGGCTCGTCGGCGGCGGGCTCGTTCGGGTCGTTCGGTTCCGTCATGTTCTGCGCCTCCTGCCGGCCACGATAACAAGAATCGCAAGCCACGGCAAGACGTCGCCGGCGCCGCGGCGATCGCCGGCGGCCGTTGGCGGCTCGGTTTCGCGTGGTGCGGCCGCCCAAGGGGGCGCCGGCGGGGCCGCCGGCTCGGCCGGTCCGGCGGTTTCGCACGCCGCGCGCCAGCCGGCCAGCGTCGCGGCGACGTCGTAGCGCGCGGCCCTATCGTCCGCCCGGAGCGGCCAGCGCCTCACAATCTCGAAGTGGAGATGAGCCTTTAGAACTACCGCCGAGGGATCGCCTGCGCGGCCCGAGGTCCGCCCGATGCGGCCGATCTGCTCGCCCGCCGTGACGAAGGCGCCGACGTCGCGCCGGGTGTCGAGCGCGTGAGCGTAGACGGTGATGACGTCGGGCGCGTGCCGAATGACGATCGTGTTGCCGTATCCGCGGACGCCGATTGCGCCCGACGGATACCACGCCTCGATGATGCCGGCGCGCACGGCGAGGAACGGATCGCCCTCGTCGCCGGCGTAGTCCTGCCCGTTGTGCCATCGCGTGGGCTCGCCCGGAAGCGTCCGCCATCCCTGCCGGCTGATTACGCGGTCGGTCGTGGTCGGCGCCGAGTAGCAGCCGGCCGGCATCGGATCATCCCGTGAGGAGGGCGAGCGAGTCGCGCCGGAAGTGCTTTTCCGGGACGTCGATTCCCTCGATCGATCCGAACGTCTCGGCGATGAGGTAGCGCCCCGGCGGCGGCGCCGCGACGATCGCGGACTGATCCCATTCGGCGATGAGCCCGAACAGCCGCGGCCCGCGAATCGCAACGCGCGTCTGTCCGAGGTGGATCGACGCGAGGAAGCCGGTAAGCTCGGACGGCGGCGAGAGGGGATAGGAGAGCGTCGCGCCCTGCTGCTCGGCCCAATACGGGCCGCCGGGCGGAACCGGGACCTTGGTCCCGATCGGGATCCCGAGGTTGGTTCCCGTCTGCGAGTCGCTGGCTTCGACGAGCGACCATCGCCAGAACACGCGCGGCGACTCGTCCACGGGCGGTTCCCACCATTGCGGCGAGTCGTCCAGTTCGATGATCTGTCGTTGCGGGTCCTCCCGGAACGGCGCGATCCGGATCGCCCGGATGAGCGTAACGGTATCGGCCGGAACGAAGCGGACGGCGACGATCTGAAACCCCGCGGGCTTCGTCGCGGGGTCTAGCGGCTTGCGGTGGCAGTACGCGATTCGCCACGCCTGCGGTAGCAGCGCGTCGTCGAGCCGTTCTAGGCGGACGTCCGACAAGGCGCCCGCCTATTCCGCCGTGACCTGTGCGCCCTTGCCCGGGGGTAGGAGGTCGTTGCTGTGCAGCCAGATCGTGATGAGAGATGCCTGCGCCGGCACGGGGTAGAGTTCCGCGGGATCGGTGCCGATGAGCCGACGGAGGGCCATCGTGATCGTCTCCATCGGCGCGATGACCCACGGGCCGATCGCTTGGAACTGCGCGCCGGCGACGGCCTCGCCCGCCCATCCGCCGAGGCAGCCGGGCCGGTCAATGAAATTGACCTGCTCCGTCTTGAACTTCTCGATCGATACGATCCGGCCGTCGTAGACGCGGATCGACTCGAACGAGACGCCGTAGATGAGGATCGGCCACTTCGACGGCACGACGTAGTTGACGTCGCCGGTGGTGTCGTTCGCGGCGTTGGTGAGGGTGAAGTTGATCGGGATCGGATGCGCCCGGAGCGTGTAGCGCCGAGCGTACTCCGCGAGGACGGATTCGATGTAGGCCCGGGCGGTGTCCATGTCTCACGCCTCCACGCCGGCCGGCGCCTTGTGCCTTGGCTCCGGCCGGCTCGAACGCGGCGAGGCTACTTCGTCGCCTGCCGCCGGGCCGCGGTCGCGCCCGCCTTCCGCGAGGCGCCCGCGTGGATGTTGATCCCGCGGCGGCCCCACAGCTCGAGCGACACGACCATCCGCGCGGGCGGGGTCGGCGTCGCCACGACGAGGGGAACCACGCCATCGACGGCGTAGATGTCCGTGGGGAGCGGGGCGCCGACGCCAACGCCGGCGATTCCCGCGCCGAGGTAGGCCAGATCGGTGGGCGCCCACTCGATCCACGCGGTCACCGACGGGCCGCCCGTCGTGAGCTTGATCGGATCGGGCAGCGGGAAGCCGTCGCGGCGCGACGTCCCCATGCTCTGCCCGGTCGCCACGTCCGCGCCTCCGATGACGATCATGCCGCCGGCGGCGCCGATCGTGTCCACGGGCACCTTGTCGAAGATCGGCACGGTGTCGGCGAACATGGAGAACAGCCCGCGGGCGAGGAACTGCGCGATCTGCACGCCGCGGGGAACGATCGTCCCGACGCCCGCCGGGTTGCGCGTGAGCATGTCGGACGTGTCGGCCGGCAGGAACAGCCGGATCGCGAGTCGGTGACCCGTGAAGGGGTACGGGCTCTTGCCGCCCTCCTTCCAGTTGGTGAGGCCCGCCACGCCGGGCGTGACGTCGAGGAACGTCATGCGCCCCGTCTGGATCGCCGGCCGCGGGATGCCGTCGGCGGTCGTGGTCGTGTCGTTCCGCAGGTCCGACGTCGAGATCCGGTAGTAGAGGACCGCCGGATCGTAGCGGGTGGAATCGTCCTCGGCCGCTCCCATGCCTTCGCCCTCGTCTCCGTCCATGCCGTCCTCGGTTTCCCAATCCATCGCGTCCGCCTCTCCTGCCTGTCCCGCATTCAGCGGGCACCGGCCGTTGTGCGCCCGTCAACGGGCGCGGGTTCGCTCCGATCGTCGGCCTCCGCGGTCGTCCTAGGAGACGGCCGACAGGTAGGCCGAGGCGCCCATCCCGGCGCCCGAGGTCCCGCCGACGGGCTCGACCGCGATCCGGCCGTCGCTCGTCGTCGTGACGCGCATCCGCTGGCCCGTCCGGCGGTTCCGGATGACGGAGCCCGGGCGCGCGTTGTCGGGGATGTCGATCGTCTCGGCGCCCATCCCGGCGCCGAGCATCCCGGCGGTTCCGCCCGCCGGCACGCGCCAGACGTTGCCGATGTCGTCGCGGACGTAGACGTCCCCGGCGGGCAGCCGGCCGGCCTGCGCCAGCCCGGCGTAGTCGGACTTCGAGATCGGGAGGGCTGCCGTGGTGCCGGCGCCCATCCCGGCGCCTTCCAGCATTCCGTGGGTGTCGCCGGTCGGGGTCGGCGACTTGAAGGGCAGGAGGTGATTCGCCGAGAACTCGTCCGCGTGCTGGTCGGCGACCATCGCCAGCGCGACGCCCGTTGCGCCGTCCTGCGCCGCGCGCTGCTCCTCGGCCGACGCGCCGAGCCAGTCGGCGACGTTCGGCGCGACGTAGATCGCGGCGGCGGCGGCGAGGTAGTGCGTCCCGGTCAGCTTCCCCTCCGCGTTCCGGAGGCCGCCGACCTTCCGCATGACGAGGCGGACGCCCGTTCCGCCGAGGCCCGCGGAGACGATGCGGCCGAGGTTGATCCCCTCCGGGTTGCGCCGGGCGCGGCGCCGGCGGGTGCGGGGGTTCGCCTCGTTGCCGCGGCGGCGGTAGCGCGTGCGGTAGACGACGCGCGAGCGGCTCTTGCGCCGGCGCGGGTTCGGCTCGTTCCGCCGGGCCGCCCTGCGGCTCGTGCGGACCTTGCTCCTCCGCTTGAGAAACCTGCCCTTGCTGTCGCGCTTCGGATTGCCCACCGTCGTCTCCATGTGTTGCGCCTCCGTCTCGGGTAGAAACCTACCCCACCAATCCCCGGGCCGTCAAGCGGAACTTCCCGCCCGACAGTTGGATCGCCCGCGGGTTCGCCCTTGTGCCTACGCCGTCCGCTCGCGGATACGGCTTCTCAAACTCGTGTTCGTAGTCGATCGCCCGCCCGGGCTGCCACTTGTCCGAGCGGTAGACGATCGCGGTGACGTCGCCGATCGCCTCGGTGAACTCGTCGGACAGCGGGACGTCGAGGGTGTAGGTTTTCCGAATGTCGAAGTCGTGCCACGTCTCAAACGTCCGCTTGCTGCTCTTGTGCGCCTCGTGCGGCGACGGCCGGCGCCCGGGCGGAACCATGTAGAGGCGCGTCCGGCCGGCGCTGCCCTTCTCCGCGCCCGGATCGGCGAGGAGCGGCCAGCGCTCGCCGACCTTCCATCGCATCACGCGACCGTCGGAAAAGCGGAGTTGCCGGATCGTGCCGATCTGGACGAGTTGGCGGGGCTTCGGCGGATTCACGAGGGCGTGAGTTGCGACGCCGGCGGCGATGAGCGTTCCGGGCGTGATCTGCCCGGGCGGGTTCGCGTCGAGCGCTCCGGCGGCTTCCTTCAAGTGCGCCGCGGCCTCCGTCGTGTGCAAGCGCGCCGTCGAAACGTCGGGGTTGCTTTCCGAGGGACCGACACCAAACGATGTCCGGAACCGCGCGCCCTGTCTCTCTGCGTAGACCGTCGCGCCGTACCGTCGGGACAGTTGTTCCATGTAGCCGCGCGCGATCATGTGCTGGACTTCGAACCGCGGGGCGCCGTAGTGCGCGGCCAGTTCGCGCCAGTAGAAGCGATTGGGCGTCCCGTGGTCCTCGGCCGCTCGTCGGATCGCCTCCGCGGTGTCCGCGATCCATCCGGCGATTTCCTCCGAGGCGGTTGGATTCGTGGGGTTGTAGGCGATGTCCGGGACGGCGCTTTCGGTCTTGCAGGCGTTCGGCGTCGGCGCCTTCGTCACGGCGGGGTAGAGGATCGACCACTTCCGGACGCGGTATCCGTTCCGCTTCGTCCAGCGCTTCGCGGCCGTGAGGGTCCAGCCCTGATCCGCGTCGAACCGGATCGCCTGCGTCTCCGTCGAGGCCGAGCCGGGGCGCTTCCCGAGGATGAGCCGCACGCCGGGCGTGCCGAGATCATGCGAGCGGAACGATCCCGGCTCGAACTTCTCCGGGCTCTCGATCCGCGCGGCGTGCTCAACGGGCATCCGGCCTCACTTCTTCGAGAGGTACATTCCGGCGGCGAACGCAGCCGCGGCATACAGCCACTTGTCGGAATCCTGCGCGCCGGCCTGAAACCCCCGCATGTGTTCGAGCGCGGCGTTGATGATCCGGGGATCGCCGAGCTTGATCCCGAGTTGCAGGAGCGCGCCCGCGCCCTCAATGCCGGCCTCCGTCGCGGCCTGCGTCGCTTCCCGGTTCGTGTTCACGATGTCGGGGATCTTCGTCACGCCGACAACGCCGATCGCGGTGATCGCGGCCCACTTCGGAACGAGTGCAGCGGTGCGCGTTCCGAGGACGGAAACGATCCGGCTCCACGCTCCGAGCGACGTCCGGGCGGCGGCGGTCGCGGCCTCGGGCCCGAGTCGGCCGCCGGTGGCGATGAGCGCGGGATCGATCGACCGTTCGACGACGGCGGCGGCCTCGGCCTCGGTCCGGGCGACGCCGGCGGCGACGGCCTCGGATTCAACGGCCAGCGGTCCGGTGACGGCGGCCACCATGCCGATCGTCCCGAACGAGAACGAAAGCTGCTGAAGGATCTGCCGAGCCGGGGAAACCGGACCTTCCGCGCGGCCGACGTAGGCGCCCGGGATCATGCCGAGCCCGGCGCCGGCGGCGATCTGCGCGTCGATGGCGCCGACGCTCTCGCCGTCCGTCACGAGGATCCACGCGCCGTCCGCGATCTTCTCGGCGAGGTTCGCCGCGGCGGCGATGCCGCCGAGCGCGCGGGCCAGCCGGCGCGCGAGGTCGGGTCCCCACAGCATGATCGGATCGTACCCCTGCGCGTAGGCGAGCAACGCCCCGAACGAGGCGACCGGGACGACGTAGCGGGCGGCGTGCGCGAGTTCCGCAACGGTGAAGTTGTGCGCTTCGAGACACGCCGCGAGGACGGACGTGTTCGGGGCGACGTTCGCAACGGCGCCCGTTGCGTCCTGCCGGAGCCCCCCCGGGAGGAGGATCCGCGGGAGGGTTTTCGGGAAGCTCCGCGGGAGGACGGCGCGGGCCGACGTCGAGGGCGTCGGCGTGAGCGCAACGGCCCGGGCCGCGACGCGCCGGAGGGGCGCGGCGAGGACGATCGCCGTGTTCGCGCGCCGGGCGCCGGTGCTGGTGGCAACGATCGCGGTCGTCATTCGACACGCTCCGCGGACGGAATGCGCGGCGCCTTGGGCGTGGTGCGATGGCGCCGCGGAAAGAGATCGTCGAGTTCGCCGGCAAGTCCGTCCTTGAAGCTCCGGAACATCTCGATCCCGTCCTTCACTTCGGAGAGGTAGGACCGGACGCGCGCCGCGGCGTGCATGAGGTTGTCGGGTTCGATCGGGACGAAAACGCCCGGTTGAACTTCGATCGTGTCGATCGGGGACGGCACGCTACCTCCGGCGCCGTCGGGTGGCGGCGGCGATCATGGCGAGGACCGCGATCCATCCGCCGGCGTGCGCGCCGTTCGAGGTGCCGGCGGCGGAAGTCGGCGCCGTGGAAGCGGGGACGGCGCCCGGGACCGGCGGCGTGCCGGCGGGCGTCGCCGGCGAGGACCGGATCCCCTCGTCGGGGGTTGCGATGCTGACTCCGAGGCCGACGATTGCGCGCATGGCTACCTCCGGCGGCTGCGGCGGACGCGGAGATAGCCGGCGAACGCCGCGAGGGCCCACCACGATCGATCCTGCTTCTGCGATCCGGCCTCGGGTGTCGTCGGCGTTTCGGCGGCCTCCTCGTCGGCGCCGAGGCCGTAGAACGTCCACGGCTGCGGCCGGTAGTTGCCGCCGCTGTGCGCGGACGGTGTGCGCCCTCCGAGGCCGAGAACGATCGCGTTCATGTGCGCCTCCGCTTCCGAAGTGCGAGATAGGCGAGGACGGCGAGGATCGCCAGCGTCGAGCGATCGCCGGTGTCGGCGACGGCCCCGGCGGGCGCGGGGGAGACGAGTTCGGGGGCGCCTCGGCCGGACGTCGCCGGCGCGGCGGGGAGTCCGGTTGCAGTCGGCGCCGGGGCCGCCGGCGCGGCCGGCGTCACGAGGACGGCGCCGGGGACCGGCGGCGTTGCGGCCGTGAGCCGGGCGGCGATCTGGCCGATCGTCGGAACGGCGCCGATCTGGATCCCGCCGTCGTTCACGAGGTCGGCGCGGACCGCTTCGGAATACCACGACTCGATCGACGTCCCGCCGCGGGCCTTCTTCCACGCCATGAGCTTCTCCGCGGCGAGGCGTCGCGTATTGATCCCGTCGCCGAGGTGTGAAAGGGCGTAGTTGACGCGGCGGGCCCGCGTGTTCGTGTTGCCGACGTTCACGACTTGTCCCGCCTGCGTCTCCGTCTTGGCAAGGAGGGTGTTGGAGTTCGGGAGCGTCGCGGCGATCGCGGCCTCGGTCGCGGCGTCCACGATCTGAACCGCGGCGGTTGCGCCGAGGCCCCGGAACGCCCGCGCGGCGGCGCCGGCGCGGCGGACGAGTTCGGCGGCGGCCTGCTGCTCGAACATCGACGCGAAAGCGGCGACCGCGGGATCGACGAGTCGCGCGCCGGCCGGAAGGCCGGCGCCCGGCGCTGCCGGCGCTGCTGCGCTCGGCATCGCAGCCGGGGGAACGGCCGCGCGGGCCGACGGAGCCCGCGCCGGCAGCGCCGCGGGCCGGACGAGAACGGCCCGGGGAGCGGGAGCCGTGGGGGTTGGCGGCGGGGCCGCGGTGCGGACGAGTTGCGCGCCCGGCGCGGGCGGCTGTGCGCCCGTCGTCGTCTGCGTCGTCGCTGCGGCGCCGGTGCTCGGCAGCACCGGGATCGCGTCAACGATCATCTCCTCGTAGTTCTCATTTCCGCCGTAGTGGCGCATCCGGCCCTTGGCGTTGATGCAGAAGTCGATCGTTCGGTTCCATGCCGATTGCAGATCGGCGGCGGCCCGCTGCGTCGCGGACGCGACGATCTGGGCCGGCGCGTCCTTCGTGCGGGCAATGAGGCCATACCACCACGTCTTGCGCCCGAATCCGGCGGAATAGGCGTTGCTCCACCGTTCGATCCCGGTCCATCCGCGGGCGGTGAACTCCCGAAAGATGTTGTCCCTTGTGCCTTGGCTGTCCGAACAGTAGACGGGGATCACGCCGACGGCGAGGCACTTTGCGATCGTCTCCGGGTTGCTCGCGCCGGGCTGGACGCCCGCGTCGGCCTCCGCAACCCGATTAACGAAGTTGGTGTATGCGTCATAGGTGGTGCCGACCAGCCAGTTTTTCGCGGCCTCCAGCGCCTTCTTGATGAACGGCATCGCCGCGGCGACGGCCTCGGACGCTCCGGGCATCTGGCCGAGCCCGTCGAGGCGGCCCGGGACGTAGAGATTGCCGGCGCCCATCCCCGGACGTCGGAGAACGATCGCGGTGCGTGTTCCGGTCTGCATCGACGGCACCTCTCGCCCGGCAGCATCCCATATCCGCCGGGGGCCTGCAACCCCCGCGCCGATGCCGAGGCGCGGCCGGTTCGCCGCGGAGTCGATCGTAATCCAGCCGGCCGGGGACCACATTTCCGGGAAGATATGATCCGGCTCGGCGGGGTCCAAGGTCGAAACTACGACGTATCGCGGAAACTCACCGATCGCGTGCATGGCGGCCCCGAGGAGGCGGGATTGACAGTCGCAGTCGCCGCGCTTCCCTGCGAGGGTATCGCGCGGATGCCTGACGAGTTCGGCGCCCGGAGGGTCGCGCACAAAGCGGACGTCCCGGCGGATCGCTCCGAGCAACGCGCGGGCGCGCTGGATGTACCGGCCGCGCGGGATCCCGGCGACGGCGCGGCGGGCCCATCGGGCGACGTCGGGATCGCGTGCATCCTCGGGGGCGAGCCGGGCAAGCATCGGGACTACTTCGGCGGGGTGGCGCCAGCCCGGCCCGGTGAACCAATGGGCGGCGGTGCCGGGCGCCGGGAGGCTGAGTGTCAATTCACCCGTTCCGCGCGGGGAATGTCGGGCTCGGCGTCCTCGGCCGCGGGCGGGTTCGCGGTGCGGACCGGGGCGGCCTCCGGGGCGTTGTGGGCTTTCTTGTCGTTCTCGAACAACAGATCGATCCCCTTCTCGGCGAGGCGTTCGGCGATCTTGTCGCCAACGGCGCTGCGGCCGGAGTCCTCGCGCGGCTCGGGCGCCGGCGGTGGCGGCGGGGCGAGGCCGTCGAGCTTCCGCTTGACGGCAACGGCGGTATCGATCGCGTCGATGACGCCTCCGAGGCCCGGATTTGCGCCGGTGCCTTGTGCGTTGGCGGCCGGTGCTCCGGCGTCGAGGCGCCGGAGGATCGCGCCGGTCGTCTGCGTCAGATCGGCGACGGCGACGGCCAGCGCGGAGACGTTCGGATCGACGGCCGGCGGGGGCGGCTGGTACGGCGCCGGCGGGCGGGCCGGCGCGTCGGGGTCGGCGAAGTCGGGCCGATACTGGATCGGCCGCGGCGGCTGAATCTCCGTCCCGAACCATCTTGGCCGGCCGGCGATCTTCGCGTCGGCGGCCGTCCAGAGGTCCTTTCCATTGTCCCGTACCGTGACCTTGAACCGCTCGCCTCCCCACGTCTCCCGGAGGTAGTCGTCAAGGCCCGTGTCGGCGATGATCGCGGCGTCGATGGTTTCGAGGTAGCCGGCACACCACGAGGGAAAGATCCGCTCGATCCGGATGCGCGCGGACGCGGGGATCGTCCGCGCCGCGGCGGCCAGCGCGGCGGCCTTCGTCCGCTCGGCGACGGTCTGAGGCGAGGCCGGCGGCGGGTCCGGGTCGGCGTCGTTTGGGGCGTCGTTTGCGGCGGCCTCCGCGGCGGCCTTTGCGGCGGCCCGTGCGGCGACTTTGCGGCGGCGCGCCGCAACCGCGGCGGCCTGTCGGCGCCTCGCTTCCTCCGGGTCGGTGATGGTGCCTGAGTTCGGGGGTTGCTTCTTCCTGTCCTTGGGTGCCGTCATGGATTGGACACTACCCCGCGGGGTGGTGTAGATCAAGTCCGAGGGCCGGAGGGGCTTGCAACCCCGAAGGCTGGCTTGACCCGGCAGCCCCGGCCCGTCTATCTTCCTCGGAGTCGTTCTTCAACCCGGGTCGGAGGGTCACTCATGCGTCACGCTCGCGTTTCGGAGTCGGTTCTTTCCGCGGCCGTCGCTGCTTGCGAATGGGGCGTGTCAACGCTCTGCGCGCTGCTGCTCTACCACGGGAGGGCCGGCGCGTGGCCGTCGATTCCGACGCTTGCCCGGACCGTCGGCAAGAGCCCGGATCGGGTCCGGAGGGCCCTTCACGAGTTCGTAGAGGCGGGGATCCTGCTCGCCTCGCAACGCAAGCGGCCGGACGGATCGTGCACGTCCACTTGCTACACGCTGGCGGCCCGGTTCCAAGT
>Ga0315295_10001659_pt1 | contig 19044 bp, 16 predicted proteins | sample YL17G14_0_MG_FD_204453 | JGI IMG/M metagenome (GOLD analysis project Ga0315295, IMG submission 204453) | Sediment microbial communities from Yellowstone Lake, YNP, Wyoming, USA - YL17G14_0 | ecosystem: Environmental > Aquatic > Freshwater > Lake > Sediment | place: USA: Wyoming | collected... | reverse complement strand
GCGAGATTACGCTTACACTGCGTGCACCCTATTTGGGCATTTTTACATAACTTCGAAAGTTCATCCGCTTTTTCCGGCGCAAATATTTTTATGTACGAAAAAACATTGCATTTATTAGGGTGGCCTTTATCCTTAATATAAATTCTTTTCGGGTCGGTAAACATGCTTTCGGTTTTTTCTATAATTTCCTTAGGCTGATCCGACAATGCAATGAAATTACCGTAAGTCTTGCTCATTTTCCTCGAATCTATGCCCAAAAGTTTAGGCGATTCCGTAAGAAGCGTCTCCGGCTCAGGGAATAAATGTCCGTAGAAACTATTAAACCGTCTTGCGATTTCACGCGTCAATTCCAGATGGGCTGCCTGGTCAATCCCTACGGGAACCGCATTCGATTTATATATAAGTATGTCTGCCGCTTGAAGAACGGGATATCCTAAAAAAGCATAAGTTGTGAGATCTCTTTTCTTTACTTCCCTCAACTGTTCTTTGTATGTCGGGCATCTTTCAAGCCACGATAAAGGCGTAAGGCACGAAATGGCCATATAAAGTCCCAAATGTTCCGGTACATCGGACTGTACAAAGACAGTCGATTCTTCATGATCTATGCCGCAGCTTATCCAATCGGCTACGCAATTAATCGGATTATTCTTAATATCGCGAGGGTCTTCATATTCGCTCATTAATGCGTGCCAGTCAGCGACCATATAAAAACATTGATATGTCTTCTGTAGAGCTACCCAATTCTTAAGCGCGCCTACCAGATGCCCCAAATGCAGCGGTCCTGTCGGTCTCATCCCGCTCAGTATACGTTTTTTTATCATAGTTTGGTTCTTCCGCCTTCGCCGCAGTAGAAGTTCGTAGTAGGTGTGCTTCGGCGGACAAGCGGTTCTCGGTTCTAGGTTCTAGGTTCTAGGTTCTAGGTGCTCGCTCGCCGATAACCGAGAACCGAAAACCTAGAACCTAACTTATTTTTTTCGAGTATCCAGTCTTCTCGCTATTTTTTCGACTACGAAACTTTCGATGAAATCGCCCTTTTTAACATCATCATAACCTTCCAGCGCAATGCCGCATTCCACGCCTTCGCCAACATCTTTAACATCATCTTTAAATCTTTTTAAAGAACGTATCTTGCCTCTATAAATTTCGGCATTTCCGCGTATCAGTCGGACAGGATTTGACCTTACAATCGTGCCTTTCATAACGATGGAGCCGGCAATAAAACCAATTTTACTGACTTTAAACACCTCCTGAACGCGGGCTCTACCCTGGAAAACTTCTTTTATCACGGGCTCTAAAAGCCCTTCTATAGCCGCAACAATATTGTCTATCGCGTTGTAAATAATATCGTAAAGCTTGACATCAATATCCTCTTTTTTTGCAATTTCTTCGGCTTTCGGCTCAATCTTTACATTAAATCCTATAACAATGGCGTTGGTTACAACGGCAAGCATTATATCCCCTTCGTTTATATTACCTATGCCTGTATGAACCATTTTGAGTTTTACTTCCTGCGAGCCCAGGTTTTCAAAAGACTTCTGCAACGCTTCCAAAGAGCCCTGCATATCCGCTTTGAAAATTATCTTTAGTTCTTTTATGCTGCCTTCTTTTATTTGTTCGTATAAATGCTCAAGGCTTATCCTCTGCGATTTTCGCAGAGAACTTGTTCTTTTTTCTTCCTGTTTTAATAACGACAAAGTCTTTGCTTTTTTTTCGTCTTTCACAACGAAAAACTCATCGCCGGCAAGAGGCACGCCTGAAAGCCCCAGCACCCCTACGGGAGTCGACGGCGGGGCTTCGGTAATTCGCCTTCCTCTATCATCCATCATCGCTTTAATTTTGCCGTAATATAGGCCGGTCAATATTGTGTCGCCTACTCTCAGGGTCCCGTTTTTTATCAATAAAGTCGCGACAATACCCTGGCCGGCAGTACGCCTTCCTTCTATTACTACGCCCCGGGCTCGAATGTTCGGGCTTGCCTTAAGTTCCAAAAGTTCCGCTTCGAGTAAAAGCATCTCCAATAAATTATCTATACCGCTTCCTGTCTTTGCCGATACCGATACCATTATTGTTTTGCCGCCCCAATCTTCGGGGGCGAGCCCTTGTTCGGCAAGCTGTCTCTTAACTTTATCAATACTGATATTCTGAAGGTCGCATTTATTAATTGCAACTACTATAGGCGCATTTGCGGCGCGCGCGTGGTCTATGGCTTCTTTCGTCTGCGGCATAACGCCGTCATCTGCCGCAACAACCAGCACAACAATGTCTGTTGCGTTTGCGCCTCGCGCCCTCATGGCAGTAAATGCTTCGTGGCCCGGCGTATCCAGAAACGTGACAGAACCTTTATCCAATATTACTTTATATGCGCCCATATGCTGAGTAATGCCGCCTTTTTCCTTAGCAGCAACTTTTGTCTTTCTTATATAATCCAATAGCGAAGTCTTTCCGTGGTCAACATGCCCCATAAATGTAACTACAGGAAATCTTGTTGCAAGGTTTGCTTTCGACTTTACTTCTTCCTCCGATTCTTTAATAAGCTCCTCTTCAAGCGTCTTTACTTTTTTGATTTCATAGCCGTAATTCCTGGCAACTTCGTTTGAAACATCCTCCTCCAGATTCTGATTGATATTAGCATAGATGTTCTTCTTCATAAGAAGCGATATAATCTCGCTCGGTTTTACCCCGATTTTTATTGAGAGACGTTTGACATTGACCGGAAAATCAAGTTCAAGCGTCTTTAAAACCTCTTTGGCCTGGACGATTTTTTTGTCTTCCTTTTCCTCCCGCAGCTTTTTATCTTCTTTCTCGTCTCTTATTTTTATATCTTCTTTTATCTCCTTTATTTTTTTCTCTTTTTTTTCCTCCCGCGGCTTTTTATCTTCTTTCTCGTCTCTTATTTTTATATCTTCTTTTATCTCTTTTATTTTTTTCTCTTTTTTTACTTCTGCCTTTTTTGGTTTACTCTTTAATGCATGCCTGATAATCTCGGCGGTTTCGTCATCAAGCGAGCTCATGTGGCCCTTTACATCGACCTTAAGTTTCCTTAACTTATCTATGAAGTCTTTGCTGGATAAACCTAATTCTTTAGCTAATTCATGAACCCTTATTGACATTTCATCCTCTTATAAACAGCTTATATCGTCGTTCGTATATCGTATTTCGTTACTATATACGACCGACGAACTACGACCGACGTTTTTAGCCAAGCAATTCCTTTGCCGATGCTATAATTTTTTCAGCAGCCTTTTTGCCTATGCCCTCAAGTTTTACGAGTTCCGACATGTCCACGGAAGCTATTTTATCTATACTGTCTAACCCCGCTTCCCTCAATACCTTTTCAATCTTTTTGCCTACGCCTTTTATATCCAAAATCGTTATCTCCTTCTTTGCTTTTTCTAAAGGCGCTTCGGCTTTTTCTTTTGTTTCTTTTTCGCCCCTGATGTCTATTTCCCAGCCTATGAGCCTTGACGCAAGCCTTACATTCTGCCCGTGTTTTCCGATGCCTATCGAAAGCTGGTCTTCTTTTACTATCGCTTCAATTTTTTTATTTTCTCTATCAATCTTTATTTTTTTAATTTCTGCCGGGCTTAATGCATTCTTAAGATATGTTTCCATATCATCATTCCACCTTACGATATCAATACGCTCTCCGTGAAGCTCTCTCACGATATCTTTAACCCTGGTGCCTCTCATGCCTACGCAGGAGCCGACAGGATCTACTTTTTCGTCTTTCGAATAGACGGCCACTTTTGTGCGCTCGCCGCTTTCTCTGGCAATTGATTTTATTTCAACGATACCGTCCATAATTTCGGGTACTTCCAGCTCGAATAATTTTCTTACAAAATCAGGCGATTTTCTTGATAAAATTATCTGCGGGCCGTGCGAGGATTTGCTTACATCTAAAATATATGCGCGTATTCGGTCGCCCTGGTTGTATTTTTCTTTTTGTATCTGCTCTGAACGAGGTAATACAGCTTCGGTTTTGCCTAAATCAACGATTATATTGCCTTTCTCAAACCTGTGCACAAGTCCGTTGGCTATAGCGCCTACTTTATGATGATACTCTTCGTATATTACGTCTTTTTCCGCCTCGCGTAATTTCTGGATGATTACCTGTTTTGCGGTCTGTGCGGCAATTCTTCCGAAATCGGCGGAATCGACTTTTTTGTCTCCGGAAGAAACCTCAATTTCACCCGTTTCCCTGCTGATCTTAACGGATATATCCTCCCTGTCCTTGCCTAATATTCTTTTTGCGGCGCTTAATAAAGCCGACTCAATAGCTTCAAAAAGAACCTCTCTGGATATACCCCTTTCTCTCTCCAAAGAATCTATTATAGTCAATACTTCTCCGTTCATATTATTATCTCTAACCTCGCTTTTGCTATTTTATTTTGAGGGATTTCCGTAGAAATCCCGTTTTTTTCTTCTATCACTATTGCTGACTCGCTGATACCCAGTAATTTACCTATAAAAACATTTTTACCTTCAATATTCGCGTACGTTGCTACCCTTATTTTCTTGCCCAAAGACTTCTCGAAATCCCTTCTCTCCTTAATAGGCCTGTCCAGACCCGGAGACGATATCTCCAATATATAGCGCTCGCTTATAACATTTCCTTTATCCAGCATGTCGCTTAAATCGTTATTTATACTGCCGCACTCATTTAATGTTATACCCCCTGGTTTATCCAATAATATACGCAATGCCATTCGAGTGCCTTCCCTTTTATATGTAATGTCAGTTACCCCAATCCCCTTTCCTTCTATTATAGAGCCGAGTATTTCCGTAACCCGTTGTATTACTTCCATATGCAATAAAAAAAGTGGGTCTTCAGTATCCCACTTTGTTTTCTCCCCCCTTTAACGAAGAAATATCCTCATATACTACAATATTATAAAATCTATGTCAAGTAAAATTTTCCTCACCTGCTTTTATTGTATGACCCCGCATAAAACTGGCTGCATCCATTATTCTGCTTCCCTCAATCTGAAGTTCCAACACCTTTAATAGACCTTCGCCTGTACCTATTACCAAATCCGCGCCAAGAGCTTTAATAACCATTCCAGCCTTACCTGTTTCATTATCTACTACCTTTGTCTGCCATATCTTCAATATTTTACCTTTAAATTTCGCATAAGCTCCGGGCCACGGCACAAGAGCCCTTACTTTATTATGTATTTTAACCGCGCTTTCATTCCAATCAATAAGGCCGTCTTCCTTGGTCAATCTTCTCGCATATGTCGCATATTTATTATCCTGTTTTATAAATCTTTCTCTTCCGCCTTCAACATCTCCCAATGTTTCTATAAGCAAATCCGAACCTATTCGAGAGAGTTTCCCGCTTAAAGTGACGAATGTGTCATTGGGTTCAATTCTTGCTTCCCGCTGCGATATAATGTCGCCTTCATCCATATTTTCATTCATCCTAATTATCGTAACGCCGGTCCGCGCCTCCCCTTTTATTATAGCCCAGTTTATAGGGGCTGCGCCCCTGTATTCCGGCAGTAATGATGCGTGTAAATTTATGGAATAATATTTAGGAATATCAAGAATTTCTTTTTTTAAAATATGGCCATATGCAATTACTATGAATAAATCGGGTTTAAAAGATTTGAGTTTTTTTATAAAATTCTCTTCAAATTTCTCGGGCTGCAGCACTAAAAGCTTATTTTCCACTGCAACTTCTTTTACCGGTGACGAGGAAATCTTAAGATCCCTTCCCTTTTTTCGGTCAGGTTGAGTTGCTACGGCAAGAACTTTGTGGCTGGAGGCGATAAGTTTATTTAAGCTGGGAACAGCAAATTCTGATGTCCCGAAAAATACAATATTCATAAACACCTTTAAAAACCAAAAATCAAATACCAAAAATCAAAAACACATATTAAAAATGTAAATATATTTTTATGTTTTTGGTTTGCTCGCCTGCCGGCAGGCAGGTATTTTTGATATTTGATTTTTTATTTTTGATTTTTCACTTTACATCGAAACAGGATCTACGTCTACGGCCGAAAGCACCCCGCTCGGCCGTCTATATCCTACCAATACTTTTTTTAGAGCCAGCGCCATTATACTTGAATTTTTCCCTTTTAACAATATATTCCATCTGAAATATCCCCGCACTCTTGCAATGGGTGCGGGCGCGGGGCCTGCTATTTCTATATCTTTTAAATCTTTTTTTAACATTTCCGCAAGACTTTTTGCCGCATCGCACGCTCTTGAATCGTTCCTTGAGCGTAAAGTAATCTTGATTAGATGAAAAAAAGGCGGAAATTTCAAATCCCCCCTCGATTTAATTTCTTTCTGATAGAATTTCTCATAATCATGTTTCGACGCGCATAAAACCGTGTAGTGTTCTGGGGTGTATGTCTGCACAATGACTTCACCGCCTTCTTCACCCCTGCCTGCCCTGCCGGCAACCTGTGTAATCAAATTAAAAGTCCTTTCGCTTGCCCTAAAATCGGGCAGGTTGAGCGTCACATCAGCGTTTACAACTCCCACCAATGTTACCCTGGGAAAATCATGGCCCTTCGCGATCATCTGCGTACCTACCAGAACATCAACATTGTGTTTCTTAAATTCTTCCAAAATTCTGTCTACAGAGCCTCTTTTCATCGTTGCGTCAGTATCCATGCGTATTATCCTTGCCTGCGGAACTAGTCTTGAGAGTTCTGATTCGACTTTTTCAGTGCCTATGCCGGAATATTTTATGTAACCGCTTTGGCATTTAGGGCATATTAACGGCGCATCCGACTTTGAATTGCAGTAATGGCATATAAGGCTCCTTTTATCAAAATGGTAAACCAGAATGGAATCGCATTTCTTGCATTTCATAACGAATCCGCAGCTTTTACAGTTTATATAAGTGGAAAAACCCCTCCTATTCAAAAAAATCATCGCCTGCTGTTTTCTTTTTATTACATTTTCCAGTTCATTAATAAGAATTCTGGAAAACATAACAATTTTTTTTCTTGTAGCAAGCTCCATGCGCATATCCACCAATTTAACCCTGGGAAGCTCCCTATCATCGATTCTTTTTGTAAGCCGCACGAGTTCATAAATTCCGTTTTTGGCGTTATAATAACTTTCCAAAGAAGGTGTTGCGCTTCCCAAAATAACGGGGCAATTCGACAACTTTGCCCGTTTTATGGCGACGTCCCTCGCGTGGTATCTCGGCACGTCCTCCTGTTTATAACTTGTTTCGTGTTCCTCGTCTATAATTATTAAACCCAGATTTTTAACGGGGCTGAATATTGCCGAGCGGGCGCCGACAACGATTCTCGCTTCCCCGTCTTTTACTTTTTTCCATTCCTGATAGCGCATGGACCCGATAAGCTTAGAATGGATTACGGCTACATGCTCTCCGAATCGGGACATAAATCTCGCCACGGTCTGAGGAGTGAGAGAAATCTCAGGCACAAGCACTATGCTGGAGCAGCCTCTTTTTAAAACTTTATCTACGGCCTGTAGATAGACTTCTGTTTTGCCGCTAGCGGTAATCCCGTGCAGCAGAAAAGTCCTGTATGTTTTTGTATTTATCTTTTCTAAAACATTTTCTACCACATGATGCTGTTCCTCGGTAAGAGCCATCGGCTCGTCTTTTTCGATTAATTTATCGCTTTTAACAATCTCCTTTGATTTTGATTTTACTTCTGTTTTCCCTTTTTTTAATACGCCCGGAATCATTGCTCCTATCGCTTCTCCCAAAGAACATAAATAATATTCGGACATCCATTTGGCAAGCTCCATCATTTGAGGTGATATAATAGGCTCCGCATCTATAATTGAACTAATGTTTTTTATTCCTTCAACATCGCTTGCATCGCACAAGCCTACAACGCAACCTATTTCTTCCTTATTCCTAAAAGGGATATAAACGCGCTTACCTATTTCTATTTTATCCATTAAATTTAACGGAATTTTATAATGAAATCGCGTATCCAAAGGCAGGTTTAATACTATCTCAGCAAATTCATAGGACTTTTTTTTCATACAATACGTATTTTATCGTACATTTTTGCCTTATTCAATCCCTATTATTTTGGCGGTTGCGTTACGCTTTTTATATATACACAGATGATCGCAGATTGCCTGCCTGCCTGCCGGTAGGCAGGCCTGCCGGCAGGCAGGGATGTTAAACAATAGTTTTTCACAGATTAGCACAGATGGAAACCACAGATTAGCGCAGATCTATGTAATATCTGTAATCATCTGCGTATTTCATCTGTGATCATCTGTGAAAGAGAACCGCATGCCATGCGATCTGTGATCATCTGTGCTTTGATATAAGATGTGTAACGGAACATCGAAAACATTATTTTGGCTTGACAAAGATTAGTCTTCTATTTTACGCTATCATGACGGATTATTATGTTTCCTGAAAATATTCAAATCGAAACCACAACGCTTTGTTCCAATGGGTGCATTATGTGCCCCTATAAATTTGTTTCCAGACCGAAATTTATGCCTATGCGGCTTATAGACAAAATAATCGATGAGTGTTCTGGCAAAAATGTCACAATTATACCGCATCAGATGGGAGACCCTTTATCTAACGACAGAATAATAAATATTTTAAAAAAATGTAAAGATAAAAAACTCGAGATACTTATGAGCGCTTCCGGACTGCTGTTAGAAAAAGAAAAAGCGTCGGAGTCGGTAAACATTGGCGTTGATATAATAAATATATCTTTAGACTCCCTCAATAAAGAAATATACGAAAAAATAAGAAATATATCTTTCAATAAAATAATGAAAAATATACGGGATTTATTAAGCCTAAAAAAACACAGACTAAAGTATGGGTTTCGGCTGTTGATATTTTCTTCAATAAAATTACAAGAAATGAATTTATTGATTATTGGAAACCGCGGGTTGATCATGTACAGATAACGCCTTATGTTCAATATCCAAAAGTCAAAAACTGGGAACTTCCGCGGAAAAAAATGAAAAACCTCGATTATTGCGCGAGAATCGAAAAAGATATGGTCATACTCTCGGAGGGAAATGTTTCCAAGTGCTGCATTGATTTTGAGGGCTTAACTTCATTCGGCAATGTAGATAAGGGCTCATTGTCGGATATATGGAATGGCGCGCAAAGAATGGGTTTTATAGAAAAATTAAAATTGCATAAAAGAAAAAAGCTGTATCCGTGCAATATATGTGTTATATAGAAACAGGCGAATAGGCTTTTTCCTGCAATATCTTTTCTATATGTCTTGAGTCTCTATCCGGATAAACCGACGCATCTAGAGCGCTTCTAAATAAATCAAATAAATAAAAAAAGCGCTTATTATTCGTTAAAACAATATGTAATCTTTTTTTTCTTTTTCTCTTCCAAATTTTATATAAAACGACGGGCGCGAAAATTAATTTTGGATAACAATAAAATCTTATATTTTCATGATCTATAAGATTAAGCCGAAACTTAAATTTATGTGCGGTAAATATCCACACCTGGTGCCCGGTTTTTGCTATTTTATTAATATTTCCAGAGACCCTTTCTGCCTCAAAAGAAGATCCCAAATTGGATAATATATACGCGACCCTTAACTGACTGCCCCACTTTTTGATAAATTTTTTTTCGTTTTCCGTAAAAATGTCATTTTTCCGGCAAATCTCAGAAAATGATCGGCTTTCTTTATGATACACATAAGACGCCTTTGCCCTAACCGTTTTATAACCTAATTGCTGAGCGCGTTTACAATAATCGGTATCGTCAAAATAACCCATGCCGTAAGCATCATCGAGATATCCTGCTTTTACTACAACCGCTCTTTTTACTACCATTGAAAAGGCTCTACAGGCATAAAGCTCCTGATACTCTCCTTTAAAGCGCTTAAGGGTTTTTGCAAAAGTATCGATATCTAGCCTTCCCGGAAACTGACACGACGTATTGCTGGAAGGATTGATGATGCCTATATCGCTGTTTTCAAGAAGAATATCTATCATTTCTGAAAGCCAGCCTTCGGTTGCGATCGTATCGTTATTCATTATGCATAAGTAAAGCGCATCCGAAAACCTCATACCTTGATTTACGGCTTTAACAAAACCTTTATTTTCTTCATTTCTGATTATCTCAATGCTATCGCCGCAGTTTTCTTTAACCCCATCTAAATACCGTCTCGTGATATCATCGCTTGCATTATCAACAACAATTATTCTATAAGGATAATTTGTGTGTTTTTGTATGCTTCTTATGCAATCACGCGTTTCTTTTAAATGATTCCAAACAGGTATTATAATATCGCATCTTTCATTAATGAGGGAATGCATAATTTTTGATGAACTCCTTATTGAAACGCCCTAACCTTAATCGATCTATTTTGCGTCTTATTTTTACAGCATATGGAACCCTCACTGCATCTTCTAGCGCCTTGTTTAAAAAGTCATAATCTATGCCTTTTATCTTACGGCCTTCCGGATATCTTTTATAGTCCTCGTGTCTCTTTATAAGAGAAATGTCATTTTTTATACAAAACTCGAATAAATCGCTTCCCGGATGAGGCGTGAAAAAAGCTGGACTGGACACATACGGCTTTATTCTCTTTATCATGCTAACCGTCTTCAGGACATCTTCTTTGGTTTCTGTAGGTATGCCTAACATAAAATTGGCCCAGATGCGTATGCCTAAATTTTTGCAAATATCTGCTGCTTTATAATTCTGTTCAACTGCAATGCCTTTTCTCAAAAAATTAAGCACCCTCTGGCTTCCGCTTTCAAAGCCTATCAAAAGCATCTCGAGGCCGTATTTTCTCATGCTTTTCAAAAGTTTCGGATATTTTACAATTATATCAACCCGGCTTTGGCAAACAAAAGATTTCCTAAAACCTCTTTTACTATAATGCTTCAAAAACAATTCTACCCATTTCGTATCTTCAAGAAGGCAATCGTCATGGATCATAAGACTGTTAAAACCCATATCATCTATTGCGATGCCAAGTCCATCTATAAATTTTTCAACTGACATTCTCCGCAGGCGTGGGCCGAACATAATCCTTTCCGCCGGCTGACAGAAGCTGCAATTATAGGTGCATCCCCTGCCTGCTATGGCCGTAATAAATGGCATCTTTAGAAAAGGAACTATGGGGGCTTCAAGTATTTTGAATAGCCTCCTATCTTCATGCGGGATTTTTTCGAGATCTGGTATTTCGCCTTTTATAACTTTATGAGTAACATTACCGTTTAATATTTCACTTAAAATTCTAGGTAATGTTACTTCGGCTTCACCTTTAAATATATAATCAACATTTTTGTTATCTATTAATTCCGACTCCATCAAGGTAGGATGGGCTCCTCCCATAATGACTTTTATGGAATTTTTTACTTTTTTGATCATTTCTGCCGCTTTTACAGCCGCATCAAAATCAAGACTCATCAAGGTTATACCTACAATATCGGGCGCCATATCTCTCACCATCCGCTGCAGTTCCTCCCACCCAAATAATTGCCTCAAGTCTATAAGCAAAGCATCATGCCCGCTTTTCTTAAGAACAGAGCTGATATGACACAGGCCGTGATGTATCCATCCGGTTATAGGTCTCTGACCATTTTTAGCAAATCCGTCTATTGTAATTCCTGGATATAGCAATGCCACTTTCATTTATTTCTCCAATATTTCCATGATTTTCTTCATATCCTTCCAAACCAATTTTTTATCTTCCGGATTTCGCAGAAGATATGCAGGGTGAAAAGTAGGGATAAGTTTAATACCGCGATAATCATAAAACTGGCCCCTTAGTTTTGTAATCGGCTCCTGTGTTTTAAGCAGTGTCTGGGCGGCGAATTTACCGAGAGCGCATATTATATAAGGATTGACCGCCTCAACCTGGCGAATAAGATACTCTTCACATGTGAGTATTTCCGTAGGTAAAGGATTTCTATTATCGGGAGGCCTGCATTTTAACACATTCGCGATATATACGTCTTTTCTCTTTAAACCCATTGATTCTATTATTTTTGTGAGCAGCTGCCCTGCCTTTCCGACAAAAGGCATTCCTTCAAGGTCTTCCTGCATGCCCGGCGCCTCTCCTATAAACATAAGCCTTGCTCGCGGATTGCCGGCTCCGAAAACAACATTTGTTCTTGTTTTATAAAGATCGCATCTGGCGCAATTCAAAACCTCTTTTTTTAAAAAGGCGAGGCCGGCTTTTTCTTCAACTGATACTTCTCTTATAAAATACTCCTGTATACCTGATAATTTTTCCAATTCCATATATTTTTTAATTTGAGACAATATTTCTTGTAAATCTCTTTGCATTTTAGTATTTCGTGTAACATCCTCGCTTAAGAACTCAGAGGTTACGAGGGACGATGGACGATAAGGAAATAGCGCTCCTTATCGTCTCTCATCCATCATCCATCATCCATCGTTAGTGCCTGTCGTCTCTACCGAACTTTCACCGCCCCCTAAGTTAGTCGCCTCGCGATAAATGCTTCTCAAGAAAAAAATAAAAAATAATAAAAAAATAACGGCTTCCCATTTCTTTTATTTTAAACCTTGATATCCCCCGCGCTCTGTTTACCCACTTAATCGGAACCGTCGCAAAATTATATCCTCTGACTATTGCCTTGAGCGGCATTTCTACAGTCAGGTTAAAATGATTAGAAAACAAAGGCTGAATGCCCGATATAACTTCTTTTCTGTAGCATTTAAAAGCATTTGTTATATCATTATGCTTTATCCCCAACAGTATCTTTATAAAATAATTTCCCATGCGATTAAGAATTAACTTATGAAGGGGATACCCTATTAATTGTGAACCTTTTATAAACCTCGAACCAAAAACGCAGTCACAACCTTCTTTAAGCTTATCATAATATTTTATTAAATCTTCCGGCCTATCTGAACCGTCGGCCATCATTATACAGACCGCATCGCCTTTAACATACTTTAATCCGAACCTCACGGCCAATCCATAACCTCTATATCCGGTTTTATTTATATATACAAGTGCAGGGATATGCTTACTTAAATTCTCTAATATATTTCTGGTTCTGTCCTTACTATTGTCGTTTATAACTAATATCTCGTGTTCAATATTATTTTTTTTAAGTATATCATAAGTCTCTTTTATTGTATTTTCTATCGACTTTTCTTCATTGTACGCGGGAATCAGGACTGTTAATTTCATGTCATTGACTTTTTAGAGGTCTCTGAAAAACCCCTCATTTTAGGTCAGAGACCTCTGTAATCAGAGATTTCTGGTTTTTAAGACTTTTTCAGAAATCTCTTTTAAAACAAACTCGACGATATCCCTTGCGGCATTAACCTTTTTGTTCTTTTTTATACGCTCTTTGAAAATCTTTATTTTATCTTCTGATTCTTTTAAATTTTTCACAATATGGCCTATGTTATTTATTTTCTTTACTACTATGCCGCAACCCATCCTTATTAAAAGATCCGCATTTCTCTTCTCCTGGCCGGGAATGGGCCTGACAAAAACGGACGGTAGGCCTTGAGCAAGGGCCTCTGTGGAACTTATTCCTCCCGCCTTACCTATATAAACGTCGGAAGCGGCCATTAATTCATCGACATTATCAACATAAGCGAAATTCACCAAATTAAACCCAGCGTTATTTTTAAACGTATTTACCTTATTGTATAAGTCATTATTATGACCGCACACCGTCACGGCAGACATTTCTATTTTAGATTCGTTCAATATTTTTAATATCTCCAATATCGGCCCTACGCCGTAGCCGCCGCTTAATAATAAAACCGTAAATTTAGGCGGTAACTTTAGTTTCTGCCTAATATTGTTTTTATCATGTTTTACCAAAAACTTCGGTTCAATAGGTATGCCAAATACTTTTATTTTGTCCGGTTCAACCTTCCACTTTCTTATTAAATCCATCTTAGCCTCATCGTCGCCGACCGTATAGATATCAACGGCTTCCGATATCCAAAATGAATGCAGCCTATAGTCAGTAACCACATTAATCATCTGTATATCAAGTTTATGCTTCTTTTTAACATACGCCAAGATATCCGCAGTTAAAAAATGCGTTGAAATAATAACATCCGGCTTAAATTCCAGAATGTATTTAATAAGTCTTTTGCTGTTTAAAATATGGGATATCTTCCTGAACGGATAAAATAAATAATGGGTCAATTTTAAATCTAATAAATAATACAAAAGGCCCCATAAAATTATCAGCTTATTAACCAAAAGAAGATATGTATAAGGGTAGGACTTCTTAAAGAAAGCGTTTGTATAATCTAATACATCTATGGTTCGTATATCATTACCTATATTTTTTTCTTCAAATGCGCTCTTTATGGCAAGAGCGGCTTTTTTATGCCCTACACCGGCAGTAGCATATGTTATAAGTATTTTTTTCATTGATTTTTCACCTTACCTTTTACTTTGAAAAAACATTTTTTTAAATATCTTTTTTACAAAATGAGGCGAATAGACAATATTCGGCACTATATCGCATTCCACCCAGCATCCTTTACACCTGCGTATTTCGGAGCGTACATCACGCGCTTTTTTTGAACACCATACTTCCTTAAAACTTTGATTTTTAAGATCGCCTATAACTTCCGGCTTCAATGTACACGGCATTATTTTACCGTCAGGCAAAAGCCTTAGGTAAAAAAATAACGCGAGGCAAGGCGGATTCGGAGATATCTTTTGCTCAAAAATCCTGTTTTCGCTTCCCTCTAAAATCTCACCCTGAAGTATATCCCATAAAGTCCTTGGCGAAAAAATATCTCTCTTTTGGCTTGACTTCATTTTATAGTGTTTCCGGACAGCCTGGAATATCTTTTTAGATTCGCCATCTTCCACGTCCGAATATAATTTAAGTTCATTATACAGTTTTCTGCCCTCCAATATATCGCTTTCATGGACCTCATATGCCAAATATATCTTGTGATCGCATTTATATTTATCGCATAATTCAGCGATTCTATCAATGTATTGAACGGTATTTACTGTTACAGTTTGGTTTATGCCAAAATAGAATTTATATTTTTTGCGCAATTCGCTTAAACCACGCAGGGTATTTGTTATATTTTCATTGAGCTTCGGTATTTTTCTTATTTTATCATGCTCCTCCCCTATTGCGTCCAACGATATCTGAATCACCAAATTCTTCATTTTTGGCGCTAAGTCTTCTATAAATTTGAATATCCGCTGGCTGTAATAGCCGTTCGTCGTGATATAATAAATTTTTGTCTTTGTGTTTTTGAATATTTCGTTTACGACCTCTTCGAAGTCCTCTTTTATGAATGGCTCCCCTCCCGTAAACCTGATTAAATCAATATTCTTTAAATATGGGTCCTTAAATATTCTGGATATATCTTTTGCGGTTAACTCATGTTCTTTTTTCTTCAAGTTGCTATCCACGTTTTTAATTCCGCACATATCGCATGAAGCGTTGCATCTCCAGGTAACCGTATATGCTATGACTCTTGGGGGCGGCGCAATATTAAAGCGCCTTGTAAAGTGCGCTTTTAATAAATTCGTACCAATATCTATATAATCAAGTAATTTAAACATTCGCTTTATTTGAACAAATTTAATCTGACATTTAACATATCAAAAAATACACCTATAAAATTTTTTGGCAGCAATGAACTGGAGCGGCCATATTCCCTTCTTCTTGTTACTATAGGTATTTCTTTTATTCTGTATTTCTTATGTTTTAGCGTAAGAACAATCTCGCAAGGTAGAAATATTCCTTTTGATACAAATTCCGACGTCTTAATTAAATCCCTTTTGACAAGCCTGAAAGACGAACTGAGGTCTTTAAACGGCTGCCAAAAAAGTATATTAAGCACCCTATTAAACATCCAAGAAATAATACATCTAATGAAATTATTTGCATTTCTGATTCTGTAAGTGATAACGGCATCGTAATCATCGATATATTTAATCATATCCTTAAAATATGCTATATCGTACTGATTGTCACCGTCAGTAAATAAAATAAATTCATATTTTTTTGCATTTTTGAAACCAGCTTTCAATGCCTCGGCATAACCAAGATTGCGTGCATGATGAATAGATTTCAATTTAGGATACCGGAGCGCCAAGCTGTCCAAAACATCTTTTGTTTTATCGGGGCTTCCGTCGTTAATCACCACTATCTCATAATCTTCGCACGTCTCGGAAAGAACCTTGTCTGCTTTATCAACGACAGAAACTATGTTCTTTTCGTCATAATACGCCGGGCAAAAAAAAGAGACGCCTTTAAGTTTAGTCATTTGAAGCTCCACCCTCTTACAGGTGTGTAATCTTTTCCATCGCTTCGAAGGAGCGAAAACCTCGCCGAAGCGGAATTCCATTCGCTATCTCCGCCTATGGCGAGACCTCGCCAGCTATTGCTGGCGGGTATTCCCATCCTTACAGGCAGGGAATTCCGCGAAGGCGGGTTATACAAAATAATGCCTGTTTTCGCTCACCCAATTTAACATTTTTTCCAGCCCCTTATATAAAGCAATTTCTGGCTGCCAGTCTAATATTTTTTTTACCTTTGAAATGTCGGAAATGTACACTTTCTGATCCGACGGCCTCCATTTGCTGAAATTTATTTTCATTTTTCTTTTTGTATTATTTTCGACAATCTCAACAAATTCTAAAAGAGAAATAGTATTATCTGGCCCGCCCCCTATATTAAATACTTCCTTTTTCAAATTAGATTTAATAAAAAGGTCGAATCCCCGAATCAAATCGGTTACATATAGAACATCCCGCACCTGTTTGCCATTACCATATACGGTAATGGGTCTGGTCATTAAATTTGATATTAGAAAGTGCGCAAGCCATCCTTGATCTTCAAAACCGAATTGCCTGGTACCGTAAATGCAGCTCATGCGGAATACGCACGTTTTTATGCCGTACATATGAGCGTATTCCTGAGCGTATAAATCGCCTGTATATTTGCTAACGCCGTATGGCGTATGAGCGGTCAAGTCTATTTTTATATTTTCATCTATGCCTTTTACTTCCTTGAATATATATCTAGTCTTTTTTTCGATAAGAGAAATTTTACTTACATTTTCCCCATATACTTTATTAGTTGAACAATAAATAAAAAATGATTTGGTTTTATTAAATTTCCTCAACGCCTCTAATACATTAAATGTGCCGAATGCATTAATAGAATAATCTTCATGCGGATTGTCTATAGAATATCCCACGCCGGGCTGAGCCGCTGCATGTATTACGCCGTCAACGCCTTTATTGAATATCCTACGCAAAATTTTTACATCCCTTATATCGCCTTTTATGCGTTCAACGTTCGGATAGCGAGAGAGATAATGCCAATTATATTCAACGCTTTTCTTATTATAACCAAAAAGCTTTGACCTCATAAGATTGTCCAAAACAATAATTCGATTCTGCTTTTTTTTTGCGAAATATTCTGCAGCGTGGCTTCCGACCATGCCTGCTCCGCCTGTTATTAATATTTTCATGTATTTCTCCTAATTAAATTTAAAATCAAAAATCAAAGACCAAAAATCAAAAATACATATTAAAAATGTAAATATATTTTTATGTTTTTGGTTTGTATTTTTGATATTTTCCGCCTTCGCGCATTGCGCTTCGGCGGATCCGCCATGAGTTGTATTTTTGTGTAGTATAGGCGGAGATTTTTAATTTTTTATTTTCGGCATGCTTCCCTAAAACCATATCTACTGCTTCCGATAAGTCTCTACATATAAAATCTGGTTTTACATCCCATGCCTTGACATCTTCCATGCTGGTTTTACCGCTTAAAAGGAGGATAGTTTTCATGCCTATTTTTTTACCTGCTTCGACATCCATTTTCCCGTCGCCTATAAAGTATTTGCCGCGGGCAATAACGCCTAATTCTTTTTCGGCTTTATTAAAAAGACCTGTTTTGGGCTTTTTACAATCGCAATTATCGCTTTCCTGATGGATGCAGTAATATACTCTTTTCAATTTTATATTTTTCTTCTCAATTTCCTCCATCATCTTTTTATTTATACCATTTAAATCTTTTTCCGTAAAATAACCCTTGCTAACGCCGCCCTGATTCGATATGACAACTATCCCAAAACCTGCGTCATTCAGACGCTTTAAAGCCGTTAAAGAATCAGGTATAAAAACAAAATCCTCACATTTTGTAACGTAACTATATTCTGTCCATCCTCCAGGATCCTTATTTATAACACCGTCTCTATCAATAAATATTACTTTTTTCATATCTTATATTGATTACGTAGATTTCTTCACCTCAAAACTAACATTTAGATTACATAGATTAATCACTGTAATCCATTATTTAATCTCTGTAATCTTTTCCCATAAATATTATATTTACCGTATTTTTTAACCAAAGTATAAGCTCTCTTTATATAATCGTCTAATATAAGCGCGCTATCATCAATCCTAATATTTTCAGCAATCGTCGCGTCTATATCCTGCAATACCAGATATCTTACATTTTTAACCTGCAAGGAATTTTTCATTTCCTCCTGTATGTTCTTTTGTGTTATAAAACCAGGGTGTATTTCATAATATTTGGTCGACGGCATCCTGTGGCATAAAGTATAGAGAATCACGCTCCCTCCGAAATCATCCTTCCAGTGTGCCGTGTTGCCGACATATATGCGTTCGCCGCTTTTTGTATGGTCTTTAAGGAACGCAACCGTATTCACCACGTCATCTTTCTCTTCTTTGGGTATATAGACCGCGCCCCTGTCAAATTTTGCCAGTAATATTGATTTTTTATAGGGTTTTTTGAACACATTTTTAATGAATTTATCGATATTTTTTATAACGAGCAGCGAAAACAGAAAAAAAATGATAATCACATACGTGTTATAACTATATCTGATAAACTTACTTCTTTTTCTGAAATATATTATTTTATACAGCATAAAGCCAAAAAGTATTACGGAAGGGTAAATAACGGTAAGAAGATGCGCTGGATCGGTTCTTATCCTTGCTTGGTTAAAGGTTAAAATACCGAATATTAACAATACAAAAAGCGCTATATCACTTTTCCCAAATTTAAATTTTTTTATAAATTTCATCATTAAAAAAAGCGTAATAAACAAATAGATCAATA
>Ga0315295_10001658_pt1 | contig 19048 bp, 16 predicted proteins | sample YL17G14_0_MG_FD_204453 | JGI IMG/M metagenome (GOLD analysis project Ga0315295, IMG submission 204453) | Sediment microbial communities from Yellowstone Lake, YNP, Wyoming, USA - YL17G14_0 | ecosystem: Environmental > Aquatic > Freshwater > Lake > Sediment | place: USA: Wyoming | collected... | reverse complement strand
GGCCCCCCCCCCGCCCCCCCCCGCCCGGGCGGCCCCCCCCCCCCGCGGGGGGGGGGGGGGGGGGGCGCCCCCCCCCCCCCGCCCCCCTCCCACACGCGGGTCCCGGAATCACCACCCAGACGGGCGCCGGATGACGGCCAGCGTCGGCGTCAGATGAAGCCGCGCTCGCTGAGGATGTCGGCCAGCGTCGGCGAGCCGATCTCCTGCAGGTCGTACTTCACCTGCACGGCCGGGAGCTTGATGTCGATGATGCGGCGCAGGTCCATCGGCGTACCGATGACCACGACCTCGGCGCCGGAGGCGTTGATGGTGTCCGCGAGGTCCTGAAGCTGCTCCTCCGAGTAGCCCATGGCCGGCAGGAGCACGCCGACGTTCGGGTACTTCTCGAAGGTCGCCTTGATCTCACCGGTAGCGAACGGCCGCGGGTCGATGAGCTCGGCGGCACCGAGCTGCATGGCGGCGACGGTGCCGGCACCGTACTTCATCTCGCCGTGCGTGAGCGTCGGCCCGTCTTCCACGACCAGCACTCTCTTGCCCTTCACGGCCGCCGGATCGTCAACGGTCACCGGTGAGGCGCCCAAGATGATGCGCGCGTTCGGGTTGACCGAGCGCACCGCGGCCATCTCGGCGTCGATGCCGGCACGGTCGGCGGTGTCGATCTTGTTCAGCACGACGACGTCGGCAAGCCGCAGGTTGACCTCGCCCGGGTAGTACACCAGCCCGTTGCCGGGACGGTGCGGGTCGGCCACCGTGATGTACAGGTCGGCAGCGTAGAAGCTGAAGTCGTTGTTGCCGCCATCCCAGAGGATGACGTCGGCTTCCTTCTCGGCCTCGCGGAGAATCGCCTCGTAGTCCACGCCGGCGTAGATCACGTTGCCGGCCTTGACGTGCGGCTCGTACTCCTCCATCTCCTCGATGGTGCACTCGTGCTTGGCGAGGTCCTCAACCGTGGCGTAGCGCTGAACACGCTGCTTCACCAGGTCGCCGTACGGCATGGGGTGCCGGATGCTGACCACCTTCTTGCCGGCCTCGCGCAGTGTCGTCTGGATCTTGCGCGTCGTCTGGCTCTTGCCGGCGCCCGTGCGCACGGCACAGACGGCGATCACCGGCTTGGTGCTCTTGACCATGCAGTGATCCGGGCCCATGAGGCGGAAATCGGCGCCCAGGGCGTTGACCAGCGCGGAGCGATGCATGACGTACTCGTAGGGCACGTCGCTGTAAGCGAAGACGACCTGATCGACGCCGTGCTTCTTCACCAGCTCGGGCATCTCGGACTCGTCGTAGATGCCGATGCCGTCCGGGTAGAGCGAGCCGGCAAGCGCTGCCGGGTACTTGCGGTCGTTGATGTAGGGGATCTGCGTGGCGGTGAAGGCCACGACCTCGTAGCGGTCGTTGTCGCGGAAGTACGTATTGAAGTTGTGGAAGTCGCGACCGGCGGCCCCCATGATCAGCACCTTGCTCTTCTCGGACATGCTCACTCCTTTTCTCGCAGGTCGCTCCGCGCCACGATCAAGATGTCAGGCCGGCGGAATGAACACTTTCTCGACGTACCGAGATGTAAACAGTTGCAGCGTCCCGGCGTAGCTGGGGATGAAGGTCAGCGCCTCCCCGAGCGCCGGGGGACGTTCAAGATCGTGGACATCGAGGATCAGGTGATCGCTCGACGCACCCAGAACCTCGATGCGCGAGTCGAGCGGGCGGATGCCGTCCGGCGGCGCGTCCTGGCGCCCCAGGGCGCAGATCGCGCGCCGCCGCTCCCCGCGGTCAGTGAAGGTGGGCCGGTTGCCGAAGGCGTCCTGGGCGCTCGTGCCCGTGGGCATGGACGGCTTCATCAGGCACTCGATCACGGGGACCGAGACGCTGATGGCGTCAGTATGAAGGTCGGGGACGGGGATGCGCGTGAGTGGGTCGAGGCCCAGCACCAGCGTCTCGCCGCTGCGCAGATTATTGACGACCGCCGGCATGCGCCCCGCGGTCGCCATGCCGATGGCGCCGGAGTTCCCGCCGGACACGAGCAGCGAACGGCCGAGCTGCTTTGCGCTGCGTTCGGCCAGCTCGGCCAGCCGACCCATGTTGTCGTCGTCCGGGACAATCGCGCCGTAGCACGACAGGTTTGTGCCGATGCCGGCGATGTCGACGTGGTCCATCGTGTTCACGCGCTCGAGGAACGCCGGCAAGGCCGCCGGCATCATGCCCTCGCGCAGATCGCCAAGGTCGACCATGGCCACGATCGCATGACGCCGCCCCGCCACGGCGGCGGCGTTCTCGAGCGCCACCACCGTCTCGAGCTCGCTCTCCAGCGACACGTCCGTGAGCCGCACTACTTCGCCGGCGACCTCCGGCGTCGGCGCCCGCAGCAGCCAGATCGGCGCCGTAATGCCCGCGGCGCGAAGCCGCTCGGCGTTCTCGAGACGTGACTCGCCGAGCGCCCGCGCGCCGCCGGCCAGCATCGCCCGCGCCACCTGCGGTGACCCGCACGTCACCTTCGTGACGCCGGTCAGGGCGATGCCGGGCAGCCGCTCGGTCACCATCCGAACGTTGTCCCTGATCTTGCTGAGGTCGACCGTGACAACAGGCCTTGCCGCCATCTCGCTCCTTTGCATAGGTCGTATGCAACATGGTATAAGCGCCGTTGGCGCGATGCAAGTACGTAACACGTTGCGTACAACAATCGGCGCCCGATCCTCAGGCCCCGTTCAGCGATCTCTCACGTGGTTCTCAGCCGCGACCGGTAGCATACTGCCTGTCGCCGCCCCCTCGCGATGACGGGCCGCCAGCCCCCAGGCGGCCCGTCCCATTCGGCAACGGAGCGCGCATGAGCAAGGCCGCCCTCAACTACTGGGTCGACAGCGCAACGGGTGTTGCCTTCCTGCTGTGCGCCGCTACCGGCATCGTGCGCCTCTTCCCCGCCGTCGCCTCGGTCTCCGACGCCGGCACGCCGACGATCCTCGCCGTGCCGGCGTCGCTCTGGCTCTTCGTGCACGACTGGAGCGGCGTCGCCATGGCCGCCGGCGTCGGCCTCCACATGGCGCTACACCTGCGCTGGTTCGTCGCCATGACGCGCAAGATCGCTCGCGCACCGGCGACGCCCCGCGCCGCCACGACGAGCGCTGCCGCGGCGCTGCAGCGACTGGAGCGCCTGGGCAGCGAGTCGAGCCCTCGGCAACGCCGAGCGGGTCACAGCGGACGAAGGACAACCAGGAGAAGGTTCCTCGTTGGCGCGGGCGCCGTCGGCGGCGCCGCGCTCCTGGTCGGCGTAGGCCTTGCCGGTGCGGGCTGGAGCTCGAGCTCCCCGGGCGGCGCAGCCACCGTCGAAGACGACGCCACCCAGTCCACGGGAGAGAGCGGCGTCACCGCGCCGACGACCGCGCGCGTGACCGTCGATGCCGGGCGCTGCGCCGGCTGTGGCGCCTGCGTGGAAACGTGCCCGCACGGTGTCTTCGCCATGAGCAGCGCCACGGCGGTGGCCTCCTACCCACAGGCCTGTAGCCTCTGCGGGCGCTGTCTTCAGGCCTGCGGCCCCGCCGCCATCACCCTGAACGGCTAACGCGGCGCGGCGGGCGGGGCCGCCTTGTCGGAGCCCCGCCCGCCGCGCGCTTCGCGTCGCTGTGCCCTTAGTAGACCCTGAGCGTCGATTTGCCGAGGACGCTCTGGCTGTTGCCGGCGAGGTCCTTGGCGTAGATCCGGATGCTGTACGTCCCCTTGGGGAAGTTGGCGGTGAAGTACCACGTCCACCAGTGGCTTGCATCCTGCCAGCCGCTCGAGGTGATGGTCTTCTTCAGACTGCCCGAAGAGCTCAGGGCCTTGCAAACGAAGGTGACGCTCGGGCTGACGTTGTCGGCGACGGCGAAGCTCACGCGCGCCACCTTGCCGCGCCTGACGCTGGCCGACTTGGCCTGGCAGACAGGTCCGACGGTGTCGACCTTCACGTCGCACTCGTTGTCCCACTCCACATTGCCGGCCCAGTCGGCAGACCGGTAGGCGACGGTGTGCTCGCCGCTCGAGGAAACCAGCACACTCGTCCCCTTGGCCCAGCTGCCATCGTCGATCCGGTACTCGGTGTAGGCCACGCCACTGGCGTTCGCGCCGGGATCGTAGGCGGTGAAGGTCACGTGCACGGGGTTGCGATGCCACTTGCTGTCGTAGCCGGAGGCCGAGGTCACCGGCGCCGTCCAGTCGTCGTCGGGGGTGGGGGTCGGGGTGGGGGTCGGGGTGGGAGTCGGAGTTGGACCCGGCCCGCCGCCAGAGGTGCCGTATGCCTTGAGGCACACGTTGGCGGTGCTCTTCCAGTCGGTCAGGTCGCCCCAGCTCGTGCCGTAGTGACTGATGTAGCTCTGCCCCGGCGAAGCCGTGGCACCCGAGCTGAAGTTGGCGACCGCTGCCTCGAAGGCGATGGGGTAGTTCAGACCCGGCGTCGTCAAGCGCATGGCGACGACGAAGCTGGCACCACTGCTCACCGCCAGCGGTGAGGAGAACTGCACAGTGTGGTAGCCCGGCATACTGAACGAGCCCGAGCCCTTCGCCTGGAGGGAAGACAGAGAGCTGCCTCCGTACACCGTGTAGGTCGTTCCGGGCACGTGGGTGAAGAACCCGACGGCGGTGATCGACTCGTTCTTGGTTGCCGTGAAGACGTTGGCACCCCAGGCAGTCGTGTCCGAGTAGCCTACCGTGTCCACCTGACCGTAGCGGTCGTGGTAGTAGACGCTGCCGTAGTTGGTCGTCGGAGCGGCGCCATTGTAGACAGCGTTGAACACGTCGTCGGAGCCGCAGTAGCTATCGTAGTAGGACACCCAGAAGTGGCCCGACTGACCCCACGTGGTACCCCAGCTGTTCTTGACCAGCCAGGCGCCGTTGCCGGGCGCCGCCGGTGAGAAGTTCGATCCGGCGTAGGCGTCGTCCCAGCCGACGATGGTCACGGCGTGGTTAATACTGTCCGAACCGTAGTAGCGATAGCTCGCCGTGCCGGCGTTGTAGGCCGCCACGTCCCAGCAGATCGACGTGGCCACGGCACCGTAGGTCGTCAACGCGGACTTGATGCTGTCGGTGTCTGAGGGGCCACTGCCGCCCGGCACGTACAGCACTTCCTGCACGTGCTTGCGCGGCACCAATCCGGACGGCGTGTAGGAGTCGCCGTAGGCGTCGTCGGTCTCGTCGACCGGTCCACTCCAGCGAATCAGATAGGCAGTCGCCTTGTAGTAGTTGCCGCCGTGGTCGTACGGGTCTCCCCCATCGTCGAAGCCGGCATTCAGCGCCAGGTTGTCTTCGGAGAAGTCACGCAGCTCCCCGGGTAGCAGGCACGACTCCATGGAGGCGAAAGTCGCAAACGTCCAGCAGGTACCGTACGGGTTCTGGTTCTTGACCGGCGAGACCTTGCCCGCCGTGCGCAGGTCGAAGCTTGCCGGATAGGCCGCCTTGGCCTTGAGCAGCGACGTCACCCGCCCCGAGGGGGGATCCATAGGCTCGGGGATGAGGCCGAATCGCGACCAGGGCATTTGGTCCAGGCCGAGCAGCCGGCGCACCCGCTGCTGCTCCTGGTACGCGCGGAACTCGTGGCTGAGGGGCGCCGCCCGCAGGGCGGAGAGGCCGTCCGACCCGGAGACGATCGCTGGCCCGCGGACAATACCGGCGGATGCCAGTGGCGTGGCGACCAGCAGCGCAAGGAGCACGCCAAGGAACACCAGTAGGGGATGAGTCCTCTTGAGATGGTCGCGCATGCTGCCTCCCGCTGTCGTGCCCGCCGCGACGCCCGCGACTGTGCTCCGCCCGCCACCACCGTCTCGCGGCGGTGGCGGGCGGCTTGCTCTTCTGCCTCGTCTACGATTATCGGCTGCAGACACCGTAACTCAACAGCCGGGACCGACTCTTCCCTAGCGTCGGTTAACGGGTAGACAGCCACCGGCCGACGGGCAGGCCTGCCCAAACCAAGCGCCAGTCCGGGCTCGTCGCCGCTCAGAGACCGATGCTGCGGCGTAGCAGCGCGACCACGGCGCCGCCTTCGTAGTGCGCCAACAGGGCGCCGCAGCAGGCGAAGATGTAGTCGCGGTCGAGGGTGACGCGCGCGTCGGCCGGCGGCAGGAGCCGCTCGCCGCCGTTCTTGGCCCGCGTGTCCGCCAGCAGCGCCTCGCCGCCGGGCAGGCGCGTGAGCGCTCCGCCGGTACCGATCAGCAGACGGCAGGCGGTGAGATCGCGCCCGCGCGCCACCGTCTGGCGGCCGCTGGGCGTATACAGATGCGCAAGCTGGCCGGCATGGCGCTGCACGCCGGTGACGGCGGCGAAATGCGCCAGGGTGAGCGCCGCCTCGACCTCCTCCTGCGTGACCGGCAGCGGCGGAGGGAGCTGCCGCGGCCGCTGCTGCTGGGCGAGCATCTCGACGACGTGCTTGGCGCTGACGTACGTCCCGAGGTCGCCCTCGACGGTGCGTTTGCTGTGCGGCTGCGGCTCGATCATGAGCGACGCGATCTCGGGGCTGCCGTCGGTGATGGAGTGCACGTCGGTGGTGGCGCCGCCGACATCCACGACGACGAGGTCCCCGACCTCGTCGGCGAGCCGCTCGGCGGCGATCAAAACCGCCCCCGGCGTCGGCAGGATACGGCCGCTCACGACCTCACTGATGCGCTCCATGCCGGGAGCGTGCGTGATGTGCTCTTCGAAGGCGTCGTGGATCACCGCCCGCGCCGGCACGATGTCCAGCTCGTCGATGCTCGGGTAGACGTTGTTGGTGACCTTGACCTTGAAACCCGCCGCCTCGAGCAGCTCGCGCGCGTCGGCGCGCACGACCGAGTTGCCGGCGTACACGATGATCGGCCGCGCCGTCAGCTCGGCCAGACGCTCGGCGTTGAACAGCACCGTGTCGTAGTCGCCGCCCTCGACGCCGCCGGCGAGCAGAATGAGATTGGGTTCGACGGCCTCGACCTCACGCAGGTCGCGGTCGCGCAGCCGGCCGGCGGTCTGGTACTTGACGACCGCGCCGGCGCCCAAAGCGGCCTCGCGCGCCGCCATCGCCGTCATGCGCTGCGTGAGGCCGTGCACGGTCATACGCAGGCCGCCGGCCGCCGAGCTGGTCGCCAGCGACAGGCTCGGCGCGAGCGGCCCTACCGCCGCCTCAAGCTGCGCCCGGGCGGCGCGCCGGCCGCGGGGCCCCCCCCCCTCGGCGCCCGGGGGGGCGGCCCCGCCCGCCCCGAGGCGCCTGGGCGTCGCCGCCGGGTACTCACTCAACCCGTCGAACGCCGAGACGACGGTCGTCGTCGAGCCGATCTCGGCGACGAGCACATCGACAGGTCGAGCAGTCGGCACGATTACATCCCGCGCTCGCGCATCGTCTTGACCACGAACGAAGCGACGTTGATGCCCTTGGTACGACGCCCGAAGCCGGCGTCCATGCCCCAGCTCCGGGCGAGCTCGTCGGTAACCTGCGTGCCGCCGCTGATGAGCAGCAGCTTGTCGCGCACGCCCTTCTCCACGGCGAGGTCGGCGAGCTTCTCCATGTTGCTGCGATGCATGTCGCCGTGCGTGATGATCGTCGAGATGAGCACAACCTGCGCCGCATGTTCGATCGCGGCGTCGAGCACCTTCTCGACCGGCACCGAAGTGCCCAGGTACTCGCACGTGAAGCCCCACTTCTCGATCCCGCCGTGCTTGATGTCGATGATCTCGCGCATGCCCACCGAGTGCTCGTCCTGGCCCACGGTGGCGGCCACGCACTTGATGGCCTTCTCAGCGACGAACTCCTTGATCTCCTCGTCGCTCATGACTTCGGGCTCGGGCGGGATCACCAGCGTCGCCGGATCGACGGCGACGTCGAGACGACCCTTCATCTCGATCAGCGAGCCTTCCGCCGGGTGCATGACCTGCTTGTTGATGACCTCGCACTCGCGCAGGTTCATGGCCTTGCCGAGTTCGAGCGCCGCGAACTCGGCGACGCGCGGAGCGGTCGGCAGGAACAGCGTGACGACAACCCAGCCGTCCGCCGCCCATTCCACCTCAGGCTTGATGAGACCCTTCTCGCGCAGCTCGGCGGTCTGCGCCAGCCGCGTGTTGACGTTGTCCACCGGGTCGAGCTCGTCGATGAAGGGCACCTTGTCGTGGTCGCACAGCGTGCAGCCGCCGAAGAGGTCGCAGGCCTTGTCGAGCCCTTCCGGCAGGTGGTTGTCGCCAAAGTGATGGCACACGGGCGCCATGTAGTCGTCGGCACGCTCCACGATGGTGCCGGCGGCGACGCCGCCGGCGCTCTTGCGCGCGATGCCGTCGTCGTGCGTCTCGGGGAAGAGACCCGAGTCGACGAAGTACGCCTTCTCGACGCCGGCGAAGTAGCCGCCGTCGCGGAGCATGGCTTCGAAGAACAGCACGGCGCGCTCCTTGATCTCGCGCACTTTGCTCCTCAGCTCGGAGCCTTCGCTGCGGTCGAGGTGCACCATCTCGCGCATGCCGTCCATACCGACGAGGCTCTGCTTGGCGGTGTTGACCGCGGCGATGTTGTTGTAGTGCCAGGGCACGTTGCGACCCTCGTCGGGCGTGATCGTGCTCTGGATGTCGGCGCTCGTGAGCCGGCTGATGACGAGGTTCATGACGTGGCTGACGGTCGCGTCGCGACCGTCAGCCTCCATGTACCGGGTGTTCTCCTGGGCGCGCATTTTGTACTCGCCGAAGAGGTCGCGCAGGGCGACGGCGTACGGCAGGTCCATGCGCATGCAGGGCGCCGGCGCCGCGTCCGGCGGCACCGTGCTCAGGCAGATGTCTTCCTTGGGCATGCCCACGCTGACCGAGTAGGCGCAGTTGATGGCGTGCTGCACGAGCAGCTCCGGCATCACCTTCCAGGCCTCGACGGCGGTGGCGTTGGCGTTGTGCGCGCCGTCGATCTGCGCCATACGCACACTGGCCATGACGTGCTTCGCCACGGCCGCATCGACGAAGCTGCGGTACATGTTGATGTTGCGGTAGAGGACGTTGTACTGCGGGTCCTGGTGGGCCCCGTTGACGCCCTCCTCGGCGAACATGACCGCCATCTCCGGACCGGCGACGCCGCTCACGTAGGAGTGGAAGTTGATCGGCCGGCCGACCTCGTCCTCGATGAGGTCGAGTGCCTTGCGCGTGGCGCGCACCTGCTTGCGCGTGACGGCGATCCCGCCGACGCCCTCCGGCGTACCTTCAAGGAGGCCGTCCATGTGGCTCTGACCGGCGGTACGGATGACCATCATGTGGTCGGCGCCGTGCCAGGCGGCCATGCGCATGCGGCGGATGTCGTCCTCGAAGCGCCCGGAAGCGATCTCGGTGGTGACCACGCAGTCGGGCTGCGGATCGATGAAGCCGAAGTAGTGGGCCGCGGGCAGCGGGATGCTGTTGGTGAGGCCCTTCGACGTCTCCTTGTAGGAGAACTTGTAGAGGGTCTGGTCGGGCACCAGCTCGCGCCAGTGCCAGCCATTGCGCCGCGGACGGTAGTGCTCGATGCCCTCCAGCAGGGCGGCGACGTCGAGCTTCTCGTTGGGTTGGAGAGGCTGCTCGCTCATGCCGCCCCTCCCCACTTCTGCGCGGCGAGGTCCCAGCCTTCGCCGGCAGCGAGACGCCGCGCGGCCTCGGTGACGGCGCAGTCCCAGGTGGTGCTGCAATGCAGCACCACCTGTCCGGCGCCATGCGCGAGCAGGCCGCGCTTCTCGCACTCGCCAGCCACAGCCATGCAGGTCGGCGAGTCGATCCCCATGCGCATCAGCACAGAGCGCTCGATGCTCGGGGACGTGTGCGTGCGAGCGAGCGCGACCAGCGGATCGACGACCTGCTGGGCGAGCTCCCAGAAGCGCGCCTCGAGCTCCTCGTCGGTCAAACCGGCGAGATGCCCGCGCCACTCCAGGTACGTATCCTCGCGGGCCATCTCACGCCTCCTTGAGACCGGCGATGATCGCCTCGACGGCGACCGCGTCGGAGTTCGTATCGGCGGCCAGGAAGGCGATGTCGTCGGCCGTCGGCTGGTAGTCCGCGGGCGCATTCTTGAGCGCGTTGCGCACGTAGCTCTTGCGCATCCTGGCAAGGTCGAAGTCCTTTGCCTGGATCTGCTCGATGTCCTCGGGAAGGACGATCACCTTGCCGGGAACGTTGTCCTTCGGGTCGCCCGCGCGGACCTCGACGCCCATCTCCTTGGCGAAGTTGAGCTGCGACCAGTGGTGCTTGCCGGCGCCCGTGTACTCCGTCTCCTGCACGACGATCGTCGCCTCACGCGGCAGCTCGCGAGCCAAGCTCACCGCCGCCGTCATGGCGGTGTTGCCCGCGGGGCCGCGCTCGAGACCCTCGAGCTTCGCCATCGCCTCCGTGATGTAGAACACCTCGCCCTGGGTCACGGTGAGGTAGCGATCGATGTAACGCAGGGGCCGAGCCGCGTTGCGCGGCACGTCGGCGCGATCCGGCCACGTGGCGAACGGCACGCCGAACCCCGTGTGACCGGTGGTGAAGCTCTTGCGGTTGAAGTCGTTGTCGCTGGCCATGTGCAAACCGCTGAGGTCGACCGAGGCGCTGACGATCTGCGTGTCGGTCGCGCCGGCGCGCTTGAGGCCGCGAGCGGTGCCGGTGGTGTTGCCGCCGCCGGCGTGGGTGCAGATGACGTGCGTCGGCGGCGCACCAGTCAACGCCGTCATCTCGCGAGCGCACTCGAGACCGAGGGTCTCGATCCCGCTGACGCCGAACGAGCTGTAGAGCGAGGCCGCGAAGTAGCCGGTCGCGTCGAGCAGCTCGACCATGTGGAAGAACAGCTCGGGGCCAACTGTCATCTGCACCACTTCGGCGCCGTAGGACTCGCAGATCCGCCCCTTCTCGACGATCTCCGGCTGACCGATGTGACGGCTGTCGAAGGTCTCCTGGCAGATGATGCACTTGAGGCCGTTGCGCGCCGCTTGACTGGCGACTGCGGCACCGTAGTTGCCGGAGGTCGCCGCGATGACGCCCTCGTAGCCCTTCTCCTTGGCGACGAAGATGCTGACGCTGGCGCGGCGATCCTTGAAGGCCCCGGCAAGGTTGGCGGCCTCGTCTTTGACGAAAATGCGCGCACCCATGCCGGGCGCGCTGATGCTACGCACCAGATCCGTGAGGTTCCTCAGCTCGAGCAGCGGCGTATTGCCGACGCCCGCGCGCGTCTGAATCGCGACGATGTCGTCGAGCGAGTAGCCGTGCGCAGTCATCATGCTCTCGTAGTCGAACGCGACCGGGCTCTGCTCGAACACGCTGTAGTCCATGCCGAGGGCCTTGCGCATGATCTCGCCACGGCGAGCCATGATGGCGTCGAACTTGGTGGCCATCAGCCCTCACCACCTTCGGCGCGGTAGACCGCGAGCCGGCTACGCAGCTCGCGGCCTACGTTCGTAAGCTCAGGGATGGGGTTGCCGTAGGTGATGAAGTACCCAGGGTTCACCGCCGAGAGCGCGCCGGTCACCATGCGACCGGTCATCGTCTCGATAGTGAGGCTTTCGCCCAGGGCGGCCTCGCCCTGGGCGAATCCCTTCACCCACATCATCAGTGGCTTCTCCGCCGTCTCCGGCGGCAGATTCTTGCTGCGATCGGCCGGGTCAAGCAGCTTGCACTCGACCTCGACCCAGTCGCCCTCGCGGGCGCGGATCGCGTCAGTCAAGAGTTGTCACCCCTCTCAAACGGTGGGAGCCCAATAGCGCGGGATCGGCAGATCGACGACGGTCAGCATGCCGGCCGGCGCGGCCGGAAGCAGCGGGATGTAGTTGCCGGCGCTCGCGTAGGTGCCCTTGCCGCCCGGGATCTCGGGAGTATTGGCCATGTTCACGTTCGGGTCGCCGACGATCTTGATGTAGTCGCCGGTGTCCTGATCGGCCATCTCAGGATGGATCTGCTGCGGATGGATGAGGTGGATCTTGAGCTCGCCCTTGCTGTAGCCCTTGCCGACCTGACGGCAGCCCGCGACGTCGCCGGCGGCGACGTGCACGCACGAGGTCGAGCGCTCGACCTTGGTGACGATGGGCTCGCGGGTCTCGACGATCTCGTCGATGTCCCAGCCCATGGCCTTGGCGATCAGCATGATCGACTCGGGGAAGCCGATGTGGCCCACGATCGTGCCGTCGGCGACGCCCTTCTCGAACTGCTCAACCGTGGTGCCGACGCCCTGGCCAGCCATGACGGTGGGGCCGAACGGCGACAGGTCGTTCACGCGGGAGGCCTCGATGGAGTCGACGCGCAGGCAGATCGAGCTCCACATGACGATGAGGGCGTCGAGGACGAAGCCCGGGTTGATGCCGGTGCCGAGGATGGAGACGTTGTTCTCCTTCGCCAGCCGGTCGAACATGTCGGCGCGCTCGGGGTCGCTGATCCACGGGTAGGCGAGCTTCTCGGCGATGCAGACGACGTTGCAGCCGGCCTTGACGGCGGGCACGATCTGCGGCTCGATCTCGTCCAGGTTGCTCTGCGTGTTGATGCAGACCACGTCCGGCTTCATCGCGAGGATGGACTCGAAGTCGGTCGTCATCTTGATGTCGCACGGGCGGCCGAGGAGATCGCCCGCCGGCTTGCCCTCCTTGGCGGGGTTGGTGACGATCACGCCGCAGAGGTCGATGTCCTTGGGGCGGTCGAGGATGTACCCCAGCAGGCCCTGACCCATCATGCCCGTACCCCACTCAGCTACCTTGATCATGCTCGCTCCTTCTTGCCGTGTTGCACATGTGCATAGGCATTATACAACCACACGCTTACCTCGACCATGCCGTGAACGAGAAACCACAGACGCGCGAAAGACGCGCGGCATCATGGTGAGGACCCGCCTGGCGGCGGAGTCGGACGCGGCGACGCGCTGACGCGCGTCGCGCACTCAGGCGAGACGAGCTGGTGGAGGCTGGTCGACCGAGTCGTGCGCGAGGATGGAGAGCTCTTTGCCCATCGTCGCCTCCTTGGTCGGGTAGCGCTATCCGGCGGGCGCCGGTCACGGCTAGGATGCTACGCGGCCGGCGCACGCCGGTCAACCGGCCGTCGCTGCGCACGACATCACGAGCGCGCGACGCCGCTGTTGGGTCCCGGCACCACTTTCGTGCGGGCGCGCGCGGCGCCTGTAACAAGCTGCCGCGCGCAAACGAAGCTACATACCTTGACATTAGGCTCATAACTGGATGCATAATGCATAATGCATAGGTGGCGCAGCGAAGGCGCTCTCAAGGGCCTATCGCGCGCGCCAAGGACCGCCCATCCCGTGAGGCACAGGCGCGAGCTCCGCACCGGGGACCCATGGTCGGGGAAGGCGGATAGTCAACCGACGTGAAGGGGGAGCGTATGGAATCGAGCCTACGTACGGACGCGGCGAGGCGTGAGCGGAGGAGAGGCCGGCTGCTTCCGCTGGCACTCCTACTGCTGGGAGCCATGGTGCTTCTCGCAGTGCTCGTCGCCAGTGGCTGCGGCAGCGAGAGCGACACCTCCGGCGGCGGGACGACCGCCACGGACACGACGATCGAGGTGGGCGCGCCTGACACACAGCAGGCAAGCATCACCGTGACCTCGGATCCGAAGCTTTACGCCATGCTTCCCGACAGCGTCAAGTCCTCCGGCAAGATGAAGGTGGCCTGCAACGTGCCGTACCCGCCGTGGGAGTACTACGAGGAAGCGGGTAGCGACGTGTTCGTCGGCATCGAGCCCGACCTAGGCGAGGCGCTGGGCGCCAAGCTGGGCATCGAGCTTGTCTTCGCACAGACCCCGTTCAACGGCATCATTCCGGCCATGAAGGCCGGTAAGGCCGACCTCGGCATCTCGTGTTTCTACGACACCGCCACGCGCCAGAAGGTCGTGGACTGCGTCGACTACGCCGCCGACGGTTCCGCCATCCTCGTGTTGAAGGGCAACCCGGACGGCATCAAGGGCTTGAACGACCTCTCCGGCAAGGTAGTGTCGGTCCAGAAGGCGACCACGCAGTTCGACTTCCTCGAGAAGCTGAACGTGGAATTCGCCAAGGCCGGCAAGGCGCCGGTGAAGATCCTCGCACTGCCCGCCGACACCGATGCGCAGCTCGCGATCAAGAGCGGCAAGGCCGTGGCAGAGATGACCGACGGCCCAGGCGGTGCCTACGTCGCCAAGACCAGCGGCGGCGGCAACGTATTCGAAGCCGTCGCCGATCCCGACTACCCCAACGGCTACGATCCATCCATCATCGCCATTCTGATGGACAAAGACTCCGGGACTCAGGCCGACGCGTTCCAGCAGGCGCTGCAGCAGCTCGTCGATGACGGGACCATGCTGCAGATCCTCAAGCTCTACGGCGCCCAGCAGTGCCTGATCGACCCGATCACCATCAACCTGGGCAAGTGATCCCGTGGCTACGACTGCAACGGCCGGCGAGCCGGCGGGAGTAAGGCGCGGCGAACGCCCGCCGGACATCACGGCCATCCCGGTTCGCCACTACGGCACCTGGGCCTTCGCGGCGGTCGTCATCTACATCGCGGTGGCGGTGGTCGTTTCGCTGGCCAAGAACCCCAACATGCAGTGGGACGTCGTCGGCGAGTACCTCTTCAAGCCTTTGACGCTGCGAGGCGTCGTGGTGACCATCGAGCTGACGGTGATCGCCATGGTCATGGGCGGCTTCGGCGGCGTCATCCTCGCCGTCATGAGACTGTCGAAGAACCCGGTGCTCGGGGCAATCGCCTCCTTCTACATCTGGTTCTTCCGCGGCACCCCAGTGCTGGTGCAGATCCTCATATGGGGTTACCTCGGGGCTCTCTACCCGAGCATCTTCATGGGTCTCCCCTTCACGGGTCTCCTGTTTGGCTCGTGGGAGACGTCGGCGGTGATCGGCGCCTTCATCGCCGCCTGCCTTGGCCTGGGCCTCAACGAGGCCGCCTACGACGCCGAGCTCGTGCGCGCCGGCATCATCTCGGTGAGTCCGGGCCAATCCGAGGCGGCGTACTCACTCGGCATGCCGTGGGGCATGACTATGACGCGCGTCGTGCTGCCCCAGGCGATGCGCGTCATCATCCCCCCGCTGGGCAACAACACCATCTCCATGCTCAAGACCACCTCGCTGGTGTCGGTCATCGGCGGGAACGAGCTCCTGACGAGGCTGGAGACGGTGTGGGGGCAGACGTTCGAGATCATCCCCCTACTGGTCGTGGCATGTATCTGGTACCTGGCCCTGACCACAGTCTTCAGCATCGGGCAGTACTACCTCGAGCGGCACTACGCCAAGGGCGCCTCGCGTCAAGCGCGGCAGCCGAAGAGGGGGCCCGACAAGCCCGCCGGCCTCGTGACCGCGCTTGAAACCGAGGCCACGGCGATCCCGGAGGAGCACCGATGAGTGTACCTATGGTCCTCGCCGAGAACGTCTGGAAGTCGTTCGGCCACAACGTCGTCTTGCGCGGCGTCGACCTGCGCGTCGAAGCCGGTCAGGTCGTCGTGCTGCTCGGCCCCAGTGGCGGCGGCAAGTCCACGATCCTCCGCTGCATCAATCACCTCGAGAAGATCCAGGGTGGCCGCCTTTCGGTCGACGGCACGCTGGTGGGCTACCACGAGCGCAACGGCAAGCTCTATGAGATGAAGGTCAGCGAGGTTGCCAAGCAGCGTTCCAACATCGGCATGGTGTTCCAGAGCTTCAACCTCTTCCCGCACATGACGACACTCGAGAACGTCGTCGTGGCACCGATCCACGTGCAGAAGAAGTCGGCGAAGGAGGCTCACGAGCTGGGCATGACGCTGCTCAAGCGTGTCGGGCTGCTCGAGCGGAAGGACTACTACCCCGCTCAGCTCTCCGGCGGTCAGCAGCAGCGCGTGGCGATCGCTCGCGCGTTGTGCATGCAGCCCAAGCTCATGCTCTTCGACGAGCCGACGTCGGCGCTCGACCCCGAGCTCGTCGGCGAGGTCCTCGACGTCATGAAGGGGCTCGCCGAGAGCGGCATGACGATGGTCGTGGTCACGCACGAGATCGGCTTCGCACGTGAGGTCGCCGACCTCGTGGCAGTGCTGGACGGCGGCGTGGTGATCGAAGCAGGCCCGCCGTCGCAGGTGTTCAACAACCCGCACGACCCCCGCACGGCCGAGTTCCTTTCGGCAGTGCTCTAGGGGAGCATCAGCAGGCTCGTCAAGAAAACAGCCGCCGGCGTGTCGATCGACACGCCGGCGGCTGTTTTTGTGCTTGCTGGTGTCTTCTTCGTGCAGGCCCCGCGGCCGAGGCCGCCTGGGCCGAGCTCCCTGGGACGACGCGGCCGGCAAAGAGCGCCGGATGCGGCACACCTCATATCACGGCGCCGCCGAAAAACTCCCGCAGCCTAGCGGCGCGAGCGCACCACACGCTGCCGCTCGAGCTCGCCCGATGCCTCCGAGGTACCCAGGATCACGCCTGAGACACCGGAGAACACCCTGCTGATGGCGATGATGGTCCTATCGAACATGACGTCCCTCCTTCTTGCGACAGTGCATTATTCTTCTTACATGTGCAATGTATCACAAGTATGCAGCCGCGTCAAACGCCGGATGGCACACTGGAGCGCGGGCGACGCGAGCCAGGCTGCCCACCGCCAGGGGGACGCCGGACGCGCCCAAAGGACGACGCCGACCGACACACCTCGTCGGTCGGCGTCGCATGATGTCGTGAGGTCGCGGCGCTGCACACCGCGACCGTCGTTGATCAGCCGGCTCCCCCAGGGCGCCGACACATGGAGGCGCGTTCGGGGACTACTTGGGTCCCGGCGGTCCCGGCGACGATCGCCTCGATGTCCTTCAGCCCACCGATAGCCGCTCGCTTGCCCGTCTTGAGCACGAAGTGCGAGGCGGCGTCGACTTTCGGGCCCATCGAGCCGGCCGGGAACGACAGCTGCGCGAGCTCGGCAGGGGTCGCGCAGTCGATCCGTCGCTGACGCGGCGTGCCCCAGTCAAGGTACACGCCGTCCGTGTCCGTGGCCATGACGAAGACGTCGGCGCCCAAGTCGCGCGCCAGCAGCTCGCTGGCCCAGTCCTTGTCGACCACCGCTTCCACGCCCTGTAGCGCACCGCTGCCGTCGGCGGCGAAGGCGGTGGGGATGCCGCCGCCGCCGGCGCAGACCACGACGGTGTTCTTCTCGACCAGCCACTTCACCGGCCGGATCTCGAAGATGCGCTTCGGCGCCGGTGAGGCGACCACGCGACGCCACCAGTCGCCGTCCTGTTTGTAGACCCAGCACTTGTCGGCGGCCAGCGCGTCGGCCTGCTGCTTGTCGTAGCACGGGCCGACGAACTTGGTGGGGTTGTCGAAGGCAGGATCGTCCGGATCGACCTCGATCATCGTCAGCAGCGAGGCGAACGGACGATCCACCGGCAACAGGTTCCCGAGCTCCTGCTCGATGATGTAGCCGATCATGCCTTCCGTCTGGGCATCGAGGACGTCGAGGGGGTACGGCTCGACGTCCGTGTACGCCTGCGCCTGCAGCGCCAAGAGGCCGACTTGCGGCCCATTGCCGTGCGAGAGCACGAGCTGGTGCGCCAACGCCACCGGCTTCAAGGCAGTGCAGGCGGCGCGGATGTTCGTGCGCTGCATGTCGGCAGTCATCGGCTGCCCTCGCTCGAGGAGCGCGTTGCCTCCTAGTGCGACGACGACGAGCATGGCCGTCTCCTTTCTCCGCTTCCTCGTGATCGGGACGTGGTCTGGACTAGGCGCCGAGGGTCGCCACGTAGACGGCCTTGATGGTGTGCATGCGGTTTTCCGCCTGGTCGAAGACGATCGAGCGCGCCGACTCGAACACCTCGTCGCTCACTTCCATACACTCGACGCCGTGCTCCTGGTAGATCTGCTCGCCGATGGTGGTATCCCGATTGTGGAACGCCGGCAGGCAGTGCATGAAGCAGACGGCGGGGTTCCCCGTCCTCTCCACGATCTCCTTGGTGATGCGATACGGCGTCAGGAGCGCGATGCGTTCCTTCCACACCTCCTTCGGCTCTCCCATCGAGACCCAGACATCAGCGTGCAGGAAGTCGGCACCGGCGACGCCCTCGCCCACGTCCTCCGTCACCGTGAGGCGCGCCCCGGTCTCCTCGGCGACCTCGCGACACTGCGCCACTAGATCCGGATCCGGCCAGAGGGTCTTCGGCGCACAAAGGCGAACGTCCATGCCCAGCTTGCAGCCGCCGACCATCAGCGAGTTGCCCATGTTGTAGCGCGCGTCCCCGAGGTAGCAGTAGGCGACGTCGGCAAGCGGCTTGTCGCTGTGCTCGGACATCGTCAGCAGATCGCACAAGACCTGCGTGGGGTGGAACTCGTTGGTGAGACCGTTGTACACCGGCACGCCGGCATGAGCCGCGAGCTCCTCCACCGTGACCTGCGCGAAGCCGCGGTATTCGATCGCGTCGTACATGCGACCCAGCACCCGCGCCGTGTCCTTCATCGTCTCCTTGTGCCCGATCTGCGACCCGGACGGACCGAGGTAGGTGACGTGAGCGCCTTGATCGTAGGCCGCCACCTCGAAAGCACAGCGCGTGCGCGTGGAGTCCTTCTCGAAGATCAGCGCGATGTTCTTGCCGGTGAGGCGCGGCTCTTCATAGCCGCCGTACTTGGCGGCCTTCAGGTCCGCCGCCAGCCTGAGCAGGTAGCGGATCTCGTTCGGCGTGAAGTCGAGCAGCTTGAGGAAGCTCCTGTTCCGCAGGTTCACTGCCATGTCTAGGCCCTCCTTGCGTGGTCTCCAGCCTGCTTACTGCATAGATGTATATCTTCTATCCGATCCCACGGGGCAATGCAAGTTGTCCGACCGTTCGGAGTGGGCTCGCCCAGCGCGGCGGCGGCATCCCCGGGCTCCAGCAGGCGCGTGCGAGGACGCAAGCGCGGGTTCTCTCGCCCTTCAGGTCGCCTCGCCAAGCCCGTCATCGACGAGGCAGCGGCACGCATCGACCGCCGCCTCAACGTCGTGACGGACGCGATCGCGTACGTGATCGTCCACGGGCAGGTTCACCGTCAGCCCTTCGCTCGCGGCCGCCACCAGCACGACGTCCCGGACCGGCCGACCGGTGGCCGCCGCGACTGCCAGCGCGTAGGCGGCCGCCTGGGGCGCGTAGCGCTCGGCGAGGATCGCCGGGTCGGTCGTGCGGTCGGTCTTGTAGTCGACCACGATCCAAG
>Ga0315295_10001657_pt1 | contig 19051 bp, 22 predicted proteins | sample YL17G14_0_MG_FD_204453 | JGI IMG/M metagenome (GOLD analysis project Ga0315295, IMG submission 204453) | Sediment microbial communities from Yellowstone Lake, YNP, Wyoming, USA - YL17G14_0 | ecosystem: Environmental > Aquatic > Freshwater > Lake > Sediment | place: USA: Wyoming | collected... | reverse complement strand
AGCGATGGCCGATGATGGCAACAGAACTATTTCCCAGTTCCTCAAACAGCGGCATCGGACTGGCAAAGAAGAAAATATCCGCATCTACATAGGTGATTAGATCGACCTCCGGCCAATTGTTCAAGATGTATAGGGACAGGGACGGCGTGCAGGTAAAGTAATACGCGATTTTCGATCGACTTTGTTTGGCGCTCCGTAGGGGTTCGTCATTCCGCTCGAACGCTTCCATGGCGATCAGATACACTCCGGGAAGGTCGAGCTTCTCTAGGATCTCGTAGGCCGCATTATCCAGGCACAGCACCCAGAGCTTGAATTCAGAACAGTGCCTCTTAAGTGAACGATATAGCGCAAGCCCTCTGGCAAGATAATTTTGGTCAAAATACGTACAAAAATAATACATTAGATATTTATGACCTTATCCCTCAAGAAACAAATGATACACTCGCCGACAAGCCTGACTTGATCATCTCTAAGTTGCGGAAACATGGGTAAACTGAGGACTTGCCGGGCTATTTGTTCCGTCTGCAGTAAGGGAACAACCCTCGGTATTCGATTTATGTATGCAGGTTGTAAATGAACCGGCACCGGATAATGAATAAGCGTACCAACGCCTTTCTGCCGTAAATATGCCCTGAGCTGATCCCGTTGAGGCAAACAAATTACGTATTGATGATAAACGTGAACTATATCTGAATTTACTTCCGGCAGAGATATTCCGGTATCTGCGAGGAGTGTATTATATACCTGCGCTAAAATACAACGTCGAGTGTTCTCTGTTTCCAAGTGTTGAAGTTTCACTCTCAGAATGGCCGCCTGCAATTCGTCCAGCCGTGAATTGCATCCGGGTACTTGGCTTATATATCTTTCTCGCCATCCATACTGCCTTAACAGTCGCACTTTCTCGGCCAAGGAAGGGTCATTTGTTACTACCATACCGCCGTCGCCCATGGTGCCTAGGTTCTTGGTGGGATAGAAACTGAATGCGGCGATGTCTCCCCATGCTCCGATCATTCGGCCTGCCAGGGTAGCCCCGTGAGACTGGGCACAATCCTCGATCACAAATAATCCATAACGTCTTGCCAGGGCAATAATCCCAGGCAGGTCGGCTGGTTGACCGTAAAGATGCACTGGTATGATTGCCTTAGGCCTGCCGGCCAGCGGACGAGCCAACGCAGTTTCAAGAGAGTCTGGATCCAAAGTATAGGTGTTCGGATCAATATCTACCAATACGGGCGTTGCCCCAACCAATTCAATCGCAGCTACGGTAGCCACCGCTGTATGAGAGACAGTAAAAACTAAATCTCCAGATCCGACACCGCAAGCTCGCAGTGCCAGTTCCAAAGCGTCGGTGCCGTTACCCACACCGATGGCATGACTCACCCCTACGTAAGCCGCAAACTCCTTTTCAAAGGCTTCCACTTCTCGGCCCAGTATGTATTGGCCGCTCTCTAAAACCGTCTGGATTGCGACGTCAATTTCGACCTTATGAGCCATATAACTGGCTTTGGGGTCGGTCTGCGGCACGACTATCGCTTGATTTGAGCTCATCGGTAATGCTCCAGATGACTTCGATAATAATCCAAGGTACGAATCAGTCCTTCTTGCATGTTTACCTGGGGTGACCAACCTAATTCTGAACGGATGCGACGATCATCCGCATAGTAATCGCCGATATCAATGCGCTTGCGGTCGGCCGGAAATTCACGTAGCTGGTATTTGCCTCCTTTATTAACTGCCACTAATAGATCAGCCAATTTCCGAAGATTGATAACCTCACAACCGCCTAGGTTGAAAATTTGCCCGTTTGCCTCTTCCTTAATCGCCGCCAGCAGAAAGGCATTCACTGCATCGTCAATATAAGTAAAATCCCTCAATTGTTCACCTTCCCAAACCTCAAAGGGCTTGTCTTCCAATAGATTTTTTATCCAGATGCCGAGAAATGTCTGGCGGGCATCCTTGATTCGCATGCGGGGTCCATAGGTATTAGTCAGGCGCAGGGCGCAGGATTTAATCCCATAAACATTGTTATAGAGGATATGATACCATTCGCCTGCCATCTTATTGATACCGTTAACATCAGAAGGACGCAGAAGATGCTTTTCATCAACGGGCAGATATTCTGGCTTACCATATATCTGGCGGGTGCTGGCAAAAACAATCTTAATATTCGGGTTGTATTGTCTGCACGCTTCCAGGATTGATAATTGCGCCCGGCAGTTTATCTCTAGATCGGTCTCCGGGTCCTTCATCGAATCTAGGTGACTTGTTTGCCCTGCCAAGTTAAACATATAATCCTGACCCTGAACCAAGGATTTCACGCTGTGCTGATCCCTTACATCGGAAATGTTCACCCGCACTTTGTCTTCGATACCAGCAATATTGAACAAATTTCCGCCATATTCGGGGATCAGACTGTCCACGAGTGTGACCTGTGCCCCTAATTCCACCAGGCGAAAGGCCAAGTTAGAACCGATGAAGCCCAACCCGCCTGTGATCAGAACTTTCTTCTTCTGGAAAGCGTCCGCCATTTATCCCTGCCTCCCCGCGGTCGTTCGGGAATGTTGTGTTTTGCGCGCCAGCACGATGTTATCAAGATAAAGATCGCTGTTTCTGGGTAGAATTTTACCCACGAACTCACCCATTATATTAAACGGCGCCATCAGTATCAGAGTAATCAGCAGGTTGAGTTTGCTGTTATGGGTAATTGTCTTTTTATAGATATATGCATTTATCATTTGGAAAATGATACGCGCATCATCCATGCTCTTCCGGTGCTCGCTGATCTCGAACCCATGATTCTCAAGCAGGTGACAAAGCCCGAACGAGGAGTAGCGCGCGTAATCGAATGGTTGTTCATGCTCATCCCAGACAAACGGAACGGTCAGGAGCAAGACGCCGCCGGGCTTCAGCACCCGGTTGATCTCCAACAGGAACCCGTCCGGGTTAAATACATGCTCCAAAACCTGGCTGGTAATGACCGAGTCGAAAGATTCATTCGCGAAAGGAATTATCTTCCCGTCGTAATATCTATCCGCATTCTTTTTCTTTCCTTCTATCTCTAAACCGATGTATTCTTTTACATCGAAATACATCTGGTATGGCTTAGTTCCGCAACCTACATCCAGAATCTTTCCATGCACTTTAGGAGCAAGTGCAACGATGTGTCGATGTAACCCCTTTCTGGCGAAGTAAAAAGGATTTACAAATAAGTCAAACCAGGTTGGAGCAAACTTACCCCTATTAACACGCCTCTTAAATGCAAATGATAATAATTTAATCACAATAGTTTCTCAGCTTACGATATATCTTTCCCAACGTTTTCTGAAAGGATTTTTCTTTCGAATTAAAGAATAAAGGGAAATTTAATGCGGCATTAAAGTACAATGCCATTCCGCTTGTGATACACATTGAGCAAACCTCGTTGCGCTCTCGATACTTAATAATATCTTCGATATCATCATGCAGAATGTTTCCCGCAGAATACTTGTTACTCTTGGGTACCTGACAACATAAAAGCACGTTTCCATATTCGTCCAGGGCAAGCAGATCATACTGAGGGCATCTATATAATCCTACTTTTTCGTTTACAATCTCATGGAGATGGAAACAAAATAAATCTTGGGAGATTTCCTTTAGGAGCGAGTATGGGAGCTTGTTATCTATATAATCCCTAAGATGATCCCAGTTGTTAAGTATGGCATATTGTAACTGTAAATTTATTCTAAGGTGCCGTGAAAATGCCTGACCTTGTGGTATTTCGCCTAGATTAAACTGATATACATGATAATGAATCCTGAATTCACCCTTGAATCCTGCAGAACGAGCACGATCAACGATGGTTTCAATATTCCTAGTTATTGATGGAAAATTAAACCCATGAATTCGATCATACGAAGACTGTGAGAAGCCTGGCATTGAAAATATTATCATTTTTAAACCTTGGACGAATTGCCTGTTAATATCCGGCACTATTGAAGCATTCGTACTGAATGCGTAGGGAATATCAAACCTATTTATTATTTGGACAAGATCGCCTAATCTGGGATGAAGAAATGGTTCTCCCCAATTATACAAACCCAATATCGATCTTCTACCTATCAGTTGCAAAGTCGTCAATCTCTTAAGCACTTGCTCAAATAATTCTGTTTCAATAAAACCGCCGCTACCAACCTTGTAACGACCGCTCATACAATAAGGACATTTGGAATTGCATATTCCAGAAATATCAATAAATATGTTTTTAAATTGCCGCATTATCTTGTTCCTTTTATAATGAACCCTTTCCATATTAAACCATACAAACCTTTCTCAACAGACTCATATTCCTCAATTATTTTCGACTCACCTATCATATTTCGGAACTTGTCTAGCGAAAATATCCAAAACGGATAACTTGCCTTATATATACGGGGATCAACCTGCTGAATGCTTAATCTATCATATTCTCTATTCCAGAATGGCGTACGGTCAATAATCGTAGCGTTACAATTAATCCCTAATAATTTAGACAACACATTATAGGGATTTTTCAAATATTGCAAAACACTGCTCAGAATTATTATATTCGGAGATGTCTGCGCCAAGCATTCTTCAATACTTTGATAAAATATTATTTTATCGTTCTCGAACCATTTCTTGCCCATTTCTACATGCCGAGGCTGCTCTACAATGTTCCAGCGTACTTCGGACAAGCTGCGCAAAAAGGCAAGATTTTGAAAGTAGGTACTGCCCAAGGATCCGCCAAAATCCAGAACGTTAAGCTTTCCGCCTGATTGCGCAGCTACCCACATTAAACCAGCTAGCAGCGGCCAGGAATACTGAATCTCATTGAACAAAACTGAATCTCGCTCGTAGACCGCCTCGCCATTCTTTACCTTTAGCAATGCCACCTTCGTCTTTTTCAGAATGATCTCACTGTCATAATCCGTTCGGGCCTGCACCGCTTCTTCCCAGGAACCAAAATCACCTATTAAATCATATTCTTTTCCTGCCAATTTACTCCAGATCCAGTTCCAACCCGATGAACCTTCAAATTCTTTTCTTATTTTATTAAGATATTTTTTAGGGTTATTCATTCGATAACACTATTGGGGGTATATACCCCCTTCTTGAAAATCATGAATAGCTCGATTGTCGGCCTGATTTTCTTGAGTAAATAGGTTCATTCCAAATGAACCTCCCTGTGGCAAAACCATGAGGAATTACAAGTTAGGAAATTAGGATACCACTTATCTTTCAAGGTTAAAATATAAAAAGGCTTTTATCTCTTATCGAAATATTTAATATTATTATTTCACTAAATATGATTCGTATAATCATACTTTCATTTTCCTCCATACAAAGTTCAAGACATACTCAGGATTGCCATTGATATCCTTTCAGCCTTTCTAAATTATTACCACATCGGAAATATACTTCTCGGTAACGACGACGAATTGAAGGAATTTCTTTCACTATAACATGAGGGAAAACCATTTTCAAGAAATTTCTCATATTACTCGGTTCGCAAAATGTCATATAATGATCCCAGGATTTTCTCTCTTCCGGCTCTAGCACTTCTGATCCTACCAAAATACCCCGCTCACCTATAACATTTTTTATTTTAATTAGTATTTTTTCCGCATCTTTCTGATGAAAGTGCCCGATTGCTCCATCCCAAACAACAACATCATAATCACTATTCGGAAAATCATTATTAATACAATCAATCAGATAATATGTAATATTACTGGCTTGGTGATATTTTTTTGCGATAGATATTGCCGATTTATCTACATCGAGAGCATCAATGTGATTGGCCAGTCCCGAATAAAAAAGATAATCGAATAATCCATCCCCGCAGCATAGATCAAGAATCTTACAACCTACGGACATCATTTCCCGGTTTAGGAAGCCTCGAGTGAGAAAATCGGGATTCCGACCCAGGGGCCACGGGTTATTACCATTGACATACCAAAGATTTAGAAAGCAACGATTATCTTCAAAATGAGGGGGTTTAAGGCAATATTTCCAATCCCGACGAAATTTGGATTGGTAGTATTTACGCAATAAATAATTTAAAATCCCGGCGCGTAATCTAGTGCCCCAGGTGATGGTTTCGAGAATTCCGAACAGGAATAATACTTGCCGGGTTCCGAGCAACTTCAATCTAATCGAATTTATTCTCTCGCCAAGCTTCATGATCATCTCTACTTCAATATTTATTATTCCGGCTTCGGAAACAGCGAATCGTAATCAACTCGGTCAAAGACATCGAGCAATCCGCCCTTGGTCGCGTTGTAAATATTCAGGGACTGAGACTGCGCATAATTTTTCAGTCTCCGGTATTGGCTCCAAAGATTGCCGTATACGAACTCGCGCAGCAAATCCAATCCTGAACATTCCGCATTTTTAAGTAACTCTGCCCGATTTAGACACCAGGCCAAATACTCTGTATTGTAACCACACGGATACGGACGCTGTACAAACACAAAGGAAGAAGCATATTGAACAATCGGGATATTCGCAATATACAGGTAATCTCGTGTCGCACCAGCCAGACGTTGTAATATATTTTGCCACTCTTCCGAATAGTGTATTGAAGAACTTGCTAATATAAAATCATAACTACGATCAAAGCAACGGTTGTCAGCATAAAAGTGCTGATTTGGGAAAAGTTGTTCTCCGTGTTTGCATAGAACTGGCACATCTTTACAGTGGTACTCAATCTCTACATCTGGAATAAGCGCCTGCGCCAGCAAGTAATAATGCCCGATTCCACCCCCCCAATCAAGCATTGATAACCTATCTTTTTTATGAGCAGCCAAAGCTAGAACATAAGCAAACGCCATCACTATATTATGGCTAATAATATCTTCCTTAGTATTAATCAAGGATTCATGCACCACACCTAAACCATAGAACAATCGTTATATTTTTATTATTTATGTCTTTAATACTGGATATATATTAAATTATGATAGCCCCTCTTCAACCTTTTTTTGATTTTCATACGTAAGAAACGAATTTACTCGAATGAAAATATTTAACTTTGCATCAAAACATCATCGAACCGCGCATAAGGATATACATCCAAAAAACTGTCTTTGGTTGCATTAAATATTTGTTGTCCTTGGAGTACTGCATATTTTCTTATGCTTTCATGAGTGCGCCAGCATCTTATTGATAATTCAATCATTTCTGAATAGCTTGTCTTGCCTAAATCTTCACGTATTTCGACTTGATCGTTTTCGTCATAAAAATGTCTATGTAATGAACGATGACTCAACCAATCATAATCTATACCAATCAAATAAATAGGGCTACATCCTAAGGCCAACGCTAGCATAACAGCCATTACTGATGTATCAGGCGCACTAGGAATAGTTTTTGTTAAATTAAGCGTTTTATTTGGTTTCATCTCCCCTAACATTTCAAGATAATAAGTCTTATCGGGAGGATGAATACAATACTGATCACTCAATTTTTTAGTGATTAAAGGAATAAAAAAAGCTTGCGGAAATAGCTTAGATATTCCTTCTTTAATAATCGGTATTGTACTCTTGTTCTTGTATCCACCTGTTGGTGGTTCCGCTGCACAATAAAAAGTTGGTTGCCATACATTTAAAATGGGATGTCTAAAAAAAAGATTCATCACAATAGTTATCTCACTTCCAAGACCTGACAAATCGGAATTATTCAAAGATGGCCCATTACATATTACAAAACAACGTTTACCAGCATACATATTGTGAAATTTAGCATTTCGAGATAATATTTCATTTGTATCCTTTTTTGACAAGCCGTATTGTGATCTAATACTTTTCTCGAACATTATTTTCTGAAGAATTCGCAAAATATTTGGAGGAATCAACCACTCTTTAAGAAATGATCGTATTATGGTTTTCATTGATTTTCATTTCTTAAAATATATTAGGATTTTACATTCATATACTTTTCTTTAAAGAAACATTTTTCGCGGTAAATCCCCTCTTCCGCAAATCCTGCTTTCAGAAATGTTTTTAACGAACCAATATTATCAGCATAGACCCAGCAGAAAGTCGGTGCAAGTTCAGAATTTCAAAACCATATGCCACCACTAACTTGATTGACTCTGCCGCCAATCCCTTTCCTCAATATTCTTTTTCACCAATGACCAAGCTAATGTCGGCAAATCTATGAATCCAATTCATGGGTCCAATTTTCATATTTCCGATATGCTTGTCATTCTCATTAATACATATAGGAAAGAATATTTCGTCGGTTTTGCCATTTAAATATTTAACATATTTTATAATATTTTCCATTGATTGAGGTAGGAGCCGAATTTATAAAAACTGAGTCATGTCTGGATCATTGATCCACCGATAATATTGCTCATTGACATCGGATTCACGGACTTCTCTCAAATATATTCTTTTTCCTTCAAGAAAAAAACGAAAATCGTTAGTATTAGCATTCATTCGATGCTCACCTTAATCAATTTTTTCCCAAGTTAATGGATCGCCCCTTTTTATGTCTTTTTTTGCCTTTCTTTTGATAACTATTTCATAATATCGCGGATGCAAGCCATATCCTGGTCGGATTGATCGAACATTTTTCTTTGTGAATCTTTCGCCAGCGTTCATATCCTTAACCACGAATAAAGAGCGTCTTAAAACGCGGCTGGCTTCTTCTCTCTCAGTCACCGCATACTGCACTGAGCCTAAAGCTTTTTCAGTTACTCTGATGGCCTCAACCATTGCTTTGAATTCATGTGGCTCGAGAGAAAATGCGCTATCTGGCCCAATTGTGGCTCTAGATAAGGTAAAATGCTTTTCAATAATGCATGCACCAAGCGCGACAGCGGCAACGGCCACTTCTATTCCCAAGGTATGGTCTGACAAACCAACTGGCACGCCGAAGGCCTCTGCCATATGAGGAATAGTTCGTAAGTTCATATCTTCGGGTCTTGCTGGATATGCGCTGGTACATTTTAAAAGGGCAATTTCTCGACAACCTGTGCTCCTGACAGTTTTTACAGCTTCATCTATCTCTGTCAATGTTGCCATGCCTGTGGACATTATTATAGGTTTACCGGTCTTAGCTATATATTTGATCAAGGGGATATCTACTATTTCAAAAGAAGCGATTTTATAAGCCGGAACACCTATTCCTTCTAATAAATCTACAGCAGTTGAATCAAATGGTGTTGAAAAAAAGTCAAGGCCAATTTCGTTTGCTATTTTTTTTAATGTTGGTTGCCATTTCCAAGGTGTGTAAGCTTCTCCGTAAAGCTGATAGAGATTCTTACCTTCCCAAATGGTACCCTTTCCAATATTAAAATACTTTTTTTTACTATCAATGGTTAATGTATCAGGTGTATACGTTTGGATTTTAACTGCATCTGCCCCTGCTTTTTTCGCAGCTCGAATAATTTTAATCGCCTGATCATAATCCTGGTTATGATTGGCAGACATTTCGGCGACCAAATAAGCTGGTTTGCCTGGACCAATCTGCCGGTTCCCAATCTTTATATACGCTGCCATTCTAAACCTTTTCTATTTGATTAAACGTACTAACTCAAAAGCCTCTGCGGCGATGCATCCTGCCACGCTTCCCCAGCGGGTGGCTGAAGCCCGGATAGCTTCCATTGACCTGGGATGAGGAAAATCCCTTATTTCTGTCTCGTAAATGGAAATGGCTTTCATTTTTGCCTCCAAGGTTTGGGAAATATCTACAAATACATTGGGACGGAAATTCGGTTCCAAGCGTTGAAACGACCAATCAGTGGATGAAGGAACCTCAAAAGCATAAATTTCTTTAACCGGATACCCCTTAATAGGTCGAGTAGCAGTAAGAACCGCCCGATGCACTAAAACATGATCTAAATTTAAATCTCCATTGTGATGGGTGTATATTACTCCTGGTGATATACGTGCAACCAGATTTTCAATTTTTTTCGTTATATCAAGAAAAGGTACAGTATCAAAACGATTGTCTGGCAAATCGTACATAAATAAATCTCTAGCCCCCAGTATTTTTGCCACTTCCACACATTGAGAATGTAATGCCTCAATTATAGCTCGATCCGCCTGCTCTCTTTCTTGGTAACGTGAGGAAATCCCTTCCCCTAAAATGGCAATATAGACATCTTGTTTCTCTTCGGCCCATCTTTTGATCGTTCCTCCACAACCCAATACCTCATCATCCGGATGAGCGGCAACTACTAATATATTCATTCGTTTTTCTCCTTCAAGGGAATGATTTTTACACAAGCTTTAATTTTTTCATTATCCAAAACCGCATTGCTGAATTCATACCGAAATCCCCGATAATTAATAAAAGCCCGGGGGTATCCTTCGGCATCCAACATCCTGATTAAATTATATAGTTTTTGCAGATTTGCCATCTTTTTTATCTCGCTATCTTTTGGCTGGCGGCGCCGAAAAACGACTACCCGCCCCTTCTGGGGAACCGGGCTGGGATTCGTTCGGATTATATGCTTTATCATTTGCGCCGCCAGGTAACTGGCCCGGAGATATATTTCTTCGGCGTTGCCTTCCAAACCCAGATCTTTTTTAAAATAAACTGGTCCGGAATCGAACTCATGGGTCATCCTCAAAGCCGTAAGTTTAGTACGACGCAAACCCCGAATGATCAAATTTTGCAGCGGGCTACCTCCCCGCCCGTAAGGGACATCCGTCATATGAAAACAAACACACTCATATTTGTTGATAATCTCCTCTGGCACCTTCCAATTCCAATGGACAAAGAAAATGTACTTTGGCTTAATTCCCTCTAACCAATCCGCAGACAGCTTTTCGGGTTTGCTGGCAAAGTACCAACGACCTGGGAAAGAGCTTATCACCTCTTTAAAGATTCGCCGGCTCCATGACCGGGAACCCACCACTACGTATTTATTTTTAGTTGGTTTTTTCATAATTTTTCTTCCTGACCAAATGAACTGCTTTCTTACCTTGTTTAGACTTAAAACCGATATTTTGATACCCCGCCCCCTTAAAAGCCCCTATAGAATTAGGGTTATCCGTTTTCACAAAAGAATGAATAGCCTCGATACCCGTACTATTAAACATTTTGTCTGCCGCTAAATTAAGCAAAAGAGTCCCATATCCCAAACCGCGGACTTGTTTTTTGACGCTAACATCTATTTCTGCTTCAACATCATTTTCTTTGACATCAAAACGCACCTGGCCGATCGGGATGTCCAGTTGATCCAAAGCGATAAAAAAATAGCAGTGAGAATCATTCGCTTTGCGTTTAAACCAGTCAATATGTTCTTCCCAGGGGATAGGATTTGAAGAAAATGATGATTGCCTTACCTCCGGATCATTGGCCCATTCCCAAATCAACTGGCAATTTTCGAGACCAACTTTTTTTATCCGGATTTTCTTTCCGTCCAGATGCATTAACACTCGTTGGCTGCCTTCCCCATCGATTAGGTGTTTCCCGCTTTCGGACATAGTTGCTCGCAGTTCGAACGACTCCAGCAGTCGGCTTACCGCTGCAGCAATCCCTCCAATAGAAATATCCTCCTGCCGGTTCAAATTAATTGCGATTCCCTTTAAATCTAATTGCTTGGCTACCAACTCCTGGTTTTTTGATAAGACCAAAAGGAGGCTGGGTAACATCATAAAAGCGAGTTCCCAAGTTGTCGTTCCAGCGGCGGAGATTGCAATATCTGCCCAAGCCATCAATTCTGGGAGGTTGATGACATCGCGTTTAATTTGAAACCGAGCCCCTGCTTTCTGGACTTGAGAATGCAAAACTTCGTAGTGAGGGTTGCTCCCTCCCACTACGATGATTGACTCAATTTCCGGGGAAGAGATTGCCTGAAGTGCGGTAATGACTTTCAAGGTAACGTTGTCAGGATCCCCACCGCCGAGCATGACCAAAATCTTGTTGGGTTTGGGATTGTCGGGCCGTTTCCAGCTGCGCCATTGGAAAAAATCATTTCGCAGCAAAACATATCGGGTGCCGAGCAAAAGGCGGCTATGGGGTTCGCGGTGGGGGTATAGTTTTTCGTGAGCATGTAGGTTTTGGTTCAATATGATATCAGCATAATAGTGATAAGAGCTTCCGTTGTCATCCAAAACTAAGATTTTTAAACCGGAATCTTTAACAGTTTTATGATAGCTAGAATCGAAATGGTATCCGTCAAGTACAATCCATGAAGCGTTTTGATTTTTTGAAAACTGAGCAGTCTGGAGGGCGTCTTGAGGGCTACCGGCCTGGACGGCAAGTGGAATGATTTCTATTTTTTCTTTGCGAAGACGCGTTTCTAACCAGGGAGGCAATTCGACGGAGAAAAACAATACCCGCCGGCCTTCGCCCTGCCAGGCCTGGGCCAAGGCCAGACAACGCAGAACATGACCAGCACCGATATTCGTATTGGCATCTGCTCGGATTACCATGGTTTGGTTCATAATATTTTTATACTATTGGTTTCTGAATTGCCATGCGGTTGATTTCCTGCCAGTCAGGGTGTTGGGCGAGCAATTTGAGAATATCTTGCCAAGAAAATTGATCATGTCCGAAATGACAATAGATGTTTCTCATTAACTCGTAATCTTCTTGGGTGTCTACGGTCCAACGCATCGATGAGTAATCAGTTGGATTTCGGACCGCATGTAGTCGAAATCGGCCGGGGTTAAAATAGATAAAGGGGGTTACATGTTCACGCCAGGCTGGATTTTTGTCTTCCTGCCATGCAATTTCTAAAGCGGAAAAGCTTAATACTTCCACATCTAAACCCCGGGGAAAGGTCCGGGGGGGGATTGTATTACTAGCGTAATCCAGGGGCTCCCGATCTAAGAATTCCTGAGTAATTTGATCGATGAGTTCAGGAGAAATACAGGGACAGTCAGCGGTAATCCGGACGATAACATCCGCGGGAAAATTTTTAACCGCTTGGTAATAACGGTCCAGAACATCGTTTTCGCTCCCTCGGAAAAAGGGCCAGGCTTTCGCATTAGCCATTTGAACGGTTATATCATCCAGAATATTGGTAGTTGTAGCAATGATAACATCATCTATCATCTTGGCTCTGCGGCAACGATTGACCACGCGGGCCAGCATCGGTTCCCCGGCCAGATCCAGAAGAATCTTATCCGGGAGTCTGGAGCTACCCCGCCGGGCTTGAATAAAAGCCAGTATTACTTTCCTTCGCAGAGGATTCAATTACTTTTTACGAAGCAAATACATTGTATCAACATTGTCGTTAGTTAAGTACTTAATGCGTATTTCTTTAACTAATTCTAAATCTTTAAAGCGGTCAAGAAATAATCTGGAAAAGTCTGTTTTCCAAAGAAGATCTTTTTGACCCCGATACTGAACCTCGGTGTATTTTTCGGCAAAATATTCGAACCCCCAGATATATCTATTAGTACATCGGTGGATTTCTTTTAAAGCCGGATCAATATCGGAAGGGCTGATGTGAATAAGCACGCCGGAGGTAAAAACCATATCAAAATAGGAATCTTTGAAGGGAATATCAAAAGCGGAGCCTTGAATAATATTGATTTTTTGGGTTTTGGATTTGGAGAGTTCGACCGCGTAGCTCTGAATCTCAATACCATATAAATTTTCAAATCCCATCCTTTTGAGAAAAAATAATTGGATGCCGATATTCGAACCGACTTCTAAAATTTTATTCGAGCGGCCTAATTCAGAGATAAATTGTTGATTCAGCTCGGTTCGAGTCAGGCCATAGTTTTTTTGGTACAAATCCTCCATCTCCTGCAAGGAAAGAGCGTTGCGATCGGTATATTCCTTACCGAATTCACCGACCCAAGTCTTAATATGTTTTGTTTCTAAAGGCATTTTTCTCACTCATCCTTTCATCAGGTTATGGTAAACCGGATTTTTTAATCTCCATAAATCGTCAATTTTTTCAAATAGCTGAGGATTCCAGAATTTTTCTACTATTTCCCAAAACTGACGGTGTGAATATCCCAAGAAAGCAATAAAATCTTCCATTGATCTTTGATCCAGGCGGTGATCATTTTCCATTACCAGCTTTTTAGCTTCTTCCCGGGAGATTTTCCCCTTGCGGATCCACCGACTGGCAATGTCGGTGGATCGGGAGAACCCAAACTTTGGGTACTTCATCCAAAGATGAACGATATACGCGAAAGAATCTATCTGGCCGTAATCTTCCAAAAAACCCTCTCTTTTGCACTCGTGGTGTAAATCTTTAAAACCATATTTTTTGGCAATTTCGAAGTTTCTTTCATCATCCCAGGGTATAAAATAACTCATAAATATTGGTTCTGGCTTCACCCGTTCCAAATCAGCTTGGGGGGGGGACCAGGGCATTCATTCTTGCAATCGGAAGACCTTTTTGGGCCCAAAAGTCCGTGATGGTGTCACTCAGTTTTTCTCCAGCGGCACTGTGACCGGCAAGAATAAAACGTTTAGCGCTATATTCATCCTCTGTAGTGGTTCCATAGGTAAAAGCTGCATTTTCTCCAAATATAATTAAGGGTATGTTAAAAGCAACTGAATATTTAAAGGGGACAGTATAAATTGCCGCTTCAATGAAACGCAGAGGCTCTCCCATTTCTTCGAAACCAATCCGAGTGACTTTACGGAAGAGATCAATATCCAGGTTAAATATTGTTAGGTCACATTTGAAAGATTCACTAATATTGTTCAGATTATGCTTTCCGGCGAGGGAGTGGGGGAAAGGATCAGCAACAGAGACCAAGAGTGGGTTCATTCCCAGCACTTCTTTCATCATGTACGTAATAAAATGACTGTCTTTTCCGCCGTTTACCGCGATCAGACAGTCATAATATCCATCTGTTCTTTTATACTTTTTGCAAAGTGATTTTAATTCTTCCCGTCGGGCTTCCCAATTAGTCGACTTGCTTTTGTCATAGTTCAGGCAAGCTTGGCAAGTTCCATTGGGATTGAAAATGGTATGAGGACGGGTGTCAGGCATCACGCATTTTTTACAATGTCTCATATCAAACCTCCCCTTCTTTTAATTTAAACCGGATATAGATAAATTCGTCATAATTAATTTGGTCTTTTCTTACCTTACAAATTGACAACTTGCAAAAAAGAATCAATTACTTTTGCTACATCTTGATCACTCATTTTCGGATAAATCGGCAATGATAGTATTTTCGTATAAGCATCTTCCGCGACGGGACATTGACCAGATGTCGTTTTGAATATTAGCCGATAATATGGATGCAAATACACAGGGATATAATGGACATTCACACCAATGCCTGCCTCACGTAATTGCCTGAATACCATACCGCGATCTAGATGATTAGATTCTATATCAATACGGACCACGTACAAATGGTAAACGTGAAAGGATTGGCTGTTAACTGACAAAGGCTTTATTTGTCGGATATTACGAAAAGATTCATCATAACGGCGTGCGATTTCCCTTCTTCGTTCAATCCATTTGGGCAGTTTCTTAAGCTGGCTCATCCCTAAAGCGCATTGGAAATCAGTTATGCGATAGTTATAACCAAGTTCGACCATTTCATAAAACCAAGATCCCTGGGCCTCCCGTTGGCGGTGATCAGTGGTGATCCCATGATTACGGAAAAGACGCATACGGTCTGCCAATTTCTCATCATCCGTCGTGATCATACCTCCTTCTCCGGTGGTAATGTGTTTTACCGGATGAAAACTAAAGGTATTTAGAAGGGCAAGAGACCCTACGGGGCGATCTTGATAACGACCACCTATGGAATGACAGGCATCGGCCACCAGAGCAATATTGTAGTGGGCGGTCATTTCTTGAAGTATCTTGTAGTCGCATGGCTGTCCGGCATAATCAACGGCGATGACAGCTTTGGTTTTCTTTGATAGGTGTGCTTCCACAGAAGATGGATCTATCAGAAGAGTCTCCGGATTAACATCCGCAAAAACAGGCGTTCCTCCCTGAAAGACAACACAATTTGCCGTAGAGGCAAAAGTGATGGCCGGAACAATTACTTCGTCCCCAGGCCTGATTCCGAGAGCAAACATGGCAGCATGAAGGGCAGCCGTACCGCTGTTCACGGCGACAGCATATTTTACCCCCACAAAATCGGTTATGGCTTTCTCAAACTGTTCTATTTTCGGTCCAGTTGTGAGCCAATCCGACCGAAGTACATCAACAACGGCCTTAATGTCTTCTTCGTCTATTGATTGTCTTCCGTACGGAATCATAGATTTTTAATCATTTCTTGCATCTCAGCAATGCTCAATTTCCAAGAATTTGTCTCCGAATTGTATTCGAAATTATCGGGAACTTGCTTTCCATTACCAGAAATTAAGGATTTATTTAAAAATCCAAAATCAGGCTTCATGATGTAATAATTCTCATATTCGATTGTCCTGTAGGATTCATCTTTTGGAATCATTACTTCGTGGAGTTTTTCCCCTGGCCTAATCCCAACAATCTCAGTCTTACATTCAGGAGCAATCGCTTTTGCTAAATCCATAATATTCATACTGGGAATCTTGGGCACAAACAATTCTCCGCCAACCATCCGATCAAGGCAACCCAAGACAAAATCCACACCTTGTTCCAAAGTAATCCAAAAACGGGTCATGCGGGGATCGGTTATTTGCAAAACCCCTGTTTCTCTTTGCTTAAGGAAAAAAGGAATTACGCTCCCCCTGCTCCCCACTACATTCCCATACCGAACAACACTGAAAATAGTGCTATCTTGCCCGACATATGAATTACCCGCGATGAAAAGTTTGTCTGAGCATAGCTTGGTTGCCCCATATAGATTTATAGGATTGGCTGCTTTATCCGTACTTAGAGCAACGACTTTTTTAACTCCCTGATCGATGGCCACATTTATTACATTTTGACTGCCCAGGATATTGGTCTTGACTGCCTCGAATGGATTATATTCAGCAGCGGGAACTTGCTTGAGGGCAGCAGCATGAATAACATAATCTACATTATGAAATGCGCGGTAAAGCCGCTCCTTATCCCTGACATCACCAATAAAATACCTAATACAAGGATATTGGCTATCCGGAAATTGCTGGGCCATTTCGAATTGTTTAAACTCATCACGGCTAAAGATAATCAAACGCTTTGGTTTATAGCGTTTTAATATTATTTCCGTTGCCTTTTTGCCAAATGATCCCGTCCCGCCCGTGATAAGAATACTTTTTTCTGCAAGTAAATTAAGGTTTCTGTTTTCAATCATATGATTTATCCTTTTTAAAATAGTAATAAATACTGACCTTTTTCAAATAAAATAATCAATCTACGCAATTAATGTTCCAAGACAAAAGTGTGCTGAGATAACCAAGTCGTTTATTACCTCGGTTAGACGTATAATCATCCAAATTAAAACTTCCAACCACCCCTGGACTATCAACATTAAAATCCTTATGGCTGAAAGAACTTGCAAAGTTTAAATATACATTATAATTTCCAGAGGCGAGAGTTCTCTCCGGAATTGCAACACGAATTCTATATCTCCCAATTGATAAATCATCAAGTGGATTAGGAACTACATCTAAGCTATCCGACACCATTACATCTGTTCCATCTTTTTTAGTAATAGAAAGATAGCCGTAAAGTCCAGGCACCTTTCGATGCACTTGAGCAATCAAATCAATGATCACCGGCTCATCGCAACTAAAATTGCTTGTTAAGACTCCATGTTTGTTCAAAATTCTTAAACCACGAAGCTGAAAATCTTTTTCCAAATTCTCTTCAAATATTCTCTCGCCTATTTCTATAGCTTCGCTATTCCCTTCAAGATAAAATGTTATGATTGAACGAGATAATCCTTGTTTTTTTATCGAGCCGCCATCTAACCATAAGCATGTTGGGCATAATTGACTAATTGCCCCCATATTGTGGCTAACGAACAAAACAGTACGGCCTCCTTTGGCCACATCACCCATTTTTCCCAAACATTTCTTTTGAAAACCCGCATCACCTACTGCCAAAACTTCATCAACAAGCAATATCTCGGGCTCTAAATGCGCGGCAACAGCGAAGGCCAGACGGACATACATTCCGCTGGAATATCTTTTTACCGGAGTATCTAAAAATTTCTCAATCTCAGCAAAAGCCACGATTTCGTCAAATTTTCTTTTAATCTCCTGCCGGCTCATTCCAAGAATCGCGCCATTCAGATAGATATTTTCTCGTCCCGTCAGTTCCGGATGAAATCCGGTGCCCACTTCCAGAAGGCTTGCCACCCGCCCCTTGATCGTAACCCGCCCGGAAGTTGGTTCGGTAATGCGGGATAAAACCTTAAGTAAAGTGCTCTTGCCAGCGCCATTGCGGCCAATGATACCAATTGCCTCCCCTCGTTTTACCTCGAAGCTCACATCCTTAAGCGCCCAGATCTCTTCCTGCTGATCGCCCTGGATGATGGGCTTGCCCTGCACCAGATCCTTGGTCTTATTCCAGAAGCTTCGGGCATTTTGCGCAATCACATCGCGCAACGCTACATAGCCCTCTCTTTCGGCCTGGTGGCCGATGGTGTATTTTTTGCCTAAATTTTCTGCTTTTATTACTACATCTGACATGGTTCTATTTGTTCGATTGGTTTAATTGGTTGAATTGGTTTCATTGGTTTCATTGGTTTCATTAGTTTCATTAGTTTTGTTAGTTTTATTAGTTTTGTTAGTTCGATTCGTTGAATTGGTTCGATTGGGTTTATCAGAAAGGGTGCGGTTGAGGTAAGAGATAAAGGAATTGACTTTTTTCCAGACCAGGTCGGCTTGATTTTTAATGTCTTTTAATTCTTTTTCAGAAATATATTCTTGATCCAAAGCAACATAACAATGAGAGACCGATTCAGCTATTGAACTTCTTGAATAATCAAGAAATTTCATGAAATCCCTGGTACTGTTTCGGTGGAATCCTTCGGATATATTGGACATAGAAGAAATTGAGCTTCTTCTAATTTGACCGACAAGATCTTTATCCTGGCAGAAACCAGGTTTGTTAATCAATTTGTATATCATTTTCACAAATTTTCTCGCTTCCTGCCAACATTCCAAATCTTCAAATCTCTTTATCGTCGTCATATTCTCTTAACCAATCAAACCAATCAAACCAATCAAACCAATCAAA
>Ga0315295_10001656_pt1 | contig 19066 bp, 8 predicted proteins | sample YL17G14_0_MG_FD_204453 | JGI IMG/M metagenome (GOLD analysis project Ga0315295, IMG submission 204453) | Sediment microbial communities from Yellowstone Lake, YNP, Wyoming, USA - YL17G14_0 | ecosystem: Environmental > Aquatic > Freshwater > Lake > Sediment | place: USA: Wyoming | collected... | reverse complement strand
TACAGATGATAAACTAAGCGCTATCGTCCCAGATGACGTAATCGGTGATCCAGATACACTTATTCCCGTAGAGCCCGAAATTCCAACAGAAGTGACAGGCGCAAATCCAGAAGACGCAGCAGTTAATCTACCTTGCCCATCTACCGTAAAACTCGGATACGTATAAGTACCAGCTAAAACACTGGTGTTAGTCAATGAAATACTCCCGGACGTGGTTATCGGTCCACCAGTAAGGCCAGTGCCTGTGTTAACTGACGTTACACCACCTACCCGAGCATCAACGTAACTCTCTGAAGCGACTGTAACCCAACTTGTACCGTTGTACCATTCTGGTTTTGTCATGGGTATATTTTTATATGGTTACATTCATTCGAAACATTCCAGGCAATGGAATCGCAGGTCGTTGTGCTGTTGTCCCCATAGCTGCCTTCATATATCCGGTGCTATTACAAATAAAATTATAATCACCGGTGCTATCACCCACAGTTAAATTACCATGAGATACTGTTACTGTGCCTGGTGCTATCAATGCGCTATCTAAAGATACTGCATAATCAGATCCGTTATGATTTACATCAATCTGATTGGTTGTGCCTGAAACTGTCGTTGAAGCAGGGGGGGCCGATCCCGCTGTGATACTTGTTATTTGACCTTGAGCATTAACCACTACGTCAGTTGGATAAATATAATCTCCAGCAGTTACAGTAGTATTAGCTAGGGATACAGTTCCTGTTTGAGTAATAGGACCACCAGTTAAACCAGTGCCCGTCGCAACCGATGTTATTGTTCCTACTGGTTGCCAGTTAAACCCATCGTAATATTCTTGGGTTACGGGATTTGTTAGCGTTAATGTTGTGCCATCTCCCAATGTAAAGGTCTTAGAGGCTAATGGCGCTTCTTTTTCTGTAACAGTGGGAGAGCCTATATTTTCTGAGTTATAATTTATTTGAGAGCTTGAAGAATTTAAAACCATAATTTTATCCTTATTTAAGTAGTTATTAAAAATCTTAGCATACCAGGGGTGGGAACATTGGGTCTATCTGTAGGTAATCCCAGTGGTATAGTAACAGCCCCCACTCCTGGTAATACGGGGTCTAAAGCAAGCGATACGGTAATATTTTGATGAACAGTGTCAAAAGTTGGTTGAACATATTGAATTTCTATCTGGTTAACCTTTCCTGAAATTGTATTTAATGAATCAATTACTTGATTAAGCAATGTTGATTCTTGGGCAATATTAGCTATATCTCCCACCCAGACGTTATTATATGTCAATTGTGGCAATTGTGGATATGCGAATGTACCTGTTTGTGGACTTATCCACGGGCTGTAATCAAAAACAATATCTTTTGCCAATTAATTTACCTGATATAATTGTTAATTAATTGAACTATAGCAAAAAACAATGTCATATTCTTCTTCTGCATTACAAAATTTATATAATTCTTTGCTCCAAAAGCAAGCTGGAGCTCCCGATATGGACCCGCACATTGCCGCTTCACGTGCAGCACATACGCGCTCCCAGTTTACCTCACCATCTAGGTCAGGTTATTGGTCGGATTATTTGCAAGGGATGGCTGAGGCACCTCAAACAGATTACTCTGGTTATTCTAAAGATTTTAATCCCAACTCTGGTGACATGAACGGGATGATAAAAAATGCCCTGGCTATAGGTGAAATTGCCCCTGAAGCGATTCCCTACCTTGCTATGGCCCAACAGCCAATTCACAGGCCTATGCGCTCAGGTTTTTCTGGAATTGCTGAGATGTTTACCCCTATGATAAAAGGTGGAAATCAACATGCTTATGCAAAAGGCGAAGAAATGCATAAGGCCTATAAGCAACAAGAAAAAGATGAGAAAGAATACGCCAGAAAATTACTTAAAATGCAACAAAACATTGCCTTAAAACAAGCTCAATTCGATTTTGAGACTAATCTAGAAGAACAAAAACATGCACGTAAAGTAACTCTGGCTAATATGAATAACGCAGCTAAGCTCCGAGCTGCAGAGATTAAAGCCGCTAACTCCTCAAAGATGGATCCGGCAATGAAATCCTACCAAACGGCATTGGGTAGACAGGCTGCAAAGGGGCCTGGCTTATTAGAAAGTATTTATGGAGGAACTGCCAATTTCTTTGTTCCTGGTGCTTATCAATCGGCACAAGAAAAAGCCCGTGCCGAAATGGGGTTAACTCAAACCGGAGTTGGGGAAGGTGGCGGGACAATACCCAATTCACAAATCAAACAACCTTATTTAAGCCATGAACTCGAGCAAACACAAAAACAGTTATACAGCGGTGATGAAGAAGCAAAACAGGCACAGCTTAAAAAGATCCAGCGTATGATCAATAGTGGAGATCCAGAACAGGAAGCACAAGGGATGCTCCTTCAAAAGGGATATAATAAAAGTCAGGGGCGAAGTGGGACAGGAAGAGTTGCTGCAGGCCTTTTAAAAAGCCTTGGTGTAGGAGCTGCAAGTGGGGTTGATGCCGCAGCAAACCTCCCTCGAATGGGAGTAAAGTACTTTAACCCTGATTATAACTACAAAGACTCCACAATTGCCCAAAGACTGAACAAAAGCATAGATAAAAGAACGGATAACTACACCGCCCCTGAAAATACAAGCGAGCAGATAGCACAAAAAGCAGCTGAATGGGTCACCCCAATAGGCGCTACCCTAGCCCCTTTAAAATTAGCGGGTAAAGCCAGTAAATTAGCAAAAATAGGGAGCGCTGCAAGTAAAGTAACCCCAGTTGGAGCTATAGCCGGAGCTGCTGGTGGGGCAGGTAGTGAAGCTATCAGACAAAAAAACCCTGAAGGGCACATGCAACAATTTATTGCAGGGCTTGCTCCCTCTCTCATTGCAGGAAGAGGTGCTTCGGCTTATGCTAAACACTTTAAGAAAGCTGCCCTACCAAAAGCAGCACAACAAGAACTAAAATTCTTAGATAATGCCGTGGATAGAGCTCAAGCAGGAGAAAAAATAAAAAATTCAGCATCAAAAGATTTTTTAAACACAAAAGATATATTTTCTGACAGATACAATAACCAAAACAAGATTTTACAATCAGCCCAAGAAACTGCCATTTTGAAACCTAAGGGTATCGAATCAACTCAAGAATACCAAGACATTTTGGAAGAATTAGATGCATCAAAGTCATTTAAAGAAAAGTTCTCAGCACAAAAAGCTAGAACTGCAGTACCCGGTGTTTCTGAGTTTATAAAAGAACAGAAAGCATTTAAAACCGAAAAAGCTTATAAAAAGGCTGATGAAATATATAAAAAAGCTGGAGAAGGAGACTTGTCTTTCACTGAACTGGAGAAAAAACGAGGCGATGTAGGAAAACTGCTCCAGGCTTCTAAAAAAACCGGGGGCCTGGAGAATTTCCTTTATAGCTCTCTTTACGGCCACCTAAAAGACGATCTAGATACCTTTGCCAAAAAAATCCTAAAGGAAAATCCTAAGGCTTTGGCAGAAAGAGCGAATCTGTCCAAAGATTACAAACAGTACGCAGTCCATGAAAAACCCATTTATGAAAAACTAACCATTAACGAGGAGTTTTTACCTGCCAGCAGCACGCACACAATAAACGAAACTATCGCTAACCTTAAATCAGACAAAGAAGGTAGTGCCTTGAAGCTTGCTACAAAAAATATGCCCAAGCCCGAAAAGGCAACGGTGAACATGGCTATTGTTAAAGATCTGGGGATGAAAGAAGGTGACTTTGATGCAAAAACCTTATCTGAAAACTTTTTGACTTTACCTCCAGCAAGCCAGAGCCAACTATTATCCGAATTAAGCAAACCGCAAAAAGATAGCTTCATAAGCTCTTTGAAGATAATCCAAAGTAGCAAACAACTACAACATGAAAGGGTCCCCGAATCCTTGAAAAAATCAGCCATTAACTTTGTATACTCAATTTTACCTACCCCTGAAAGTGTAGCAGAAAATGTTGCGGGTATAAAAAAGGTACGCCAAATTCTTTTAAAGGCAAAGCCAGATATGTCCTATAGAACCTTACGAGAATTAGCCAAAAGAGCACACCATCTCAAAATTGATATTAGAGAGAGTGACAGGCAGATGTATCGTTAAAAAAATGTCAATCGGCTTCTAGCTCTAGACTCACCCCATGGAAGCTGAGACTCACCCCATGGTGGCCGGCTCTTTTTTTGACTGCAGTTGCGCTTGCGCGTTGTTTGCCTAGCTCCATGGCTTGATACAAATCAGATGCCCATTGCTTCCATGTGACATCACCTGCCCGTGGGGCTCGGACATTGGCGTTTTTAAAGCTATCACAGTTAACCAATGAGCTTGCCCAATTCTTCCACTCAGAGTCAGATGTTAGAATTGGGATGCAATCAAAGGGGAAATCCACAAACAATGAATTAGCCCAAGTGTTTAAAGAGCATCCATTAGGATTTATCATTGCAAGAGATTTCTACCCATACCTTGTCCGGATGCTACAGCTAGCTGTGCTAGTTGCTGTGGGGTTAAAGATCGCAATAGATCTTCCATGCTGGCTCCGTCCAAATTTTCAGGCCCCGTTACCATGCCTCCATCCGCATAATGACCTGAATTTTTGTGCCCATAAAGAGAAGCCAGACTGGAATGATTTAGATCTGAATCTATGGCAGAGGGCATATTAAATCTACTAAAAAAATTAGACGGAGGTCTAAAATGTGATGCTGGTGAATAACCTTCGGTAAAAGCTTCTGACGGCAGATTTTCCCTTCCATAGATACTAGCCATAGATGAGCCACCTGGGTTTCCACCGGTAGGGATTCCGTAAAGCTCAAGCTCACGCTCACGCTCTAGGTCAAGCGCATACCGACGGTATGGTGCATCGTCAAACACAGCTTCGGGTATTTTGGGCCCTCTAGCTCGCATATTTGATAATATATCTCCCAATCCCCTAGCTCCTCGTGCTCCGGCATTATAAGCACCTCTACCTAAACTATTTACACCATCATAAACCCCCCTAGCTCCTCGTGCTCCGGCATTATAAGCACCTCTACTAAACCTATCCCATATAGACCCTGTTGGAGGATTGTCCGTTTTGTACATCCCCTGAGATGGGGAATAACCTTCTTCAATTTGCGCTTGTTGCCTTCCATAGATACCAGCCATAGATGGTGCCCTATAATCTTGTGGAGCACGATAATTATCGCCCATATCCGTAGGGGTTTCTTCATGCAGAGGAGCTCTCGCTTGAGCTTCCCTCTTTAATCTGTCGTTTTGTTCAGGGCCACCATCATAAGCCCCCCTAGCTACACCTTGGGCACCTCCACTAAACCTATCCCATATAGACCCTGTTGGAGGATTGTCCGTTTTATTCATCCCCTGAGGAAGTTGAGGTCTCATCTCTTGTGCGGGCATTCTATTCGATGGTAAATAGCTCCCAAATCTTGGGTCCATATTAAGTTTCCAGAGCTGATATTGGCTTAAATCAGAGGCTTGATCCCGCAAGGCTGCGGTATTTTGTGGGTTAAACTGCGAGCCTACACCGGCCCCTAATTGAGCCCCTAGAATTCCCCCCGCAGGACCTCCATAAGCGCTGCCAATCGCACCACCTATCGCAGGCGCATTGTTCATTACACCCCTACCTACTGAACTCGCTGCATTATATAATGAATCGTACCATGCCATTTTGTGTTATACTTTCTAAAATTGTCCCGCAGGAAGTTCTTTTTTTATTGCAAGTGAATCAGTTCTCCTCTTGGGGAGAGTCTGCAGAAGCTCCCTCCAAAAATATAAAAATTTTCATCTTCTTTGTTCCTAACATCCACACATCCTTTTATAGCAAAATTTCCAGAACATTTGCTTGTTATTTCAATATAACAATCTGACCTGTCTGAGAAAGGAAGACAACACAGTGTCCCTGTGATAGAGCAAGCGTCACTCCCAAATTCAAAGCATTCTTCCTCTTTTTTTACAAACAGCCCCTTATCTATGAAGGCAGCTATGTGAAAACTCTCTTGTGTGGAAATGAATTGCCCAGGCTCGTGCGAAACGCTATCTAAAAAAATAGATGGCAATGAAATTCTTTTTACTTCTAGTTTTTCATGCGTTCCGTTAGAAAAGGAAAAAACTGTGTAAAATCGTTTGTTGGTTTTGAAGTCTTGTATCTCATCTTCAGTTTTTAAAGACCCCATAGTTTCCAAACTCTGCTGGAAAGAGTCCATGGGGAAGGCAACCCCTGCACATAAAAACATTAAAAATATAGGAATTATCATAGATAGAATCCAGATGGTGCGTGAAACATCGTGCTCTTTGAGAAATTCTGTTTTTCTTTACCACCGCCAACGTAACTTTTTTTGTTCTGCGGATCTCTATAAACAAAAGGATATTTATCATTAGAATTTACGAAATTCTTCACAAGATCATCGTAATTAGCATTCAAGTGCAGCCTTTGGTTTTTATATAAGTTGTTGTTGTTTCTTACGTTCGGGATACTTAAATTATTATCAACAGAACGCGCTGTAAGCACACTTACGGGGGTATCAATTTTATCTTTTATAGTATTAAAATCATTGCAAATTACCCCTGAAAATGCCTCTTTTATTCTTGGTTGTAGGTGTTTGCCGATGTTTTTGTTTACCTTGAATTCCCCTGTTCCAGGGGCAAATATATAATTTTTATCTGTCTCACTTGGAAGAAGCTCGTTATAGCCAAACTTTTTGCCTACAGATCCAAGAATTTGACCATTTAAAGCAAAAACAAGTTTGTTCTTAAGTTTATTGTAGTCAAGATTATTATCTATCCATTTGGTAGCAAGCTTGTTATTTGTTGTATCTCTGTGTTGGTTAGGGTAAGACTGGTTATAGCTACTCAAAAAATTATCAAAGTTCTTTGGCTTTCCTAAGCACGACCCACTGATAGCCAATAGCGATCCACCGTTTTCTTCAGACAGTTTAGCTACGTCTTTTTTTATATCACTATAACTAGGAAGATATCTAAATTTAGAATCATCCGCATTAGATTGACCTTTTTGCCCCCGCATCTTCTGCAGGTATTCTTTACTTATTGCATTAAGAAAGTTCTCTGTAGTTGAGATAATAGGTAAAGCGCTATTATCTATGTTTTTTAAATGCTTACTAAAATAACCAAGATTGATTAATCTTTCTTCATAATCCAGCTTATTAATAGGCCCCACACCGTTTGAGTATTCATCTGTAATAACAGCAGGTAATACCTTTTGTTTACTATTTAAAATGGAGTCTATTATTTTGTAATAATTATCGTCAACATCCATATCAGAATCTTCTGATGCTTGGTTTTGTTTGGTGTACTGCAACTTAACATTATGCCGCGGTTTTTGTAAAAAACTTAAAGGGTTTTGTATTTGTTGTATAAACTGCTGCTTAAACTTTTTCTGCTGCTGCTCCCTCGGAATAAAAAAGGAACGGGCATCATCTCCATTGACTCCCTCATCATCTGAAGAATAACTCAGGCTATCAAAGGTATCACCAACAGACCCTTTTGGGAGTATGCCGGGATTTTTTTTAGGAGGAAACTCTCTCAAGCCAGTCCTAGGATTAATACTACCTCGTCCACCCATAGCTTTTAAAAAAGCTGCTTCAATTGGGTTAATATGGGCTAGCATCGTATCCCCATCTCTTCCCATACCCATTAACTCATGGGCCATTTCTTTAGGCGTTTTTACTCTTCCACCTCTCGCGTACCCACCATGATACTTACGGGCTTGATACTGTGGAGCTTGCTGTTGTTGTCCAGCAGTTGGGCTTTGCAAGAACGACTTCCCTCCCGGTAAGGATAAAGTAGCCCCGTCACTGGCGATAGCTGCTATACCACTTAGGGCGCCAATTGGGTCGTTGTAGGTAGCCATCCCTATATCCTTTATTCCTCCCCACAGATCAGAGCCAATATCCTTTGCCATCTCCCAGCCCCAATTGTCGCCATTTCCCCAATCTTCGCTTATATGATTGTAGATATTTTCACCCGCCCCCCCTATAGCCTTTCCATACTCTTGCAATATACTACCCTGAGGGCTGTCGGGAGACGCAGATCCTTTCTGCATAGCACCTGGTTTATAACCACCACCACCACCACCGAGTCCCTGATTCATTTGGGGGCTGTACTGATTATTTGCATAATTTTGAGCCACCTGCTGACTTTGACTTGGTGTCGTTGGCCCTTGCGGCGTTTGATAATTATAAGTTGAAGGGTGTGGTTGCCCTGGCACAGTTTGAGGGCCTGAATTGGGGGGGCCAGACATTGCCCCCGCCCGAGTAGGCGAATAAGCTGTTGGTTGTCGGTACAATGGGTTTGATCTCGCACTCCCTGAGGCCGGAGCCTGGGCTCCACCCACTTGGCTCATAGGCCGATTTAGCATTGTTCCTGGCATTTGATATGGCATAACTATCCCCTTATAAATATGACTTTAAAGCTTTGGTCTTAGGCAGTAAGGTTTGCTTGCTTGGTAACCCCTTTTGCTTGCGTATTTTTGATCTGAACTTATCTAAACGTCTAGCACCGTCATTTAAAGATCCGTCGTGGCTAAATAACACAACTTCCTCTGGTGGTATGATTATTTCTCCCCCAGATACTACCGCATGCACATCTCCTTTTCCTCTAACTCTAGAAATCTCCCCACCTGCTTTGGCATGCTTTACCATGTGTCGATCTAAAGCACTCTTATTGTACATACCACCATCATAATAGCTATTTTCTTTGGTCCTTAAATGCTGCTTTAGTCTGTCAAACTCCTTAACCCCAGCGGAGCTATTGCCATCACCTAGTAAAGATACCGTTAATGCATCTAAGACATAGGATCCTTCTGGTATTTGCACAGGTATATTGTCCTTAACCCCTGAATCGCTGCCTTTGACATAACCGCCATTAGCAAAGCGATGTACTGGGCCACCACGACTTAAACCACGATGGGATGGCCCAAAAGACATCCTTACACCTTGACTATGGGCTTTTTCTCCACCTAAGTACTTTGTGCCATCTTCGCTTAACTGTGGGGCTGCATCATATTCACCACCTAAAATCTTAGCGCGATGAGCTTGTCGCTTGGCTTTTAACATCTGCTCCTTAGCTATTTTTTGAGCTTTGCTTTTTTCAATACCTGCGCGAATTAATTCAGCCACTCGCTTTTCGTATTCGAAGCGGTCGTTTTCCTGTCGCTGAATGGCTCGTTCTTGTTTGCGCCTCTCATTAGCATCATAAATACTTGCGCCCAAACCAATCATAGGAACCGCATTGTCCTTTAAAAAACCACCTACGCCTTCCCAAAAACCACCACCCCTTGGGGCAGCTATGTTAACAGCTCCTACCTCACTGTCTGGAGTCGATTGCAAGGTGGGCAGCCCATCTAACCCAGATCCTAATCCAACATTCCCCAAATTAAACGGCAACGCATTTAATTTTTCTGTGATGTTACCACCACCACCACCCAGCATGGAGGAAATGCTCAGACCCTTCTTACCCATATCTATTAAATCATTGAAATTAAAATACTCAGGAATCCCTGTATTCGGGTTAATACTCCCACTACCTCCCATGGCTTTTAAAAAAGCTGCTTCTACTGGATTAATATGGGCCAGCATGGTATCCCCATGACGACCCTTGGCCATTAGCTGTCGGGCCAAAACTTTTGGGCTCATAACCCTTCCGCCACGCCTAAACCCACCATGGAATCCAACATGCTGCTCAGGCAATACGGCTTGGGCATCCGGAATGGGTTGATAGGGCTGCCCCTCACGGATCCGCTGCATTTGTGCGAGTTCCTGCATAGGTCGCTCCTCTGCTTCGCGTTTGCGGGCCCAGGCGTGCCCCAACTGCTGCTGACGCTCGTGTTGGAGTTTATTAGCAATCCCTTCATATATCATCTCTTGTCTTTGATCCTGGTTTAATTCCTGATCCAGTAAATTCTGCCGGGCAACGGTTTGTCTAAAGGCTGCGTCTCTATCGGATGCATGTAATTGCGCCGATTGTTGGTAAGCTTGACCCCTAAGTGCTCCTATCTTCTGCATCATATCTTTTTGAAAATTACGTGCAGCATCTTGGGCTAAACGACCGTGAACTGAGCTGCCGTAATTCCCGGTTTTAATCATTTTATTGGCTACTTCATTTAATACTCCCTTGTGCGGATCAAGAAACTCTTCTCTCATCTGCCCAATTAAGGGGTTTATGACACCTCCTTCGAATAAATCATTATATTCTTTTGAAACTCCAGTGAAGCGGTTATCCGCCCAATGCTTATTATCTAACTCTTTTATGATCTTATTTCTGTAATCCTCTTTATATTTGATGACATCAGGGGACAATTGTGCCATATAGCGAGCTTCCATGGGGTTGTTCGCGTGTCGAGTGTTGATTTCCTCCTCTGTGAACTCCCCTTCAGGAAGATATTGCTGTTTGTTTTCTTCCTTGTTGCGGCCTATGAAATTCGCAAAACTTTCCGGGGGAAGGTAGACCATATTACCTTCCGGGTCGATTGTAAATCTATCCCTTAAGTATTGTTTAAGTGCTAGATTAGGCAGTGCGGTTTTATCTTCTTCCTCTGGATTCTCTGGTTCTAGCAAAGCCCCAATCCGTTCGTCTAAGTCACGCAGATCACCCTGGCCGCGCTTGAGATTTGTAGGTATAAAACCTTTACGTTTACTTAAAGCGTTAGCAAAAGCCATACCCAATGCTTTTTGGGATTTATTGGAGCCTTCTCCTAACAGTTCTTTCAGCCAAGGGTATCTGCCGCCCAACTTACCAACTACCGCAGCACCAGCTTTTTCTACACCTAATTCCCCAGCCCTTTGGGATACATCTCCCAAGCTTGAAAATACAGCGTTAGCCCCCCTAGACCCAACATCTGCTATCCTCGATAACGTGGATCCGATTGCGGAACCCGCATTGCTCAAAAAACCAGGAGCTTGGTTTTTAAAGCGAACTTGTTTGGAAGGCTTTATATCCTGGTATTTCGGTAGATTCGCGTCCCACTGCTCTAAAGGATTTAGATTATATAACTCCCTGTCTTGTTGACGACCCTTTCTTGACTGTGGTTGGGGAGAGCCTCTTGCCCAATCACTTAAATCCTCTGGATCAGGGTCTCTTTGTGGGGTACGGAAGTCTTGGATCTGCGAGACTGGTTGTTCATCAATGATAAGTAAACCGTTTTGTAAGGCCTTTTTGGCCTCTGCGGGGGTAAAACCATGATCGGCTCGCAATTGCCTCATGGCTTGCTCAGCATTCTCTGCAGATCTTAGATGCTCTTGGCGCTTAGGATCATCCTGTTCGAAATCGAAGGCGTTTTTCCTCAGAGCCTGAGACACACTATCAAGCTCCAGCCATTTGAGCATAGCCCTAATTTGTTGTTCATTCATTGGGTGAGTTACCTTTTTTAATTATTTATAGTATACAGCAAAATTAAATATCATTTAGTCCCAATATTCAGGTAAACCAAATTTATTAAACCAGTTTGGCCCCTGTTGTGGTTGTTGCTGCTCTCTTTGGGCAAGTGCCTTATCTACTGCTCTTTGGATTATAGCTCGGTTGTTAGCTGTAGACATGGTACCTGGACTATACAAAGGATTACCCCTTCCAGATTGCCCCGACCTCTGGGTCATCTGACGAGGTTGGCTTGTCTCATAATTAGCGTAGGCGTCATTGTACACACCACCTAAGCTACCAGGTAGATTAGGGTTGTGCTCAAACCTATCTGCTAAAGGTGCTAAGTTCTTTAACCTTTCAAGGAGTGCACGGTCCTTTTTTGATTGCTGCTCAAAACGCTCATTCATCCTTGCCAAATCAGGGTAGTACAGACGGTTGTGTGTTTTTGCAACCGTTGATACTGGCCAATTGCGCAAATTATATACGTCCGGGCGGTTTGTACGGGTGTAGCCTGCTTCATACCCAGGGCTCTTTCTAGACAAATAGTCATGACGCATTTGAATGTTTTCTACGTCCTTGTAATACTTGTCCAATTGAGGACCGACATCTTTCCAGTTCAACCCTTCAGGGGGTGCCGGGTTGTCCCCTAACTTCATACCCATTTCATTTTCACGTCGGGCCTTATCGCTTAAAATAATGCCGTACGCCTCTATCTTCTGTTTCCGTTTAAGATCTGCCGCGTCCTTAGCCTTACCTATAGAGACAGCTGAAGTGCTGTCAAGTGGAGGTATAGCTCCTTCAACAGGAGGTTCTTCTAATGCCCAGTGGACCTTTTTTTGACTGCGCGGCTTATTGCCGTACCCCTCTTGCCTGGCTTGAAAATCTTGATTCTCTTGATAGTTTTTGGGCCAAGGCTGCCAATGATTAGGCAGATCATCCCCCACCTTATAATTGATTGCCGAATCCGTTAAGTTTTCATACTCACGGCTTATCGGTTGAGATGCTTGTAGCTCTCTCTGCCTTTTAAGGTAATCAATATGCCTTAACTCAGCCTCACTATATAAGCTCGAAGGCGATCTATAAGGCTTGGTTTCAAGAGAAGGGGTTATTGCTTGTATCTGCTGGGCCAAGGTTAAAGATGGCCTTACAATGTTTTGCGCCTTCAATAACTTAAGCTCTTCGGCTTTCCTCTTTTTTTCATTTAATTGCTCTTCTAACAAGGACCCAACGCCGGTATGGTATGTCTTACCATCAAGGTGACCTTGATTTGCATAAGCAGCTGAGTACGCATCCCTAACTTGTGAAATCTGCTTAGCTGCAGCTTCATCGTATAGCCCTACAGATTCAAGATCATCCACCTCCCTAGGGGCGCCAAGTTCACCAACCTTAAATGGGACAGCCCTAAACTCAGCTATCTCCCCATAAGGATTATTAGGCCCACCATTTTGATCAGGATCCCCACCCGGACCACCGCCAGGTACGCCCGGCATGCCTGTATACACTACAATATCGGTTTGGGCCTTTTGCTCCTCCTCTTGGCGCCTTTCACGCATTTCTCTCATTTGCGTCTCTTCCAGGAGACTATTATTATTTTCCACTTGAGGCTGATTATAATGAGCCTCACTTAGGTTTGGACCTAGGTGTTTTCTGGCATCAATCTTAACCGGTGCACCACTAAAGGGATCAGGTAGTGCTTCTTTAATTACGTCCTCTTGGTACCTAGTTAAAAACTCCTGTCTTCTAAGTTGTGATTCGGGGATATTCACCCTTTTCTGCCAGTCTAAATACGCGGCTTCCATCTCTGGGCTAATGTTTTGTGGCGCTTCTACTGTAGCTTTAAACTTAGTTTTACGGCCTCTTCTTGCTATTTCTACAATTTCATCAGCGGTGTACCCTTGTAAAATTAAGTCGTTATACTCCTCATAAGTAGGTAACATTCTTTGAGGAAGGTTAGTTCTTCTGGCCAACGAGTTATATGTCTGGCGGGTGGGTGGTACTTTTGCTACCGCTGCCTTTATCTGGGCGGTTAGATCTTTCTTGAATTGTTGTATTTTATTCTTGGCTTGTGCTAAAGCATTATCCGCCTCGCTCTGGTTTGCGTATGTTCTGCTCTTTAACTCACTCTCTGTATTAGCAGTAAAATTCTGCAGTTTGGAGTTAATCTCAGAATCGTTGACGACTAATTTAAACAAATCCTCCCCTTCTAGTAACGTTGGCATGTAGCCTCTAATTATCCTTTTGAAGAATTCATCAGCCACCAAAGGTTTGCTACCATTGATTATGTTCTCATAATAAAAGTTTCTAGGTGCCTGTTTTGTTTTTGCACGGAAATCATTACGTACGTTTTCATGGACTAATTCACGGCTCACAACTGGCAGCGAGGCTTGTGCCTGCATTGGCCCAGGTTGTGCTGGAAATAGCGAAGCTTGTGTATATGGCTGAACACTTTGTGAAGGCACTGGCCCAATTTGTAAGATTTGTGACAGATCTGCCATAGGCACATCCTCTACGTGCACATCTTCAAGGCTTTTATCTGCCACCTCTACATTCTGGGTAGGGGGCGCATTTTGCAACTGCCTGCGTTGGTAAAAGCGGTTCAACTCATTGTAACTATCCTGCAGATGGTGTGCTGTTTGTGCGTTGAAAAGATTGGTTAGAAGTTTAGCTTCCTCTTCCTGAGGTTCCAGATGGGCTAACTTGCCTGTCACACTAGCTAAATCTTCTTCTGTAGCTGGGTCAATTATCCCGTGCTCAGACTCATTTGCCAACTTTGTCTCTAGAGATGATTTTGTCTCCTTTAATATCGCAATACGTTCCTTTATAGCCTTGGCTGCAACAATTTTGTTACGATTGTCACCCATGTAGTCGAGGATCTGGGTACACTCTTGTTGTGAGACTGGGAGTCTGTGCAAGATTGGCTGCTCCTCTGACCCTTCGGGTATTACCTCCAGCCCCCCTTGATTTGCCAATGAATTCCATGGGTTACGTCCGGTGGCAATTCTATCCCAAGCATCCCTTGTAGGTGCTGTGGTAGGGGCAATGGCTTGTTCTTCCAAGTCTGTAATCAATTGAATTACTTGCTTTGCTTTTTCTTCTAGGGTAAGGGCTTGCCTTGCTTTTCCACCTTTTCTGGGTAGGTGGTCTTCTAATATGTTGTTAAGATGTGATGCGTAGGTATGCTGCAGTCCCATTGGCAGGTGGTTAAATCTAGCGATTAAGTGTTCCCATATGCCTGGTGAAACTTCTGTAAGCGGCTCGCCTGTATGCTGGTAGGGAACGTAAGGTACTAATGGAATTTCCGGTTCATACACATGCTCCTCTGATTCAAATCCCTCTGGCACACCTTTTATCTTTTCTTGTGGCTCTTGGTGTCCATTTGCCACAAAGTCCTCGTAAGCCTTCATCTTTAAAACCATGACCTTCATGGTACGAGCACTAGCAATACCATGAAGTAACTCCGCCTCTTTTTCCCGTGGACGAAGTGCTTCATAAGCCGCCGTGTTCCTTTCTAACGATTTACTGGTTGAATGTAGTACACGGCCCCTTTCTAACTCTTGCGCGGCCCTATTCTCAAGCTCGTTTTTTTCCTTTTTTAATAAATCGATACGCTCTTTTATGCTCTTGGCCACAACCAACTCATTGCGGTTGGCTAAGAGAAAATCCAAGGCCCTCTCAACAGGCCTGTCTCTGTTAAGTTTAGGTTTTTCTCCTTTTAAAAGCGTTTGATCCTCTTGCAACGAGAGTAATCGCGCTTCTTCAAACCTTCTCGCGTTTTCATCCTCAATGTCACTGTCAGGCTGTTCTTCTTGAACCTGTTGATGGCCAGACTTAGTTTTCTTTCTTTTCTTATCAAGCTCTTGTGTTGCCTCTTTCTGCAAAAATGCATCCACCACAGGATCAATAGCTTGTACCTTGTTGGCTGCAGTTGGTATGTTTACAATTTGTTGCAGGTCGTATCTCTCTGTTTCCAGATTCTTAAGAAGGTTAAGACTACGATTATACATATCTACAAACTTCTTACGTGCTGCTGGGTCATTCACGGCTTGGGCGTTCTCTTTGAAGACTTTAATCTGCTGACGAATTTGCTCTATCGAGGTTTCTGTTTCGGCTAATCTCGCCTCGTCAGTCATCCCAGATCGTTTTTCTAAATCACCCGAAGGTAGCATCTGCTTAACAGCACTTTGATCAATTACAAGTGCTTTCCTCTTCCTTCCAACAGGTTGAGGAAAAACCTCCGCTTCATCTGCTCTGTCTCGATTCCTTGCCTCAGCTTTTTTTGTCTCTACATTTTGGCGAAGCTTTTCTAATTGTGTATTACGCTCCGCTTCCTGAATAACCTCTTTGCGTTTCTGTAATATTTCAGCATCTTTTTTTCGGCCCTCCTCAGTTTTTTGCTCGATTACCTTTCGTGCCAAAATTTGCTCTCTTGAACTTCTGGTTTTTTGGGCTTTATCCTCCACCAGTAGCAGGTCTTCTTTATTCTGAGCAAGTTGATTTAAAACCAATCTTATCCCATTCTTTAGACGAATAACTTTTTCAGATTGTGTTTTTATATTTTCATTAATAACTTCAATCCACTTTTCTATTTCTTCTTTTGGATTATCGTATTTTGTCTCAACCTTTTCTTTTTTGAGGTTTTTGATTAAATCATTGATTTGCTTTTGTTCATTTTCACTAATAATCTGTGTAGCACCTACCCCATATACAGAAAAAGTTCTGCTAGCAAAAGCAGCTCTTCGCTTTTTTAACTCATTTTTAAGTTCTTCTTGTTTCTTAAGTGATTCCAGGTAAGGAGAGATGTTCTCGAGCTCTTTTTTGCACTTTTCAATCTCAGTGCTTATGACCTTTATTGTTTCTTGGGTTAATCCTAAACTTTCTGTTAATTCTCCCTTATTTTTTTCTAATACTTCTTTTTTATTCGCCAAAAGTTCTTCTGGGGATATAGAAACCATCTGTTTAGAAGTCACACCTGGATTATAAGGTTTTCCTTGCTGAGAAAACTCTACCTCACTCACAGGAGCAAGATTAAGTCCAGATTGGTCTACTCGAGAAGAAATCAGTGATTCTTGGCGATTTTTCTCTTTTTCCTCTTCCTTTTTCACTTCCTCTTTGCGCATCTGTTCGGTTACTCCAGGTAAATCTTCCTCGAGTTCTGCCCGGGCTTTTTTATCGAGATCATTCCAAAATGAATATTTAATGGACGGGTGGGCTAAATTTTGGAAATATTCCTTCTGCTGGGTCCTCTTCTTTGATTCAAACTCAGCGATCTGTTTCTTGTGCTCTTGTTCGCTCTCTTCTTCTATAGACTTGATGAAGCTTTCTATCTTTTTCCTTTCTGCGCTCAAGCTTCTCAGTCTAATTTGTTTTTGTTCAAATACAAATTTGTTTGCGCGCGCCGGTTCCAGGGTAGCCCGGTGTTTGTAGGCATCTAATTTGTTTTGGTATTCTTCAATTTTTTTTAAGTGATGATCTAGCACATTTGGCCTGTCAGCTATACTCTCAGGAAGTTCTATCTTTGCCTTCTTTGCTGCTTCTTGTATTTTTTTAACACTCTTTACGATAGAGTTGTGTTTATCCCTAAAGGCCCTTAACCCATCCAAATTAAGACCATCTAAATTGTCCTGGGTCCTTTTTATGGCGTTGTTTTGTACAAAGATATATCTCTTTATGTCTTTTTTTTGTTGGTTGACCCATTGGTTTTTTTCATTAACTATTTTTGTGAGTTTGTCTAAGGCCCCCGGCTCGTTGGCGAGTGCTTTAGCTAGAGTTTCTTTATATTCACGTCCAAAGTCTCTAGCATGCCTGCCAAAAGATTCCGCTAAAGCTTCGAATCCTTGGGGAGCTATGTGTTCGTGTATTTCTTTGGTGTAATTTTCTAACCACTTCACTTGCGCCACCAAGACAGGACTTATTTTTTTCTCAGCCGTAGCTTTGCTTAGAAGGTCGGTGATTTTGAGTTTTTCCTCTTTAGGAACTTCTTTATTGTATGCAGACACACGATCGTACATAACAGAAAGAGGGGCCCAGAAGTTTTTTAAGGTATCTGTGAAGTAAAGATTTTCTTCAAAATCTTTCAGGGCATATTCCTTTATATTGTCAGAAAGTTCGTTAAGATTTGACGGGAATTTCTCTTCGAATTCTTTTTCGTCCGCAAATCCAATCCCCCATTTTTTTAAAAGATAGTTACCACCCGCCTCAAGAGCTTCCGCCCCCTGGTAAGCAGCCAAAGCCACCCCAGCTCCTTTGATAGCGCTTTTAAGAGCCACAGAGCCAATAGAGCTATCAGATTTAGCAGCTGCCCCCAACATTAGTGGGATTGCAGCGATTGCGGCTCCTTTTACAGCCCCCTTTAACGTTAGATTTACGGTCTTACTTATTGTTCCTTGTTTTTGTCTGTCTGGAGTCATAGTTGAACTAAATGCCCTGGAGGCTGATTTTGCCCCCTCTATCAAGGATTCTCCCCCCAAAGAACTAAAGAAGCCCTTCTGCTTGTATACAGAAGTAGGATCTGCCTTTATCTTGGCTGCTTCTTTGGACGACAAAATGTCCATCGCGGATTGCTGGACTCCCTCAATTACTCCTGTTAATACAGAGCTGCTGGCGCGTCCTAACTCTGTTACAACACTTTTTGATCTTGGCTTTGAAACTCCCGGTATTTTTGAAATAGCTTTTTCAAGAGGAGCCTCAGCATAACTCGCTAAGGATTTTACGGCCTTTCCTGTTACAACCCCTGCGAGTTCCGTTGACGGAATCACTATTTGCGATTTAGCTAACGATTTAGCTACTTCTGGAACAGTTCTTTTTATAGTACTTAGTATACCAGCATCTGCTTTTATTACTTGTAAGGCATCTCTGTATTTAAATTCCTTCATTAATCCTTCAAATTCAGAGCGGACCCGTTCTTTAGCATAACCATCGAGGTTATTAAAAGAGTCCTCAGCTTCCTTTCTCAACACTCTAAGTGCCCGGGCTTTGTTAGCCTGCACATTCTGCCAGTCAGTTTTATCTGCAGGAAGATGCACACCTGTCACACGGTCCTTAAGATTCTGTAAAGAGGAAGACCTGCCGGCGTCTTTACCCAGTTTCAATGTGGCAAACTCTCCCTCCCCTCTTAGTTGTTCTACCTCGAAAGGTAGGTTGGATCTGTATATAGGGGTGTATTTTTGCTTTGAGACATCCCTGCGAACACTTCTGTCATCTTCCTTTTTAAACTCAGTAAATGCCTTCTCATATGCGTTACCAACCCTGGCAGCGGTTACTTTTTCTACTTCTTCTAACGCTTTTTCAGGAAGAACCTTGTCCTCTTCTAAATCTCTTATAAGTTTTTCTACCTTTGAAATATTAGCTTCTTTGTTGGGTGCTCTACTTTTGGGGATTTTTCTCTTCTCCTCATCCGAGGTGAACCAATCCGTTTGTTCTAACTCATTTAATTCATCCCCTAGGGACTTAAAGACAGCCTTTTTACTCTCCTTCAGTTGCTTAATTTTGTTAAGTTCTTGATCGAATTGATTCTTGTTATACTCAGGTGTTTCTTGTAGTAGTTTATTTAGATCACCTACAATAACGGGGGAAAGTAGGTGTTCTTCTCTTAATTGTTTTTCAAAATCGTATATTTGACGATGTCTATCCTTTACTTCTGCTGATTGTTTCTGACGTGATGTAAACGAGTTCTGTACATTTTTGACACGTTCGTTTCTGTCCCTCCAAGGAACAGCA
>Ga0315295_10001653_pt1 | contig 19080 bp, 17 predicted proteins | sample YL17G14_0_MG_FD_204453 | JGI IMG/M metagenome (GOLD analysis project Ga0315295, IMG submission 204453) | Sediment microbial communities from Yellowstone Lake, YNP, Wyoming, USA - YL17G14_0 | ecosystem: Environmental > Aquatic > Freshwater > Lake > Sediment | place: USA: Wyoming | collected... | reverse complement strand
CGGCGCAGTCCGGTTCCGGCGAACCGCACGCCTGGTTCATTGGCTACACCAAGGTCGAACAGAACACCAACCTTCCGGACATCGCCGTGGCCGTGATTGTCGAGAACGCCGGGGAGGGCTCGGACTACGCTGCTCCCCTTTTCAGGGCGCTGGTCGAGACCTACTACTACGGTTCCTGGCAGGCGCGTCCGTGGTATGCCTCCGACTTTGGTGAACCCACGTACACGCCGACGCAATTCGGGGCAAATGCCACCCCTGCCCAGTAGCAGGGCGGGGGTGACCCTGGGGGTTGTGGGCGCCGTGCGTTTGCTGATCAAGATTGGGAAGATCCTCGGACATGCCGGGTGAGTCGGCCTGCGAAGGCCTGATCATCCAGGCCCAATCCGGCTTCTTCACCGTTGCGACCGACAACGGCACCGTTGTCTGCGGGTTGCGCGGCAAGCTTAAAAAGGGCAGGGCCACAGGTGACCTGGCTGCCCTCGGGGATCGCGTTCACCTGCAACTTCTACCGGACGGATCAGGGATCATTGAAAGTGTCGAGGAGCGCACGCGAGCCATCGTCCGCCTGGATCCGAGGCCGCGTGGTGTATATCGACAGGTGCTGCTGGCCAACGCCGATCAAGCCGTGTTCGTCTTTGCCTGCGCGCACCCGGAGCCAAGACTTCGGATGTTGGACCGTTTTCTCGTCATTGCCGAGAAGCAGCGCGTGCCTGCCATTGTTGTCGCCAACAAGATCGACCTCGTCTCGGAGACGCGAGCCCGCGAGATCTTCGCCCCCTATGGGCCCGCTGGCTACACCGTGCTGTATACTTCCGCGAGCACCGGCGCCGGTGTGAGCGAGCTGGCGGGGCGCCTGACTGGCAAGATCACGGTGCTCGCGGGGCCGAGTGGGGCTGGGAAGTCGAGCCTGCTCAATGCGATTTGGCCTGGATTGAATCTGCGGGTCGATGACGTGGGCGCCGTCAACAAGGGTCAGCATACGACGGTCGTGCGGCAGTTGTACTCCCTTGGAGATGGCCGCAGCTACGTGGCGGATACTCCCGGGTGGAAGTCGCTGGCGTTGTGGGATACGGAGCCCGAGGAGATGGATGGGTATTTCCCCGAGATCCAGCCCCTTGTGAGTGCGTGCAAATTCAATGATTGCAGCCACGTCAGCGAACCGGGCTGCGCGGTGCGAGCCGCGGTGGAGCTTGGTCGAGTCCACCGGGAGCGCTACGAATCATACGTGCGCCTGCGTTTAGGCGAAGCCTGAATTCTGGCAGTTTCGATCCGGCCGCGAGCACTGACGCATAACGTTGGCGCGCAGACAAGATCAGACGATGATGGATCCGTCGAACTACATGGATGAGAACTGGAACATGGTGGGGCACGCCTGGGCGGTGGACATGCTGCGCCACCAGGTGAGCCGCGCCGAAACACGCCAGGCCTACCTGTTCACTGGGCCGCCCGGAATTGGCCGGCGCACACTGGCATTGCGCTTCGCGCAGGCACTGAATTGCTCGACCCCCACGGCGCCCGGATTGCCGTGCGGCAGGTGCTATCACTGCACGCAGCTCGAAAACGATATCAGCAACCTTTTGTTGAAGCAGGGAGCAAAATTGGCAAACGGCCACCCGGATCTACGAGCTGTACATCCCGTTCCTGCAAAGCTGCGGCCAGATGAAGAGGAACAACTGGAGGGTCGCCTCGACCTACGACCGGACCGAGAGAACCTTGCCTTAAAGGTGAGTCAGGTTCGCCGAGCGAACCGGAGCGTTTCGCTGAAGCCTTATGCCGCGCAGCATCGCATCCTGATCTTTGTACGCTTTGAGACGGCGACCGACGAAGCTGGCAACGCATTGCTCAAGACGCTGGAGGAGGCACCACCTCATGCCGTGTTGATGCTGACCGCAGAGAGCCCCGAGGGGCTTCTGCCCACGATCGTCTCGCGTTGCGAGGTGCTGCGCCTGCATCCCGTCCCGCTGGATGCGGTGCAGCGTTGGCTTGAACAGCGCGGAGCCGGAACGGAGCAGGCCCGTCTGCTGGCACATGTCAGCGGAGGCTGTCCGGGCGAGGCGCTGCGCCTGATGGAAGACAAGGGCGCGTTGGCCTATCGCGGCGAAAAGCTAAATGAATTGCTGGCGCTGCTCCCGGCCACGCGTGCACAGAGATTCTCGTATGCAGAGAAGCTTGTCAGGGACAAGGCAGCCATGCGCGGCGTGCTCATGCTCTGGCTGTCGTTCTGGCGCGACGTGCTGTGGCGCGCTGGTGGCGCGTCAACGCCTATCTCCAATATCGATCACCAGCAGGAGATCGAGTCGCTCTCGAGACGCCTGACCCTGCCGGATGCGACACGACTGGTCGAAGACTTGGATCTCGCGCTGCGACGGCTTGAATCGAACATCAACTCGCGGCTGCTGGCCGAGGTGCTGCTGCTCGACTGGCCGCGCTGATCTGCCATCCGAAGATGGCAAACATGGCTGCTAACGCCCGCAAGAAGCTGAAGACCCCGGCTACTGCCGCATAGAAGGCGCGTCGGCATTGCATCCGACGTGGAATCAAAAGCCCCGACCTTCAGGAAAGTCGGGGCTCTCTTGTCATTCGAGCGCCTGTTTCAACTTGCGTGCCAGTCTGCCAAAGTGGGCTGTGAAGCGCATCTCGTCGGTGCGCGGGCGAGGCAGATCGACCTTGAGATCGAGCTTCACCGTGCCCGGCCGCTGCGTCAGCACCAGGACGCGGTCGGCCAGAAAGAGCGACTCGGTGATCGAATGCGTGACCATGACCACCGTCTTGCGCCGCTTCTGCCAGATGCGTGACAACTCACCGCCCATGCGTTCACGCGTCAGGGCGTCGAGTGAGCCGAAGGGCTCGTCCAGCAGCAGCAGGTCCGGGTCGTGCACCAGGGCCCGCGCAATGGCGACACGCTGCGCCATGCCGCCCGACAGGTCGCGCGGCAGTGACTGCTCAAAGCCCTGCAGGCCCACCAGGTCGATCATTTCCTGAGCGCGTTTGGCAGCATCCTCGGGCTGAGAGCCGTTCAGCTCCAGCGGCAGGGTGATATTGCCCGTCACCGTACGCCAGGGCATGAGATTGGATTGCTGGAAGACCATGCCGATGCGCGGCGTGCGCCCTTCCGAAAAATCCACCTGCCCGTGCGTGGGCTGAAGCAGACCAGCCAGCGTCCGCAGCAGCGTGGTCTTGCCCGAGCCGGATGCACCCAGCACACAGACGAACTCCTGCGGGCGGATCTCAAAGGAGACTCGCTCCAGCGCGCGCAGTCCGCCGTTGTTATCAGGGAACACAACGCTGAGCTCATGGACCTTCAGGACGGGCGCGACGGGTGCCATACAACAGGTCAATCTATGAATTCGTTGGTGAACGCCTTGCTCAGGTCGAGCGGTGCCTTCAGCAGGCCCATCTTCAGCAGCGTATTCTGCATGTTCTGCCAGGCCTGCGGATCCGATCTGCCGAGTACGTCCGCCCTCCAGAGCTGCATGCTGCGTCGGAGGATCTCCATTTGCGTCGCCCTGTCCGCATTGGCGAGCTCGTCGACGTATTTCAGGCTGACGTCATACGCCTCATCCGGATCCTTGATCGTCTCCGTCAATCCTTTCAAGAAGACACTGGTCATCTGCCGCACCAGCGTGGGGTTGGCTGCGAGTGTGGCTTCATTGGTGATCAGACCGTTGGAGGCAAGCTGCACATAGTCGGCCACACTGATCTCATTGAGTTCATAGCCCTGCGCCTTCAACTGAACCGGCTCGTTGGCTGTGTAGATGGAAACGGCATCCTCTTGATCTGCTGCCAGCGCGGCAACCTGGTTGAAACCGATCGAGTCGAGGGTCACATCCTTTTCGCTCAGGCCGGCCGAGAAAAGCAGCGCATCCAAGCCGATATAGTTGGCACCAAAGAGCCCGGGCAGGCCGATCTTTTTGCCCTTCAGATCCGCGGGGGTCTTGATGCCCTGTTCGACCTTTGACGCCACGCCGACCGGATACTGCTGGTACCACGCACACACATAAACCACCGGCAGCCCCTGCGCGCGTGCAAGCAGCACTTGTTCGCCAGAAACCACGGCGAATTGGAGAGTATTGGCGCCGACCAGCGAGACCGCATCGGTCTCGAACGAGTAGTCAAATTCCACCTCGAGGCCTGCGTTGGCAAAGTATCCCTTTTCCAGGGCGACATAGAGTGGAGCGAACTGGATGTTTGGGACGTAGCCCAGGGGCAGCCTGACATGCGTCAGAGAGCCCGCGACTTGCTGCGGAGCCGGGGTTGCACAGGCGGAGAGAGCCAGGGCAACAATGGCGAGAAAGGGAATGGTTCTGCGAAGCATTGTCACCTCAAGAGACCGTCATTCCTTGCGCCACTCCTGCCAGATCAGAGCCCGGGCTTCGAGCCATGCCACGACGCCGTACAAACACAATGCCACGGCGATCAAGACGAACACTGCCACGAAAACCAGCGCCGTGTCATATTGCCCGCGGCCGACGTTGATCAGGAATCCGAGGCCCTGGTCCGCGCCCACCAATTCGCCCACGACGGCGCCGATGACCGACAGCGTGGCGCCGATCCGCAGGCCGCCAAGGAACACCGGCAGTGATGCCGGAACCTCGAGTTTGAGGAGTATCTGTTCGCGCCGCGCGTGCAGTGAACGCATCAGGTCATGCAGCGCCGGCGGCACGGCGCGCACTCCGACGATGGTGTTGACCAGCACTGGAAAGAACACGATCATGGCGCAGATCAGGACCTTGGAGAACATGCCTGGTCCAAACCAGATGACCAACAGCGGCGCGATCGCCACCAGGGGTATGGCCTGACTTGCCACAAGATAGGGGGAAAGCATGCGCTCCAGCGCCCGCGATTTCGCCACCGCGTAGCCGATGATTGTCGCCAGACCGACACCCAGGCTCAGTCCGAGCAGGATCTCGGTGAGCGTGGCACCCGTATGGAACGCCAGGCTGCCGTCCGAGACGGCTGCAACGAATCGCAACCATACGCCGCGAGGGGAGGGGAGTATGAAAGCAGGCAGGTGCGCGGTCCGCGTGATCAGCCACCAGGCCAGGAGACCCACAATGAGGGATGCCACGCCAATCAGGGATTGATTTCGGCGCGCGGCGCGATGAAGAACGCCAGGAGTATTCGACATATGCTGTTCCATACATCGACGCGAGCCGCGGGGTGAAATGGCACGCCCCAAGGCTCAGCTCGGGGCATGGGAGCAGCCGAACGATGGCGCCTGCTCCGCCTGAACAAAAAAACCCGAAAACGATTTCGTTTCCGGGGCGTTCAAAGCGGGCCGGACCGCGCATCGGCCAGCCGTTGATCCTTCTTCTATCCAGACTGTGACTGTCGGCCTCGGAATTTCACCGGGTCATGCCGCCTCGTGGACTCCTGGTTCGCGGCCAGGACGCGGCTCGTGGGCTTTACCACCGATCGGGAATTTCACCCTGCCCCGAAGGTCGATATTTGATTAAGTGGATTTTACCACGATCGTTCGCTGAGGCGGAATCACGAGATCAGGCCGAGCTTCTTGCCGACCTCACCGTAGATCGCCAGCACGCGATCGATCTGCTCGTCGGTGTGAGTCGCCATATAACTGGTGCGCAGCAGTTCCATGCCCGGCGGGACTGCCGGCGACAGGATCGGATTGACGAACACGCCGGCATCGAAGAGCATCTTCCATCCCAGGAGAGTCTTCATGTTGTCGCCGACGATGATCGGGATGATTGGTGAAACAGACACGCCAATGTTGAAGCCCATGAGGCGCAGTTCCCGCCGCATGCGATCGCCGATGGCTCCCAGGCGTTGAACCCGTTCAGGCTCGTCCCGCATGATCTTGAGCGCTGCGAGGGCCGCGGCCGCATTCGCCGCAGGGATGCTGGCGCTGAAGATGAGGGCACGGGCGTGATGCTTGATGTAGTGGATTACCTGATCGTCGCCGGCGACGAAACCGCCCAGCGAGGCAAAGGACTTGCTGAATGTGGACATGATCAGGTCCACATCGTTGGTGACGCCAAAGTGCGCGGCGGTCCCTCGACCGTCACCCATGACGCCCATCCCGTGCGCATCGTCCACCATGAGCCGCGCCTCGTTCTTCTTGCACAGGGTGATGATCTCCGGAAGGGGCGCCAGATCACCCCCCATACTGTACAGCCCATCCACCACGACCAGCTTGCCCTTGTCCTTGGAAATCCCCGAAAGCACGCGTTCCAGGTCGGCCATGTCGTTGTGTTTGAAACGCTTCGTCTCGCCCCAGGCCAGCTTTGCCCCGTCAACCAGGCTGGCATGATCGTCTTTGTCGAGAACGATGACGTCGCCCCGACCCACGACGGCACTGATGACGCCTAGGTTCGTCTGCATGCCGGTGGAAAACACCAATGCGGCCTGCTTGCCGACGAATTCCGCCAGTTCATGTTCGAGCTGCTCATGCAGCTCAAGGGTGCCGTTCAGGAAGCGCGAGCCGGTGCACGACGTTCCAAAGCGTTCGACGGCCTCGACGGCGGCGCGGCGCACGCTCGGATCGGTGGTCAGCCCGAGGTAATTGTTGGAGCCGCACATGATGAGCCGGTGCCCATGGAAGACCGCCTCGGTCCCCTCACTCTCGGACATCGGAATGAAATAGGGATAATAGCCTTGCCTGATGGCCTCGCGCGCCTCTGTGTAGCCATAGGCCTTATCGAAGATGTCCATGTCACCCTCGCTCCAGTCTTGCTTTCTTCCGGCGCGCTCCTGCCAGCAAGAAATCCATTAAGGGGTAGATGGCGTTGCCCAGCCAGAATGTCAGCCGGTAGACGAAGCTGACCTCCATGCCTGGCAGGATGGTGTACTGCCCACGCTTCATTGCTCGCAGGATCGCCCGCGCCACCTGTTCAGCCGAAAGCACCTGGCTGCTGAATGCCTCCAGTGTCTCGAAAGGCTTCGTCTTGTTCTCCTGCTTAAGGCCGGGTGTATCTGTGTCCGGTGGGAAGACCACTGACACACGCACCCCAAGCGGCTTGAGTTCGAGGCGCAGGCTGTCTGATAGGCCCCGCACAGCGTACTTCGAAGGGACGTAGGCTGCATAGCCGAACAGCGCCAGGAATCCCGCGCCCGAGGAGAAGTTGACGATGTATCCGCGCCCGCGTTCGATCATCTCCGGCACCAGGGCCTTCACCATGTGGAGCGTGCCGAAATAGTTGAGGTCCATCATGTCGTGGAAGATCTTCAGGGTTGTATGCTGCAGGTAGGCGGGGTGCGCCGCCCCGGCCGCGTTGATCAGCACGTCCGGGATGCCGGCTTCGTGCCGAACCTGCTGCACCGCCGCCTGCACCTGGTCCCAGTCCGTGACATCGGCGCTGGTCATGCCGTGCGTCTGGCCGTTTGACGTCGGCAGACTCTTGACCGCCGCTTCCAACGCATTCTTGTGCCGCGCAAGGATCCAGATCCGCGCGCCCTCACCCGCCAGCAGTCGAGCCAGCGCGAGCCCGATGCCGCTCGATCCACCGGTGATCAGTACTAAACGACCTGCAAAGCTGTCATTCTTCTGGGTCATGCGATCTGCCTCTAGCCTAATACAACCCGCGTTTGGCTTGTACGTTGTCGGTTTAATGTGCCAGATTTTACCCGGAATCTGTAGGTGCCTCGGTTGCCCTCCTGCGCTGCGCACCGCGAAGCGGCTCGATGCGCGCAGACGCGAATCCGCCTGCCGCGCTTCCCACGCGGCAGGCGGATTCATGACTAGTCAGCAAATGCATCGCCCCGGCGGTGCGGCAACTGTATCGCTGCACCACCGGGGCTGTTGGTGACCCCGGTTCGTTGTTGAACAGAAAGGTGGGGGCTGCCTACTCTGCCTTCACGATGCACTCGACCGGGCACACTGTAATGCACTGCGGCGAATCGTAATGATCCTTGCACTCGACGCAGGTTGCCTGATCGATCACATACAAGACTCCGTCGCCCTCGCTGATGGATTCGGTGGGGCACTCCGGGATGCATGCACCGCAGGAAATGCATTCTTCGGTGATTCTCATGGACATGGTACGTTCCTCCTAGTGATATCCTGCGCCAAAATTAATCCATGGGCGCGTGCCCGTCAAATGACGAATGTCCAGTTCTTTCGGCGGTTTTGTCATGTATCCAGCTGACTACCCCTGCAAACCATGCGTCACCGCCGTGCGCGCGGCGACACAGGCGAAATCATGGGCATTCGGATGCCATGCAGGAGGATGCTCGCGGGCGCTGGTCGCAACAACGTGGCGGTGGGTCCGCCGCAACTCTCCACCCGCGCTTGGGATCCATGGCATTGATCGCCTAGCGAAAAGAACGGGCCTCGCAACAGCATCGTTCGGTTGCCCGTGGGTCGCGATGGGCCTAGCCCTTTATCTGTGCTCTCAACTTTCGTGCCGTTTCTTTGAGCCCTGCGAGCCGCTCGCGTTCCTTTGCAACAACAGCCGCAGGCGCCTTGCTTGCGAAGTCGCCCTCCAGCAGCTGCTCCAGTCGCTTGATCTGCGCCTCGTTGTCGGCGAGCTCCTTTGAGAACCGCGCCCGTTCTGCGTCCAGATCAACCATGCCGGCCAGCGGCAGATGGATCTCCACGGGACCGACCACCAGCGCCACGCTCTCCTCAGGTTTCTTTGCCTCTGTCTTGCTGATCTCCAATCTGGAGGCATCAAGACCTGCAAGTGCCGCAAGCGTACTCGCTTGATCTTTGAGGAGGCCAGCTTTTTCTCCGGCGGCCATGCTTGCCTGCAGTCTCCGCGCGGGCGGCACATTCTTCTCCGCTCGAAGGTTGCGTATGCTGCGTACGATCTCCTGCAGAAGCGCGAAGTCCGCCAGCTTCGCGTCCTCCCATCCCTCGATAGGCTGCGGCACGGGCCAGCGAGCAACGATCAAGGCCTGCGGCCACTCTGCCGCAAGCTCGGAGACCGGCGAGTCGGTCAGGGCCTTGTGCAGATGTCCCCAGAGTTCCTCGGTCACGAACGGCGTGAACGGATGCAGCAGGCGCAAGCACACATCCAGCACGCGCGCCAATGTGACGACAGTCTGCCCGCGGGATGTTTCACTCTGCATCTGCTGTTTGGAGATCTCCACATACCAGTCGGCGAACTCGGACCAGAAGAAATCATAGATCTGACGGCCCGCCTCCCCATATTGGAACGTCTGGAAAAGCCGCTCCACATCACGTACCAATTGCTGCAGCCTCGCCCAGATCCATGAGTCGGCCAGCGTGTATTCGGACTGTGTGCTGGCGCCCGACGGCAGGTTGTCGATGGCCGCGATCACGAAACGGGTGGCATTCCAGATCTTGTTGGCGAAGTTCCGATTGGCCTCAACCTTCTTAACTGACAGGTTGGTGTCGTTCCCCGGCGCGGAACCCACCAACAGCGTAAAGCGCAACGCGTCAGTGCCGAGGTCGTCCATGACGGTCAGTGGGTCGATCACGTTGCCGTAGGTCTTTGACATCTTGCGCCCGTGTTCATCGCGGATCAGGCCGTGCAGATACACGGTATGGAACGGTGCCTGCCCGGTGAACTCCAGCCCCATCATGATCATGCGCGCCACCCAGAAGAACAGGATGTCGTAGCCCGTTTCCATGAACGAGGTCGGGTAGAAGTACCTGAGATCAGGTGTCTCCTGGGGCCAGCCCAGTGTGGAGAATGGCCAGAGCCCCGAGGAGAACCAGGTATCGAGCACATCCGGGTCCTGCGTCAGGTCGGGAGAGCCGCATGTGCCGCACTTCAACGGATCCTGGCGGCCCGTGGTCATGTGTCCATCGGGGCAATACCACACGGGAATGCGGTGTCCCCACCAGAGCTGCCGGCTGATGCACCAATCCTTGATGTTCTCCAACCAGTTGAAATACACCTTCTCAAAGCGCTCTGGCACGATGCGGATGCGGCCATCGCGAACGGCGGCCAGGCCGGCCTTGGCCAGCGGCTCGATCTTCACGAACCACTGCGTGGAGATCATCGGCTCCACGATCTCGCCGCCGCGCTGAGAGCGCGGGATGGTGGTCGTGTACGGCTGGGTTTTGATGACCAGGCCGGCCTTCTTCATGTCTGCCCACAGGTTCTTCCGGCAGTCGAAGCGGTCCTGCCCCTTGTAGGGTCCGCCGTGCTGATTGATTCTTGCCGCCTCATCCAGCACCGAGATAATCGGAAGATGGTGCCGCTGGGCGATCTCATAGTCGTTTGGATCGTGACCGGGCGTGATCTTCAATGCGCCGGTACCGAACTCGCGCGACACGTAGTCGTCTGCAATGACCGGAATCTCGCGGTCAAGCATCGGCACAACGGCGGTGCGGCCGACGAGATGTTTGTAGCGCTCGTCCTCGGGGTGCACGGCCACGGCCGTGTCCCCCAGAATCGTCTCCGGGCGAATGGTGGCCACGGGAATGTACTCGTCGGAGCCCTTCAGCATGTACTTGAAGTAGTACAGCGTGGCTTCTTCCTCGGTGTACTCCACTTCCAGGTCGGAGACCGCGGTCTTCAGGCCCGGCGACCAGTTGATGAGCCGCGGGCCGCGGTAGATTAGTCCCTTGTCGTACAGGCGCACGAAGGCTTCACGCACGGCGCGCGAGAGTCCGTCGTCCAGCGTGAAGCGTTCACGACTCCAATCGCAGGAAGCACCTAGGCGGCGGACCTGGTTGGTGATGATGCTGCCATACTTCTTTTTCCACTCCCAGGTGCGCCGCACAAATTCGTCGCGACCCAATTCCTCGCGGGTAACCTCCTCGGTCTGCAGGAGATTGCGCTCCACCATCAACTGGGTGGCGATGCCGGCGTGGTCCGTGCCGGGTAGCCACAGGGTCGGGATACCCTTCATGCGATGGTAGCGGATCATCAGGTCTTCCATGCTGACGAACATGGCATGGCCAAGATGCAGCTCCCCTGTCACGTTTGGCGGCGGGATGGAGATGACGAAGGGCTTCGCCGCTGGGTCAAAACCTGGCTTGTTTGGATCAATGGACGGCTGGAAGTAGCCGCCGCGCTCCCACATTTCGTACACGCGCGGTTCAGTGGATCGGAAGTCGTAGGCCTTGGGTAATTCGTGCTTGCTCATGTTTGCTTCCTGTGTACGTATTCAGTCCAGCTCAGTCGGGTGCCCTCACGGGAGCCGAGCCGTTCATAGAGCTCGCCCGTGTGCTGCTGGATATGGCGAATACTCGCGATCGCCACCTCCAGCCTGTCGAACCGGAGTCCTTGGGAACGCGGTTCCGCGAAATCCGCAGCCGTATTCCGATCGGCAACCCGCTTCTCTATGAAGGCCAGATACTCAAGCAGGTCCTCTTTCGAGATCGGCACGCGGCCATCGGGTTTGCGGTGTCCTTTCCATGGGACGAAATGCTTGTCCGTTGCCTGCAAATTGCGGTGGGCCCAGTAGAGTGCATGCTGCGCCTTGTACCAGAACTTGTCCTTGTCCTGCGGCGCGTCCCACACACTCGGAGGGCATTTAACGATCGCCTCCTTCAGCATCTTGAGAGCGGCGAGATATTGCGATTGAACGACATTCAGTATGTTCATCTGTGTGCGCCTCCGGAAGGCTCCCACGCTTCTGCCTTCCTCTTTCCACTTTCTGCTTTCTTTCTACTCTCCGGTCAGCGGACTTAAGAAGAAAACGCCTCGTCCCACATGAGGACGAAGCGTCGCTTCGCGGTACCACCTCAATTCGCCTTTCGGCGCACTCTGTGACCGGCGATCACCGGTCCGTGCTGTAACGGGCACTCCCGTGACGGTCTACTTGGCCGGGGCTTTTCTTCGTCAGCGCTTCCGGGCGACTTCGGCGGCGGCTTCCTGCGGAGACTTCCACCGTGCGTCTCCTTCTCTATCAGCACACGGGCCGCTTACTACTCCCGGACCTGATGGCATTATACGCGCCTCTCCGGTGCCGGTCAAGGCGGCGGTCGCCCGCAAGCTGTGCTGCGGTATTCGGATACCACCCACGACGGGCGACTTGCGCCAGCCTATTTTTGTTGCCGGGACCCAGATATCCATCTGCCAGGTCTGATCGGTCTGAGGCATGGCGATCACGACGGAGTCGGCGAGCCGGTAGTTGCCGCGGTCGAGCGGCAGGTTGCGCGGCCATGCGGAGTGCCTGGCCAGCATGATGCAGTCAAAATCCTGATGCGCCACGGAGGCGCGCAGCGAATTCATGTATTGCGTTCCGAGATCGGCGATGACCTCAGGGCCGGGTCCAAACCACGTCATGCCCGGGTATGGCTGCGTATTGAAGAAGTACTCCGTGTGCCCTGAGTCAGTCGGCCACATACCCCGCCTGATTAGCTCCGGCACGACCGTCGGAGAATTGAGGGGACGTTCGCAGCTATCTGCATAACGGTACAGCACATCCCAGGCTGCTGCGCTTGCCTCTGATTGCTGCAAGTGGCTTGGAGAGAGGCGCGTCAGGCAGAAGAGGGCAAGATTGATCACTAGGAGCGGAGTGACCAACAGTATAAGTGTGTGCTGCGGCCGCAGGTTAGCTAGAAGCCACAGCACGAACACGGGCACCAACAACTGATAGCAATAGTTCATGTAGTTCTCGGGGTGCGGCCCGAGGATCAGCACGAATGCCAGTAGCGCACACAACCAGGCCCAGGCGAAGTAATCCATCCTTACGGCGAACAATGCACGGCCCGGCACCAGCAGATCCGGCCAAGTAAAGATCCGGCCCGTGCCTCCAGCCCGGGGCTGCCAGGCAGCTAGGCCCGCCAGAAGGAGCAGGAGCCCGGCGACGACCAACGGGAGGAATTCCACGGCCAATTGGCGGAGCTGGCGGTACAGATGGGCGGAGTCTCTTTCTGCAGTGTTGGCAAGGTTGCTGAATACCGTGTCATAGAAATACATGGGCAGGATGGTCCGGACCACGAGCGCCGAAAGGGCGGCGATCGCGCCAAAACCGAGGGCATAGATCAGCCCGGCCTTCTTGGAGACAAAGAGGAAGGTATAGCTTGCCGCGATGCCAACGCCCAGGACGAAATAGGGCTTGGTATAGAGCGCCAGCAGGCTTGCTGCCCCGCTCAGCAGCAGTCCCCAACGGTCGAAGCCGCGAAGGAATGGCACGGCGACCGCCGCGAGAAAGAAGAACGTGCCCATGGAGCTTGGATAACCGCCCAGGCCGCCTCGCGCCATCAGTGCTGCGGCGACCAATTCAGCGCCCACCAGGCTCAAGGCAACCTGTCTGTTGGATGCCAGTGCAGTGCGGGCGACCAAATACGCGCTGAGCACGAGGAACAGCACAGTGACGACCCGATGCACCAGCAGTGTGTTCCTGAACAGCGCGGCAAGCGGCCACACGGCGAGGCTGAACAGAATGCCGTAGTTGGTCATGCCCAATGGTTGATTCTCAATCGCAAAGGGATTCCGCCCCGCCAGGAGCAACTGCGTTACCACCTGGTTTGCGCCTTCCCGGTACTCAATGGGGTAGGGAGTCACCAGGGTCGCGGCCGCGAAGAACACCAGCCACGCGCCTGCGAGAATGACAATTGCGATCGTAAGGTATCTGAGTGCTGTGGCGAGTCTGGGATGATCAGGTGCTTGCACGATGTTTCCCCCGTGGCCAGGAGGGTGTCTTGTTCGAGAGAGCATCTGCTCTGATTGTTACGGGGCGCCGCGGAATCGGCCTTCCTGTGCCGGCTTCGAGCATCACGCCGAGACTATAAGGCGGAGGTTTGACGGGCAGCACCAAGTATACTTGCGCAACGGGGTCCACTAATCAACACCGGGACGAGACACACTCATGCTCAATCCCATTGATCTCATACTGATAAGCCTTGCGGCGGTTGCGGCCGGCGCCATCAACGCCCTTGCAGGTGGCGGTACGCTGATCACCTTTCCGATGCTGACTGCGGTAGGCGTGCCGGCGATGGCAGCCAATGTCACGAATACAATTGCGCTCTGCCCAGGCTACATCGGGGGGACGCTGGCCCAGGCAAAAGATCTGCGCGGCCAGAGGAGCCGTCTTTGGATCACGCTGCCCGCAGGCGTTATTGGTGGACTCGTCGGCGGGATCCTGCTGCTGCGGACGGGCGAGAAGCTGTTCCGGGATCTCGTTCCATTCCTGATCCTGCTCGCCTCGCTGCTGCTCGCCATCCAGGACCCGGTTCGAGCCTGGCTCTCCCGCCGCCTGGGTGAGGAGCATTCAGGGGCACATCTGGAGAAGTGGTCATGGCTGCCGGTCGGCCTGGCCGCCATCTACGGGGGCTATTTCGGCGCCGGGCTGAGCGTGATCGTGCTCGCGGCACTCGGCGTCACGCTGGAAGACAATCTTACGCGGCTGAACGCCCTCAAACAGCTCATCGGTTTTGGGACCAATGTCGCGGCTGCGGTTTTCTTTCTATTTTCCGGACAGGTCGTCTGGCTGGCCGCGGCGGTCATGGCCGTGGGAGCGCTGTTGGGCGGTACGCTCGGAGGCCGGCTGGCGGGCCGCGTCAAGCCGTCCACGCTGCGCTGGTTCGTCGTATCGATCGGCGTGATCGTCTCGGTGATCTACTTCGTGCGCGGCTGAATCGCTTCCGATGAATGATTGACCCCGATGGATACGAAGGGGTCAAGGGGAAAGAGGCACGAGTTCTATTGCTTTTCCCCCGGGCGCTTGGCGTCCAGCGTGTCTAGACTCGTTCGCTGCCCTCTCGGTGCTGCCCAATTGGGACCGGGATCCCCGCCACCATCCAGACCACATCGTGCGCCTTCTGGGCCAGTTGCTTGTTAGCCCATCCCAGCAGATCGCGGAACAGCCGTCCCATTGGATACGCGGGAACAATGCCCTGCCCGACCTCGTTCGACACCACCAGCCAACGCGCTGGGATTTCGTTGACCGCCTTCAATAGGGTCTCGACCTCTTGTTCCACCATGGCGCGAGCAGTGCCTTCGTCGGGCTGATCTGGATCTGGGGCCGCCTGGAGGACCTTGTTCGAAACAAGCAGCGTGAGGCAGTCGAGCACCACCACCTCAGCGCGCGGCGGCTGCGACAGCAAGTGCCGGCCGATGTCCGAGGGCAGCTCCAGGGTCTCCCACTCGATGGGTCTGCGCTGCCAATGGGCTGCAATGCGGTGGCGCATCTCGTCATCCAAAGGCTGGGCGGCGGCAATGTACAGTACTGGCCGCCGCTCCCGTTCTGCCAGACGCTCAGCATGGTCTGACTTGCCGCTGCGGGCGCCGCCGATGATGAACGTCAGCTTTCCCATCCCTACATGCCCGGGGTCAGGTGGCCCACATCATTCAGCAGGTGCAGGATCGCCCCCCATTCATCGACGCGCAGTTCAGACACGGAAGCATTGGACACCCACATCTTCCAGTAGGCCTCGAGCGGAAGTCCGAGGGCAAGGGTGATGAGCACCTGCAGCGATCCGCCGTGCGCGACGATGATCACCGTCTTGTCGGTGTTCTCGGCGCATATGTCGGCATAGGCCGCCTGCACCCTCTCCGCGATCTGCGGCAGCGACTCGCCTTCCGGGGGCGCAACATGCAGGCGATCCGCCTCCCACGCCTCAAGCCTGACGGCGTCATGCGCTTTGAGGCTGTCATAGGTCTTACCTTGCCAGGCGCCAAAGTCGCCCTCTGTCAATCGTCCATCAATGCGCAGTTCCGGGTGCGAGGCGATGGCAGATCGGATGGCAGTTGCGGTATCGAACGCGCGCGAGAGGCCGCTGCAATAGATTGCCGCTGGCCGTTCGTTCTGCAGCCTTTTGGCCACCGCCAACGCCTGGAGCCGGCCGATCTCATCCAGCGGAATATCAAGCTGACCCATGAAACGCACTTCTGCGTTGTAGGCCGTCTGGCCGTGACGGACAAGCAGCATGCGCGTCGTCATGGCGCCGCCGCAAAGGCCAGTAGAACTGTTGCTTCGATCAGCATATTGATCGCTCCATAGGTGTCACCGGTCATTCCCGGGATCTTTCGCAGAACAAATCCAGAGCCGAGCCACCAGACGATGGCCGCGCTCACGAACGCAGCCACGGCGACGAGGTTCTGCAACTTCCACGCCAGCGTGCCGACCACTGCGATGGAGGTCAGTACGGCCGAGGCCGCGTGCACGGCGCGGGCTTGGTCCTTGATGTCCCGACCCAGACCCGTTGCCCGCGCATACGGGAAGGTTACCACGGACAGCGTCACACCGCAGCGTCCGAGTACGGGAGCCAGGAGCAATGCCGCCCAGCGCGCCGGCCCGATGACGTTCAATGCGCTGAACATGGTTAGCAGCATCAGCGCCCCGCCCGCAAGCGCATACGCACCCGTTCGCTCGTCCCGCATGATCTGCATGCGCCGTTCCGGCGTACGGCCGCCGAGAAGACCGTCGCAGGCATCCAGGAACCCGTCAAAGTGCAGAGCGCCGGTGAGGAGAATCCACAGCGCGAGCACCAATGCCGACCGGATCTGAGCTGGGAAAAGAATCGCCAGCAGCAGGTCCGCAGCAGCGAGCAGCCCGCCGAGCAGCAGCCCGACCAATGGAAAGAAAGCTGTGGATCTTCCCAGTTCCCTTGGGGTAAACGGCCGCCTGACGAACGCGGGCGAAATCAAAAGGAATTGAACTGCTGCCGCCAATTCAATCATTGAGTGTCCCTCGCCGCGCGCATGTTGGCCATTACCCTCTTCTCATGACAGGTTCTTCCCGCCTCCATCCGGCAGCACCAAGGGGGTGCCGTAGTCTGGATGCGGGATGACGCGCACGGGCATCTGATACACGCGCGACAATTGCGCTTCTGTGAGGACCTCCGAGGCGTTGCCGATCGCCTGCAACTGTCCGGAAACGAGCAGCGCGACGCGGTCCGCATAGAGCCCCGCCAGGTTGAGGTCGTGGAGCACCATTAGTATAGCTAGGTCCTTGCGAAGTGCCAGATCCCGGATCAACCGGATCAAGTTCTCACGGTGCTGCAGATCGAGATGCGTGGTCGGCTCGTCCAGCAGCAGGACGGGGGTATCCTGCGCCAGGGCACGTGCCAGCAGGACGCGCTGTTGTTCACCACCCGAGAGCTCACCGACGTAGCGCTCCGCCAGAGACAGCATCTGGGTGTGCTCAAGAGCATATTTCACGCGTTTGTGGTCGTGCGGTCCGGTGCGCCCCAACCAGCCGAGGTGAGGCGTGCGGCCGAGCAGGACCGATTCGTAGACGGTGAACGCCGGCGGCAGGCTGCGCGCCTGCGGCACCACAGCCAGATAGCGCGCGCGTTCCATCGTCGAAAGCCTGGAAAGCAGGCGACCGTCAATGCGCACCTCACCGCTTTTGATCGGCGTCACGCCGCTCACAGCGCGGATGAGCGTGGACTTGCCCGCGCCATTCGGTCCCACCAGCGCCACGACCTGGCCGGACTCGACGCCGAACGTGACATGCTCCAGCACGACTCGCTCACCGTAATTGATGGATAGGTCATCGATTCGCAGCATGTGCGGACTCGCCATCCTTTTCCGGTATGTCGCTACCTTGCAGGCAACCGGCGACCAGGTCACTGAGCGGCAATTGGCAGGAATCCACTGTCACCAGTATCCCTGATTCTTTGAGCGCCTCAGCACCCACAGGAAGAAGGGTGCGCCTGCAAGTGCGGTCACGACGCCCACGGGCAGCACCTGCGGAGCGAGGACGGTCCGGGCCAGCAGATCCGCGATCAACAGGGCCGTGCCTCCGCTGACTATCGAGAGCGGAAGGACGCGGCGGTAGTCCGCACCCCACAGCAGGCGCACGAGGTGCGGCACGATCAGCCCGATGAATCCGATGATGCCTGAGAACGCCACCGCGGAGGCCGTGGTCAGCGAGGCTGCCAGGACCAGCCCGAACTTGACGCGTTCCGCCGGCAGGCCCATCTGGGTTGCCTGTTCCTCGCCGAACTGCAGCACATTCAACGCGTACCCGGACGCGAGCAGTGCGGCCAGCCCAAGGATGACATAGGGAAGCAGCGCGATCACCGGCTGCCAGCCGCTCATGAGCGATCCGCCGAGTAGCCAGCCTGTGGCCCGGCGCAATTGCTCATTGGAACGCAGCATCAGGAACGAGGTCAGCGAAGTGGCAAAGGAGCTGATGGCGACACCTGCCAGGATCAGGGTCGTGGTCGGCAGGCTCTTGCCAATGCGCGCCAGGCTGTACACGACGATCACGGTCAGCGCCGCGCCGATGAACGCGGCCGCAGGGATGACATACAGCCCTGCCAGATCCTCCGGCCAGCGAATGCTCATCGCGATCACGGCGCCCAGCCCCGCGCCGCTTGCCACCCCGATCAGGTACGGGTCTGCCAGTGGGTTGCGGAACAACCCCTGGTAGCCCGCCCCGCTTCCCGCCAGCGCCGCTCCGGTGAGCAACAGCAGCACCGCGTGCGGCAGGCGGATATCGAGCAGGATCGTTGAGAACATGCCCGCCTCATCCGGTGAGACCGTCGTCCATCCAGCCCTGGCAGCGATAATCGACCATATGGACTGAAGCGGAATACGCACAGAACCGATCGCGACACTCAGGAACAATGCAGTCGCGAGCAGCAGCAAGCTCAGTGTCAGCGCGCGGCCAAGGGGCATCTTCATGTGCTGCGCCAGGACTTTCCCACCACACCTTCCGGAGCGTCGGCTCTCACCTGACCAGGTCCGGGTGCAGCAGCTTGGCCATGGCCTCCAGGCCATCCACGAGGCGAGGTCCTGGACGGCTGACGAGGTTGTCGTCGAATGTAAAGATCTGGTTCTGTTGAACGGCTGTCAGGGAATCCCATCCCGCCCGCGCTCGTACCTGCTCCTGCGTGACACCGCCGTACGTATAGTCCCCCAGGACGATCACGTCCGGTTGCCTCGCAAGCAGCTCCTCCACGCTGACCTGAACCCATTCTCCATTCAGGTCAGCTCCGAAGTTGACGCCGCCGGCGGACTCGATCAACAGGTTGATAAAAGTCCCGGGGCCGGATGTGTACGGAGCGTTCAGATCAGTAGCGTCAAGCTCATAGTAGACCAGTGGCTTCTCCGCCGCCTTCGAAACCTGCGCGGAGACCGCGTCGACGCGGCCTTTGAGGGCTGCCACGAGCGCTTCCCCCTCGGCTTCATGTCCCGTGAGCGCTGCCACTGACCGAAGATTGGCATACAGCTCATCGAACGTCGTGGGGTTTGGAACCGCGTGTACGCGCAGGCCAACGTTCTGGAGGTCCGCCACTTGCTC
>Ga0315295_10001652_pt1 | contig 19088 bp, 17 predicted proteins | sample YL17G14_0_MG_FD_204453 | JGI IMG/M metagenome (GOLD analysis project Ga0315295, IMG submission 204453) | Sediment microbial communities from Yellowstone Lake, YNP, Wyoming, USA - YL17G14_0 | ecosystem: Environmental > Aquatic > Freshwater > Lake > Sediment | place: USA: Wyoming | collected... | reverse complement strand
GACCTCGGGTATCTCCTGTTTGAGGATCCTCTCTATGCCGCCCTTGAGCGTCATGAGCGCGAACGGGCAACCGCCGCAGCTCCCGGTTAGCCTGACCTTAACCACGCCGTCCTGGGTCACGTCAACGAGCTCGACGTCCCCTCCGTCAGCCTTGAGCGAAGGGCGAATCCCATTGAGAACAGCCTCGATCTTCTCCTTCACCTGAACCCCTCTTTCCCGTGCCGGCCCTTCTTGACCCAGCACCGATCTTATGTTGACTATTTCACCGCCCGCTGTCCACCAGACCTTCTGTCGCCTCGTCTCCTTCCCTTACCTTGTTCTCCTGTTCGACGGCGTCCAGGAACGTCTGGTCGTCCGTGAAGTGCTTGGCCTGACTCATGCATACCTCTATGGTCCTCTTCCTGGCAGAAGAGTCTATGCGGAAGGTTTTGGCTGCGGTGAGCAGGTCTTCCCCGGTGAGTGCCTCCCGGTCCTTGTCGAACGCGATGCGCTTCGCCCTGGTGACCAGCTCCTCCAGCTCGGCGCATGAGAAGTTCCTGGTGGACGGCACGATCGCCTCCTCCAGGAAACGTCTCACCTCGTCCTCCCCCATGTTCATCGGGACCGCCGGGCGCTTCCCGCCCTTGGCGTATCCCAGGTGCACCATGAGCACCTCCAGCCTAGCCTGCGGGCCCGGGTACAGGAAGGGGATCTTGTAGTCAAAGCGCCCTGCCCGTAGAAACGCTTCGTCGAGGTGCTCCGGGACGTTCGTGGTCCCGACGATTATGGCTTCGCGGTCGGGCCGCCCGAGCCACTCCAGGAACTGCGAGAACACGCGCTGAGTCTCCTCTTCCGCAGAGCCCGCGGACGCTCCCGTGCGTTTGCCGAAGCGGTCGATCTCATCCACGAAGATGATCGCGGGCGACATCTTCTCGGCCAGGGTGATCGCGTTCTTCATGTTCTGGCCCGATTCGCCAAGCCACTTGGAGTAGATGTTCTCGGTGACGAGGTTGATGAAGGGGAGCTGCACCTCGCTCGCGAGGGCGTTGGCGAACAGGCTCTTGCCCGTCCCCGGCGGGCCGAAGAAGAGCACGCCCTTGGGCAGGCCCAGCCCGAAATACCTGGCACGATCAGGCTTCTTCAGGACGTTGATTATGAACTTGGAGACAAAGTCCTTGATCGCGTGGTAGCCGCCTATGTCGGCGAAGCCGAATTGCGGGTCGCGCACCTCCAGCACTCTGGAGCGCTTGACCATCTCGGACTTCAGTTCCTTCATGATGTCGGGCTGGAAGTCCTTGACCCGCTGGTAGGACTCGAGGAGCACGCTCTCCACCTGGTGCAGGTTCAGGCCCGACAGAGTCACTTTGGTCGCTTCGATCTTCGACTCGTCCGTGGGGACGCCCAGCTCTTCGGCGATGTTGCGGATGAGGTTCCTCCTCTCGTCGCTGGTGGACGGATCGACCTGGATGATGACCACGAACTCTCGAGTGAACTCGTCCATTATGCGGGAGGCATCGGACGTGAGGACCATGATGGTCGAACCCCTGGACATGATCTGGGGATCCAGCGCCCACGCCCGCAAGGCCGCTTGGAAACCGGTGTCGGCCTCCCGCACCTCAGAAAGGTTCTGGAGGATGAAGACGCTCGCCGAAGACTTGAGGAAGGAGTCGATTTCCTTGAGGATTCCCTTCAGCGCCTGGAGCTCTACTCCGCCGTCGGGGGCGCGTACCCTGGACGTGAGCGGCGTCTGGCCAGCCATTTTCTTCCTGTAGGGCTCAAAAACCGGACCGTCCGCTCCTTTCCGCAACATCCCCAGCCCGTCCCAGGGGTCGTAAAGGAAGATGTGTTCTACGTCGCTATGCTCCGGTGAGGACAGGACGAAGGACTTCAGCTGGTAGATCCTCTTGGGGTCGACCGTCTCGAAGCACAGGACAGGCGAGTAGTTCGCCTTCCGCTTCATCATACCTGTCAGGATCCACGATTCGTCCAGGTAGTTTTCCACCGGGTGTTCCGGCCTCCTAACCGCAGGGCGAACTCACTCTGGGGAAAAGCTGCAGGCCGTACCGCTTGAGGGCTTCGACGAGCACCGCGGTCTTGCCGTCGCCCTGTCTTTCGAAAAGGTTCATGCCGTCGCGGGTCACCTCGATGTCCAGGTAGGACGATGCAGGGGTGATAGACGTGCTCCCCCGTGCCGGAGCAGGCCTCCCCGCTTCAGAGGGGCCCGGCTGCGCCGGCGGGCCGGGATGTGCGCTCACGACACCGGCACCTTTCTCCCTGAGGAGGCCTTCACGCCGGTCTCGTCCTCCATCTGGGTGGACGTCTTAGGGGTGACGGTTACAGGGATCGCCCAGAGGCCCATCTCTTTGAGTATCCTCTGCAGCGCTTCGGCTTCGTCATAGCAATTTCCGCCCTCGAAGCCGGAGAAGTCCACCTTTACCTGGCCGTTCCTCCCGACCTCCACCTGAATGCGCCTGGGCATCACAGTACTCCCTTGATGAGGACTTTCTTGCCTTCGATATGGTGCCTATACTCATCCACTTCCACGGTGTAGTTGAGTTCCCGTAATGCTTTAGCCACGCAGAGCGCCGAGTAGTTCTGAACCACCCGCTCCTTTATCTCGCCCGCCATCCGCTCGGCACCCCCGTACGTGTCGGCCACGAAAGTCACCTCGCCTGTGGCCCTGTCGACCTTCACGCCGACCCCGCGCGGGAAAAGCGGTCCCGTGAGGGCCCAATCGCACAGGATGGAGCGCCCGTAGTAGTCGCGGATCGAGTGGCTGACGTCCAGGTTCAGCTCCTCGGCGGCAGCCAGGATGGCCTCGTTCAATATGTCCCAGCCCGGGTCCTCCTCCATCGGCCGCCCCTGGCCGATAGCTGACTCGAGCCTTATCTCCGTCTTGTAAGAGCTCACGTGGCTCACTTGCGCGCCCTCCATGATAGCCGGATTCGCTGCCTCATGAACTCGGACCTGGCGGACCTCTGTCCCTGGATCTCGGCGTGGATCGCCTGTAGCCGCCCTCGCAGCGTGACCTCGTCTTCCGGCATCCTAGGCTTGGACCGTTCCGGGGCCAGGGTCTCCGGCCGGGCTATCTCCCCTTTCTCCCGGATCTCCAGTTTGAGGAGCGCCGCCTTCGCCCTCGACTGCTCTTTCTTGGTCTCGTCCGTCTCGGTCAGCATCTCCTGCCCCAGCGCTTTGACCTCTTCTTCGAGGGCAGCGGCCGTCTTGCCGGCCATTTCCTCTCGCCACTCCAGCACCTTAAGCGAACGAATCCTGGCGGCGCCGCCCCCTTGCTCCCATCTCTCGATTACATTCTTGAGCTCTGACGCCGGGTCCTCCTCGCCAGTGGCGTGGCCCTGTCCGCCGTCCGGCCTTATCGAGTAGTCGGCCTGCCGGATGGCCTTCCAGCGCATGGAGTCCAGGCGCCGGAGGATGGTGTCCTCCTCTTCCTCCAGAGAGGCGATCTTCTCGTCGAATCTCCTCGTCAGAAGAGAGCACCAGAGGCTGACTGCGATGAAAGAGAAGACGGTGAAGGCAGTAAAGCCGACGCCGACTGCAATGGCAGACTTAGGCCCGAAGGTCCAGGCGGGGGCTATCTGGCTGGCTATGCGGTTGCCGGTGAGCAGCGCGAGCGCCGCCAAGACGAGGAATACCAATACCGAATCCCTGGTGTGCTGGTACTTGGTCAGGAGGGCAGCGAACCACGCATACCCTAGCCAAGCAAGGACGGCGAAACAGACTAGCGTCCAGATGACCCACATACGCCCGACCACCTCGTGTCCTGCGTCGATTATACCATGCGCGCTGGGGTGGCTTCGCCAGCCTTACCTCCTGCCGGAGCTGTTTTCCAGGCGCTCGCGCGCGCGCCAGAGCTCGTCCGCTTGAGGAGGTTCCAGGGGCTCGCTCCTTCCTCTACGCTTGACGGTTCTCCCGCATGAAGTCATTCTTCCCACGACCTCAGCCGTCAAACCGCATTTACGGTAAACTTCACGTAATGAACCGCCGTCCCGCGCTGCCACCACAAGGCATCCCGAAGATACCAGTCTCAGTGGGTCCATTCCGGTAAACACCGCGACCTTCCGCGTCACCGGGAGCACCGGGATACGGTCAGCGTCGACCTCCACTCCCAGGCCTGAAGCCTCACACATCTCGTAGATGGCCCCGAGGACGCCGCCCTCGGTCGCGTCATGGCAGCCGGACGCGCCGTTCTCGGCGGCGATCTTCCCGTCCATGGTCACGCTGACCTTCCATAGGAGGTCTTCGGCTTCCTCGAGCTCATCATCGTTGAGCACGCCCCGGAAAGCCTCGCGGAAGTCCCTGACCAGGATGGAGGTTCCCTCCATCCCGGCCCATTTGGTCACCAATACGTCGTCGCCTTCCCTTGCGCCTCCCGCCGAGAGGACCTTCCTGCCCCTGGTCTTTCCGAGAGCCGTCACGCTGATGATGGGTCTATCCAGGCCCGGAGTCACCTCGGTGTGCCCGCCGACCACGGCGACGTTCTCCTCCCGGGAGGCCAGGTGGACGTCATCCATGATGCCCTCCAGCAGGGCGACGCCTGCGCCGTCGGGGAGGAGAAGCGTCACCAGCACCGCCACCGGCTCGGCTCCCGCTGCGCCGAGGTCGTTCAACGCGACCTTGACTGCCAGCCAACCGGCCCTGTCGCCTGCGCCGGTTATCGGGTCTGTGGTAGTCACGAGGAGTTCCCCTCCCATGTCCAGAACCGCAGTATCCTCGCCTACGGCGGCTGAGAGCAGCACTTCATCCCTCCTGGCCCCGGTCTTCCTGAACACGACCTCTTCCAGGAGTCTAGGCGCGATCTTCCCGGTCGGGAGGCACTGGGCCTCCGTGGGCGCCTTTTCGCATCGCCTGTGGTCCAAAGGCTATTCGCCCTCCAAAGAGTCGGCTTACCCGCGTCAATTATAGCACCGGGCCAGGCTATGGTAAGGTTATGAGAGACCTTGATCGGAGGGCGAGATCGGTGCTTCGAGTCATCGGTGGGGAGTTCCGGGGAAGATCCCTGCTATCCGTGCCAGGAGAAGCCACGCGGCCGCCCTTGGCGAGAGTGAGGGCCGCCGTCGCCAACATCCTTGCCGGGTACGTGGAAGCGGCGCGAGTGCTCGACCTGTTCTCCGGCACTGGGAGCTATTCCATAGAGCTGCTCTCCAGGGGCGCCGCGTGGGCTACCTGCATAGACCTGAGCCCCGGGGCCGTGGAGGTCATCCGCAGGAACATCGCCTCCCTCGGGCTCGGCGGCAGAGCACGCATAATCCAGGGCGACGCTATCCGCGTAGTCAGGTCTCTGGAAGCGTCCGAAGGCCCCTACCGCATAGTCCTGGTCGCCCCGCCTTACTTCAAAGGCCTGGACCAGCAAGCCATGGAACTCCTGGGCTCCTCCAGGCTGGTTGACGAGTCCGGGATAGTCGTGCTCCAGCAGCACAGGAAGGAGCCGTTCGAGGAGTCCTGCGGCAAGCTCCGCCTCCGGAAGACCTACCTCTATGGCGAGACCCGCGTATCCACCTATCTGGTTGAGCTCCAGTGATGCGCCTCGAAGACGCGTAACTTTCTAGAATGACTTCACATAACATGTGCCAGATTCTGAAAGGAGGAGACTTGCGCATGGCAGGTTTCGGTGGCGCCGGACCGACTGGAAACTGGGCGTTCATTCTGTTCCTGATCCTGATCCTGCTTGTCTTCGGAATGACCTGCTTCGTGTAGCGTAGTGCCGGACAGCTGACAGGATGGGACCTCCCCCACTTGTAAGCCGAAGCCGGGGCCTTTCGGGGCCCTGGCTTCATTTTGCGCGTGCCTGGCCCGGACCTCGCAGCACGTACGACAGGGGGAAGATCGTCCTTGCGTTCACCGACACCCCGTTCCCCCGTTTCTGGACCTGCCCCCATATCCCCAGGGGGATGATCTCGCCCGGGAACAGGAACTTCCCATACTTCTTGTACACGCTCTCGAAGCAGGTCACATCGATGAGCCCGTCCTCGTCCTCGAGCGAGAGAAACACTACGGTCTTCCCGCTCCTGGTAGGCGGCCTGTGAGGCCGGACGGGTATGCCACCGACCTTGACGTACTCACCGTGCGAAACGGCCTTGATCTCCTGGCTCCCGACGAATCTGCTCTTTCGCAAGGTCTCCCTCCAAACTGCCATGGGGTGGCCGGAGACGCCGAGCCCCAGGATGCTGTACTCGAAGCCTACCTTCTCGGCTAGGGTAAAATCGGGCCCGGCCAAGGAATCATCCTCAGGAGGCTCCTCGACCAGGGCGCCGTCTCTGGCCACCGGGACCCCGGCGTCCTCGTACCTGGTCGAGAGCGACCAGACCAGCTTCTTCCTTGACACGCCGAACTCGTCGAAGGTCCCGCACATGACCATGGCCTTCAGGACGTCGACGGGAGGCCTGACTCGCCCGACGAAGTCCTGGAACGCCTTGAAAGGGCCGTTCTCCCGCTCCCGCTCTATGGCCTCCATGACCTTCTCGCTCATCCCGTTTATCATCTTGAAGGGCAGCACGATCTCTCCGCTATCCACCACGAGGTCCTTGGCAGAGCGGTTAAGTGAAGGCCCTGTCACCTTCACGCCGTGGCTCCTCGCCTCGATGCAGACGGTCGAGACAGGGTAGTAGCCCATCGGCTCGTTGTTCAGTATCGCCCCGAAGAACTCGGCGGGATGATGCTCGATAAGGTAGGCAGTCTTGTACGCTGTGGTGCCGAACGCCCTGGCGTGGGCCTCGCAAAAGCCGTAGCTTGCGTAGCCTTTCATGCACTGGAATATGGCCCGGGCGACCTCCTCGCTCACGCCCCTCTCCACTGCTTTGGAGACGAAGAGGCCTCCGAGGCGGTCCATCTCGCCTCCCGACCTGGAGTGGGTCATGACCCGCCTGAGCTGGTCGGCTTCGCCGGGCGAGAAGCCCGCGATGGTCGAGGCGATCTCTATCACCTGCTCCTGGAAGAGGATGACGCCATATGTCTTTTTCAAGATGGGTTCAAGCCTGGGTTCGAGGTAGGCGACCTGTTCCAGCCCCTGCCTGCGCTTTATGAAAGGCTCGACCATGTCGCCCTTGATGGGGCCGGGGCGGATCAAGGCGACGCTGGCGACCACGTCCTCGATGTTATTGGCACCCAGCCTTGCCTGGAGAGCTCTCTGGGCGGGGCTCTCCAGTTGAAAGACGCCTACAGTGTCGGCCGACCTGAGCCTCCTGTAAGTGTCTTCGTCGTCCAGGGGGATCCGGTCGTAGTCCAGGGCAGGCGCCCGGACAGCCAGGTCATCATCGCTGCCGCCCGCGCTCGCCTTCGGCCCGCCTTCTATGTAGCCTAATGAGTCGTCGATAGCTCCCAAAGTCCTGAGCGACAGGAGGTCTATCTTGACCAGGCCCAGGTCTTCCACGTCGTCTTTGTCGAACTGCACGATCGTAACGCCTTTGGCCGATCTCTCCACCGGACAGAGGTACGTCACGGGAAATCTGGAGATGACCAGGCCCCCGAGGTGCGTGGCGAGAAACCTCGGGAGGTTGGCCAGCCGCCCGGCCACCCTGAGGAGGGTCTCGAGCTTCTTCGGGGGCATTCCCAGGTCGCGGAGTTCCGGGATGGATTCGAAGGCGTCCTTCCCCAGCGCCGCGTAGTGCGGCAGTCTCTTGGCGATGAGGTCGATCTCGTCCGCGGAATAGCCCATCGCCTTGCCCGCGTCCCTGATGGCGGACCTGCCCCGGAAAGTGTTGTACGTGGCCACCGCCGCCACGTGGTCTTCCCCGTACTTCCCCCGGACATAGGTCGAGACCTCGTCCCTTCGCCTCGCGTCGAAGTCCACGTCTATGTCGGGTTTCTCGCCCCGTTCCAGGCTCAAGAACCGCTCGAACAGGAGGTTCTGGGCGATGGGGTCCACGTCGGTTATCCTAAGGCAGTACGCCACTGCCGAGTCGGCGGCGGACCCCCTGCCGCCGTTGCGGATCCCCTGCCCGCGGGCGAACTCCACGAGGTCCCACACCACCAGGAAGTAGTCCTCGTAGCCCAGCTTCTCTATCACGTAGAGCTCGTGGTCCAGGCGCTCCTTCACCTCGGGCGTGACCTTCCCGTAGCGGTCCTCGGCTCCCCGGAAGACCAGGTGCTTGAGGTACTCCCTGGCAGACCGGAATCCTGCCGGCACCTCGAAGGAGGGGAAGCTGGGGACGCCCAGCTCCACCGGGCACTCGCACATCGCCGCTGCCTCGGACGCCGCGCGCAAAGCGCCCTGGAAGATAGCGAACGCTTCCTTCATCTCATCCTCGCCCTTCAGGTAGTTCTCGGCGTTGAGCCGCCTCTCGGGGTGGACGTCTTCGAGCCTGGTGAGCGTCCTCACGCAGGTCAGGACGTCGTGGACGAAGAAGTCCTCTTTGAGCGCGTAATGGACGTTGTTGGTCGCGACCGGCGTAAGCCCCTCCACCTCGGCGAGTTCCTGGAGATACCTGTTCAGGCCCCTGGAACCCGGGAGAAGGGTCTCGGACAGCTCGACGAAGAAAGCGTCCTCCTCGAAGACCGCCTTGTAGGCCTGAGCGGCCTCCCTGGCCTCGGCATAACTCTTCTTCAGGATCAGCGAGGGGATCAAACCGCGCCTGCAGCCCGAAAGGCCGATCAACCCTTCCGCGTTCTCGGCCAGGCTCTTGAGGCTCACCTCGGGCATCTTCCTTGGGTTGTCCAGGTGCGCCGACGTGAGGATACGGCACAGGTTCTTGTAGCCCAAGTTGTTCCTGCACAGGACAGTGAGGTGGTGGTCGCCCTGGAGCGTTAGCTCGCTCCCCACAATGGGCTTTACACCGCACCTTTTGGCCGCTTTCACGAAACGGACTGTCGACGAGAGGTTATTGTGGTCGGTGACGGCGATGGCGGGCATCCCCAGGTCGGCTGCCCTCGCGGTCAGCTCGTCGACCGTGGAGGCCCCGTCCATGAAGGAATATGGGCTATGGACATGGAGGTGCACGAACATCCGGATCGACCTCAGCTGTCAGTCATAGACTTTGTACAGGTTCCAGCGCCTTTTCTCGGAGTAGACCTCGTAGATGCTCCCTTCCGCCGAAACTACCCTGAAGAAGGTCTTTTCCTGGTCCTCTTCCCACCAGCGCCCGACTTCTTTCCAGGCGTCCATGATCTTTGAGACGCTCACCCAGCGTTTGAACCAGAAGAATCTCCTGGGGATCTCGCGGTCGGTTATAACCAGGACCGGCTGGTCGATTATCTTTGACATCCGGATTCCTCCAATCCGGGCCTCATGGGATCCCACAAAGACAGCATCTTCTCCCGCCTCATGATCTCCGGCTTGAACCCTATCCCATGGTCGTCGGGGCGACCCCAGCTGACGGCCTCGTCTCCGAACTTCCGCTCGATCCCCGCTATAGCCAGCCCCAGCGCCACCGGCACCGCTTTCTTGACCCCGCGCGCGCTATCGGAAATAAGAGGAATGGGTTTTGCCTGGACAGGGGCGATTTCGTCCAGCTTCAAGGTGAAGCCCGAGACAACCGGGCAAGATAGGACGGCGCCACATTCCCGGGAAACCTCGTCCAGGATGGCACCCAAGGCGGTCTTCATGGCCTCCAGCGAAGACACGGGCCTCACGAACTTCCTTTCCCGGTATAGCGCCGGGAAATCGCCTGACAGAGATACCCGCATCACCTTGAAGCCTACACCCTTCTCGACCAGCGCCGATGAAAGTCCCTTCAGAGCGGGGGCGAAGAGGGCCTTCTCGAGCGCTATAGGCTCCTGGAAGCTCATTTCCTTCTCGATGCAGGGCGGAGGGTAAAGCGCCTTGACCGGGGTCCGGTCTTCCCCTTCCGACCACTCCTTGACCAGGAAAGCCCAGTCGCCGATGTGGCGGACGAGGCCCGTGAGCGGAACCTCCCGTACGTCCCTGACTTTCTTCAGGCCGAGGGAACGTAGGACCGACAGGATTTCGGGAGGCGCCGGCCACAAGCTGTTCAGGGCGGCGCCGGAGAGAAAGGCCTTCTCCCTGCCCTCGTGGACCGATGCCAGGAAGTACCCTTCTCCCCGGTCCACCCCGCCCCAGGCGGTCTTCCCCGGAAATATGCGCCTGTCTTCGACGTATTCGCGGAAAAGCCAATCGGAGGACGCCCTCGCCAGCAGCTTGGACCTGGCCTCGCCGATAAAGGCCTGGAAGGAGACGCTCTCTCCACCCGCGCTCTTTCCCAAAAACGCCGCCAGCTCAGGTATGGAGACGCCAGGGGAAACGTCCACGAAGATCCCCCTCCCGTCCGTCGAAGGCTCGATATAGGGACTCACCCTGGAAAGGGCGTCGAGTATCTCTTTGAGGCCCTCGGTATCGCCGGCCTCACGGAAGCGGACGACCTGGCAGCCAGGCGAGGCGATCCGGGCCTGCCTCAGCGTGTCCCCCGGCCTCACCCCGTCGAGCCAGGCTTCCTCGTCGCAATCGGCAACCAGGTCTTCCTCGAGGACGACCAAGGCCGTGCTTTCCTTCAAGCACCGGGTTCTCATCTCATGAGAAGCCCTGGCTCCGATGAAATTGAGGTACAGGATCGTGTTCATGGCGATCACCTGTTTGTATCGCACGTCTGTTTGTATTTTATCCCGAAAGCTATAACAAGTCAACGCTTTGGTGAGAAAGAACAGAGGTTCCGCAAAGTCAGTGGTTCTCGCGTCGGGCTTGGACAAGCTCCCTGGACAGGAGTGACGGTGTGTGAGGTGTCCCGTGGTCCCTGGAGGCTCATGTAGCCCGTCGCTGCCGCCCAGTGCCTGGATTTCGGGCACTCAAGCTTGAGCATTCATCCAGTGCCCAGATTCAGGTCACTGGTCCTGCATGACGTTAGCCCAGTACCAGGGCTCCGAGTACCAGGTTCCTGCACCTAGGACGTAGTACCACGTTTGCAGGCACTGGAACTTGCGTTCCGGTCGGCTACCCGGATTTCGTGGCGGCAAGACGCCATATTCAACGTGAGTGCCTGGATCCCGGGCGCTGGAGCACCGTGATGTTTGTCCAGTATGAGGACGCTCGACACGAGATCGTGCACCAAGCACGTAGTGTCCGGTTCTTGGGCACTGGGAACCGCGCGGATACCAAGTGCCTGGATTCCGGGCACTGCCCTTGCTGGACAGACGCGGCTGACCGTGACGACGTCTCCTAATCCTCCTGGCTGGGCTCGTCGCTCCGCCTGGGGTGAAGGCGGGCCACCTGTCCACCGAGAAGGAGCGCACCGAGGTCAAGCGGCACAGCACCGGGCTCTACACAGACATCGGCGCCAAGTCGAGAGAGGAAGTCCTGGCCGTGGGCATCAAGCCCGGAGTCCAGGCCACCCTCGTATCACCGCCTACTCCCCTGAACGACGACTCGATGCCCGAAAAGATTGAGTGGAAGCTCCCCGGCGACTGGGGGGCCTAAGGCCGGGCGGTTCATCGGACCTTCGGCTTCTCGGGCGGGTACATGCTGGTATCCAGGCGCTCCACCTTCTCCACCCGCCCGTCCCTGACGTACCTGCGGATAGTCTCGACAAGGAAGCCGTTCCTGAGTCGCTTCTCCGCACCCGTCCCGGCGCCGCCAGATGGAGTGCCTGAGCCCCCGGGCTCCGGCGTAGATACGCCCGGCGCGTCGGGCACAGGCGTCTCTGAGCTTCCTGGCGTCCCCGGAGGCCTACCGGGGACGGCCTGGACCAGGGAGTTCCCCTGGGCCGGGAACTCCTTGAGCACGCGTGACTCTATCTCGATCCGGGAGTTGGGGGATGGCTTGCCGTAAATATCAGCCCTGAGTTGCCCGCCCTTGGCGGTCACTCTGAGTAGACACGGCACGTCGGCGGTGTTGGTCATCTTGAGGTCCAGGTAGTCGTAAGTGACGGTGGCGTCCAGCCCCATTGGCACATAGTCCACGGGTTTGGTGTGGCAGTACCGCTCGCCGACAGAGAAGCCTGCTTTGAGCATCGACACGTACACGGTCGTGGACACCTGGCACACTCCGCCGCCGAAGTCGTCCACCGTTTCCTCGCCCACGAAAGTAGGCGCCTTTCTGTAGCCGCACTCCGCCGTCCTGGCCCCGACGACGTTGTTGAACGAGAAGGTCTCGCCTGGTCCTATGGTGACCTCCGACAGCGGGACACAGGCCAGGCCTATGTTGAAGGACCTGTCGTTCCCCTCCGCGTAGTAGGTGGCGAACTCCGCGACCTTCTCCAGCGGCAGGAAACGCTCGAGGTCGCGCGCGAAGACCCTGGGAGCCGTCTCTGTGAACGGCAGCTCGATCGTTTCCGGGATGCGATATGACAGGCGCCCATCGCCGAGGAACATGCCCTCAAATGCCGCGAAATCCAGGGTCCGCCCGGTCTTCTCGGGTACTACCACGACCTTGTCGCCGGGCGCCAGTCCTAGCCGCGCGTCCCGCCCTTCCTGGTCGAACAGGACGGAGAGCTCGGTCGCGAAGGACGCGAGCTTCTTTTGGTCGGCGGAGAGAACGAGGGGGCATTCTCGCCTGGATAGCAGCCAGAGGGGCCGCCGGCAACCTCTCACGGTAGCGGCAAAGTCCGGGGTTACGCCGAGGTCACGTTCGAAAGAGGCCTCCAGGCTGCGGCCGTTGCCGGTGAAAGTGACCTTGCGGCCGGCCCAGCGCAGCGATTCCTCCAGCGCTGCCTGTGCTCTGGAAACAGTCATGCCGCCGAGGTTCAGCCCCCGGACCACGGTCCCCGGAAGGACGACGACGTACCCGGCCAGGCAGAGCAACGCGAAAAGGACGACCGCCAGGACCGCAGGCCAGCGACGCCGCGCCAATCTCAAGGCCTTTGAGGCGACTTCCACGAGCGGGACCTGCCATCATCTCCCACGCCATTATATTCATGCCCCCGCAGTAGCTATGACCCGCCCGTCTTCCGGGAAGCAGGCCCGGAGAAGGTTGTGAGCCCTGGATAGCCTGGACTTCACTGTCCCGACGGGGCAGGATAGCTCACGGGCCACCTCGTCGCCCCTGTGTTCCACGACGTCATGCAGGGTCACCACTCTACGGTAGTACTCCGGGAGACCGGCTATGGCGGTCAGGATTGCGTCCTCTCCTTCCCTGGCCAGGACCTTCTCCATGGGAGACGGGCCACGGTCTGGGAACTCGGATTCCTGCTCTTCGCCCTCTTTGGAGACCACGGTCGGCCAGGGCACCGTGGCGACGGTTCTCCTCCTCATCTTGTCGATGCAGAGGTTCGTGGCAACCTTTTTGAGCCACCGGCTCAGGCTGGCCGTGCCGGAATACGTCCCCATGAACTGATAAGCCCTGAGGAAAACCTCCTGGGTAACGTCCTCCGCTTCAGTCTTGTCTCCGATGATGCGGGCGACGTGGTAGTAGACCTGCTTGTAGTTGGTCTGGTGAATCGCCGTGAAGGCGTCTTGGTCGCCGCGGGAAGCTCTCGTCGCGAGGGCAAGGTCGTCGGTTACCATGAGGCACCCCTCCGTGGGATATCTTCACCCTCATGGTAGCCAGCGGGGGCAGTGGCAACTTCAGCCGTTAGGCTTACGCGGGAGCAAGCATTATTGCTTAGGCACGGGGATGACGACCGACAGGGCCGTGCCATGGCCGATCTCTGATCGGAGGTCCATGGAGGCGCCCATGAGCTCGGCTCTCTCGAACATGCCGACCAGGCCCATCTGGCCCGCCCTGCCGAGGGATCCCGGCGGGCCCTGGACCTGGAAGCCCTTGCCGTTGTCGGACACGTCGATTGCTACGCTGTCGGTCCCGAAGCAGAGTCTCAGCTCGACCGTGCTTGCCTCCGAGTGCTTCACCACGTTGGCCAGGGCTTCCTGGACGATCCTGAAGGCCGCCACCTCGACCTCCCTTTGGAGCCGGCGGATCTCGCCGCGCGGCGAGAAGAGGACCTTGACGCCTTCCTTCTCCGTCTGGTCTGCGAGCCACTCGCACGCCGAAACAAGGCCGAAGTCGTCGAGCACCGGAGGCCGGAGGTTCCTGGCGAACTCCCTCAGGTCGGAGATGGCGGTATCGAGCAGCGAGTCTATGTCCGAAAGCAGCGCGCTTGGATCCCTGCCCTGGGCGGGTGCCTTCTTGACGACCTCCTTCTTGAGGAGGTCAAGGCGCCTACGCATCGCGACCAGGTATTGGACTGCTCCGTCGTGGATCTCCCTGGCGATCCTGGCCCGTTCCTCCTCCTGGGCAAGGCTTGCCACCGAGAGATACTCCCGCATCCGTTCCTCGCGGGACCTCGTCTGCGAGAGCTCCCTGCCGGTCTTCTGGAGCTCCTCCTTGAGCATGAGTTCCATCGACGCGTCGCGGGCGATCCCCTGATGCCGGTAGAGCTCGAAGCCCTGGTAAACCAGGGAAGCTTCTATGCCAAGAGTGATCTCCTTGCCGTCTTTCCTCTGAGCCACCCACTCGTACTCCACGTAATTCGACCGCGAGTCCGCGGCGTTTCTGACCGCCGCGGTCGTCCTGGCCCAGCTTTCAGGCGTCACGAACTCGCCGAAGTACCTGCCGACCAGTTCCTCGGGTTCGTAACCCAGGACGTCCCGTGATTGCTGGTTCACGTATAGGAACCGCCCGCCCTGGTCGAGGACGAACGCGAGGCCGGAGGCTGTCTCGGTGAGCATGCGATACCGCTCCTCCGATTGCCGGAGCCGGTCGGCCAGGGATGACGCGCTGACAAGCAGGGCGGCCTGCGCGGCTACCGCCATCAGTAGGTCCACGTCCGTCTTGAGCAGCGCGTCCCGGTCCTTCCCACTGAGGAGGAGGAAGCCCGCGACCTCGGAGCCCGTCGCCATCGGGATCACCGCGACAGGCAGGTGTCCGGCCGTCCCGAGCACGGGGTCGCCGGCCCCTTCCGGGACGAACAGGGGCTTGTCCGGGTTCTCGAGGGCCTTGTGCAGGCTGGAGCCCGCGCTCACCCTGAGAGTGATGTCGGCGGGGACCAGGGAAACCTCTTCGACGCGGGACAGCGATACCGGCACGTAGGCGGAGCGGGACGACGCGTCGTATAGGAGGATGGCGACGGCATCAGCCGGGAAGCTGTCGAGGACGAGGCGGCCCACCCTGGCCAGCGACTCATCCCTCCCCAGGTTCTCCCTGGCGATCGTGCCCATGTGCAAGAGCACGCTGGCGTCCTGTCCCCGGTCCGGCCTAGCCACCGTCGTCCACCCCGATGTCGCCCTGAGTCAGAAGCCCGCTCTTCAGGGCCTTGATGACGGCCTCGGTCCGGGAAGCCACGCCCATCTTGGAGAATATGGAGGCCAGGTGAGTCTGTACGGTCCTGGGGCTCAAGTAGAGCTCCCTGGCGATCTCCTTGTTGGAACGACCTGATGCCGCCAGACGCAGGACCTGCATCTCCTTGCCGGTAGGCTTCTCCCCACCCTGGAGCACGCGACCTGCGGCAGCGCCCAAAGCGGCCCCGGCAGAGGGACCTGCGGTCTGCTCGACCGCCAGCGCCCCGTGCTGCGCGATCCTAGCGAAGACCTGCTTGGCCACCTTGGCGTCAAGGATCGACTCGCCGAGGGCGGTGGCGCGGATGGCCGCCACCAGCTCGTCGGATCGGGCGCTTTTCAGGAGGTAGCCTGACGCGCCGCTCTCAAGAAGGCCGGTGACGTAGGCGAAGTCGTCGTACGCGGTAAGGGCCAGCACGAAGACCGACGGGGAGATCTGCTTTATCCTGCGCGTCGCTTCAATGCCGTTCATCCTGGGCATCGAAACGTCCATGGCCACAACGTGAGGGGAAAGCTTCCGGACCATCTCGATGGCCTCGAGACCATCGGAAGCTTCCCCCACGACTTCCATGTCAGGCTCCTCTTCCAGGAGCCTCCGCGTGCCCTCGCGCACGACCGCGTGGTCGTCGCAGAGGAGCACTCTGATCTTACTTCGTTGGCGCGCCGGCAAGGGCGTTCTTCACCGCCCCGGTGAAGCGACGATCGACCCCAGGAACTCGACCGCCTTCTCGACGCCGTCGATCACGGCGCGCGACGAGAACGTGGCGTTGGCGATCCCGTCAACCTCTCTGGGGTCGGCGCCCACGAACTTGGCGAGGAAAGAGGGGTCGCCGACCCTGGAGCCGATACCGGGGGTCTCGGCCATATATGTTATGGTGACCTTGGTGACCTTGCCCGTGATGTCGATCCCGACCACCATCTCGATGGGGGTCCCCTTGTTGTAGCCCAGTGACTGCAGCTTCATGGCCGCTCCGACTATCTGTCCGCCACGCTTTCCGAGGTAGTAGGTGGTCCCGTCTTTAACCTGCTCAACCACCTCGTCGGCCCCGGGGATGGCGTCCTTGGCCGCCTCGAGCGCGTCTTCCTGCGCCCGCTGATCGATGATGGGCTTGGTGGCGTCGTAGACTACGGCAAGCCCAAGACCCGCGATGCCGCAGATGAGAAGCAGCGTCACGCCCAATCTGGCCATGTCCTTCGTCAAGGTTGGTCCCCTCCCAGTACAACATCGATGCGAGCAGGACGATTGCCTGCAAGATGATTACCTGCAAGACGATTACTAGAAAATGATAGCACATTTCGACGTTGTGTAGTTATTTCAAACCCGGGGCCCGCGAAGTTGAGGGGCTGTTAGGGGGCTACTTCCTGATGGCGACCTGGTAGTTCCAGATCGTCCTGGAGATCTCGGCGATTCGCTTGAACGAATCGTCCAGGTTCCCCTGATTCTTCGACATGAGAGCCAGTATGTACGGGTGTTTAGCGTACACGATCCCCGCGTCGTTCGCGACACCCGTAATCGCGCCCTCCTTGTGGGCGATCGTGACCTTGCCCCGGAGGAGGCGGTTCAGCCCGTCGTTCCATACGGTGTGCTGGAGGTTAGTGATGAGGTCCTTTCCGTTCGCCGGGTCCTGGACGGAGAACTTCCGCGCCGCCTCCATGTAGGTGACCATGTCCCTGGCGGTCGATATGTTCTGGCCACCGGGATACACGAGCGTGCCGCCCAGGTCGCTCATGAAGTCAGCGATGTTGTCCAGGCCCAGCGACCTCTCTAGCATCTTCCAGGCGACGTTGTCGCTCTCCACGATTGCTTTGCGGCACAGCGTACGAATGGTGTACTTGCTGCCGTCCTTGGCCGTTGCCTGTAGGGATCCCGCGCCGTCCCTCCAGTCGGTGTCCTCGTCGTAGGCGATCCTGTCCTCCCACCTCAGCTGCCCCCGGGAGATGAGATTGCTGGCGTAGAGGACGACGGGCACCTTGACGCAGCTGGCGGCCGGCACCGGCAGATCGGGTTGGATGCCGAACGTCTTTCCCGAGTCAAGGTCCATGAAGAACATGGACCACGCTCCGTCAAGCCTCCCGAGCTGCAAGGCCAGCTGACTCTCCAGGGCTGTGTAGTCCGGGTCCCAGTTCTTCGCGGGTGCCAAAGCGGTCTGGACGTCGGGTCCGCCAGCTGCACGCATCGCCGGCGCCGCAGGCTGCGTAGTAGTTTCAGGAGGCGGATCCTCAGCGTGCATCGGTGGTTCCGCTAGCGGAGTGCCCCAGAAGGGCTGGCTGGCCGAGAGCGTAAAAGCGAGGAGCCCGCAAAGCACAACGGGTAGCGCGACCGCACGAAGTGCTCTCATTGGACCTCCCTCGAACCCGTGAAATGACAGCCCGTCTTCAGCTGTCACGTCACATTATCGAGGCAGCGGTCGGTGTCTTGTGTGACGGGCCGTTTAACCTTCTGTTAATTACCCCTGCGTGAGGCGAAGTTGGGGGTATAGAGGGCGTCTGCGGAGGAGAGCTCCTGGATGAACCCGTCGCCGAGGCCAAGCCTATCGACCTCGTTCAGTACTCTCCCGTACTCGTCCTCGGTGAGCCTCCTGGCGATCTCAGGATAACGGTGAGCCTGATGACAGGGATGATACTGCGACATCACGCTGACGAAGGTGCCGCGAGGAAGGTTATCCTTGATCCACCGAAGGACGTCCAGCGTGTCTTGGACGCAGCCCGGAAGTACCAGGTGACGTACAATGAGCCCCTTCTTGATGACGCCCCTGCCATCCAGCTCCGGCGCCCCCACCTGCCTCGCCATTTCCACCAGCGCGCGGGAGGCGTGCTCGAAGTACGAGGGAGCGGACGAGTACCTGGCCGACAGCTCCTTGGAGCGATACTTCAGATCCGGCAGGTAGACCTGTATCAGCCCGTCCATCCTGGCCAGTGTCTCGGGCGAGTCGTACCCGCCGGAGTTGTAGACGAGAGGCACGGTGAGCCCCCGGTCGCGGGCGATCCTGATGGCTTCAGCGATCTCCCCCGAGTAGTGAGTCGGCGACACCAGGTTGACATTGTGACCGCCGCGTTTCTCCAGCGCGATGAACATGCCCGCGAGCCTCCCGGGCGGTGTCTCCTCGCCGAGCTCGCTCCCCTGGCTAATCGCGTGGTTCTGGCAAAAGACACACCTCATGTTGCATCGCGAGAAGAAGACCGTCCCGGATCCGCGGGTGCCGGAGACTGGGGGTTCCTCCCCGAAATGGAGGTCATGCAGAGCGACGCGTGGTACGGCGCCGGCCCGGCAAAACCCGGCCTGCCCCGCCCGTCTGTCGACCGGACAGTAACGGGGGCAGTAGTCGCACCTCATCTCGACGCATGACCTCCCTCGCAGGAGTTGGTCGACCAGCTACCTCCCTGCATACCTCATTATATCGCGCGGCCTGGGCGTCGCGGCACCCGCCACTCCCGCAAAACACTTCATGACATGACGGTCAGTATCGGTCGAACCGCCAAAGAACTGGGTGTAACCAGAGAGACCCTGCGACGTTGGGAAGCTGCCGGGAAAATCCGGGTCGAGCGCAGTCCCGCGGGTCACCGGCGCTTCGACCTCGCCAGTCTTCGCGGGACTGCGCCGCATCCCGCCCTGCTTTGGCTTATGCCAGGGTGTCGAGCCATGACCAGAAAGAAGACCTGGTACGGCAGGTGTCGCTGGTGGAAACCTTGCGCGCCGCCAACAGCTGGACCTACCAAGTCATTCAGGACTTCGGGTCGGGGTTGGACTACAATAAGAAGGGCTTGGGGCAACTCCTAGAGCGTGTCTGCTCCGGACAGGTGGGGCGGGTTGGTGTTGTCCGACAAGGACCGTCTGTTGCGATTCGGCCCGGTTGTACGGCAGCCGCAGCCGCAAGAACCGCAGACTTGTGGAAACCTTGAGAGAGGCGGCGGAAGAGCTGTGATCGTCCTACGCGCCTTCA
>Ga0315295_10001651_pt1 | contig 19099 bp, 20 predicted proteins | sample YL17G14_0_MG_FD_204453 | JGI IMG/M metagenome (GOLD analysis project Ga0315295, IMG submission 204453) | Sediment microbial communities from Yellowstone Lake, YNP, Wyoming, USA - YL17G14_0 | ecosystem: Environmental > Aquatic > Freshwater > Lake > Sediment | place: USA: Wyoming | collected... | reverse complement strand
CAAGTTGTCTATTAAGTGCATTATTACCGGACTCGCTCTGCATCCCTAGGTCTTTCATCATAAGACTTGTTTTTAATTGGTTGTTGTTCATCCTTGATTCAGTCTGGAATCGTTGTCGTGTCATGTCGCTTGACCGTGTGTGTGCCGGGTCGCCGATACTCGCAGTCATGCCCTGCAATCTCTGACGAGAAGGACCATATACCTTCCCCATGTAATCGGTGTTAAACGGAGATACGGCACCGTAGGCGTCAGGTGAATTCTGACCTAGGTTAGCAAGTTGCGAGAAATGACCCTGCATCCTGGGATACATGGCTTGCATCATCATTAACTGGTTCTTCTGCTGTGCGGGAGATAACGTAGACGTAGACGATCTATTATATCCGGTAGTTATTCCACCGGCTGTTCCCGCCGCCGAAACCAAAGCCCCTAATACCGCTGCTGCTGCCATGTTATGTCTCCTTAAATACTAATATACTAAAATACTAAACTATAATCAATTACTTTTTATGTCCCAATTCATCATTAAATCCTATCATAATTGACTCCACCTCGAAGTCTGCACCCGCAACATTGGCTACCTCAAACCTAACCTGTAAACCCTTGTGCATGAAGTTTGCGATATACTCGACATACGATGCTCCCCCGGCCTGGTCCACGTTAATCCAGTTCGACCATGTTTCCCCGAAGTCCGCCGAAGCCCGTATCTGAATATCCCCAACCAATCTTTCGGTCATACCCAAGACGGCCTCAAGAAGCATGAATACATGAACCGGATCATTTAATGGATAGTCCCTAGTGGTGAATGATGCGTCTATAACAGTCCCATTGTCGTCATTGTATGTGTCCCGCATTTCGTATACATATCCGTTGTTATCACCAAGAAGAAGTGATTGAACATTAGAATACGCGATCAGATCCACCCATCTCATATTCATATCGTTGTATGTTCTATTGAGAGCGTCTATATCCGCAACCGTGGGAGCATACAATTTATTGACAAAGGCCGCACAGGTAAACTGTTGGCTTACTAATGTTGTTGGATTTATTGCAAAAGTCCATATGGTCCAAGTGTTTTCAACATAATTGAAGCAATATGCCTTATCGGGGTATTGTGATTCTGCCTTTGTGACATTATTGTTCACATCTCTGATTTCCAATGTCGGTATGAATATACAGTAAAGGTTCTCATTAGGAATAGTGAAAGCGAAGGCGTGACTCATGTATGCCCCGTTCCACTCATTCTTCATGGTGTTTATAATTTCAGTCCCTATGGGCATTAGACTCAATCCATCAAATTTATATACGTTGTCGAGGCCCAGGAACATATGATAATCGCCAAAGTTTACAACCGTTCTTCCAACGGGTATTTCTATATCAATAATGACGTCCTGTTCCATGTCGAAAGGATCGGTATTACCACCCTCCGGCGTGGGATATGCCATTGATATTGACTTGTTTTTGTATATAATCAGCCGGTTCTTTAATATCTGCATACCTATGATTTCATCATTCTTCTGTAGGAAATCATAGTAGCACCCACTCCATGTCTCGGGCGCTCCGGCAGTAGCAATCTCTAGTGTCTGTGGCATATTTGTACCACCATCGGTAGTCCAGGCGGCTAGGAAATGTTCGTACATGGCAGCTCCGAAGTATCCTATGTACTTCGCCGTGGTTGGTACACCAGTACTTCCGAATGTTGAAATTGATCCGGTACCCGTCCACTTCATTATGGGGTCAACGCCATTAGAGGCCACAAGTATCTTGTCCCCTACCGAAGTCAGATACGGATATGCAAATGACCAATAATCATCATCTGTCCCATTGAAGCAAAGGGTCATTATATAATTAACTTCATGCGAGGATGTTATACATAGGCCCATTGATAGAGTAACACCCGTATTGGTTGCAGTAGCATTGTTACTTATAGTTATCTGTGTGGCAGAATCAATAGTCAATATACTTGAATTGGACGGTATACCCGTACCTGATATTCCCATACCGACATGAAGTATTGCAGTGTTAGGTATATTAGTTATAATAGCTGATGTGTTAGTGGTATTGCCCGTTGTCGTGTTTGTAGCCAGTAGGGTAATACCTGTCGCTGAATCCACGGAATGAATAGTATACCATGTGCTTATATCGGCGGATATTGAACCGGCCGTGGCATTTCCAGTAGCCGCCATGTCAATGGTTATTGTACTACCAGACCAATCTATAGATTTTATTCTTGTACCCACAGAAAGAAATGTCGCCGTTAATTGTAGACCAACATATAAATTAGAAAGAGATGATATCGATGAAAGAATAAAAGACATTATTGATATTGTGTTCGCTACTACATCCAGAACAAGAGGAACAGCATTACCGTAATAAGAACTTGATCCATCATTATAAAAAAACAATGCACCCGTTGATGACAGCATACTTCCACAAACACACTGAGTCGAATATAATGTTCCCATTACCTTTATTTCCTGAGTGTATTCTATTGATATTGCATGGGTTGATGTAGACAACATTATCATTCTTGCATTTATTGTCTCACCATTTTCAACGAATAAAAAGTGTGTACTATCAATATACAATAATTCATTATGATGGTTTTGGCAGTTTATTGACGTTATGTCTAATCTCGTTGATATTGAAAATGTCGATCCGCTATCAACAATATAAACACAAACTGGATAATATGTCGTTGCAACAATACCAACCATTATCAATCCGGTGCCGGATGAAGCATGGGCAAAACAAAGACTGTCAATTCTATACATTGAATAAGCGGGTATTGGTATTGTACTGTAATAATTCTGTGTTATAGTCGATGATGTAACACTCAAATTGTAGAAATACAAAGACCCGCCACTTGATGTCCTACAAACTGTTATTACCGATGATGAATTTACAACCACCCCAAGTTTGGCCGTCATTGCGCCTCCGGATATAACAAATGCGGTACCCGGTGTTATTGTTGATCCAGAAATACCAAGAGGATATAAACGTGGCGAGTAATATGTTGACCATGTAAATCCCGAAGCAACGGCAAGTGTACTCGATAAAACAACTACGGTCATATATCCTTCATAAGCACTAGTGTAATATGAATAAGAAGTTCCGGGCGTTATGGATGTTCCAGAGATCGTTAATATTACAGAATAATATGCTCCGGAATAATAATAACACGCTATTGCTAATGTTGATGATATTTTTGAAACATTATGGTATGTTATTGCACTCGACACCAATACACGTTCAGTCCCAATCGTTGTAGTAGACCCCGATAATGTTATAATTCTTCCACATAAATAACCAGATGCGTTTGAATATAATTCAAGTGTTGTTGTTGAATCAAGAGAACACGAACTTGACAGGTTATTTGCCCGTGCCGAAAATGATGTGTTTCTTTGAACCGTCCCCGTAAAATTAACCGCAGTAGTAGACGCATTATTCGTACCAAATTTAATTGTATATCTATCGAGCAGTGTCCATGACGCCGGTATCCATGTGGAACCCACACCCGTAACGGCAAGTGAATTGACCCTAGCCGTTCCAGTATTATACGTCGAAGATATAGTGGTGAAACTACCCGTAGTAGTATCGTATAAATAAGCGTCCCTCGAAGTCCATACGAGTGTCCACTTATCCCCCAACCGCACCTGTTCATAATAGGTAATACCGTTGATAACGCCGTTAAGATGTGTCGGTCCCAGGGGGGCATAGCCATAGCGCCTACGCACGCGCCCCTGCTGGAATATGACATTATCACAATCCGCTACCTTATTCTCTGGTATCATACGGGGGTGAAAGTCTTTTACTACCCCATAGAGTTGAGGCAAATACTTGTTCTTCACTTTAAAGCGCCTCGTATCTGATCTACTTTATGATGTCTAGTCTTCTCCGGTGTTTGCATATATATCTTAAATGCCCAGGATGCAACCGCAAGAAGACTTGCGAATATGACAATCATAATGCAGACTGGAATTCTCTTGAGTTTCACCGGTCCCACCTCGGCATCAGTTGTCTTCGTCAGGAAGTCATACCAATGTTTCTTTTTAGGTGTCATTTCCCGCACCGCATACCGGCAGAACAGCCGGAAATATACACGATAACCAGAGCCAGGAGTATTCCCGCTGCACCTATCAGGTACCACTTCTTCTCTTTCAGAAACACTATAATTTTTTCTTTCATGACTCGCTCCTTATATTAAAATATCTTCTCGGAGAATATTCATACTGATAATATTTATCAGTTAAATACCCGCCTAGTTTTTCCCAATCGAAATTACCGGGACAGTTCTTGTCGGTACCGCTGTATTCCTTTGCGTTATATCCGTGACCAACTATCGACCTGATTTTATATTTTTCCATTAACTGTGACAGGAGATCAAACAATGCCTTGTATTGGTCGTATTTATAATCGTTTAAATTTGACGCTGACTTATTCATAAGCTCAATACCGATAGTCAGCTTGTCGTGCGCTCCCGAAGATGAATGATACACCCACATATTTGGACTTATAATTTCAAATACCTCGCCCGTAAAATCCACAAGGTAATGGAAAAGCGCCACCCCCCTCATGTATTCCTTTATCCTTTCACCGGACATCATCCAAGCAATCATGGTTGACGCTGAATCACCGCCACCCGTTCCGTGAATTACTATTTCAATCGGCTCCGAAGAACGCACGAACCCCGTATGGTATTTATCCCTGATTGTATTATTTATTTTTATGTTCATGTTCTTCATCCGTCTTGTTTTCTATCTGGCCGGCTATATCAAAAAATGCCTTAATACACGTCATGTTACGACAAAACCTATTTCCATCGCATATCTCCCGGCACACCTTGTCTCGTATCAATATGTGAAGATTGATAACGGACTCCGTGTTTTGGTGTAATTCGCTCATATCGTTGTCCATTGTGTATTGGCTATATATGTCCCCGATAATGTTGCACCGCTACTACCGTTTACCGTTAATGGATATGACGAACTAAAATCATATCCCGACTTCCTTAATTTTATATAATACCTTCCATCATTGGCCGTAAATAATGCCTGGCCCGAACCATCGGTTGTTTTAGAATCAAGTAAATTTACCATCGTTAAATCCCATATCTGCACAGAAACATCGGGTATGGGTAACAATCCATCATTGACCACTATCGAAACTGGCGATGATCCCGACATTCCCCCACCCGAAGGTGAATTAACAAGAGCGTCTATTGTGAATTGATAATTCAATCCATTTGATTGAAGCATTGTCCCTAATTCATCTGTAACGACCTTTATGTCTGGAACGTCCGCAAGAGCCAGGGTATCATCCTCTGGACTATCCCCGAAGGTATACCTGTTTTGCAGGGACGACCCACCATCACAACGGACCTGGTATATTATGGAACTATCATATCCAACAAAATTATAATAGTACCCCCCGTCACCAACCTCCGTCATTATGGCATCGGTAACCAACAATTCTCCGGTAACTATATTCCTTATCCGAATAGTTGGTGACAACCCCGTTGCCGGGGTGCCATTATTATCAAGAAAATTAGCTGTTACCAATCGGGCCATACTTCATGTCCTATACGGGTATTTCTTCCCATGTAAACCCGAAGCATACGAGTGGCGAAGTACCCGCAGCCGCTATAGCCTGCATACATATTGCCACACCCGGAGGAACAACAATCGAACCATCAAGTACGTCCACGGTATCGCAAGGCTGAACGGGTGTCGTCAATAGAAACGCACCCATTGTGAAAATAGGTCTGATTATCTGCGGTACCGAAACGAACGTTGATCCCGCAAACGCCCGGCCAACGCCCCGTGGCATACCAAGCATTGAACAAAGAGGGACTAGTTCGGTTCCGGTTGTCGGAACGGTCGTCTGTGATAGGACCGCCGCAAGAAGCACAGAACCGCCCCCAAGTGTACCAGAAACATACCCCATTGACGCCTTGAGTATTGAAAGGTTTTTCCCTGACGATGGGGGATTCCACAATGCAATCGGCGGGGCCACGGCCAACACCGTTCCCGGTGCAATACCCGCCACGGCATTCGCCACCTCCATTATGGTCCCTCTTACCGCCGCCTCGGTATACCCGCCATGCGCCATTGTAACAACACCCGCACCCGTTTTGTCGGCCCTGAATGTGGTTAATACGCCATCGGCAATACCCTGTAATCCCGATCTGATTTCAGCTATCATAAATATTCTCCTGTTATTTTATTTCTTCCCACCCTGACGGAAATGGAAGACTATTTGAATCCATATATAATTGATTGGCAATTTTTAGTTGTAATAATATTTGTTCAACTAATGAAAATATTTCGGGGGATGAAGTGAGCAATCTGTTCGTGTCTTGCTCCTGTGCGTATGGTACTTTCTTGTCCCCGCCAACCTCAACCCTCAACCGGGGGAATTGCTGTGGATATTTAGAATACATATTCGCCGCATATGTTGTCGGTTGTGTCGGGGATTGAGTGGGGGCCACTATCTGTTCGACTGCTGTAAACCCAAGACGAAACAGCGCCGCCACGCCAAGAACCGTGGCAAGGTTTGTGTCATAGGTATTTAGTTCGTATGTTGTGGCCCGTTGAGCCAATAACTGTGACTGTGAGCCTGACGCCGCCGATGGTTGTGGTATTATTGATATTTCACCAGACGCAACAATGGCCACCGATATTGTACCAGAAGTATAGGCAGAAATCCTTACTTGAAATCTTTGCAATCCCGCCGTATTGAATCTATATATGCCATTCGTCGTGGCTGTTGTGACTAACGCACCAATAACCGTTGCAGATGTATTTCCACCAACCGCAGTATAATTTCCCGCATCCGCCCTACCCTCGAATGTAACCGTACCCACCCATGTACCAGATAGTTGAGCCACAACAGTGGGACATCCTTTACAGTCAATTCCTATTGCTTCACCAAGAACACCCATCCTGTTTGATATAACGGTATCATTGAATATTGTCTTAGTTCGTATCGAATTACCATCGTAAAGCGGCTGCGTCCCCAATACCTTCTCGATATTAACATCGTATGTCGGGAGAAATTCGTTTATATGATCGTTCAGAAGATCATTGGTTTCACTCCCAACGGGATTACCGTTCGGTATAGTTATCTTCTGTATTGTTGTTAATGGTCCGCCCATATTACTATTTCTTCTTCCTGTTCTTTTTCAGACAATAATCCACCGTCTTCTCAACCTCTTTGTGGTTGTCTGTTCTATGGTATAATTCCTTAATTGACTCCCTCGTTTCGCTCATAGCTTTTTCTATGTTATCAAAATATCTCAGAAAAATATTATAAACAAAGCGCATAAAAAGACGACCGCCGATAATGCCAACGATGACAGCCCCCACAACTGCAATAGTAATTTTCTCAGGCATGGTGATCGTTGATAGAATATCCATTTCATTATGCTCCCCTGTACGTGCCGTCCTTAGACTTATTAAAAAACCTTCTCTACCAATACTCTATAATAATAATCTTGATTTGTCAAAGCTATACCAGTACCAGTATCTGATATAGATATAAGTCCAAGGTTACCGGTCTGTAATTTATACTCGGTGATACTAACACCCAAGCAAGACCAGAAATAAATATTTCCAAGTACATCATTCGCATACTCTCCAGTATTACAGAAAATAATATTTGCTTCTGTTTTATCTGTGCTGATAACAAGACGTGAATGAATATCGGATAAACCATATCCTAAATTATGTATTACATTCGTGTCTTTATTCTTATTCGATGTTGTTTCATTTACCAGACAAGTAGCACCACTCGTTGCACCGGTCAGCGTCCGGTTATCTGTAAATATTCCAGTACCAGTGACATTTTTAAGCGTTAAAACTGTCCCGCTATCGGCGGTTATTATTCCTGTGTTACTACTTGTTGATTCTGTTATTTTCTCACCAACTACGAACGTCCCCGATTTGCCATCGTATGTTACTTGAGATGTTCCGAGGTGTCTATTGGTCCAGTCGTTTGAATTTATCCATCCGGTATCATGAGATAATTTACATGATACAATAGACCATTGACCGGCAAGACCAACTATTTCAAGATGATCGCTTCCTCCACTTAATATCTGTGTTTCCAGTGTGCCAATTAACTCAGAACCTTCACCGTCTATTGTTACGTTCCCACCGGCTGTAGTCATGATGAATTTCAATACTCGTTTTTGATTATCTGCTAGTGTTGGCAGGGTTATTGTAAACGATCCCGCAGAAGAATTTATGGCAAATACCCCATAATTATCATTGTCAAGAATTACATACGTTGTGGTACACACCTTTATATTTGACGATGTAATGGATATTGAAGCCCATATCAAATCAATCTCATCCGAAATAGAATCAAGATCAGTCCTTGTGCTTCTGAAATTCTTCATAAGCTGACTTGAAAGACCGTTTATGTCTTTCGAATTAAGTTCTGTTTTCTGTGTCTTGAATTTATTCATGCTACCTTCTTCGCTTTCATGATAGCCATGAGGTACATATTTTTAGGGTGGGAATCCACGGTGCGAAGGGGGACGGTTCCAACCGATCCATCCGCATAGTATAACGAATTAGGGTCATAAAGTGTTCCAGTGTGATTACTATATGGCGCTACACCATTTAATATCCACGAACTTCCATTGGATTGAGTTATCGAATGTTGGTGTGATTTAATGCCATTGGTTTGTGTCGATCCAACATTGTCACCACCGGTTCTTGTTGCCGCCATTGAATCAACACCGGCGCTGTTATCTTGCGCTCTAATGAATAAACCCCTGGCATCGGGGACATTGAATGTTGATATTCCGTCACCGGGGCCGTAAATATCATCTATTTCATTAAATAGATCGGCGTATACCGCCCTGTCTACGGCCTGACCATTCAATTCGAGATAACCATCGGGACAGGTTGAATTGGGCCAGTAAATAATTCCACCGGGCGGAAAGAAATTGTCTATCAATTCCTTGACATCCGACCGTAGTTTTCTTAATTCAAGGGCCATGCGACCCATGTAATTTGTACTAATGGGAATTGTTTCGTCCCATGTTCTCGTATAATTATATGATCCATCTGACAGTTCATCATCAATACGAATTATATATTTAAAATAAATGTTCGCTGGCCTGTTTTCGCTGTCTCCCGTTAATCCGGTTTGTGTTGAGGAATTTGGAGCCGATGCAGAACTCGGAAGCGATCCACCACTCCAACTATAATTATAACCGTGTGTGTGTACCTTATTTTCATCTTCCTGTTTTGTTCCAACATGATCACCCGTTGTTCCATCTCCCCTATCTGTCCTCAAAGAAGTGTCGGGATCATATAAACCCGAAGATTTTCCATTGTTCCATCCCCTTACAAAATATCCCGAAATTTTTGGGATGCTAAAATGACTGCTGTCGATTGCTCCGTGTGTTATCCCGATAACCGTAAATAAATCGGGGTATTTTGTCCTCAATAAACTGCTACCCTTGCACTCCATAAATCCATACGGGACAACGGGAGATGACCACTTGACAACCATTCCAACCGGAATAAACTTTAATATCCTCTCTCGGATATCAAGTTTTAATTGACGGATTAAAACATCAATCTTCCCCGCTTCACTTATTCCAGAAAGTGAATTATCAAGCGGAAGTGTTTCATCCCATGTATTTGAAAATGTTGCCATTATAATGTATCCGATCTAATTATAAACATGGCGGCCATATTCTTTGGTCTCGATTCATTTCCTCCAGATGATCCCGTTTGAATACTAAATCCGGTTGTGAAATAAGTCATAAGTTTTTTGATTACTTTATAGCTGTGCGTGTGTGTCTTGTTCTCGTCACCCTGGGTGGACCCTATCACGTCATTGTTTATGGTGCATACTATCCCTGTACCGACAGTAGCAGATTGTGATATTGTAATAGCAGTTGGTATTCCATTGGCGTCATAGGACGGAAAGGCGGTTATGAATGTATCTACCGGTATTCCTGTTCCGGTTATTCTTGCTCCAAAACGGGGAACACCGGCCAATCCAGTAACACTAGATATTGCAGTACCGGATATATTCCCGGTACACGATACAGCCAAGTCGGCATCAAGGTCTACTCCGGTCTTACCGTTACGCCAACACCGTACTAGTAACCCCCGCATATCGGGTATATTAAAGTTTGCTGCCGATCCACCGTAGTTATATCCAAGAATTAGAAACAAGGAATAGTAACTTGAAACTGCCAGACTCGCACCGTTACATTCAAGGTATCCGTCCGGTACAGTTTCGGTGAACCATTCCATTACCGCACCAATAGGAATATTCTCATTTATCCTTTCACGGAAATCTATCTTGAATTGCCTTATCCTCCCAGCCGCCAGGGATATGACTTCACTATCAACGGGGATGTCGTTACTCCATGATCCCGTCAGCATCACAGCCCCGCATACAATACAGTGTTATTTTCAGCCCTCCGCATCCTTGCGTCCATCTGCATCAGCCTTTCCAGTTCCTTTACTAACTCACCCTGGAACACTTGCATCTTCTGGTATTCTTCCTGTATCCGGCATATATTAGCCGCAGCCTCATATATAACGGCATTGTGACCATTCCTGGTAAGGGCATCATACGTCAGGTCAAATACTGCCGGTGGCCGGGGAAGATACTTGTAAATCTTTGCGGCTAGAACAACACCCGTTAGTGCCGGTGTTGGATATAATAGCAGTTCGCCACCATATATTTCATAATGGGTTGGATAATCAACTTCTTCGGTGGCGTTCCTGAAATGGTTGAAGGCATCGTTCGGTTGCATCGGTGATATTGGTGAACAATAGTTTCCAGATACAGTATCTACCATCCTGAATCCATTTTGAACAACCTCTTTGAATAGTGCCGGAAGTGGATAGTTCCTGACACCGTCCGTAAGTGTCGTCAGTTCCGTTGACTCCATAAACCAATAGTTATAATCCTCCTGTATCTTCCGGTGGGCATTGGCAATAATTCCATACTCGCCCTGTAGGACGTTCTGCGTTCCCTGTGCGGGAACAGAATTTCCATATACTTCAAATACAACCCGGTTGTACAGTTCGGTCCAGTTCATTGATTATGCCCTTGCACCCTGTTGTGTTTTTGTTATCTCACTGATAATAGAATCCTTCGCCATGTTTCCATCTGATACAGGAAGGTCTTCTTTGACTTCCTCGATGATGTGTACAAAGAATCTGGGATCTTCATACTTTTCGGGAACCTTGCTTATCTCCTGGTCTTTCATGCGCCACTCAATCTTAACCGCATCATTCAGCGCAGTTATGGCGTGTTCCGGCAAAACCTTTGTCTCGCCATGCTTTACATCGAATATCTCTCCGTTACTCGACCACATATGCCGCTCGCCCTTGCGCTCCTGATTGCTAAACTTTACCTTGAAAAACTTTTGCTTTTTGTCAGCCATTAATGGCCCTCCAATATTTAAAATTTAGGGAGAAGGCTTGTGGCCCCCTCCCTAATTTGTTCTACCGATACGCCGTGTAATAGATAGTATCACCGGACGTATTTATGTCTGCATCCGTACCGATTGTAACCCCAAGAGCCGTTGTACCAATGACCCCGCCATATGCCGAAACAAGACCCGTTGGCCTGTTTGCGCCATAACTGATAAACTGCACCGTGACGCCAGCAGCATCAAACAGCGTGGTTGCCCCAATGAAAGCAGCACTCGTGTTTATAACGATGGCACATCCCAGGAGTACGTTCAATGCGGTTGGAGCCACAGCCTTCCAGGCGGCCAGCGCCAGGGCGGCGGTCGCATAACCCGTTGCGTTCGCAGCAGCATCACTAACAGCCAGCGTTCCACCGGATGGTATTTGTAGGCCGAACGCACCGTATTTATTTTGCGGTACGGTCGTCGCAGTAACAGCGGTACCAGCCGCCACAGCCGCTTTAGTATACGACATGCCACCGATGGTGAATGAAAATGCACCAGTCGCAATCGCAGACTTCGTTGATCCCATAGCCAGTGCCGGGGAACCAAGAACCGTGGTCCCGCCATACTTAATGCCCTCTGCATCTGCCATATCGGGGGTGTATACAATCTCTGTCCCCCTGATTTGATTGGTAAGGATCAATTTCGATGGCGTAAAGCCGAGGGGTATATTTAAGGCGGCCCCGGTACCAGTAACTTTTCCTACTACAACTTGTTTTATTTGACTCATGTTATTCCTCCTACACGTTCACGCATACTTCATACCGAAGCATGAGTAAGTCGTTTAGTATACATAGGCCAGTTACGCCCTTCCAACCCATCGTTCCTTTTTGATTAAGAGGACCGCCCTCGACTTCCTTGCTCTTGACAATAGTCTCAAGTGCGGCACCGGAAAGGTCGGTAACGCCAAATGCGTTATCTGCCAGGATGATGATTGAATAAACGTCCCAGTTTGTGCCGTCTGTGGTTTTCATGCTTGATCCAGACGTTCCACCGGCAGACGCCCAAAATTTAGCATTGGTCGTTTCAATAAACCGGAAGTAGCCATCGGAACCTATCTCGCCATCTTCCACATCAGCCAGACTTGCGTAAGTTGCAACGGGCTTGAAGTTGGTAAGATTCATAACGTCATAACTCACGTCAGGGTGAATCAGACATATGAACGCAGGACGCAGCGGGGAAGTACCAACACCAGTTGACGCCTTGACAACGGGCTTAAACGGTTTAGCGTTCGCCCTTGCCAGGGTACGTCTGATTATACCAAGTTCGATTTCAGTCACTTTAGTAACAATCAGGTTACGAGCAGCGACCGCACCGCCCCGGTATACACTTGAACCGGCATTGAGCTTGTCCCGATAAACCTGATCCAGGGAATCTCCGGCGTGTTCGCCGAGCAGCTCGCTGAATTCGGTAAGAACGGGGTCTTCGTTGAAGTATTCGACCTGATCGGTATACTCAACAAACGCACCATACTGATTGAGCGTTTCCGTTAAATCGGTAATGGATACTTGAAGCGGGGATGGGGGCATCCCTTCCATGAGTGGCGTACTTGACGCCGGAAGAGAGCCATATCTCCGAAATTTTGCTGTGTTGCCAGACTTTTGATCTACCGGCCGTTTCTGTCCATATTTAGCGTGAACCAAGTACGGGAGCATACGGTCGAGCAGAACGCCATCGTAAAAAGTGGCTATCGCTGGCGGTATTTGTGTGAGAGTAGTAGTACCTACTGCCATGTTATGTCTCCTTAAATTTTATTAAGGGACACTTATCTCCGGCCAAATTTAACTTGATGAATCTTATCGTGCAATTCCTTCGTCCCGACCTTGTTGCGCCAGTCTATCTCGATTGATGGATTTCCGCCGCCGCCAGCGTCAGAAAGAGTTTTTTGACCATTAAGATTACCGTTAATCTTTTCAGCCAGTTCTTGTGTCACCTTCTGTTTTGTCTTCTCTGCATACGTGGGATGAAGGCGACCATAGTCATAGGCTGTCATGGCGGGGTTCACTGATTTCATAATAACATCTGCCATCCCGGGATTGGCCTCTGCAAGTTTCACACCAAGAGCGTAGACTTCATCCCAATCTGAGAATTTTTGTCTCGCCTGGTTGACTTGCATTTCAATTTTTACCTGTTGGCTGTCGGCCCTTAACCGGCCTTCTCGCTCGTCAAGTAGATTGACCACATCCTTGAATGACGGAATGTCTTCTGGGTCATATTTAGTAGCTTGTTGTTGAGCTGCCGATTGTTCCAGAAATTCAGTCCTTCTCCGCAGAACATCCGCCTCACGTTCTATACTCTGCCTCTTCCCTCGTTCTTCTTCCAATGCAGCCAGGGGGACTTGTTTAACCTCTGCGGTTTCGATCGGCTGTGTTACTTGCCCTGCATTTTGTTCTGTTCCTACCGGCGGCGTAGGTACTGCGCCCGTAATTTGTTCTTCTGCCATACTGCTCCCTTTATGTTATTGTAAGGATTCGCTTTCTTGGTTCTCCTGGTTGCGATACTTTTCCCTTATCGCAGTTTTCTCGTCCTCGTTCGCCAGGGCTTCTCCCGTACTGGTTGTCGGGTGTGTGTCCTTCCATCGGAACACGGCCTTCATCATGAATATGAAAAGCGTGTTATTGAAGTTCTTGTTGGCTACATTCGCCCTGCCCTGCTCCGTCCACCATGCCTCGGCAAGCAACTTGCCCTTATCTATGGTTTCGTGGTACTCATCGTTCTGTTCGTAGTGTTTGCTGTGAAGTCCCCTGGATATATTGAGGGCTTTCAATACGGCGGTTACGTGTCCGCCTTCTTGCATTATGTTGATTATAATATCTTTCCATTCGGCGGGAAGATCGCTGATATGCTTTGTCATTGTAACCCTCCGGGTGGAGCCTGTTGTATGGGTTGTTGTTTGGCTTGCATCTGTGCCATCTGCTGTTGCTGCATCATGGCCTGTTGCTGTTGCATCTCTTTCAGGTATCTGTCTTTGGCTGACTTTGATAACTCCATGTAGTCGAGGATCATGGCGTCAGGAACATACATCCCGTATTGCTTCATCTGTGTGAGCATAGTGAGGATAGAGGCCCGGTAAGTCTGTGATCCTATAGTTTCATCAACTGTCACATCAAACCGGGCCGTGTTTTTCACTTTATCGAAATCAACCCAAAACGCCTGTTCCTCTGCCTGTAAATTCTTCATTTCATTCTTGATAAGCATGGCCTGTTGGCGAACGGCGTATATCTGCTTCTGAACGGCGTGTTCCTGTCTCACGTCACGTTCTTGCATTTTCTGATCTTCAAATATCTGTTGTGCCTGGGGGGATACGTTTTGATAAACTATATCATCTTCGGGAGTGGTTTCTATCGGTATGTCGGGTACCACAGGGACCTGTTTCGATAATTCTTTTAACTGCGCCTGTAGTTCTTTTATCTGTTTTGTGTATTGGAAATCATCACCAAGTATCCGCTTGATCTTCTGTGTGGAAAAGTTCCTGACTATCATGTCAATGAGGCGTCTACCCAATGTCCTCTGTGCGTCTGACAATGAGTCAAATAATTCCTGAACGGAAGTTAATCCCTGGCGCTGGCGTAGCTGTAACACTACACCAGGAGCGCCTTTGTCTGACATTTGTCCGAGCATATCGGGATTATTTCCAACGACCTGTATGTCGTTATCAAACATTGTCTCCATCTGAATGAGAGACATCGGCACATCGGGGGGTCTAATCTGTTCCAGTGCCTTTCCTGGATTCTTCTCGATAATCTTTCCGGCCCCGGCAGACTGCGCCAGGACGGCCTTATCATCCACGGCATTCCTATCCATGATCCAGCCCGAATGAGGCATGGTTTGGATGGCTGCCATTATGTTTGAGCGTCTTTTGTTTTTCTCACGTTGAAGGTCTTTAAGGGGACGGACCATTCCATGAAGTTTAAGTTTCCAATCTGAATAGCTGGACTCATAGAATGAGAATATGGGAATGAATGGATAATCCCCGCCCTTGAATGGCGAATTACCATCATAGACAATGAGACTGTCCTCAATCATAACAGCCAGCTTCATAATGGGAACGGTATTCTTTATTGCGGCTATGTCGGGGTTTTGTGTCAGAAAATCTTTCAGCTCCCCCTTGCTTTTGTCCCATTTCTCGGTATCTTCGGGGTCGGTAGTATTGACTAATATTGTCTGTTCTTCATAATCCCTGTACCAATACTCAATAACCAACAGGTGATTCCCCTGATCGGATGGAACAACCGTATTTTCGGTAAGTTCATATTTGTCTATCGGCGCTCCCTTCATTTCCTGTATCTCTTTGGAATACTTTGGATAGAGCCTTTTTAGTTTATTTTTTGATACTTTTCGGTGTCGGATGATATAGTCACAGTCTGACAAGTTTCGTTCGGTGAAGTGGGGATCGGGTAAAATGTCGAAGGGTGATATTTTTTTGACAATAATATCGCCGTTAATGGGGTCATCATCGTATACCAGATACGGATGGAGCCAGGCAATACCACCAATGAGTGAATCTTTGAAGGCGTCTGACACAGTAAAGTTGACATTTTTATCTACGAGTATCCACTTTATAACCATGTTCAAGACTTCGGCCTTCATTTCGTCCGAACCCTCAATGGGGAAAACCTTTATCTCTCCCCGGTTCTGTCTCTGATAACCTGACAATAGATTGATATTTTTGAATATGTGGTTAATGGATAGCATCGGCATATTCTTCGCCGAAAGAATTGCCTTGTCTGTGGCGCTCCATTGATCGGACATCTTAAACTTCCAATCTTCCTTGCACTCGGTTATATAACCAGACCAGGCGGACTTCGCTTCATCGTATGAAGTTAATATCTCTTTCTTTAATTCATCATCCATTACAATACTAAAATACTAAAATACTAAAGTATTGTCAAGCACTTTACAAGGTAATATTGTACTAAAATACTAAAATAGTTGATTTTTATTCGGACATCCAGGAACCGGAATGGCGGGGTTTAAGCATATTCAAAGGGTCCCTTGTGGGTCTATTGTCTTCTTCAACCAATATTTCATTCGGAAATATGACATTCATCTTCAATTCGTATATACGAGCCATACAGTCTAACATATCATCATGGCCCACGTTCCTACCCGGAACCCAATTCTCAAATTCGTCTATGAAATCGACTATAATATCACGGCTTTCTTTCTCGACCGATTTGTATATCAGACTGTCGGGTATCATCCATCTTCCCCTTTGGAAGTCTGGAACAAGCTTTTTAATGCGGTCTTCCTTTGCGGTCTGTCCCCCAAGTTCCGTAATGGTGAAAAATATGCCGCTTTCCATCATCATCCGTTCCATGAATTCAACATCAGCCTGGGCACCATACTGTTCATAGCCCACTTCCGTCACTCCCCAATCTTTTACAAGTCCAGACAGAGCGTTCCACCTCTCTCCTAAGTCCAGTTTGTCCCGAACCATGTCAATAAGCCAATATCGGCGTCTACCATCGGTGCCAACAACCATCATTACCGTGTAGTCTGACTCTTTTCTTTTCTTTGTGGCGGGATCAACGAGTATGTAGTAGTACATAATGGGTTTTTTCTCGTTGTACGTATAAAATCTCAGCCATGTTCGGTTGAATTTCTGACTTGATTCGGCTACGGGGTGTTGCAATATCTGACTGCTGTAGATATATGACCCCATATTGTCGTGCCGGTCCTCTAATTCCTCCCTGGTCATCATTACAGGCTTTCCACCACGCTTTCTATGCCCCAATTCATCGACCTCGGCAGCGTATTCACGGACCTTGATCTTCTTTTTCTTCATAATATCAGAATATGAATCTTTTAAGCTGTACCTGGTACCGGATATTGACATTTCCCATCTGCTTGATACAAGGTTTAGGCTCATACCGAAGTAAAAAGTGGCCTTCTCTATCTGTGATTGCGTGTTGACGTTCCTTGCGTCTATAATATCATCATAAATCAGCAAGGTAAAGTGCTTTCCGGTGGGAAGAAAGTCAACCAGGCCCCATGCCTCAATGCTGGCTTCCTGATAATTGCGTCTTCTCTTGACATACAGGCCAACTTCCTCACTCCATTTCTCGGCCTGTGATGATGGTTTAGCATAAAATATATCGGGATGGGAATTTATTAGCAGTTCATTTGTCTCAAGGGTGGTTTTAATACGCCTCATGTGGCCGATGGATAGTGCTTTTGTGTTTGAAAACAATACCACCCGTTCTTCTGGATTTTTAATAAGACGCCATATCGGATAGGCATAGGTCTTAATTGACGACTTGAAGTGACCCCTGGGCCATAAATCTATGACCTTATCATTATCCTTCTGGACCTCGTATATCCTTGCCAGGACAAAGGGATCATTGACCTCCTTGAAATCCAATACAAAGTATAGCAGGAAGAATAAATCATCCGCAGTTATAGCCCTGACCATATCATAGATACGATGGAAGTTCTTTCTTTTGCGGAGAGACAGCAGTTCTCGACTTATTTCATTGAAATCATACGGGTAGGAATCCCTATGGATACCAAGTTCTCGTAGTTCTGCATCTGCCACACATGGCTTAAATTCAAAGGGCAATATGTTTTTTCCTTGACTTTATTACAGTACTTTAGTATATTGTAAAAGTCAATCAAATACTATTCACATATCACCCCCAGGGCCGGGACGTAATGAACCCCGGCCCTTCTTATGCCTACCATCCCTTCTGTGTATAATAATAAATATATCCCCTGGGATTTACATAAAACATAAATGTTACCCTTGTATCAACTATCACCTCCAATAAGTATCAATATATTAATACTTTCTGCGGAAGTCAATTATATTACAATATCCAGCGCCTTCTGAATTAACAAGGCGCATTGTTTAGAGAAATGAACCACGTCCTTCAATACCCACGGCAGCGGATATCCGGTATCATCATCCACAAACGGGGAATAGGTATCTATTATCCTGGGTACCCATATCTCCCTCTGAAATCTGCGTATGGTATCTATCTCAATCCCCCACTGTGCTTCTGTTTTTAATATCAAACCCAATACGTTGGTATATACAGGCGGTACTAGAATTATCCACGAAAGAGGAAACATTTCATGCAATGACTTCATGTTATACTCGGCAACAGGCATCATGCTTCGTAATGAATAATTCCCACCTATACTTATTACTTGTTTTAATTTGGAAATCTTGTCATATATTTTAGTCCCGGTCCAATTAAAATAGAAACACCACTCTCCGGATACCGTGCCCGCCACCCCAAAATTCAGGACAATAGTATTAAACTCCCTCATAACCTCATAACTGTCAAAGGCGCTTATCTCCGAATCACCGAAGATCACACCCCTTGCACCACCGAACAGACGAGCCAAACCCAACATAAACACAAACTGCTTATGCCTCTTTTCGGGTCCCGTTCCATTACTCGGGATTATGTTCTTGAATATCCTATACCATAGCCATTGAAATATCTTATTTTTCATGCCATACCTCATTACTAATATACATTGTTTCGTATTATTGTCAACTACATATTACTCTGTTTATTTGCCCCTACACGGCCCCTTTGTACTATGAGATTATTAAATTGCTTCCTGAAATAGAAAATATTTAATAATTTTATTCCACAATCTTCCACAATCTTCCACAATGTCAGGACGATA